>Ga0070741_10012114_pt1 | contig 15694 bp, 13 predicted proteins | sample Coa_R1_4_FD_66440 | JGI IMG/M metagenome (GOLD analysis project Ga0070741, IMG submission 66440) | Surface soil microbial communities from Centralia Pennsylvania, which are recovering from an underground coalmine fire - Coalmine... | ecosystem: Environmental > Terrestrial > Soil > Unclassified ...
GTCGTGGCCGCCCATGGTTTACTGGATTGTCACTGATGCACCTGAGACTTGGCTGAAATTCTGGGGTAGGCATTGTACGGCGGCCCATCCGCCAGGGCGGACTGACTGCGAGCGCCTGCACCTGCTACTATCTTGGGCAATCGCAGCCTTTTACCGCAGTTCAGCTGAGAGGGAGAGTGAGATGGCCCTGTCGACGGCGACTCCTGGCCCACGGACGCAAATCTGGTCTGAGCTCACCTCCCACGCGATGCGCTTGACCGGGGTGCCGACGCGCGAGCTGTTCGCGCGCGATCCCGGTCGCTACGAGCGCTTCTCGCGCGAAAAAGTTGGACTCCTGATGGACTTCTCCCGGCAGCATCTGGACGAGATCGTCCTTAACAAGCTCCTGGAGCTCGTCGAAATCTTGGGAATGCGAGCGCGTATCGAGGCCATGTGGCGTGGTGATCGAATCAACACGACGGAGAATCGAGCCGTCTTGCACGTCGCTCTGCGTCAACCCGTGGGCGCGAACATCGGCGGCGCGCAGATTGAAGCAACTGTAATCAAAGAGCGCGAGCGGATGCTTCGGTTCGCGGAAGATGTGCGCGGCGGCCGCATCACCGGTAGCTCGAAGAAGTCTTTCGAGCTCGTTGTCAATATCGGCATCGGTGGCTCGGATCTGGGTCCGGCAATGGGTGTTTTGGCCCTGGAGGAATTCACCCGAGGTAGTCCGAATTGCGAGTTCGTGTCCAACATCGACGGTTGCCACCTTATCGACCTGTTGAAGTCGGCGAATCCTGAGACGACGCTGTTCATCGTTGCCTCGAAGACCTTCACCACGCTCGAGACCCAGACCAACGCTCGCACCGCGCGTGCTTGGTTGAAGGACAAACTGGGCGAGAAAGCCATTCCGCAGCACTTCGCGGCCGTCTCGGTCAACAACCGGGCGATGGATGAGTTCGGAGTTCATCCGGATTACCGATTCGACATGTGGGACTGGGTCGGCGGTCGCTATTCCCTGTGGTCCTCGATAGGCGTGTCGCTCGCGATTGCCATCGGGCGTGAGAATTTCCTGGCTCTGCTCGCCGGTGGACACGACATGGACGAGCATTTCCGCAGTGCTCCCTGGGCGGAGAATCTGCCGGTGCTGATGGCGCTCGCAGGCATCTGGAACATCAATTTCCTGAAGCTGCCGACGCTGGCCGTGCTGCCCTACGACGATCGTCTCAAGCGTTTCTCTGCCTATCTGCAACAGCTCGAGATGGAGAGCAATGGCAAGTCGGTTATGCAGGATGGCAAGCCGGTTGAAAGTGAGACGGCCGCAGTCATCTGGGGTGAGCCGGGGGACAACGCCCAGCACTCATTTTTCCAGCTGCTGCACCAGGGAGCTCCGCGTGCCGCGCTCGATTTTCTCGTGCCAGTTCAGTCGTCCTGCGGCAACCAATCGCACCAGGATCTGGCAATTGCCAACTGTGTCGCGCAAGCCGAGGCCTTCATGAACGGCCAGTCGGCGGAGGCGGTCCGTGCTGAGCTCGAACGTCAGAACGTCCCACCAGAGCGCCTGGAGCCGCTCATTCCCCAAAAGGTCCACCTGGGGAGTCGGCCGAGCAGCATCGTGTTGTTCCAGAAAACCGATCCAAGGACCTTGGGTAAGCTCATCGCGCTGTATGAACACAAGGTGTTCACACAAGGAGTGATCTGGGGGATCAACTCCTTCGACCAGTGGGGAGTGGAGTTGGGCAAGAAGCTTGCAGAGCTGCTCATCCCGGCAGTCAAGGACCCCACAACGGCACACCAGACCAGTGCCGGTGTGCACAAACTCCTCGGGAAGGTTGCTCGATGGCGCTGATCTGACGCAGCCTTCGTGACAAGGTTTTCTTGCTGTGCTACAAAGGGTGGCATGGGTTAACCTGCGTGAACAAGCAGGGCACTCAATACTTCCGCTACAACGACCAGGGAAAGAGTCATCCGTGTGCCGACGTACTCGCTTTCTGCGCCAGTCCCTCTTTGTTCGTTTTACACTCATTCTAGCTTACTCCGCTGCGTGCAGCGCCCTCTCAACGAGCGCTTCCACAGTTGCTGTCCTCGGCCAGCAAATCCAAATGGATGCTCTGAATCCTGGAACTCCGGTAAGCCTTGCGGTCGGCGATCTGAACGGTGATGGACGTCCCGATGTCGTGATGGGACAGAAATCCGATGCCCCCATGGTATGGCTCAACAACGGGACTGCTGAACCGTTCAACGGAGTAGTCGGTGCTCGGATCGCAACGGGCGACATGCAACAGGCCGCATACATTTATGACATGGATCGCGACGGGCATCTCGACATCATTGCCGTCGGATTCAATTCTCAGACGCGGATCTATGTCAACGACGGGACCGCCAGTCCATTCAGGTCCGCGGCTAGTATCCCCATCGGACTCAGCGACCCTTCTGTAGCGCTGGCGTTTGCCGATCTCGACGGCGATGGCTTTGCCGATATGGTGGTCGCCAACACCAACCATATTCCCGCACGCCTCTATTTGAGCGGGGGTCGGAGCCTGACAAACGGAACACAAGTGCCCGTGAACATAGGAACTGATACGGGTGCCGCGGCAGATATCAAGCTCGTGGACGTCAACGGGGACGGGCTTCCCGACGTGATCATTTCTTACGCTGTGACGGAAGTTGCGGGTGATCCAAACGGTGTGGCCGTCTATCTCAACAATGGCACTGTAAATCCCTTCACCGGCGTAACCCCTCTGCGACTTTTCCCTGGACTGTCAGGCGGCGCGCTGGCGGTCGCCGACCTGAATGGTGACGGGCGGCCAGACCTCGTTGTGGGCGGGAGCGTAACCGGGCAGGAGGTAGACTCGGTGTTCATGAACACGGGTTCGAGTATTCGGCCGTTCCAGACATCACAGGGCCTGTATTCGGACACAAACGTGGGCAGTTCCTGCGGAGAGATTGTCGTCGCGGACGTAAACGCCGATGGACTCCCGGATATTGTTGTCCGCTGTGCGCCTCAGGTCGTGACGTTTCCGGAGCCGGCACCTCCTAGGGGTGCCTCCGGTTTCATCTACATCAACAATGGGACCACGGATCCATTCGCAGGCGTAAGTCCGTTGGACATGCCTGCGCATCTCGTCGACCCGGATGTGCCAAACCCTCTGATTGCGGCGTTGGCCAATCTTTCCGGCGGCTCGACCGTGGACCTGTTGACTGTCACCGTTGGCGGAGCCGCGTACAATCCCCTGATCGTTGACACTCCCCCCGTGGCTAATGATGATGCGGCGGTTGTGGCCGAGAACGGAACGGTCAATATCAATGTTCTCGCGAACGACACGAGCCCCGGAGCCAGCATAGATCCCACAACGATTGCGATAACCTTTCGCCCGATGTGGGGAACGGTGCGGGTTTCGCCGACGAACACCTTGACTTACACGCCGGGCGCGGACGTTGTCGAGTCCGACAGCTTCCAGTACAGCGTCAAGGACAAGCTCGGCACCATCTCAAACCCCGCCACGGTCACAGTCACCGTACAGAGGGCACCATCCGCCAATGACGACACGGCAATGACGACTTCGGGTCAGAGTGTCACCATCAGTGTTCTCGCGAACGACACTAGTGGGGGCAAGCTCGACCCCTCTTCGACAACCATAGTGACAAAGCCTCTCAACGGAACGGCCACGGCCACCGCTGATGGCTCCATCCTCTATCAGCCAAGTGCAGGGTTCGCCGGAAAAGATACGTTTCAGTACTCGGTGAAGGACGATCTTGGTGGAGTGTCGAATGTCGCGACGGTCACCGTGACCGTACAGTCCCCTCCATCAACGGGGGGCGGAGGCGGCGCGCTCGATGTGCTTTCCTGCTTGGGACTGGCTGCATTCGCATTCAGGCGGTTCATGAAACCTGCGTAGGCGGTCCGTTTTGCCGATCTCGCCGTTCTGGGGAGCTTGGCAAGAGGGTGGCCGAACTGGCAAAAAAGCGCAGCGGCGCGCCTGGGCCCGCGCTGCCGCCCATTTTGAGTTTCTGGGAGCTGTTTCGCGCCCCCTGGGCCGATCTACGCCACAATTCGCTCAGTCGCCGTCAAACCATTAGAATCCGGCGCCTCGTTCGTCGCCCTTGGAGATTGGATGTCACTCGTCAACGCGAAGCAGAAGCCCGCTGCTATGCAGGTTCCGCTCTTGGATCTGAAGCCTCAGCACGAGGCACTGGCCCCCGAGATCAGGGCCGCGATGGACAAGGTCTGCGCTAGCCAAGCGTTCATTCTCGGGCCCGTGGTCAAGGAGCTCGAGAAGCAGATAGCAGCCTACAGTCAGTGCCGGCGCGGCATCGGTGTTTCATCCGGGACCGATGCGCTGCTGCTGGCTCTGATGGCCTTGGAGATTGGAGGCGGGGATGCGGTCATCACGAGCCCGTTCACCTTCTTTGCGACAGCGGGCACCATCGCCCGCGCCGGTGCGCGGCCGATTTTCTGCGATATCGAGCCGAGCTCGTTCAACCTGTCCCCTGCCGCAGTGAAGGCGTTCATCCAGCAGCACTGCGAGCGACGCGCGGGTGCGCTCATCGAGCGAAGTACAGGCAGCCGTATCAAGGCTCTGATGCCTGTACATCTCTATGGGCAGCTCGCCGACATGGCGTCCTTGATGGACATCGCCCGGGAGAACGGACTACGTGTCATTGAAGATGCCGCGCAAGCCATCGGTGCGGAGGATGCCCAGGGTAGACGTGCGTGCAGTTTTGGTGACATTGGCTGCCTTTCCTTCTTCCCAAGCAAGAACCTGGGTGCCTTCGGGGACGCCGGCATGTGCGTGACCAACGACGCCGCCCTTGCCGAGCACATGGAAGTTCTGCGCGTGCACGGTGGCAAGCCTAAGTACTATCACTCGTTCATCGGTGGCAATTTCCGCATCGACACGCTTCAGGCCGCCGTACTCAACGTCAAGTTCCCGCATCTCGACAGTTGGAGCGAGGCCAGGAAGCGTAACGCTGAATTTTATGATGGCGCATTCGCGCGGGCGAAGCTAAGTGAGGCAGTGGAGACTCCACGCCCTATACCCGGTTACCGTCACATCTACAACCAATATGTCGTGCGCGTGCGCAAGCGGGATGAGCTGCGCGAGTATCTGGCGGCCGCCGGTGTCGGCACGGAGATCTATTACCCGCTGCCCCTGCACCTCCAGAAGTGTTTCGCGTATCTCGGGCACGCCGCGGGAGCCTTTGCACAGTCTGAGCGCGCCGCCGCCGAAACGCTTGCTTTGCCGATTTATCCGGGGATTACCGGGGTGCAAATGCAGTACGTCGTGGACACCATCGCCGGCTTCTATGCCAGGTGATTCTGTTAAGATTCCTTATGTTGGGTACAATCGCCATTCACCGGGGGCGACCGGCCAGAGAGCCGGCTGAGCAGCGATGACGGAACCAGCTCGCGATTTTTTTGTGCATGAGACGTCCACTATCGATTCGCCGAGCGAGATCGGCGGTGGCACAAAAATCTGGCATTTCAGCCACGTGCTGAGACATTCGAAGATCGGTAGGGATTGCACCGTCGGCCAGAACGTCGTCATTGGTCCTCATGTGACCGTCGGCGACCGGTGCAAGATACAGAACAACGTGTCGATCTACGAAGGTGTCGAGCTGGAGAACGGAGTGTTCTGCGGGCCCTCGATGGTATTTACGAATGTCATCAATCCCCGCGCTTTCATCGAGAGAAAATCGGAGTTTCGGAAGACGCGCGTGCGGGAAGGCGCCACGATCGGCGCCAACGCTACCATTGTGTGCGGCGTAACGCTCGGCCGATACTGCATGGTCGGTGCGGGTTCGGTGGTTACGAGGGACGTACCGGATTACGGGTTGGTGTACGGAAATCCGGCACGTCTGCACGGTGCGGTCTGCCGTTGCGGCGTCGTACTGCGTGTATCAGGACGGCAACTCAATACAGGGCAGCCGGATGCAGTCGAGTGCCCTGAATGCGCGGCTACATACTTCGTCCGTGAGGGACTCGTAGAGCCACGCGAGCCGCACGATCCTCTGTAAGTATTTTTCGGACGGCACATGAACAAAGTGATTCACAATCGACCCATTCGTTTTGCCGTGGTAGGTTGTGGCCGCATCTCGGGACGTCACTTCGAGGCCCTCAAGGCGCATGCGGACAACGCCAGTCTGGTTGCTGTGTGTGATACGGATGAGGGCGCACTGGCGAAAGCAGCGCAGCTGACGGGAGCTCGCCCATACCCTGACCTGCATGGGCTGCTTGCCCAGGCGGACTGCGACATCGTCGTGCTGTGCACACCAAGCGGTTTGCATCCCTCCCAAGCTATAGAAGTAGCTCGGGCTGGAAGGCATGTCATGACCGAGAAGCCCATGGCGACGCGATGGCGCGACGGCCTGGAGATGGTGCGCGAGTGCGACCGGGCCGGTGTTCGGCTGTTCGTCGTCAAGCAGAACCGGCACAACGCGACTTTGCAACTGGTGAAGCGTGCCATCGAGCAGCGGCGGTTCGGACGCATCCACATGGTCACGATCAACGTGTTCTGGCAGCGTCCCCAGGAATACTTCGATAGCGCGAAATGGCGTGGCACCTGGGAGTTCGACGGTGGCGCATTGATGAACCAGGCGAGCCACTATGTCGACCTGGTGGATTGGCTGATCGGACCGGTGGAGAGTGTGCAGGCCTACGTAGCGACCCTCGGGCGCGACATTCAAGTCGAGGATACTGCAACGGTGGGACTGCGGTGGCGTTCTGGCGCGCTCGGCTCGATCAACGTTACTATGTTGACTTACCCGAAGAATTTGGAGGGCTCGATCACCATTCTAGGTGAGCGCGGAACAGTGCGCGTGGGTGGCGTCGCGGTGAACGAGATATCGCATTGGGAGTTCGCAGACCGCCACGATGATGACGCGAAGGTTGCGAACGCAAGCTACTCGACCGGCTCGGTCTACGGGTTCGGACATCCTCTCTACTACGCCAACGTCATCGACACGTTTCGCGGGAAGGCGGAGCCGGAGACTGATGGCCGTGAGGGACTGCGGTCCCTGGAGTTGCTCATCGGCAGCTATATTTCGGCGCGCGACGGCCGTCGCGTGGCCCTACCGCTAGAGTACTGACCGTACCGCGGCCCTCGAACATGGCTGCCCATACAGTCGGTGGGAGTACTGCCGTGAGTGAGGAACAGTTCGTCTCTCTGCAGCTGGCGGGAAGCTGGCTTTGGCGCGCGCGCTACTGGATTGTCCTGGGGCTGGTGCTGGGTGCTCTGGCAGGCTTTGGCGCTTCGCTCCTGATGCACCCCACCTATCGTGCCAGTGCTGTCGTCGTTCCGGTCTCCAACGCCGAAGGAGCCGGCGGGGGGCTGTCCGGCTTGCTGAGCCAGGCCGGAGGCCTTGGTGCGCTGGCGGGTCTGGGTGGTAGCTTCACCGACAATCGCCTGGAGTCGATGGCGGTCCTCAACTCCCGCGCTCTGGTGACCAAATTCCTGATCGGACATCACCTCGTTGAGCTGCTTGGCAAGACCGAGGGCGAACGTGAGCAGAGCGGCCAGCCAGACGAAGCTCGGACTCTCAATAAGGCTGTATCCCGGTTCAAGAAGCGCATGTTGTTGATCTCGGAAGATCGCCGTGCAGGCACCGTTACCGTATCGGTGGACTGGAAGGACCCCGTACTTGCAGCGCAGTGGGCCAACGACCTGGTGTCGCTCGCCAACGAGGATCTTCGTAACCGCGCAATCGACGAAGCACAGCTCGCCATGAAGTACCTGAATAGCGAGCTGGATAAGGTTTCCGTCGTGGGAGTACGCGAGACGCTATACAAGCTGGTGGAAGGCCAGTTGAAGACAATCAGTACCGCCAATAGCCGGCGTGACTACGCCTTTCGCGTCGTTGATCCTGCCACCGTTCCCGATAAAAAGGATTTCGTATCGCCTAATAGAGTCCTACTGTCTTTCGGGGGTGCATTCCTCGGCATGGTCATCGGCAGCATCATATTCCTGCGGCGGCTTGCTCGCTCAGAGCTTGCGCGCGGTAGGCGGGCGGAGGCTACCTTATCGCGAGCTCCCACGACGTGACATCAGCGAAGGCGTCCACGCCCAGCGTCCTCGGCTCGCCGTTATGGTTACCTGCTGGCAGTTTGCAACGTTTCACTCTCGTGTTATGGATCGGCGCCTATACGGCTATCTATTATCTCACCTATGTCGTCTTCACCTCCCCCGAGTGGGCGTATTTCGGAGCGGGGTTCGATCCACGGTGGTCCGGCGAGGACATCGCGTTGTTTGTCATGCTCGCCCTTCTCCCAGCATTGTGGTTGCCGATTGGGGTGCAGCGCGTATCTGACCTCTTCATTCTGCTCCAATACCTGTTGATCTACATCCCAGCGCTGCTGCTGGTCCGCCATTCGAGCATTCCAGTAGTATCCCACGAGTTCGGAACACTCTTGTCATTCAGCTTGTTCAGTGGAATGACCATCATGGTCTGCTTGCGGCGTAGCCTGCCATTGCTGGCGCTGCCCCGGCCTCCGATACCGCCGGGCTTGACCTGGGGCATCATCAGTTGCGGTCTGGCCCTGTCGCTTTGTGGCCTGTGGGTGGTTCTGGGCGGTAAGTTCCGACTCGTCGGGCTCTTCGATGTCTACTCGATCAGAGACGAAGTAACCGACATCCTCGAGGGAGGGGGCGGCGGTAGATGGGCGGGGTATGCATTCGCTTGGGCCAACGCGCTTTTCCTCCCGTTGCTGTTCGCGAGGGGCTGCTGCAATCGCGAACCGTTGCCGCTGCTAGCCGTGGCCGGTGGGTACCTGTTTCTTTTTGGTGTATGGGCTGCAAAGACCTCGCTGTTTGCGCCGGTGTATCTGTGTCTGTTCTATATTCTCCTAGGGCGAAAGCGCCCCGACGTCGTGCCGCACGTATTGTGTCTCGGAATGATGAGCTTGCTGCTGGTGCCTTATGTGTTTGGAGACCCGAGGAGTGAAAGTGCGCTGCGGACTGTATGGGTCGCGGTCGTGCACTTGCGTGTCTTCACCGTGCCTTCGCTGCTCGTCACCCAATACGCGGATTTTTTCGCTAGCCACCCTTTGACCTACGGCTCGCACATTACAGGGATCAACCTCCTGATTCCTTATCCATACGATCTAGACATTCCTCGTACCGTAGGCTTCCAGTACTACGGCGCGATGGTGACATCGAACGTGAGTTTCTGGGCGCAGGATGGGATCGCCGGGCTGGGCATCGGCGGTATTCCCGTGGTGTCAGTCCTCGCATCGTTGGTTTTGTGGATCGCCGACTCGGCGACGGCGCACCTGCCGTTGAGATTTGTCGGCACGGCTATGTGCGGAGTATTGATAAATTTTCTGGGTAGCTCCCTGTTCACTACCTTGTTGACCGGGGGGATGCTGCTGATGATGTTGTTATTGTGGGCTATGCCCTCGCGGCCGTCCGGATCGCGATGACTGTGCTCGAAGTCCTACGTGAATCCGGGTTTCTCCGCAATGTTTTCACGATACTGAAGGGCTCCGTCGCTGCGCAGTTGATTGCGGTTATGGCGCTTCCGTTGCTGACCCGGCTGTTTTCGCCGCAGACCTTCGGCGTTTATCAGGTATATGTGTCAGTACTGAGCTGGCTGCTCGTCGCTGCCTCGCTGCGCTATGAAATTGCTATCATGCACGCGCGCTCGGAGGACGAAGCCCAGGCTGGCATCGCGCTCTGTGTACTATTGAACTGCTCGTTCGCTTGTCTTGTGGCGTTGGCATGCGCGGTCTGGTCCGGTGCTGCGGCAGAAGTTACACCGACGGCAAAAACTTTTGGCTGGTGGTTGGCCCCGGCAGTGTTGTTTGCGGGACTGGGTCAAACGCTCTCGTATGTGGCGTTGCGGGCCCGAGCTTATAATGCCAACGCTCAAGCGCGCGTGTTCCAGTCGGCGGTGTACGCAGCCATTGGGCTGCTCGCGGGATCGGTGAAAGCCGTCACTTCTAGTCTGCTTGCGGCAGATGTCGCCGGTCGCGCGGCAGCCGCGATCAGGCTTTTTGCAAAATCACGTGTCAGAGTCGGACAATGGCGCGGGCTGGTGTTGTCTGGCGCGCTGAAACGTTTTGCGTCACACCATCGCAAGTTCGCACTCGTTGCCTTGCCGGCGGGATTGTTGAACGTTGCGGGATTGGCGACCACACCATTGTTCATGTTCCTGACGTTCGACCCCGCTACCGCCGGCCAGTATGCGCTGGTGGATCGGTGCATCCAGGTGCCTATCGGATTGGTGACCCAGGCGGTTTCCCAGGTGTTCACGTCCGAATTCTCGGCGTTGCTCGGCACCCGGCCGAGCGCTGCGGCCGGTCTTCTGCGCTCGACCGTCCTCGTGCATTTCAAGCTTGCGGCGGGGCCGGCCCTGGGATTGTTGATCGGCGGCCCCGTCATGATCGAATGGGTGTTTGGCAGCCAGTGGGCGCAAGCGGGATACTTTGCTCGACTGATGTCGCCGTTATTCCTGATCTCATTCGTGGTCGGTCCGGTGAACATGGCACTGGTTCTTCTCAGGAAACAAGAGTTGCAGCTCCTCTGGGACGGCGTCAGGTTCGGGACCTCCATTCTCTTGTGGACTTCGGTGGCTCATTGGCGTCTTACACCTGGGAATGCCGTTGCTCTGCACGTCTGGACAAACGTGGCGATCTACCTTCTTTTCTTGCTGATCATATATCGCGAATACAGGAAGCTTCACGCGTGGACGTGATATGCGAATAGCGCTCGTTACTGAGACCTACCCGCGCAACATGGGGTATCTCGAAACCGGCCTGCCGAAGTATCTTGCCCGGTTGGGTGCGGACGTTCACGTGATCGCAACCGATCTACCGCCCTATCATCGATGGCCCGCCGGCAATGGAGAAATGCCAGCGTTCATCAAGGACCAGGTCATGGAGGCCGGTAGTGAGCAATGCATCGACGGATACACGGTGCACATTTTGCATACCGGATGGCTCGTGGGCTCGCCGTTCATCCGTGAGCTCGTCGGAACCGTTGCTCGTCTTCGCCCCGACATCACCTACGTCACTGCCGCGACCGGATGGCTGCCGCTGCAGTCAGCGGCAGCGAGGTTGGTTACCGGCGGCAAGCTCTTCATAGGCAACCACACGAGCTTTTCCGGTTTCCCGCTCGCGCGCGAGGACTTACCATGGTTCAGCTTGCGGCGTGCAAAGTGTGCGCTTACCCGATGGATGCCGGGCCGGCTAGTAAGTCTTCTCGCAGAAAAATGCTACTGCGTGACCGACGATGCTGCCGAAGTGGCGTGGCGATTTTTCGGCGTTCAGAAGCGCAAAGTCGTGATCGCGCATCTCGGGGTCGATACGGACGTGTTTCATCCGGCACGCAGTTCCGCGGAGCTCGAACGGAGAAAGGATCTGCGCAGGCAGCTCGGATTTGGCGAGCAAGATGTGATCTGTATCCACACAGGAAAGCTGATCCCGCCGAAAATGCCGCAGGTGCTTTCCGGTGTGGTAGGTCGGCTGCGCGGGCACGGACTATCGTTTCGTGGGCTGTTCATCGGCGATGGGTCTGAGCGGACAGCGCTGGAGCAGGCTGAAGGGTGTGTCGCTCTGAGCTTCATGCCGTCCAGCCAACTTGCAGATTTTTATCGCGCCGCCGATATCGCTGTCTGGCCGGCCCAGGAATCGATTTCAATGCTGGATGCTGCGGCTTGCGGATTGCCGCTAGTAGTCAGCGACCGCATCTATCAGGATCACGTAACGGGTAACGGCTATTCCTACCGGCAGGGCGATCCTGCAGCGCTGCTGGAGATACTGATGAAGCTGAGCGATCGGACACATCGGGAGGCGCTCGGTGCGGCCGGCGCGCGCAAGATTGTGGAGCGATTCAGCTGGAGTGGGGTCGCTTCGGGGAGAATGAGGGACTTCCAGGTAGCTTCGACGGCTCGTGTCCCGACGGCCGGGATACCGCCATCCGAATCGGCGCGGAGAAAGTGACAATGTCCAATTTAGTTGAGCGCATCGAGCACGGCGGTAAGCTTCTGGCTGTGCTTGTGAGAGCGCAATTTCGCGAACCTGGAATCCATTTCTTTACGACCGGAGATTTGTCTCAACAACTCGCTTTCATGCGACACCCGACCGGACGGGAGATCAAGCCCCACGTGCACAATCCGGTACCTCGCGAAGTGCACTATACGCAGGAGGTCCTCCTGATCCGCCGGGGAACGCTGCGGGTGGACTTTTACGATGAGGGACGCACCTATCTGGAGAGCCGGATGTTATTTGCCGGCGATACAATACTACTTGCCACCGGCGGGCATGGTTTCCGCGTGATCGACGAGGTCGAGATGATCGAAGTGAAACAAGGTCCCTATTGTGGGGATCAGGACAAAACGCGGTTTGAGGGCATCGCCGATAGCACCGCGAAGATTGTGGAGAATAAGTGATGATACCCGTCAGTGAGCCGCTGCTTGACGGCAACGAGAGCCGTTATCTGCAGGAGTGTATCGCTCAGAAGTGGGTCTCGTCCGGGGGACCGTTCGTCACCCGACTCGAGCGCGAATTCGGTGCATTTCTCGGGTTGCCTCCGGGCGTGGCAGTCTGCAACGGAACTGCCTCACTCGAGGCAGCCCTGTATGGTCTGGGTGTTGGGGAGGGAGATGAGGTCATCATGCCCTCGTTCACGATCATCTCCTGCGCGCTCGCCGCGTTGCGCCTTGGTGCCATTCCGGTTCTCGTCGACATCGATCCCGAGACCTGGTGTATGGATGTCTCGCAGGTGGAGGACGCTATTTCGTCACGCACCCGCGTAGTAATGCCGGTACACATCTACGGCCACCCTGTCGACATGGACCCCCTGATGCGGCTTGCGCGTGCCAGGGGCATACGGGTTCTCGAGGACGCGGCGGAGGTTCATGGGGCTGAATACCGCCCCGATGGCCATGCGAGCTGGCAGAAATGCGGTGCGATAGGTGACGCGGCCTCGTTCTCCTTCTATGCCAACAAGATAGTGACCACCGGCGAAGGCGGCATGGTCGTCAGTGCCGATGAGGAGATACTGAAGCGCGCTCGCTCGTACCAGAACCTCTGTTTTCGCCCCGAGCGCCGCTTTTATCATACCGAACTCGGCTACAACTTCCGGATGACCAATCTGCAGGCGGCAATCGGGGTAGCCCAACTCGAGCGCGTGGCTCAATTTATCGAGATCAAGCGTCGCTTCGGCGCCTACTATCGGCAGGTCCTCCAGAGGATTCCAGAAGTGCGCTTTCAAGTCGAGAAGCCCTGGGCGCACTCGGTGTATTGGATGTACTCGATCGAGCTCGATCCGAAACTGGGTGTGGAGGCGGAGACCGTCATTCGAGGGCTGCGAGAGCACGGGGTGGAAGCACGTCCGTTCTTTATGGGACTTCACTTACAACCCGCACTGCAGGGGCGAATCCGCACGCCACGCACGGCCTACCCCCACACCGAAAGCGCGTATCGCCACGGACTGTATCTACCCTCCGGTCTGACGCTGAATGAAAGCACCGTAGACCGGGTCGTCGATGCGCTGAAGTCTGTTCTTACAAAGCGTTAGGAGTCAGATGGGCAACGATACCTTTGACGCGTACTCCGCCTATTACGATCTCCTGTACCACGACAAGGACTATGAAGGCGAGACGGGCTATGTTCTGAAGCTGCTGTCCAAGCATATGCAACCGGTGCGGTCCGTGCTCGACCTGGGATGCGGGTCGGGACGTCACGTAGCCTGTATGGCCCGCCAAGGGCTCGATGCCACGGGCATCGAGCTCAGCGAGTCGATGCATGGCAGAGCACTGGCGCTGCGCGCCGCGCTCGATTCTACGATCGCGCAGCGGATCGAGTTTATTCGCGGTGATGCGCGCAGCGTCCGCACGGGCCGTCATTATGATGCCGTCACGGCCTTATTCCACGTCGCGAGCTATCAGACGACCAATGCGGATTTGCGACTGTTTTTCCAGACGGCTGCCGAGCATCTCAAGCCCGGAGGGCTGTTTCTATTTGACTGCTGGTACGGCCCTGCGGTACTCACGAGCCGTCCCGAGCAGAGAGTGCGGGATGTGCGCGACGCGACCGCGAGAATTATCCGCTTCACGCGCCCGACGTTGAGGATCAACGACAACGTCGTGGAGGTTCTCTTCAGCGTGCTGGCCACCCCAACCGAATGCATCGACTGGAAGGAATTCGAGGAAATCCACTCGATGCGTTACCTTTTTCTTCCTGAGGTCCGCATGTTTCTCGAGGGTACCGGCTTGCAGTTGGTGGCCAGTGAAGAGTTCCTGAGCGGCAAGCCGCTGGGAGAGGCCACCTGGAATGCTTGCTTCGTGGGACGTAAGCAGTAGAGGGCGGAGGGCTCTGGTGAGAGTGGGTGTATATGTGGGTGACGTACCGGCAACGTTTGGCGGTGCTTTCACGTTCCAACAGGACATGGTCTTGGCACTCATCGAATGTGCCCGTCAATCCGCGCACGAATTCGTAATTCTGGGAACCCTGAGCCCACACGATCGCGCGGCCGCAGTCGCGGCCGGAATGACAGTCCAAGAGTTGCCGGGCGCGGCGCGCTGGCGGTCGGTGCTGCGCCATTTCAGCGGCATTGTGCTCGGGAATGCCAAGTTGGTCCTGCGGGCAGCAGGATTCAAGTCGCGGCTCGACCGGCTCGCCGAGCGGCTCGACCTGCATATGCTCTGGTTCGTGACGCCATTCTACGAGCGCACGGAAACACCTTTCATCTATACCGTCTGGGACTTGCAGCATCGCATACAGCCTTGGTTTCCCGAGGTCAGCTCCCGCGGGCGCTGGGAATTTCGCGAGCACAACTATTCCCAGGTGATCCCGCGCGCCTCAGTCGTGATCATCAGCAACGAGGCTGCACGGCGCGATCTGCAGCTCTATTACCAGGTGCCCGACGAGCGGATCAAGCTCCTTCCTCATCCGACGCCATCCTTCGTGTTGGGTGATCTCGCCGCGGGTGTCGGTGAACAGGGCAAGTCACGCCTGGCAGCTCCGTACGTGCTATATCCGGCACAGTTCTGGCCGCACAAAAACCACGTCGGCCTCTTGCGGGCGGTCGCTTGGCTGCGGCAACACCGTGGAATGCAGCTCGACATCGCTCTCGTTGGACCTGACAGGGGTAATCTCGAGCACGTGAAGCGAGAAGCCGAGCGCTTGGGCATCGCCCAGCAGACCCACTTTCTCGGGTTCGTGGAGCGCAGTGAATTGCTGGCGCTGTATCGCGGGGCGGCTGCCCTGGTTTACCTGAGCTTCTTTGGGCCTGAAAATCTGCCCCCTCTGGAGGCATTTGCATTGTCGTGCCCAGTCGTTGCCGCCCGCTACGCCGGCGCGCAGGAGCAGCTGGGCAATGCCGCATTGCTCGTCAATCCAACAGATCCGCAGGAAGTTGCCGAGGCAATCCACCTGGTCGTGACAGACGCGCAGCTACGGACGCGACTTCTCGAAGCCGGGTTGCGCCGTGCGCGCGCCTGGACACCGCTGCACTATGTCCGAGGGGTGCTGAGCGAGCTGGACAGGTTGGCGCCGATACGCGCCTGCTGGGGCCGTCAGCAAACACCGATCTCGTGATCCAGCACTGGAGATCGATCCGTTTACTCTCGCCTCGTCTCGATATGCCTCGTATTACCATCGTCTCCCAGTGGTATCCCCCCGAGCAGGCGCCGTTCGGTCGCATGATGCACGAATTGGCCGCAGCGTTGGTGTCAGTCGGCTGGCGGGTCACCGTTATCACCGGATTTCCAAACC
>Ga0070741_10012115_pt1 | contig 15693 bp, 14 predicted proteins | sample Coa_R1_4_FD_66440 | JGI IMG/M metagenome (GOLD analysis project Ga0070741, IMG submission 66440) | Surface soil microbial communities from Centralia Pennsylvania, which are recovering from an underground coalmine fire - Coalmine... | ecosystem: Environmental > Terrestrial > Soil > Unclassified ...
AGACGGGCGCCGGGGCCCCGGGCGTGCTATTTTTAGCATGATGCCGAAGAAGCGCTCCGCAGAGACCGCTGCACCCGACCCCTCGGTCACGATGTGCCGCAGCTGCGGCAAGCGGCCCGGGCTACCGACGGCGATTTTGGGACAGCTCACGCAGACGGAGCTGTGCGCGGTGTGCGCCGAATTGCGCAAGGACCGCATCCGCGCCAATCGCGCCGCCGCGCGCGGCCGTCCCCGCCGCTAGCGACGTTCCATTCGCATCGCCGCCGATCGCCGATCGCGCGCGGCGCGTTCAGTCGGCCGGCCAGCCGTCCATCGCCTTGCGCAGCTCCTCGTCCCAGTTGTGCGTGTCGGCGAGCAGCCGCTCGGCCAGCGGGCGGGCGCGCGCAAAGTCGCCCTTCTCGGCGAGCGCCAGGATCACGAAGAAGCGCGCCGCCAGCACCTTGTCCTGCGCGTCGGCCGACGGATCGCGCGCGTACTTGCCGGCGAACGCCGAGCACGCGTCGAGCATCAGCTCGTTGATCTGGTTGTTCCAGCGCGCGGCGATGCACGGCGCGTAGTCCCACTCGCGCGCGTGCTCCGCCGACGCCGGCAGCGCGGCCAGCGACGCGCGCTTCTCGTCGAGATCCGCCTGGTACTCGGCGCGCCGCGCCTCGCGCTTGCGCCGCGCGTCGGCGATCTCGTGCATCCGCCGATCGACCTCGCGGTACTGGCTCCCCGTCGGAAACGTGCGGAGATATTTCTCGCCGCTCTGCAGCGCCAGGTCGTATTGCCGCAGGTGCTGCTGCGCATCGAACAGCGCGAACAGCGCCGGCTCGGCGAAGTCGACGTCGGTCACCGCGCGCAGCCGCTCGGCGATCGTCGCCTGCGCGTGGTAGTGGCGCGCGGCCGCGAGCGAGTCGAGCAGCTCGCGTCCGAGCCGCGCGCGCTCCGCCGCCGGCACGCGCTTGTTGAGCGCGCGATCGAGCAGCAGCCGCTCGCGCTCGGCGAGCTGCGCCGTCGACGAGCGCGCGTACTCCTTCATGCGCTTCTCGAGCGCGTCGAGATCGCGCGCGGCGTAGACGAAGCTCGGATCCTCGTCGAGCGCCAGCTTCAGCAGGCTCTGCTTCTTCTGATCGTCCGGCTCCACCACCGCGTCGCCGTAGAGCTCGAACGTCTTGAAGCTCACTTTGGGACGCGGCCGTTTGGCGAACCGCTGCGTCTCGTGCTTGAGCCCGGCCGACTTGAGCAGCTCGACGGTCACGCGATCCTCGAGCTGGAGCAGCTCGCCCGCCGGCCCGTCCACCTTCGCCGTGCCGACGATCTCGCCGGTCTCGACGGAGATGAAGCGCGCCGTCAAGCGCACCGCGCCCGCCTCGCGCTGGTACGCGCCCGCCACCAGCAGCGACGCGCCCACCAGCTTGCCCAGCTTCACCGTCGAGCCGGCGTCGAGATCGGCGCGCTGCGCCGACCAGGCGTGCTCCGCCAGCATGCGATCGAGCAGCGCGCGCTCGACTACGCGCAGGCCCGGCACGTCGCGCAGATCGCAGGTGACCGTCTCGCGGATGGCCTCGCCCACCGCGCCGCGCGAGCCGGAGAGATCTTTGAAGGGCAGCACCGCCACCGTCGGGGTGGCGGCGCTCGCCAGGGACGACGCGAAGAGGATCGCGCCGGTGAGACCGAGCCTCGCCACTATTTCTTTTGCTGCGCCATCTGCTTCATCCACTCCGCCTGGCGCGTGCGCATCTCGTCGGGCGTGACGTCTTCTTTGTGCGTCATCACCGACCACGTGTGCCCGAACGGATCGACGAACGACCCGAAGCGATCGCCCCAGAACATGTCGGCCGGCGGCATGCTCGCCTTGGCGCCCGCCTGCACCGCGCGGTTGAAGACCGCGTCACAGTCGTCGACGTAGAGGTTGAGCGTCACCGGCGAGCCGCCGAGCGCCTTGGCGTCCTTGCCCATCATCGGATCGTTCACGTACACGAGCGAGTCGCCGATCCTCAGCTCGGCGTGCATCACCTTCCCGTCGGGGCTGTCCATGCGCATCTTCTGCTCCGCGCCGATCGCCTTCTGATACCACTTGATGGCTTCGCCCGCGCCCGCGCAGATCAAGCCCGCCGTCACCGTGTGATATCCCTCCGGAACACTCCGCTTCGCCTTGGTCGCCATGATCCGCCTCCTCGGTTTCGGTTGCCCCCTGGGTGCGCGCGATCCAACTCCCGCGGTGATCGGATGTCAATCGACGATCGCGCGCTCGACGCTGGCCGCGTGCTCGTCGAGGAGACGCGCCAGCGCTTGCGCGCGATGCAGATATTCCACCGTGGGGATCGGAAGCAGCGCGGGGACCAGCGTAAGCGCGGAACCGGCGCGCGCCAGTCGGATGCGCAGGCCGAGCGCGAACAGGCCGCACGCGAGCGTGCGCGAGCGCAACAGGCCGTGCGCGTGCAGCACCTGCTCGGCCAGGACGCGCTCGCCCAACGCCGGCTCGACGGAGACGAAGCCGCGGCGCAGCTCGTCGCGCAGGCGGCGGTGCGCGTCGCGCGCCCAGGCGAACGCCTGCGGCTGGAGATCGCGCGCGGAGTAGACGTGCGCGGTGTTGGCCGCCTCGAGCTCGAACAGGCGGCCGATCTCGTCGAAGAGCGGCGCGAGCGTCTGCGCGCGCTCGACGAGCGGATCGCGCGCGATCGTTTCGCCCGCGATCCGCTGCGCCTCGCTGAACGCCCACGCCGCGACGTCGGGCGCGTTCGCCAATCGCGCGCGCGCCGCCTCGCGCCAGGCGCGGTACTCGTCGCGCGGAACGCGGCGCGCGAGCGTCACCGGCACGCGCTCGGTCACTGCCTCGACCAGCCGCATGCGCCCGCGCCGCGCGCGCTGCGCCTCGGCCATCGCGTCGATCGGCGGCCCGTCGTGAAAATCGATCACGCAGCGGCACTCGACCGCCAGCCCCACCGACAGCTCGTCGCCGCACACCACGTCGCGGATCGGATAGGCGCGGCAGCCCTCCGGCTTGCGCGCGACGCCGAGCCGGCGGTGCACGCCGCAGCGGCGATCGGCTTCGAGCAGCGTGCACGCGCCGTCGACCACCGCGAGCTCGAGCGAGCCGCCCGCGTCGTCGTCGCGGTGGCGGTGCACCGCGCCCTCGACGGAGAGCCCGCCCGGCGTCAGCTCGTCGCCGTACGCCGCGCGGATGTTGGCCACGTCTTCCGGATCGAGCAGCAGCCGCTCGTACAATCCGCAGCACACGCCGCGCCCGTCGCAGTCGAAGCCGGTGCGGGGCGCGATCGCGATCGCCAGCCGCGAAAACATTTGATCGTCGAGATCGATCACCTGAAGGCCGCGCTCGACGGACTGGCGCGCCGCCTCTTCGCCCGCGTGCACCAGCGCGCCGGCGGCGGCCAGCGGCTCGAGCGCCTCGAGCACGCCGCGCGCCGAAAGCGGCCGTCCGGCGTCGAGCCCGATCGCCTCGGCCAATTCGTCGACGGTGCGGCGCCCGTCGCACAGCTCGAGCAGTCGGCGCTGCACGGCGTCGATGCGCACGCGCGTGCCGGGCGCGCGCCGCACCACGATCCACGCGCGCCCGGCGTCGCTCACGTAGGTGCGCACGAACGCGTCGGCGGCGAGCACCGGGCGCCACAGCGGCGCGCCGCCGAGTCGATCGGCCCCGTCGAGCATCGCGCGACTTTAGCACGCGCCCTCGTATATGCTGGCGCGATGCCGCGGCTCGATCCCCACTCGTACAACGACTCCGCGCAGCCGGCGATCGATCGGCTCGACTGGCAGGCGCGCGTCGACTTCGCCTCGCGCACCATCACCGCCGAGGCGCTGCTCGGCTTCCGCGCGCCCGGCGAAGGCCCGCTCGATCTCGACACGCGCGACCTCGCCATCGACGGCGTGAGCGACGAGCACGGCGCCGCGCTCGCGTTCTCGCTCGCGGCGCCCGATCCCATTTTGGGAACGCGGCTGCGCGTCGAGCTGCCGCGCCCGACGAGCGCGATCCGCGTCGCCTACCGCACGTCGCCGTCGGCGTCGGCGCTGCAGTGGCTCACGCCCGAGCAGACGGCGGGCGGCGCGCAGCCGTTCCTCTACAGCCAGTGCCAGGCGATCCACGCCCGCTCGCTGGTGCCGCTGCAGGACACGCCGCGCCTGCGGCTGCGTTATCGCGCCGCGCTCACCGTGCCCGCGCGCCTCGAGGCGCTGATGGCGGCGGCGTTCATCGGGCGCGAGCCGCGCGGCGACGAAGCCATCGCGCGCTTCGAGATGAACGAGCCGATTCCGCCCTATCTGCTGGCGCTCGCCGTCGGCGATCTGGTGTCGCGCGATCTCGGCCCGCGCTCGCGCGTGTGGGCCGAGCCGCCGGTCGTCGACCGCGCCGCGCACGAGTTCGCCGGCGTCGACGCGATGCTCACCACCGCCGAGCGCCTGTTCGGCCCGTATCCGTGGGGCCGCTTCGATCTGCTCACCATGCCGCCCGCGTTTCCCTACGGCGGCATGGAGAACCCGCGCCTCACCTTCCTCACGCCGATGCTGCTCGCCGGCGATCGCTCGCTGGTGAACGTGGTGGCGCACGAGCTGGCGCACTCGTGGACCGGCAACCTCGTCACCAACGCGTCGGCCGAGCACTTCTGGCTCAACGAAGGCTTCACCGTGTTCGCCGAGCGCCGCATCCTCGAAGAGCTGGAGGGGCGCGAGGCCGCGCTCTTGCACGCCGCGCTCGGCCGCCGGGAGCTCGATCGCGCGGTCGCCGATTTTTACGAGCACCCGGAGCTGACGCGCCTGCGCACGCGGCTCGACGGCGTCGATCCCGACGAGGCGTTCTCCGTCGTGCCGTACGAGAAGGGCTACCTGCTGCTGCGCGCGCTCGAGGACGCGGCCGGTCGCGAGCGCTTCGACGAGTTCCTGCGCGCGTATTTACAGCGCTACCGGTTTCAGTCGGTGACCACCGAGGACTTCACCGAGCTGGCCTCCGAGCGGCTGCCGGGCGCGCTCGAGGCGGCGGGCGCGGCGCGCTTTCTCGACGAGGCGGGCGTGCCGGCGAACGCGCCGCTCGCGCGCTCGGCGCGGCTGGAGGCGATCGAGCAGCTTCCGCCGGCGCTGCCGTCCGAGGAGCAGGCGCGGCAATTTGCCGCAGTCGAGTGGCAGCTCTACCTCGAGGCCGTCGGCGCCAGGGTCGGCCGCCCCGCGCCGCACGAGCTGCTCGACGCGCTCGAGGCGCGCTTCCGCCTGACCGAGAGCGGCAACTACGAGATCCTGGTGGCGTGGCTGTCGCTCGCCGCCGAGTCGGACTGGGCGCCCGCGCTGCCGCGCATCGAGCAGGTGCTCGGCGAAGTGGGGCGCATGAAGGCGCTCAAGCCGCTCTACGTCGCGCTGGCCAAGCGTCCCGCCACGCGCGAGCTCGCCGGCCGCCTGTTCCGCCGCTACCGCGCGCGCTACCACCCGATCGCGCAGCAGGTGATCGAGAACATCCTGCGCCAGCACCAGGTCGCCACCCACGAGGTCAACCCCGTCGGCCTCGGCAAACGCCCCGCCTGACGAAAATAACTGACCCGCGGTCAGTTATCCGCGAAATAACTGACCCGCGGTCAGTTATTCCGGCAGGCGGGCGGTCTCGTCGAGGAACTGGCGCAGGCGGATCTGCTCCGAGAGATCGAGCACCTCGCCGAGCCAGGCCTCGAGCGGCGCGCGATCGGAGAAGGTGCGGCTGGTCGTGCGCTTGGCCTCGCGGATCAGCCGCTCGAACTGCAGCGCGATCACCGCGCGCCCGGGCGCCAACAGGAACGCGCTGCGGTTGTGGCCGGGGCTCGGCTGGCGCAGCACCGCCAGCATGCGCTCGGAGTGCTCGGGCGGCAGCACGCGCAGGCGCGTCGAGTCGAGGCACACCACGCGATCGCCCACGCTGCGCACCACGTTGCCGCGCCGCTGCCCGAACGCGGCGATCTCCTCGTCGGTGAGCGGACTGACGAACCGCACCTCGACCAGCCGTCCGACTCTCTGCTCGACCGTGATCATCGCCCGCCGAGTATACCGAAACCGCCTTTCCGTTATGATGCGCCATGCGCGCGGCGCTCACTCTGGTCCTGTTCGCCCTCGGCTGCGGCTCGGGCGCGCCGATGACGCCCGACGATCTCGCGCCCGCCGACGCGTGCATGCCGGCGCCGAACGGCCGCGGCGACGGCGCGGCGAGCTGCGCGACCTCGGCCGACTGCGACGTCGTGAGCGCGTGCGTCGCTGGCGCGTGCGTGCTCGTCGCCGGCTGCGCCGAAGACTGCAACTGCCCCGACGGCCGCGCGTGTGTCGACGGCCACTGCGCGCAGCCCTCGGGCGCGGCGTGCGGGCCGTGCGACCAGGCGTGCACCGCCTCGGGCGGCAAGTGCCTGACCGGCGGCTGCGCGCCCGGCGGCTGCGACGACACCACCGTCTTCTGCGCGCGCGGCTTCATGTGCGACGTGCCGGCGGGCAAGAAGACCGGCACCTGCGTCCCGACGCTGCGCGCCGACTGCCTCGGCTGCGCCACCGACGGCGACTGCCCGACGGGCGAAGTCTGCAACGTCAACAACCGCCAGTGCGTGCCCGCGCCCACCGGCCCCGACGCGCGCCTGGAGATCTCCGCGCTCGATTTTCTCGCCGACAACGGCATGGGCATGATGACCAAGGCGCGCAACCTCGAGTACTCGATCGGCTTCTTCTCGCGCCGCGATCCGTCGTTCGACATCTACGCACTGGCGTCGGGCGCGTGCGCCAGCCAGCGCTCGACGTTCACCGAGAACGCGCCGTTTCCCGTCGGGCCGCTGCGCGACGCCGGCGCCACGCTCACGCTCGCGCTGCCGTCGAAGTCGATCCCGTTCGCGCGGCAGCAAGATCCCGATCCCAACTTCGGCTTCACCTACTCGGCGAACGCCATCATGGTCGCCGACTTCACCGCCGGGCCCGCGTCGTGGACCGGCACCGGCGGCGCCGACGTGGGCGCGTTCGTCGCCGCGGGCAACGTGCCCGCCGGGTTCGTCACCACGCCCGACGTGCTCGGCATGACCGCGGTCGCCGCCAGCGCGCAGAGCGACTTGCAGATCACGCTCGACTCGCCGGCGGCGCCGGGCATCCGCACCATCGTCGAGATCTCGTACAACGAAGCCTCGGGCGCCACCGTCAGCGCGCTCACCGAGCTCGCCTGCCGCGGCCTCGACGGCGCGGCGTCCGTCACCATCCCGAAGGCGCTGCTCGCGACGCTGCCGAAGAGCTCCGCGCTCGGCCTCACCGTCACGCGCGCGAGCGTCACCGACTTCACCGCCACCGGCTTGCAACAGGGGCGCGCGGTGTTCGGCATGCAGCAGTCGGGATCGGTGATCGTCTCGCCTTAGTCGCGCGCCCGCCGCGTGATAGATTTGCGCCATGCGCGCGTACCTCGATCTCGTCCGGCACGTGCTCGAGCACGGCCACGCGAAGACCGATCGCACCGGTACCGGCACGCTGAGCGTGTTCGGCTACCAGCTCCGCTGCGATCTCGCGCGCGGCTTCCCGCTGCTGACGACCAAGAAGGTGCACCTGCGATCGATCATCCACGAGCTTCTGTGGTTTCTCTCGGGCGACACCAACATCAAGTACCTGCGCGACAACAACGTGACGATCTGGGACGAGTGGGCCGACGAGCGCGGCGAGCTCGGCCCGGTCTACGGCCACCAGTGGCGCTCGTGGCCGGCGGCCGACGGGCGGCAGATCGATCAGATCACGCAGGTGATCGAGCAGCTCGTGAAGAACCCCGACTCGCGGCGCCACATCGTGAGCGCGTGGAACGTCGCCGACATCGACAAGATGAAGCTGCCGCCGTGCCACAGCCTGTTCCAGTTCTACGTCGCCGGCGGCAAGCTCTCGTGTCAGCTCTACCAGCGCTCGGCCGACGTCTTCCTCGGCGTGCCGTTCAACATCGCGTCGTACGCGCTCTTGACGATGATGGTCGCGCAGGTCACCGGCCTCGCCGCCGGCGAGTTCATCCACACGTTCGGCGACGCGCACCTGTACTCGAATCACCTCGAGCAGGCGCGCCTTCAGCTCTCGCGCGAGCCGCGCGCGCTGCCGCGGATGAAATTGAATCCCGCGATCAAGTCGATCTTCGAGTTCAAGTACGACGACTTCACGCTGGAGAATTACGATCCGCACCCGGCGATCAAGGCGCCGATCGCGGTATGACGCGCTCGATCATCGCCGCCGTCGCCAAGAACGGCGTCATCGGCGCGGGCAATCAGATCCCGTGGCGCCTGCCCGCCGACTTGAAGCGCTTCAAGGCGCTCACCATGGGTCACTCGATGATCATGGGACGCAAGACGTTCGAATCGATCGGCCGCGCGCTGCCGGGCCGCACGACCATCGTGCTCACGCAGCATGATTGGGCCGCGCCCGAGGGCGTGCTGGTGGCGCGCTCGATCGGCGAGGCGCTGGCGCTGGCGCGCGGCGACGAGGTGTTCATCGCCGGCGGCGCCGAGATCTACCGCCAGACGCTGCCGATCGCCGAGCGGGCGTACCTGACGCTCCTCGACCGCGAGTTCCCCGGCGACACGTTTTTCCCGGAGACCGACTGGAGCGCCTGGCGCGTGGTCGAGCGCGAGCGCCACGAAGCCAGCGAAACCAACGCCCTCGCGTTCGAGTTCGTCACCTACGAAAAATAGTTGTCCGGCGCGCGCGCGGCCGAACGTCATGACGGGTAAGGAGGACGACCATGGCGAATTTCATGTACCTGTTCCGGGGTGGTTTCGATTCCGACGCGAACGTGGCGGCCGCGCAGATGCAGGCGCAGATGCAGAAGTGGGTCGCCTGGATGCAGCAGCTCGGCAAGACCGGCAACTTCAAGAGCGGCGAGCCGCTGGAGAAGACCGGCAAGGTGCTGCACGCCAAGAAGAAGAACATTCACGACGGGCCGTACGCCGAGGCCAAGGACGTGATCGGCGGCTACTTGATCGTGAGCGCCGAGAACCTCGAGCACGCGACCGAGCTGGCCAAGGGCTGCCCGATCCTCGAGAACGAGGGCGGCACCGTCGAGGTTCGGCCGGTGCGCGAGATGAAGCCGTAACCGCGGCGCGAAGCCAGGCGGCTATTCCGGTCGGCGAATGAGCGCGGACATCGTCGAGCACCTGTTCCGCCGCGAGGCGGGAAAGATGATGTCCGCGCTCACGCGCATCCTCGGCACGCACAACCTGTCGCTGGCCGAGGACGTGGTGCAGGACGTCTTGTGCCACGCGCTCGAGGTGTGGAAGTTTCACGCGCCGCCCGACAATCCGTCCGCGTGGCTGATGCAGTCGGCGCGCAACCGCGCGATCGATCTGATTCGGCGCGATCGCACGCGGCGGCGGTTCGCGCCCGACCTGCAGCAACTGCTCGAGAGCGAGTGGACGCTCGCGCCGACGGTGCACTCGCTCTTGGTCGAGACCGAGCTGCGCGACGAGCAGCTGCGCATGATGTTCTCGTGCTGCCCGCCCAACCTGCCGCCCGAGGTGCAGGTGGCGCTGATCCTGAAAATCTTGTGCGGCTTCAGCGTCGGCGAGATCGCGAGCGCGTTTCTGTCGACGACCGCGGCGATCGAGAAGCAGCTCGCGCGCGGGAAGAAAGTCCTGGCGCAATCGCCGTCGCTGTTCGAGGTCTCGCGAGACGCGCAGCTGCGCAAGCGGATGGAGTCGGTGCACCAGGCGCTGTACCTCCTGTTCAACGAGGGCTATCACGCGACGCGCGAGCATGCGGCGATCCGCGAGGAGCTGTGCGAGGAGGCGATCCGCCTGGCGCTGCTGCTGGCCGAGCATCCGGAGTGCGCGGTGCCGCGGACGCACGCGCTGGTGGCGCTGATGTGCTTTCACGCGGCGCGGCTGCCGGCGCGCGTCGACGACGCGGGCGCGCTGGTGCTGCTCGAGGCGCAAGATCGCGCGCGCTGGGATCGCGCGCTGATCTGCAAGGGGCGCGAGTTCCTCGATCGCTCGGGCACCGGCGACGAGCTGACCGAGTACCACATCGAGGCGGCGATCGCGTTCAAGCACTGCGTGGCGGAGTCGTTCGCGGCTACCGATTGGGCGGGCATCGTCGCGCTGTACGATCTGCTGTGGCGCGAGCGGCCGACGCCGATCGTGGCGCTCAACCGCGCGATCGCTGTCGGGCAGGCGCGCGGGCCCGACGCGGGGCTGCGCGCGCTCGACGAGATCGAGGACCAGGAGCGGCTCGAGTCGTATCCGTTCTTCGCGGCGGCGCGCGCGGAGTTCTTGCGCGCGGCCGGGCGCGTCGACGAGGCGAAGGCGGAGTATCAGCGGGCGTTGCGGGTGGCGCGGACGCCGTCGGAGATCGAGCTGCTGGCGGCGAAGCTGGCGGCGTGCGGCGGCTGATCAGCGTTCGTTCGAGTTGCCTTCGCTGACGTTGCCGCGCTCGCTCGCGCTCTCTTTGACGTTGCCGTTCGGCTCGGCGCTCACGTTCGCGTTCGGGTTCACGTTGCCGTTCGGCTGCGCGTGCGCGTGTTCACTCGGGCGCGCATGTTCGCTCGGACGCGCATGTTCGCTCGGAGCCGCGTGTTCATTCGGGCGCGCATTCGCATTTGCATTCGCGTTTGCGTTTGCATCTGCGTTTGCGTTTGGGCCCGCGTTCGCGTTCGGCGGCGCGCCCGTGTTCGGCGCGCCGGGCCGCGGACCGGTGCCGCGCCCGCGGCCGCCGCGTCTCCGACGACGTTTGCGTTTCTCGTCACCGCCCGGCGCGCCCGGCGTTGCGCCCGCCGCGTGCCCGGTCGTCGGCCGATGCTCGACGCGCGGCCCGTCCGTCCCCGTCGGCCGCGGCCCGCCCGGTCCCGCTCCCGTCGCGCGCGGCCCGCTCGGCCGCGGTCCGCCGGGCCGCGCACCGCCCGGTCCCGTCGGTCGAGGCCCGCCCGCTCCCGTCGGCCGAGGCCCACCCGGCGGCCGCGCACCACCCGGTCCCGACGGCCGCGCGCCTCTCGCGCCCGGTGGCCCGCCGCCGCCCGGCTTGCGTCCACGCGGCGGCTTGCCGCGCCCGCGATCGCGATCGCCGCGCCGCTCGCCCGGCGGCACCGGCGCGCGCGTCAGCATCCAACCTTCGCCCGCGCTCGCCGACGGCCCGCCCTTCTCCTCGCGCGGCAATCCGTCGCGCCCGAGCGCCGGGCCCGGCCCGCGCCCGCCGCCGAGACCGCCGCGACCGCCTCCGCCTCCACCGCCGCCTCCGCCGAATCCGCCGCCGCGCCGCTTGTCGCGCCCCTCGCGCTGCGGCCGCGCGTCGGGCTGCAAATCGACGAGGTACTGAAACTCGCCGATCTTCTTCGCGCCCTTCGGCTCGTCGGTGGCGGCGAACACGCGCACGAGCCGCACGCGCTCGACGCGATCGCCCACGGCCTCCAGCGCCTCGACCAGCCGCGCCAGCCGATCGCCGCTCACGCCGACGTCGGCGCCGAGCCGTTCGCTCATCGCCTCGGCGGCCACGCCCTCGGCGGTGAGCTTCTTGTGCGCCTCGACGGCGCTGCGAATGATGGAGCTCGAAAATTCGGTGATCGTCTTCATCGCGACTTCCTCTTCCTATCCTCGGATCTCGTGATCGGGGCCGCATGCTAGCATGCGCGCGCCATGAAAAACCTCGCGCTCCTGACCCTCCTATTAATGATGCCGGCCGCGCGCGCCAGCGCCGATGCGCGCTTCGCCCCGGTCGACCTCGGCGCCGACGTGAAAGCGCTGCCGCCCGACGAGCAGAAGGCGCTCGGCAAGCTGGTCGAGGCCGCGCGCCTGATGGACACGCTGTTCCTGCGCCAGGTCTGGTCGGGGAACGAAGCGATGCTGTTACGCTTGGCGCAGACCCATTCGCCGCACCTCCAGGCGTTCATCTTCAACAAGGGTCCGTGGTCGGGGCTCGACAAGAACGCGCCGTTCGTGCCGGGCGCGCCGGCGAAACCGGACGCGGCGAACTTCTATCCGCCGGGCGCGACCAAGGCCGAGCTCGACGCGTGGATGAAGAAGCTGCCCGACGCCGAACGCGCGCGCGCCGCCGGCTTCTTCACCACCATCCGCCGCGGCACCGACGGCAAGCTCGTGATCGTCCCGTACAGCGTCGAGTATCAGCCCGAATTGGCCGAGGCCGCCGCGCGCCTGCGCGAAGCCGCCGCGCTCACCAAACAGCCGACGCTCAAGGCGTACCTCGAGAAGCGCGCCGCCGCGTTCCTCTCCAACGACTACTACAACAGCGACCTGGCGTGGATGGAGCTCGACGCGTCGATCGAGCCGACCATCGGCCCGTACGAGGTCTACGAAGACGAGTGGTTCAACGCCAAGGCCGCCTTCGAGGCGTTCATCGCGCTGCGCGACGACGCCGAGACCAAGAAGCTCGAGCGCTTCTCCGCCGAGCTGCAGAACATCGAGGACCACCTGCCCATCGACGCGAAGCTGCGCAATCCCAAGCTCGGCGCGCTGGCGCCGATCCGCGTCGTCAACGAGATCTTCTGCTCGGGCGACGCCAACCACGGCGTGCAGACCGCCGCGTTCAACCTGCCCAACGACGAGCGCATCGAGAAGGAGAAGGGCACCAAGCGCGTGATGCTCAAGAACGTGCAGGAGGCCAAGTTCAACAAGGTGCTATTGCCGATTGCCAGGATCGCTCTGCAAACCGCCAATCAAAAAGACGTCTCGTTTGACGCGTTCTTTACCCATATTTTGATGCACGAATTGATGCACGGCCTCGGCCCGCACGTGCTCACCGTCGACGGTAAACCGACCACCGTGCGCCAGGCTTTGGAGAATTCTTATAGCGCCATAGAGGAGGCGAAAGCCGATATATCGGGTTTATTCGCCATGCAGCTTTTAATCGATAAAGGGGTCTTGCCGAAAGACCTGGAGCGCACGATGTACGTGACGTTCCTGGCGTCGGCGTTCCGCTCGATCCGCTTCGGCATCGGCGAGGCGCACGGCAAGGGGCAGGCGCTGCAGCTCAACTTCCTGGTCGACGCGGGCGCGTTCAAGGTCGATGCGCGCGGCACGTTCTCCGTCGACGCGGCCAAGGTCAAAGACGGCGTCGCCGCGCTCACCCGCGAGCTGATGACGCTGCAAGCGCACGGCGATCGCGCGCGCGCCAAGGAGCTGCTCGACAAGCTCGGCGTAGTGCGCCCCGAAGTTCAAAAGGTCCTCGATCGCCTGAAGAACGTCCCCGTCGACATCGAGCCGCGCTTCGTCACCGCCGAAAAGCTCGCCCACTGATCGGGGGCGGAAGCGCAAACCGGCGGCTGCGATGCACACGATAGTCCGCACGGGTGCGTCGTAAAAGCCGCGGGAAATCGCGGCCGCCTCGTCGGCGCGCGGCGTGCACTGAGCGGCGCGCATGTCGACTATCCGCCTCGTCGCCGTGCTCGCCCTGGCCGCGCTGCCGCGCCTCGCCGCCGCCACCGTCGTCTGCCCCGGCGCGAACACCGTCGAGGGCATCGACGTCTCCGAATATCAGGGCAACATCAACTGGAGCCAGGTCAAGGCCTCGGGCCGCGAGTTCGCCATCATCCGCACGGGCGACGGCATGTACCAGGATCCGTACTTCTCGCAGAACTGGTCGGGCGCCAAAGCCGCCGGCCTGATCCGCGGCGTCTACCAATTCTTCGAGCCGGGCGAGGATCCGGTCGCGCAGGCGAACCTGATGCTCTCGATGATGGGCTCGATCGGCCCCGGCGATCTGCCGCCGATGATCGACGTCGAGGTGACCGGCGGCCAGTCGGGCGCGACCATCACCAGCAAGATCCACCAGTGGGTGAACACCGTTCAGGCGGCGACCGGACGCAAGCCGCTCGTCTACACCGGCACGTGGTTCTGGGATCCGAACGTCGGCAGCGCCGACTTCGCGTCGTATCCGCTGGTCGAGTCCTGGTACTGCTCGTCGTGCTGCCCGAACCTGCCGAACCCGTGGAGCGACTTCGCCATGTGGCAGTACTCGTCGACGGGAGCGGTGCCGGGCATCAGCGGCAACGTCGACCTCGACAAGTTCAAGGGCACGATGGCCGATCTGCAGCTCCTCGCCGGCGGCTCGCTCGATTGGTCGGCGGCGTTCGTCAGCCAGTCGTTCCCGTACGCGTCGAGTGCGATGACCATGACGGTCAACCAGGACATTTCGGCGTTCATCGAAATGAAAAACACCGGCGCCAAGACGTGGGACTCGAGCACCAAGCTCGGCACCACGCAGCCGCGCGATCGCGCGAGCGCCTTCGTCGCCGGCGACTGGCAGGCGGCGAACCGCCCGTCGGTGGTGAGCGGCACGGTGGCGCCGGGGCAGTCGTACAAGTTCAACTTCACGTGGCACGCGCCGTCTCAGCCGGGCGACTACCACGAGTTCTTCAGCCTGGTGCAGGAGGGCGTGGCGTGGTTCTCCGATCCGGGACAGGGCGGCCCGCCCGACAATCAGCTCGAGGCGTGGATCACCGTGGTCGAGGCGGACTATCACGGCGAGTTCGTGGCGCAGTCGTATATCGGCGCCGACAAGGGCACGGTGGCGGTCGCGCTCGGCGAGACGGTCGACGGCTGGATCGATCTGAAGAACGTCGGGCTGCAGCCGTGGAAGGCGGGCGAGACCAAGCTGGCGCCGTCGCCGCGCGACCAGCCGTCGGCGCTCGCCGCCGCGGCGTGGCTCTCGCCGACGCGCGTGTCGACGCTCGCCGCCGACGTGGCGCCGGGCGCGGTCGGGCGCTTTCCGCTGCAGGTGAGCGGCAACCAGCTCGGCGATTTCGATCAGACGTTCGCGCTGGTCGAGGAGGGCGTGACATGGTTCGCCGACGCGCCGAAGGGCGGCGGGCCGAGCGACGACTTCCTGCGCGTGCACGTGATCGTCGGGCCGGCGGCGTCGACGGGCGGTGACGGCGGGATCACCGGCGTCGGCAATCCCGGCGGCGGAAACGGCGGCGGCGGTGGCAATCCCGAAGGCGGCAATCCGGGCGGCGGCAACAACCCGGTCGGCGTGAGCCCGCACAGCGGCTGCTCGGTCTCCGGCGCGCCCGGCTCGCCGCCGTCGCTGCTACTGCTCGCCTTCGCGCTCGCCGCGCTGGCGCTGCGCCGCCGTGCGCGCGCGCATTGACCCGCGCGCATTGACCCGCGCGCCATCGATCGGCGAATCGACTAACCTGTAGCGATGAAGCTGCTCGCCGCCGCGCTCGCGCTCTGGCTTGCGCACGCCGGCAACGCGCCCACCCTCCACGGCATCGGCCGCGCCGTCATCCGCGTGAAGAACGAATTCGCGCGCGCGCCCGAGCGGTCGCGCTTCTCCATCGACGAGGCGCTGATCTACGACCGCCCGGTGAGCGAGCCGATCGAGATCTTCAACGCCTCGATCCCCGACGGGGACCACCTGCTCGAGGTGGTCGTGCGCTTCCGCGGGCGCGCCGAGGTGCGCGCGAGCCGCAGCTTCGCCGTCGAGCCGCTGCAGTGGACGATGATCGACGTGGTGATCGCGCGCGACGGTCAGGTGCGCTTCACCGCCAGCACCAGGTCCTGATCGTCGTTGAGCGCGCGCGGGCGGTAGTCGAGCACGTCGAAGAAGCGCGACCAGCCGCCGAGCACGTGCTCGCGCGTGTGATAGCTGGCGGCGTGCGAGTGCGGCAGCGCGGCGCGCAGCTCCTCGTGCGCGAAGTGCGCGAAGCCTGCGCTGTCGCGCAGCGCGCGCTCGGCGTCGGTGAGCGGGCTCCAGTCGCCCATCACGCTGGCGATCAGCACGCCGCCGGCGCGCGTGACGCGGGCC
>Ga0070741_10012116_pt1 | contig 15692 bp, 15 predicted proteins | sample Coa_R1_4_FD_66440 | JGI IMG/M metagenome (GOLD analysis project Ga0070741, IMG submission 66440) | Surface soil microbial communities from Centralia Pennsylvania, which are recovering from an underground coalmine fire - Coalmine... | ecosystem: Environmental > Terrestrial > Soil > Unclassified ...
TCCCAGCCGCCCTGCGTGCGAGGTAACGGTCACAGAAGTTCAGCAGTTCGGTCACCTGGGGCATGGCCAGCCGCCTTAAGGCCGGTGTGAGGAGGGTTGGAGCGGTCAGGTCGGCGAAGGCACTGACGATGACGGTGTCGGCATCCGCCGCGAGCTCGATCCCGATCTCCGCGGCGCCGACGGGCCCGCTCTCAAACTCGCGACGGACCACGTAGCGCTCCCCGCGCACCCACTCGAAGGGGAATTCTTTCCAGCGCACCGGTATCAAGCCGAACGCTTTCGCTCGCGCACCGCGAAGCAGAGGTTCCGGGAGCGCCGAGAACTCGACGGGCGGCAGACCAATGCTGCGATTGAGGTGATCGGTATCAGCGAGCAGGCGCCAGGCCTCGTCCCGAGACATCGGGTAGCGCCGCCGGTCCTCCAGACGCACGGTCCTCTGCCTCATGAAAGCCGTTCACCCCCTCCGCGATGGTCCCAAAACGGCGGTTGTGGTCTACCGCCGTGGCGTATATTTGCGGCTCGGCAAGCTTAAAGGGGGGGTTTAAGTTGGTGAAGCGGATCCTGGTCGCCACCGACCGAACGGACACCTCGACCCGCGCGGTCGAGTGGGCGGCCGAGATGGCCGACCGCTACGCCGCCGAGTTGCTCGTGGTACGCGTCGTCGCGCCCGAGCACGTGGCCGGCGGCGACGGGGGGACCGCCGGCGCGGCCGCTGAGCTCTCGGAGCTGGCTGAGCGTCTCGCCGGAGTACGCGGCAGGGCGAGGCTCGAGTTCGACTCCCAACCAGCTGAGGCGATCGTCGAGGTAGCGCGCGAGGAGCGTGCCGACATTGTCGTTGTCGGAAACGTGAGCATGAGTGGGAGAACGCAATTCCTGCTCGGGAGCGTTCCCAACCGCGTCTCGCACGCGGCTCCCTGCACCGTCGTCATCGTGAACACCCGTGGAACCGACGGAGCGCCCCCCACTTCACCGCCCCGCAAGGAAGAGGCGCCACGCGTCGCCGCAAGCGAGGGTGAGGTATTGGGACGGGCTGCTCGCATCGCTGCGGTCGTGGCCAAATACCAACTGCGCGGTGTGCTGGAACGAAACGGCGACCCCGAGACTTCGCAGGAAGCTCAGGCTCAGCGCCTGCGCAATGCGCTCGAAGAGCTTGGCCCAACCTTCGCGAAGCTGGGCCAGATCCTCTCCACCCAACCCGACCTGCTTCCACCGCCGTTCATACAGGAGCTCTCGGCACTGCAGGACAACGTCACACCTCTGCGCGAGCCAGAGGTGGTGGCCGCAATGGAGCGTGAACTCGGCGTCCCGTGGGAGGACGTGTTCGAGAGCCTCGAGCCCCAGCCCATGGCGGCGGGAACGATCGCCCAGGTGCACCGAGCAGTTCTATTCGGCGGTGGGCGAGTCGTGGTGAAGGTGCAGCGTCCCGGCGCAGAGCGGGAGATCCTCCAGGACCTAGGCCTGCTTGAAGAGTTCGCCCGCAAGGCGGCGGGTCGGCGCGCCTTTACGGAAGTGATCGACGTCCCTGCCATGGTCGCGCACCTCTCGTCGTCGCTGCGGCGGGAGCTCGATTTCCGACACGAGGCCGGCAACCTTGAGCGCATGCACTCCGTGCTCAAGGGATTCGACCACGTCGATGTTCCGCGCGTATACGGTGAGCTATCAACTGCGCGCCTACTCGTGATGGAGGAGGTCCAGGGCATCCCCGTGCTGCTGGCCCCGGGAGGCAAAGCGCGTTTAGCGGCGGGACGTCAGCTGATCGAGGCGTACTACGAGCAAGTGCTCAATGAAGGGTTCTTCCACGCGGACCCGCACCCCGGAAACATGATGTGGTGGAACGACAAGGTGTACTTGTTGGACCTGGGAATGGTCGGCGAGGTCGATGGCGAGTTGCGGCGCTCGCTGCTGCTGCTGCTCTTGGCGTTCTGGCAAGGAGACACCGAGTTCATCGCTGATCTGATGGCGTCGCTGTCATTGGAGGCGACGCCCGGCCTGGGAGCGCCGGAGTTCCGCTCGGAGCTCGCGGATCTCGTCGACCGTTATCGCCGGCTGCCGCTCAACGAGCTTCGTCTGGGCCCGCTGCTGCAACAGCTCACCGAGATCTCGCTCCGCCACGGCGTCCGTCTGCCGGCTGCCCTGGCCCTGATCGGCAAGGCCTTTGGCCAGATGCAGCAGGCCGCAGCCGAACTCGACCCCTCACTCGATCCGTTTTCGGTCGCCGGCAGCTTCTATGTCCGCCAACTTGGCAACCGTCTGCGAGGCTCGGCCCATCCGCGCCAACTATTTTACGAGGGCCAGAAGCTCGGTGTGCGCTTGGACCGCCTGTTCGAGAGCCTCGAGCGCGTCACGGGCGCCAGACCCGGCGCGGGGCTGAGAGTCGAGATTCCGGACGGCGAAGACCTCACCAATGCCATCGGGACGGCCGGGAAGCGGGTGGCGCTTGGCCTCACCGCCGCCACCGCAATGGTGAGCACTGCGATCACCGCCACCGCGCCTCGGGCGGCGAAGTGGACGACGCCCACATTCGGAGCCGCCGCGGCCGTGTTCACGGGAGCGCTGCTAGCCGACATGGTCAGACGAAGGTGAGCCGGATCCTCGTTCTAGGCTCGACGCAAACGCAACCGGCCCTGCAGGCGCGGGTGTCGGCGCGAATTCAACGGGCGACGCTCAGTGCGCTGATGACGGTCGTGGTCGCGCTGGTCGACCGGCGCCTGCGCAAGGCTTTCGACCGCAGCCGTCCCGTCTGAGCACGACGCCAACCGGACCGCGCGGTTGGCTCACAGCCCTACGACCTTCAGCGATTCGAGGTCGTCGATCGCGGTGGAGACTCGCTCGATCATCGTCAGGCTGACGCCGTCGGGCTGGAAGTTTGGCTGGAGCCGCGAGCGCCCGATCGTGTACATCCACGCGAAGTAGGGATAAAAGAGCGCCGATCGGTACGCGCTCCACGCTTTGTTTCGGGGGATCCGATCACCGCCCGCGGCGGCGAGGCGCTCGAGGTAGAAGTCCAGCAGTTCGCCTTCCCAGGCACGTCGCGCCTCTGCGTCGAGGGCGGTGGCAACGATGTAGCTGTAATCGTAAGCCCATGAACCCCGCAGGCCGGCCTGCCAATCGACTGTGCCCATCCGTTCATCAGCCAGAACGTACGTGTTGGCGATGTGGAGATCGCCATGAAGGTACGTGGGCGTCCCCTGGCTTGAGATCGCCATCGAGCGCCGCATCGCCTCGTAGAGGTCTTCCTGGCGGTCTCGCAGCGCAAAAGGGATCACCCCCCTGGCGCGCTCGGCACCGACCGGCAGGCGATTGGCCAACCCGATCAGCGCATCGATCAGGCGCATCAGCTGTGCCGGCGTCTTCAGCCACCGCCAGCCGGCCAGCCTTGCGCTCCCCCAGAGCCCCCCGTGCCATCCGGCAACGGTCGACAACAGATTCTCGATCTGGCCCCGCGTAACTTGAGTGCGGGGCTGCCAGAAGCTTGCTCCGCGAGTGGCCACGACGTCTTCGATCAGCACGATCGAATGCCAAGAATGCCGATCGACCGCTCCGAAGTACCCCATCGGGGCCTCGAGCGCGAGTTCTGGCCGGACCAGCGTGTAGAACCCGGGCTCGCCGTAGAGGAACCCGCCCAGACCAAGCATGAGCCGCTGAGCAAGGGTGGTGGTGCACTTCGCAAACACCCTGCTTGGAAGCCCAGCGGCGGTCCCGGCATCGTTGTAAATCAGGTCCAGCGCCCGCCGGGTAGTTGTGCCAGAGCTTCCCCCGCTCGGTCGCACCGACGTCACGCACGCACCCGCCGCTCGCGGGCAGAGAACCGCGGTGAGCCATGCGGCGTCGATCTCCGCCGGAGAGCGCGGCACCTCCGCCGCCGACAGTGGGCGAGACCCGCCTACGCGCTTGCGCGCCTCGGCGAAGAGCACCCCTGCGACGCGCCTCGCGGCAGCTGCCTTGGTTGGCGCAGGCGATACCGGGAGCCCGCCCGCATAGCTGTGACGATCCTGAATGGCGATGTATGTCTCCGAGCGCTAGATCGTCACAGCGCCGGCGTCGTCGAGGGTCCAGCTCGGGTTGTACGCCACCTCCCACACGTAGCCGTCCAGATCGGCGAAAGCCCCGGTGGTGCCTCCCCACTCGGCGACGTCCGCCGGACGTAAGATGGTGCCGCCGGCTCTCAGCGCTTCATCGAGCACGAAGCTGACCTCTTCGGGCGACCGTACGTTGTGGGCAAGCTCGATTCCCGGGGCGCCGTGACCGCCGAGCGCGGTCCAGAGGCCGAATACCATCCCGCCGGCTTGAAAGAAGCACACCTCGTCGTCGGGCTGACGCGCCCCGCCCCACCCGAGCGTCTCGTAGAACTCGCGCGCACGTGCAAGATCCCGCACGCCAAGGGTCACAAGGCTGATTCGTTGTTCCATCGGTGGAGCATCGCAGACACATCCCTGTAGCCGAGTACTCACACGGTGCCCGGGCCGCGGACTGGACAAAATCCACACTGATGACCCCCAACGACCGCATTCCGCGTCTTGATCGCGACCGGCTATACCTCGCGGACGGCGGGCTCGAGACCACGATGATGTACCGCGAGGGCATCGAGCTGCCCGAATTTGCAGCCTTCGTGCTGCTGAACGATCAGAGGCGTCGAGAGGCGCTACGGCGCTACTACTGCAGCTACATCCAGATCGCCCGGCAGCACGGGCTCGCCTTTACGCTCGACACCCCGACCTGGCGCGCAAACCCGGACTGGGGCGAGAAGCTCGGGTATTCGAGGCCGCGGCTGGCCGAGGTCAATCGGGCCGCGGTCGGGTTTGCCGATGGGATCCGCGCCGAGCATGAGGCGCCGCGGACGCCGATCGCCGTTTGCGGCACGATCGGTCCTCGTGGTGACGGCTACCACCCCGCGGGTGTGATGTCTGCGCAGGAGGCCGACGCTTACCACGCATGGCAGATCGCCATCTTCCGCGATGTGGGGACGGACATGGTGAGCGCGTTTACGCTGACCTATGCGGACGAAGCGATCGGCATCGTGAGGGCGGCGGCCACGCTGAGGGTGCCCGTGTCGATCTCGTTTACGGTCGAGACCGATGGACGGTTGCCAAGCGGTCAGAGCCTGGGAGAGGCCATCGAACAGGTGGATGCCGCCACCGACGGAGCGAGCGCATATTTCATGATCAATTGCGCCCACCCGGTTCACTTCGCGGACGAGCTCGAGCGGGGCGGGGCCTGGATGGCGCGCCTCGGTGGCATTCGGGCCAATGCCTCGACCAAGAGCCACGCCGAGCTTGATCAGAGCCCCACACTCGACTCGGGTGATCCGACCGATCTGGGCGCTCAATACAAACGGATCAAGCCCCGGACCGCCAGTGTTCGCGTGATTGGCGGCTGCTGCGGAACCGACACCCGCCACATCACCAGCATCTGCGAGAACTGGCTGCATTGAGCGAAGGACGCTCCCCGGGCTGGTGCCTCTAGGGGCCCTGCGGGCCCCGCCGCTCCGGTCCCGTGTAGCGTCTCAGCGATGGAGAAGGGCCACCACGTCACCGAAGAGCCACGGTTGCGAGAGATCATCGGGCCGCCGAAAGAAGGTGCCACCGCGAAGATCGCCGATCGGCTCAACGACCTGACCAGACAATTCATCGAGCGCTCGCCGTTCGTGTGCGTCGCCACTGGCAGGCCCGACGGCGGCCTCGATATCTCTCCGCGAGGGGATCCGCCGGGGTTCGTCCGCGTAATCGATGAACACACCTTGCTTCTTCCGGAGCGACCGGGCAACCGGATAGCGGACACGCTCACGAACCTGCTCGAAGACTCACGCGTCGCGCTTCTGTTTCTGATCCCCGGGGTCGGAGACACCTTTCGGGTCAACGGGACCGCGGCCATCGTCGATGACGCCGAGCTGCTACGCCCGAGCGCGGTGCAGGACAAGGTCCCTCACCTGGGAATCCTGGTCACGATCGAGGAGGCCTATACGCAGTGCCCCAAGGCGCTGATCCGCTCGGATCTATGGAACCCGGAACATCACATTGACCGCTCGGAGCTGCCGAGCTCGGGCAAGATCCTGCGGTCACTGACCGAAGCGCGATTCGACGCCTCTGCGTATGACCGGGAGCGGGCCGAGCGGTACGCCCGCCGCGAGGGGTTGTACTAGCGGCGCGCGATGTCTGCGACCGCCGCCAGGAAGCGGTCGATGTCGCTCGCATCGTTGTAGAGCACGATGCTGGCGCGGACGGCGCCGCCACTCTCGGCTAGGCCAAAGCGGTGCATGAGCTCGAACGCGTAGTTGTCGCCGTCCCAAACCGAAATGCCTTGCATCGCGAGACACCGGGCCACCTCGTTGGGCGACCGGCCCTCGATCAGGAATGAAATGGTCGGCGTGCGGCGTCGTGGCGCACCGAGGACACGGACGCCGTCTATCTCTCCAAGCCCTTCGAGCGCCTGACATAGCCGCTCTTGCAAATACTCCTCCACCGCCTGCAAGGCGGCGAGTAGGCGCTCGCGGCGGCTGCCGCCGGCGTCGGTGAGATCCGCGAGCCAGTCGATCGCGGCGGTGACGCCGGCAAGCAGTTCGAAGGACGGCGTGCCGCGCTCGAAGCGCTCTGGCACTTCCTCAGGCGACGGAGCTAGCTTCGCCGGACTGAGGCGGTCGAGCAGGGCGGGACTCGCCACGACGGCGCCGATGTGGGGCCCGAACATCTTGTACGTCGAGAAGGCATAGAAATCGGCGCCTAGGGCGGCGATGTCGATGGGCCCGTGAGGAGTAGCGTGCACCCCGTCCACGTAGGCCAGCGCGCCGACGTTGTGGGCCCGCTCGCTGATCGCCGATACGTCAGGCTTGGTGCCGATCGCGTTTGACGCGGCAGTGACCGCGACGAGGCGAGTGTTCTCCCCCACCACCGCGTCGAACGCTTCGGGCGCAAGCTCGCCGGTGTCAGGATCGAATTCCGCGAAGCGAACGGTCGCGCCGCTGCGCTCGGCGGCGATGATCCAGGGACGGATGTTGGCGTCGTGATCAAGTGAGGTGACGACGACCTCATCGCCAGCGTGCCAGCCCGACGACAGGGCGTCGGCGAGGTGAAAGGTAAGGGTCGTCATGTTGGGCCCGAAGACCACGCCGTGTGGCTGTCCGCCCACCAGGTCGGCAACCGCGCGGCGCGCCGAAGCGACTGTCTCGGTGCTGCGCGCGCTGGCTGCGAACTCGCCATGCAGGTTGGCCATCGAGAAGCGCGTTGCCGCGGCCACGGCTTCCGTCACCGCTGCGGGTACCAGCGTCCCCGCGGCGCCGTCGAGCGCGACATTCGAGTCGTCCAGGCCCGGAAAATCGGCCCGGATCTGCTCGAGCGGCCGAGCCAGCAATAGCGCTTGGTCAGGCATGTAGGGCCGCCGGCGTGACCGGGTTAGCGACGCCGATCATCGAATCACGAGTGACGAGCCCTGCCAGCTCGGCTTCGCTCATCTCGTCGGTACCCGAGGGACGCCGCGGCACCACGAGGTAGCGGATATCCGCAGTCGAGTCGAGTACCCGCAGTTCGACTTCCGGGTCGAGCTCCAGTCCGAACTCCCGCACCACACCGCGTGGATCGGACACGGCGCGGGAGCGGTATGCCAAGCTCTTGTACCAGGCGGGCGGCGGGCCGAGCAACGCCCGCGGGTAGCAGGAGCACAAGGTGCACACGACCAGATGGTGAACCTGCTCGGTGTTTTCGACCGCCACTACAACCGGGGCAGGCCCAGGGTCCAGACCCAGCTCGAGCGCGGCCTCGCGGGCGTCGGCGAGCAGGCGCAACTTGAAGTCCTCGTCGACCCACGCGCGCGCGACCAGCCGAGCGCCGTCCGCCGGGGTGCGCGACACCAGCCAGTCGATCCGGGCGCGAACTTCTTCGAGGGTGAGGACTCCTTTTTCCACCAACAGCTCCTCGAGCGCGCGGGCTCGTCCGGCCTCGGGTGACTCGGAGCCATCGGTGATCGGCGCGTGAGGATGTTCGTGGCCGGCGTGGGAAATGTCTTCAGTCATCAGGCGGCTCCAACCAGTGCTCGTAAAGGTCGACGAATAGGCGGTCGTCCGGTCTTCCGCGGTAAGAAGACCAGAGATCCTGTTGCGCGAAGGCGACGCTGTAGAGCGGCCGGACCGGGAGCCCATCGTCGCCATAGGCACGCGTCTCAGGATTCCTGAACGACCCATGGACGCGCTCGACGGTGCCCGTTCGCCCCTTAAGGTACGCGGGCGTTCGATGATGTCCGGCATGAGTCCGGCTCGAGACACGCACACGGTCGCCGGGGCGGTAGCTCATGCGGCTGCTCTGCGTTCGAGCTCGCCCTCGGCAAGCACGCCCTTCTCGCGCAGCACAAGCTCTGCGGCGTAAAGCCAGCGCTCGTAGTACGACGCCCGCTCGTAGGCATCGGGCGGCATGCTCTCGATCCCGCGACGCAATTCGTCCACACCCATTAACCCGCGCGCCCCCAGCGCTCCCACCAGCGCATCGGTCAGCAACTCCCAGTCGGCCAGCTCGTGCTCGCTGCGGTCGATGGGCTGATCGGTGGGCCGCCCTCCCCGGTCATGAACCGCTCGCGTCTCTGTCATGAGTCGGATCGTAACCGCGTCCGGCCCCACAATGGCGCGGCGCAGCTAATGCACACCGGAGGCGGCGGACGCGGGTACAGCGCAAAGGCAAGCGGTCAGCGTCAACCAGGCACAGCTTAAGGCTACCTCGCCTGTCTGCCGTCGAGGGCCGCCGGCCAACCGCCGGCGACCGGAGGCCGCGCGCGCCCGCGCGACGCGCGTGCCAGGTTGATCATGGCGACCGGCGCCAGCAGAAGCAGCGCTGCGGCCTCGGTGACGATCGCAAGCACGACGGGCAACGAGTAGCCGGGCTCGATGAATCCAAAGAGACCGCCATTTTCAGAGATGAACAATGCGGCGAGCGAGCCAGCCGCGATCGTGACGCCGCCCAGCGCGGCAGCGCCCACGACCGCACTACCGGAGCGGCCCTTGAGCAGGCGCTCGATCGGGAACAAAAGAGCTATGCCGAGCAGTCCGGACCCGATCCCGTTGAGAAAGAACAGGGGCCCAATCGTGGGAACCCCCGAATAATCCGCGACGTAGTACTGCTGAAGATGCACCGCACCGACACCAAGTAGCGCGAACGCGCCCAGTATGCGTATCGCTTTAAAAATCATGTCTTACCTTCCTCTGCATCCGTGTGCAGACGAACTTTTCATTTTCTGATTCCTACGGTCACCGGGCCGGCTCGTTGGAGAACGGTCTCGGGCCGTCCACGTTGAAAGACGCGGTGGGCGCGCGGCTCCTTCCCGCAGGTTGAGCATCCGTCATCCTTGTGTGTGGTGCCCGACACACAGCAGCTAGCCATCATCGAGGCGCCCGACCGACTCGGGTGGCGGGACTGGCTGAGCGCCAACCACGCCTCATCGCAGGGCGTCTGGCTGAAGATCGCCAAAAAGGGCTCCCCGATACCGACGGTGTCGCAAGCGCTGGCAATCGACGAGGCGGTCTGCTTTGGCTGGATCGACGGACAGATTCGGCGCTTCGACGAGCATTTCTTCCTACAGCGCTTCACACCTCGGCGGCCGCGGAGCAGATGGTCGGCCATCAACCGAGAGCGCGCACGAAGACTGATCGCCGATGGGCGGATGGAGCCGGCCGGGCTTCGGGAATACCAGGCCGCGGAGGCTGACGGGCGCCTGGAAGAGGCCTATCCGTCGCAGAGCGAGGCCACCGTGCCCGAGGACTTCCGGGTGGCGCTCGATCAACACCCACAAGCGCGCGAATTCTTCGAGACGCTGACCGGATCCAATCGTTACGCGTTCTTGTACCGGCTGCACCACGTCAAGGACCCGCGCCGCCGCGCCGAGCGGATTGCGAATTACATCGACGTACTGAGCCGAAGGCGGACCCTCGCCGCGGACTAGTCCCTCATCCTGACGACAGCACGGTCACGACCAGCCGTGAGGGGTGGGTTGCCGTGTGGTGAATGAGGTTGTTGGCGATGATGCCCTCGCGAGCCTGGGCCTCGTCGCCGCCGGTGCCCATATTGACTGCGAACTTGGGGTGCGCGGACGAGGCCACCTCAAGCCTGACGCGGTGGCCCGGGAGGAAGCGGTGAGCGGTATCCCACATCGCGACCTCGATCTCGTAGGCAGTTCCGGGCTCCACCGGTAGGACGCCGTCGTGGCCGCCGCGATGGCGAAGCCTGACAAGCCCGTCGCAAAGTCGCTGAGCGAAGCCGTTCGGATGGACATCGAGCAGCTTTGCGCAGATGTCCGTGTCGGCTGCCGATGTGGCCACATGCGCCACCAACCGGATCGGGCCGACCACATTCAGGGACGCGGCGAGCGGCTCGCCGGTATAGACGAGCACGTCGCCTCGGGTCTCGATCGCCGCGTAGTCATCCGGGCCGCCGATCTGCGCAGAGGATGGGGCCGTAATAAACGGCACCGGCCGGCTCGGGTCATGTACCCACTCGTCCCACCCAGATTGGCGAAGCGGGGGAGCCTCGACCAGCCGCCCGTCCCCGAAGCGGGAATTTGCATGCCCGTCGCTATCGAGAAACAGGCTGCGCTCGATGCTCCCGGGCGGCGGCCATGAAGGTAGATCGAGCCACTCGTTGGCGCCCATCAAGAAGAGCCGGACCGGCGCACGCGGCTGGGCTGGGGCGCGTCCCCTCACCATTTCTTCCAGAAACCCCGTCATGGTCGCATCGAGGTCGATCACAGACCTGGCGCCGAAGTCGAGCTCGCCCAGCCGCCTGTCGGCGTTCACCCGGTGGCCCCAGGGACCCATCAGCAACCTCTGGCCGGCACGGCCTGCAGTTGTCATCGCCGCGAAGTTCGCGGGGGTGCCGATCTCCTCGTCGTCGTACCAGCCCGAGATATGAAGCACCGGCACGTCGACCTCGCCGATGCGGTGCTGGTAGCGCACCGGCTCCCACCACTCGTCGAGCACCTGATGGCGGCACTCCTCGCGCCACAGCTCCGAGCGAAAACCGGCGGCCTGCGCCATCTCGATCAGCGGGCGGTGGCCGTAGACGTCGGCCCAGTCGACCGCATCCGTGTATTGCATGGCGCGGCCGTCGGTCATCCGATACCAGTGAATATGCATCGGCCCCGGAACGCCGGTGGGGTTTTCGACGAACGGATCGGCCGGGGTGACCAGGACGATCATCGCCCGCAGCTCGGGCGGATGCAGGAGAGCCGTCAGCCACTGGATGCGGCCGCTGTAGCTCGCACCGTAGGTGGCCACCGCGCCGTCACACCAATCCTGCGCGGCGACCCATGCGATGACGTCGACTCCGTCGACGGCGTCGTTGCGGTACGGCTCGAAGGTTCCCTCCGAATCCCCGCGTCCACGCACATCGATCCAAACCGTGGCGTATCCCGCCTTCGCGAAGACATCGGCGAGCTCGGTCTGTTGTTTGCCGCTCCGGCCATAGGGGGTGCGCCAAACCACGGCGGGTGTGGGCCGGTGGGATGGCAGGACCAGGTCGGCGGACAGCGAGATCCCGTCGCGCATCGGGATCGGCACGTTGAAGCGCCTGTTCAGTTCCGCGTTTGCGGCAGGCGGCACGGCGGGCAACGCTAGCGCTGCGCAGGTTCAAAGAGCCTCTCCGCATCGCCCTCGTCGTGCCGCTCGCCCGCATCCATCTTCGCTGGGAGATCCGCGCTCTCCCATTTTTCCACTTAAAGGTTTATTTGACCAGCCCGTGGGTAGGTTGCCATCGCTCAGGGCGGGCAGGCCACGGGCTGTCCCGTTGTGCAACTTCCAACACGGAGGAGAAGCGGTCAATGAGAGCGAGATTCTTGGGCGGCATCGCGACCGCCGCAACGTTGGTAGCGATGGGAGCGGCTCCGTCGGCAACCGCCGGCGCTGTTCCGACGAGTTTGGGCCGGTCGCTGCGTGTGCCGGCAGCACACGGGCAGCTGATTCACCCATTCTCGACCAACACTTCCAACAACTGGTTCGGCTATCAGCAGGGCGTGCTCGAAAAGAACAACACCCTCTTTCACTCGATCAGCGGCAGCTGGATCGTTCCCAAGGCAACGCAGCACGCCAAGGGAAAGGCCGAGCATTCGTCGGATTGGATCGGAATCGGCGGTGGCTGCGACAACGCTAAGTGCACAGTGACCGACAACACCCTGATCCAGGACGGGACCGAGCAGGACGTGAGCAAGAAGGGAAAGGCTTCGTACTCGGCCTGGTGGGAGATCATTCCCGAGCCCTCCACCTCGATCCACATGACCGTCCGACCGGGCGATCACATGAGCTCGAGCATCGTCGAGAAGCCGCGCAATTCCGAGAACTGGAAGATCACGCTTCGCGACGTCACGCGCAAGGAGAAGTTCACCAAGAGCGTCTCGTACACCTCGTCGTATGCGACCGCGGAGTGGATCGAGGAGACGCCGCTGATCATCGGTACCAATGCAGGCTTTGCTGCGCTGCCGAACCTGAGCAGTCCGGTCTTCGACCACGGCACAGTGAACGGAGCCACCGCAAAGCTGAAGCCCTCAGAGCGGATCAGCCTGGTCAACTCGAACAGCAAGGTGATCGGCGCGCCGTCAGCTCCGGACCCCGATCTCGACGGGTTCAACGCCTGCGCGTGGGCCAAGTCGTGTAAAGCGCCGTCGCACAGCTGACCCAGACGCCGTCGCACAGCCAGGTATGAGCGTAGGGACGGTCTCCCCCGCGGCATTTTTGTCGCGGGGGCAGGACCGGTGATACGGTCCGCCTCGTGCACCGCGGCGTCGTCTCCATTGGTCTGGTCGCTGGTTGCCTGACGGCGAGCGTCGTCGGCTCCATCGGAGTCGCCGCGGCCCAGGCACCGACGACCGGGCGCATCGCTGGGGATGTTCGGGTCTGCAACTCCCCGGGGCACTGCATAACGCGTAAGTTCACCGTCTCGGCTCTCGATTCAGCCGGTCACACGGTCGCCAAGACGAAAACCAAATCGCCCGACAACGCTTACCGGTTGCGGGTTTCGCCGGGTCACTACAAATTGGTCGCGAACTCGCACGGACTTGTGTGCCGAGGCTCCGCCACCGCGGTGGCGGGCCATACGACACGGCGAAACATCATCTGTCTCGTGCCCTGATCCTCGCGGTCACTCCCAATCCGGCACTCGACATCACCTACGAGATTTCGTGCGTGCGCTGGCACGAGCCGTCGAACAGGGTCGAGTCGGCGGCGCGGCGAGCGGGCGGCAAGGGCATCAACGTAGCCCGCGTCCTGCACCAGCTCGGCGAGGAGGCGGCCATTGTCGGATACCTCGGCGGCATGACGGGCGCCGTCGCTCGCGATGAGCTAGCCGCGAGCGGGCTGCGCGACGAGACTGTCCAGCTCGAGGCCGAGACACGACTGACGGTATTCGTGGTCGAAGCGTCGGGGGAGGTCACGGGACTCTCGGAGCCCGGGGCCGCCATCGAGCCCGATGACTGGCGGGCGCTCGAGGAACGCTGCGCTGCGCTTTTGCGTGGTACGAGCCTCATGACGGTGTCTGGGAGCTTGCCTCCGGGTGCCCCGGTGGACGGGGTTGGTCGGCTGATCGAGATGGCGCGAGATGCCGGCGTGCCGGGGATCATTGATACCCGCGACGAGTGGCTTCGCCACGGCGTCGAGGGTGCCCCGGCGATCGTCAAGGTAAATGAGGAAGAGCTCGAGGGCTACATGCCGGGGGCGCCGCTGCTCGACGCGGCATCCGACATGCGCGCCCGAGGCGCTGGGGCCGTGGTCGTGTCTCGCGGCGCTGCGGGGCTTGTGGCCGTCAGCGAGCAGGGAACCTTCGAGGCTCGCCCTCCGGAGCGCCAGCACGGCAACCCCACCGGCGCCGGAGACGCGGCCACGGCGGCGATCGCAGCCGGGCTGAAGCGGGGGATGACTTGGACGGAGGTGCTGCGAGAGGCGGTGGCCGTGGCTGCGGCCTCCGTCCTGCATCCGCTGGCCGGCTCGTTCGACGCCACCGCCTATCGCCGGATGCGCGGACGGGTCGATGTGAAGCAGCTCTCCTGAGGCGCCCCGAATACCCACTCACCCGCGACCATTGTGGCTTGCACCGCAAGCCGATCGTCCAAGACCACCAGGTCAGCGTCGGAGCCGGCGGAGATCTCGCCCTTACGTCCCTCCATTCCAAGCAGACGCGCCGAGTTTGCCGACGCCATCACGATCGCCTCCTCCACCGTGACGCCGAGAAGGCGCACCGCGTTCTGGACCGCCTCCTCCATCGTCAAGGTGCTCCCGGCGATGGACTCACCGCCGGCGAGGACCGCCCGGCCATCCACGACCGACACGGGACGTCCGCCGAGCCGGTATTCGCCGTCGGGCATCCCCGCGGCGGACATGGCGTCGGTCACGAGTCGTATTCCGGACACCCCTTTCGCTGCAGCCAGGAGGCGCATCGCCACAGGATCTACATGAACCCCGTCGCATATCAACTCGCAGCTCACGCCGGGCAGATCCATGACCGCGCCGACCGCGCCGGGCTCGCGATGATGGAACGGCGCCATCGCGTTGAACACGTGTGTAGCGGCGCAGGCACCGGCGTCCACGGCCGCGCGCACCTCAACTTCTGTGGCATCGGTGTGCCCGATCGAAGCAACGATGTCTTCACGCACCAGTAGCTCGATGAGCTCGAGCGACCCCGGCAGCTCGGGAGCAAGCGTCATCACGCGCACCTGCCCGGCGCCGGCTTGCACCAGGCGGCCCAGCCGCTCGACGTCGGGCTCGATGAACACCTCGGGGTCCATCGCTCCCGGTCGCTTGCGGCTCAGGAAAGGTCCCTCCAGGTGGACGCCGAGTAGGGTCGGCGCCTTGCAGCGCGCGATCGCGTCAAGCGCGGCTTCAAGCTCCTCGATCGGGGCGGCGACGGTTGTGGCGACCAGTCCGGTGGTCCCGTGACGGGCATGGAAGCGTGCGACCGTTGCGATCTCCTGCGCATCCGAGGTATTGCATTGAGCCCCTCCGCCGCCGTGGACGTGCGGGTCAATGTACCCGGGGACTAGCCAGTGGTCGCCGAGGTCGATCACCTCGTCGTCGCTGAGGGAAGCGGCACTGGAGGCCGAACCGACCCAGGAGATACCTCCTCCTCGGATTACAACTTCGCCGTCGCGCGTTGCGCCCGGGCAGACGATTCGCCGGCTACGAAGCCGCACGAGTCTCCGGCTCCTGGCGACGAGTCTCTGACTCCTGGTGCACGGGTGCCTGCGCCCAGTCGGCATCCAATCCGACCGCTCGCCAAGCCGCGATCGCGGCGCCAAAGCAACCGGCCTCCTCTCCCAAAGCCGCCGGGACAATGGGGACCGCCTTGCCGAATCGGGTGGACGCGCGCACCAGATCGCTGAGCGGATCAAAGAGCCGGGGGCCGGCGTTTGCCAAGCCTCCGCCGATTACGACCACCTCGGGGTCAAGCAGGGTCGCGTAGTTGACAATTGCCAGCGCGAGCGCGTCGAGGGCTTCGTGCCAGACCCGCGTCGCAGCAGGCTCGTGCGCGGCGGCGCGGTGGGCCACCGCCTGGGCATCGATCCCGTGGCCGAAGCGGCGCTCGACCGCCCCGGCAGAAGCGATGGCTTCCAGACAGCCGGTACCACCGCATCGGCAGACAGGTCCGCGGGGGTCGACCGCGACATGCCCGAGTTCCCCGCCAATGCCGTGGGCTCCCGTGTACGGATGGCCGCCGATGATTACAGCGGCCCCAACCCCG
>Ga0070741_10012117_pt1 | contig 15692 bp, 15 predicted proteins | sample Coa_R1_4_FD_66440 | JGI IMG/M metagenome (GOLD analysis project Ga0070741, IMG submission 66440) | Surface soil microbial communities from Centralia Pennsylvania, which are recovering from an underground coalmine fire - Coalmine... | ecosystem: Environmental > Terrestrial > Soil > Unclassified ...
GCAGCTCGGCCTCGGTCGGCCGGTCCGACTCTCGCAGGTCGTCGGCGACGTGCAGCTCCCAACCGGTCGCCTCGCGCGCCTCGTCGACGCCGCGTCCGGGATGCAGCGCCACGAGCGCCAGCTCTCCGTCCACCGGTTCCAGGATGCCGATGTCGGTGATGACGACGCGCACCTTGTCGCCGACGCTCGTGGTGAAGTCGAGCGCCGAGACGAAGGCGCGCCTGGACTGGCGGAGCATCACGAACACGTCGCGTACGCCGATGGCTATCTCCGGCGCGCCGCCGCCGCCCGGCAGCCGAACCTTCGGCGCGTCGTAGGGGCCGATCACCGTGCTGTTCAGGTTGCCGTGCCGGTCGATCTGCGCGGCGCCGAGGAAGCCGACGTCGATCCGGCCGCCCTGCAGCCAGTAGGCGAACATCTCCGGCACGGAGACGACGGAGTCCGCGGTCTCGGCCAGCTCGCCGTCGCCGATCGAGAGCGGCAGCTCGGTCGGCTTCGCGCCGATCGTGCCGCTCTCGTAGACGAGCACGCAGCCGGGCGCGTGCGTCCGCCGCGCGAGGTTCGCGGCCAGGCTGGGGAGGCCGATGCCGACGAAGCACACGGTGCCGTCGCGCAGCCGCCGCGACGCCTCCACCGCCATCATCTCGTCCGCCGTCCACTCGCTCATGCGCGCTCCCGGGTGCGCGCGAGGCTCGCGTGGTACTCGGTCACGTCGGTCGTGCCGAGCACGTGCCGCTCCATCCAGGCGCGGAAGCCCTCGCGCTCGCGGCTGATCTCGTCCCAGGCGACGTAGAAGTCGTTGTCGCGATCGTAGTACCCGTGTGCGTAGGAGGGATGCGCGCCGCCGGGCGCGACGCACACGGCGTCGACCACCCATGACGGCAGCACGGTCGCGCCGGGAATCGGCGTCAGCTCGTCGACCACCTCCTCGACGGTCACGATCGACCGCGCCGAGGCGAGCACCGTCTCCTTTTGCACGCCGAGGATGCCCCAGAGCTGCACGTTGCCGTCGCTGTCGGCGCGCTGCGCGTGGACGATGCCGACGTCCGGCCGGTGCGCGGGCACCGCCGCCAGCCCCTCGCCGGTGAACGGGCACGTGATCGTCGCCACCCGCGTGCGGGCCGGCAGGTCGCCGCCGCGGTAGCCGCGGAGGACGCCGAAGGGGAGGTTGGCCGCGCCTGCCGCATATGCCGCCGCCATGCCCGCGTGCGAGTGCTCCTCGAGCTCGAGCTGCGCCGGCCAGCCGTGCTCGACCGCGTCGCGCAGCCGGTGGAGCGAGCCGACGCCGGGGTTGCCTCCCCAGGAGAAGACGAGCTTGCGCGCGCAGCCCATTCCGATCAGCTGGTCGTAGACGAGGTCCGGCGTCATCCGGATCAGCGTCAGGTCGCGCCGGCCCTGCCGGATCAGCTCGTGCCCCGCTGCGTGGGGAATCAGATGCGTGAAGCCCTCGAGCGCGACGACGTCGCCGTCGTGGACGAGGTCGCGGACCGCGCAGCAGAGAGGAACGACCGCCATCAGCTCATCACCAAGACCGGTTTGACCGTCTCGCCCGACTCTGCGTCGTGCACGGCCTGCTCGATCTCGTCGAAGTCGTATGTCCGCATCATGCGTTCGACCGGGAGCTGGCCGCCGCGCCACAGCTCGAGCAGGCGTGGGAAAAACTCGGCCGGCATGCTCTCGCCCTCGACGACGCCGACGATGCGGCGGCCGGACGAGAAGAGGTGGCTGACGTCGAAGCTCGCGGTCGAGTCGGGCGGCGGCGCGCCGACGACCACGCACTCACCGCGCGGGGCGAGCGACCGGATCGCGGATTCCAACGCAGCGGGAGCGCCGCAGGCCTCGAGCGCGAAGTCGACGCCGAAACCGGTGATGCCGAGGATCACGTCCGCCGGGTCCCGCTGCGACGCGTCGAGGACGTGCGTTGCTCCCAGCTCTCGCGCCAGCTCCAGCCGACCCGCGCGGGGATCAACGACGACGATCGGCTCGCAGCCCGCCACCCGCGCCGCCATCACTGCGGAGAGCCCGACGGCGCCGGCGCCGAAGACCGCGATGCTGCTGCCCGGCTCCGGCCTCATCGCGTTCAACACCGATCCGGCACCGGTCTGAATGCCGCAGCCGAATGGCGCGACCACCTCGAACGGGACGGAGTCGTCGAGCTTGACGACGTTGCGCTCGTGCGCGACGGCCTTCGTGGCGAAGCTCGACTGTCCGAAGAAGTGCGAGTGGACCGCCTCGCCGCCGCGCGAAAGCGCGGTCGTCCCGTCCGTCCGTGCGGAGGCGAAGTTGTGCTCGAAGATACGGTGGCAGTAGTACGCACGGCCATGCGCGCACTGCGGGCACACGCCACACGAGTCGTAGCTCAACGCCACATGGTCGCCCTGAGCGACTGTCGTCACCGCGTCGCCCACCCACTCGACGACGCCGGCGCCTTCGTGACCGAGCACTGCGGGCAGGGGCACCGGGATCCACTGGTCGCGGCAGACGAGGTCGGTGTGGCAGATGCCGGAGGCGGCGACGCGCACGAGCACTTCGTCCTCGCGCAGCGGGCCGAGATCGAGCTCCTGCAGCCGGAACGGGCCGCACCTCTCCTCGACGACCGCCGCCGTGATCTTCATCGCCCGACCCTCAGCCGGTAGCCGACGGGAAGCAGCCGCGTGTTCAGCCGCTCCTGCAGCGTTCCCCAGATGCCGCGCGGCAGCAGCAACGCTACACCGATCGCGATCCCGCCGAGCATCACGAGGTACCAGACGCCCATCCGCGTCGACAGGTACGTCTCCAGCAGGTAGAGGACGATCGCGCCGACGATGGGCCCCTCGAACGTCCCGAGACCGCCCACGAGCACCATGAAGATCATCTTCGCGGTCCAGTTGACACCGAAGATCGAGTCCGGCCCGAGCGGAAGGATCGAGAGCTGCCAGGCGACGATCACCGCCCCCGCAGCCGTGCAGCCGGCCCCCGCGAGGACGAAGAGGACGCCCTTGCCGAAGAACACGCGCACGCCGACCGAGGCGGCCGCGTCCTCGTCGTCACGGATCGCCTGCAGCGACGCGCCGAGCCGGCTGCGCAGCAGCGCGAACACGACTGCGAGCGAGATCGCCGCGGCCGCGAACGCGAACCAGTAGGTGTCGTGCAGGCGTTGCTCGGGCGTGTAGCGGAGGTTGAACGCGAGCACGGCCGAGGTGCCGGTGCCGCCGCCGAGCGTCGCGTCGAGGGAGACGAGGATCGCGAAGACTTCCGCGACCACCCACATCCCGATCGCGAACGCGCCGCCGCGCAGCCAGAGCACCACCGCTCCGAGCGGGATCGAGATCGCTGCGCCGAACAGCGTCGCGAGCGCCATAGCCAGGTAGGGGCTGAGCGAGTGCTCGACCGAGAGGAAGACGACGGCGTACGCGCCGATGCCGATGAACGCCTGCTGGCCGACCGAGACGAGCCCGCCGTAGCCCGCGAGCGCGTTCCACATGATCGCGAGGATGACGAGGAAGTACAGCTCGGTCAGGTTGTCGATCGTCCCCTGTCCGAACAGCAGCGGCCCGAAGCCCAGCAGGGCGAGCACGCCGGCCAGCGCGACGGTGAAGCCGAGCGAGACCGGCGTCCAGCGCTCGACGCGCGGGGCCGATGCGCTCGGCAGGGCGTGCTCGCTCATCCGGCCGTCCTGAGCGCGACCCGGAATCCGCCGGCCTGGACCACCGCGCGCACGGTCAGCACGGCGAGGAAGACGACGTGCCCCGCGAGAGCGAAGTACTGCACGTCGATCCGCGCGCCGACCGTCTGTGCGACGCCGAGCACGATCCCGCCTACGAGCGTCCCCCAGAGCGAGCCGATTCCTCCGATCACGACCGCCTCGAACGCGTAGATCAGCTGCGTCGGGCCCGTCGTCGGATCGAAGTTCGAGCGCATCGCATAGAAGACGCCGGCGAGCGCGGCGGTGGCGACTGCGATCGCTGTCGCCCGCGCGTAGACCGCGCGCGCGTTGACGCCGAGCAGCTCCACCGTGTCCGGGTCGGCTGCCGTCGCGCGGAGCTCGCGCCCCAGCTGCGTGTGCCGTAGGAGGATGTGCAGCCCACCGAGCACGCCGACGGCGACGCCGAGCACGAGCACGTCGAACCAGGGGATGGTGAGGCTGCTCGTCGCGCGCCAGCTCGCCGTGCCGATGCTGCCCGAGCCGAGCCCCCGGACGTCGGGAGAGAAGAAGTACTGCAACAGGTTGCCGATCACGATCAGCATCCCGAAGGTCGTGAGCAGCGGCACCAGCTCACCGGCGCGGAGGCTGCGCTCGAGCACCGTCCGTTGCAGGAGGTAGCCGACGATGAGCGCGCCCGGCAGCACCGGGAGGAGCGCGACGTACGCGGAGACATGGAGGTGCTCGACGACGAGGAACGTCATGTACGCGCCGACGAGCGCCAGCGAGCCGTGCGCGAGGTTGATGATCCGCATCACGCCGAACATCAGCGAGAGGCCGGTGGCGAGCAACGCGTAGAAGCCGCCGAGCAGGATGCCGTGGACGACTGCATTGACCCAGCTCACGCGCCGCTCCTCGCATGCAGACCGAAGTACGCCTCCGTCACGCGCTCCCGCGTCAGGTCGTCGGCGCGGCCTTCGAGGACGAGCCTGCCCTCGAGCATGCAGACGACGCGGCTCGCGACCCGCATCGCGCGGGCGAGGTCCTGCTCGACGAGGACGATCGTCGTGCCCGACTCGATGAGCCCTTCGAGCGAGCGGTAGAGCCCCTCGACGGCGACCGGCGCCAGCCCGAGCGATACCTCGTCGAGGAGCAGCAGGCGCGGGTTCGCCATCAGCGCGCGACCGATCGCCGCCGCCTGCTGCTCGCCGCCGGAGAGCGTGGCCGCCCGGTGGCGGCGGCGCGGCTGCAGGAGCGGGAAGACGTCGAGCACGCGCTCGACGTTCCACTCCCCGGTCCGCCGCGAGGCGCTCGCGACGCGCAGGTTCTCCTCGACCGTCAGCTGCGGGAAGAGCCTCCGGCCCTCCGGCACGAGCGCGATCCCGAGTCGTGCGCGCGCATGCGCGGGCATGCGCGTCACGTCCCGGCCGTCGAAGACGACGCGGCCGCCGGCGGGACGATGCGCACCCGCGATCGTCCGCAGGAGCGTCGTCTTGCCCGCGCCGTTCGCGCCGACGAGAGCGAGCGTCTCCCCCTCCGCCACCTCGAGCGAGACCTCGCGCACGGCCTGCAGCAATCCATGGCGGGCGTCGATCCGCTCGACGGAGAGCAGCGCGCTCACGCGACCGTGCTCCCGAGGTAGGCGTCGATCACCGTCGCGTCTCGCATCACAGCAGCCGGCTCGCCGTCCGCGATCACGCGCCCCTGGTCCATGCAGACGAGCCGCTCGACCACCTGCACGAGGACGTGGACGATGTGCTCGATCCAGACGACCGCGAGACCGCGGGTGCGGAGCTCGGAGATCGTCGCCACGAGCTCCTCGGCCTCGGCGTCGGTGAGGCCGCCGCCGATCTCGTCCAGGAGGAGCACCTCCGGGTCGGTGGCGAGCGCGCGGGCGAGCTCGAGCCGCTTACGGTGGAGGAGGCCGAGGCTCTCGGCGCTGCGGTTCGCGAGGGCGGTCAGCGCGCACAGGTCGAGCGCCTCGACGCAGCGGTCGTACGCCCGCCGGCCCCGCGCTCGGCCGCCGCTGGCGGCGCCGACGAAGACGTTCTCGAAGACGGTCATGTTCCCGAACGGCCGCGGCACCTGGTGCGCCCGTGCGATTCCGAGCCGGCAGCGTGTCGCCGCTCCGACCGCGGTGACGTCGGCACCGCGGAGCTCGACGCGGCCGGCGTCCGGCCGCAGCGCTCCGGCGAGGACGTTGAGCAGCGTCGTCTTGCCCGCCCCGTTCGGGCCGACGATGCCCACGGCGTCACCGGGGCCGAGTGCGAAGTCGACGCCGTCGAGGACCACCAGCGCCCCGAAGCGCTTACGGACCCCGACGGCGGCGAGGACGTGATCCATCCGCGACCGCGACTCTAGCGGCCTAGTACGGCGTCAGATGTCCGCCGATCGGGATCTTGTGGTCGTCCGAGTGCTCGCAGATCGTGAAGTCGATCTTGAACTTCGGCGCCTTCACCCACTGACCGCCCGGAATCGGGGTCGGCACGACGTTCCACGGGACGCCCGCGCGCTGCTTGCGCCAGTCGAGGACCCCGAGCGGCGTCTCGACGTGCACCTTCTTGAAAGCAGCCGCGACCTTCGCCTTGTCCTTCGGGTCGCCGCTCGCGACGAGGGCGGCCTTGGCAACGTCGAAGAGTGCGAGGCTCGCACCGGCCTGCTGGTTCCACTGCTTGTGCGCATGCGCGATGTAGCCGTCGGCGAGCTGCTTCGAGCTGATGCCCGTCAGCGAGGAGGAGTACGGCCAGGTCGGATGCCAGTAGACGGCGCTGGCGAGATTCTCGCCGAGCTTGCCGAGAGCGGTCACCTGCGACGGGAACAGGCCCGTCTTGGCGATCTGCGCGATCTTCACCATCGTCGTATAGCCCTGCTGCGCGGCCTGCCGCCAGAACGTGGCGAAGTCGGGCGGGATCGGGAAGGTGTTGAAGATCTGGCAGTTCTCGGCCTTGAACTTCGCGATCTGGGCCGAGTAGTCGTTGGTGCCGTCCTGGTAGGCGCCCGGATCGACGATCGTGTAGCCGGCCTTCTCGAGCAGCGGACCGAGGCCGGCGCGGATCGCGTTGCCGTCGTCGTCGTTCGGCCACATCACTCCGACCTTCTTGTTCGTCGCGACCTGCGGCCAGAGATGCGTGTACGCGTCGAAGAAGTTCTTGACGCCGAAGCAGAAGTGAATGCCGTAGAGAAACGGCGACTTGGTCGGGTCCTTCGCGCCGCGTCCGAAGTACCACGCCTCCCACGGCACGACCGTCGTGATGTACGGCACCTGCGCCGCTTCGCAGGCATCGGCGACGGGATTCACGACCTCAGGCGTGGAGGTGGCGAGCATAAGGTCGACCTTCGTGCCGTTGATCAGCTGGCCGGCGACCTTCGCCGCCTGCGCGGGCGCGGACTGGCTGTCCTTGTTGACGATCGTGACGGCGTACTTCTTGCCGCCGACGGTCAGTCCCGACGCGAAGGCCTTGCGGGCAAGACCGATCACGTACGGGTCGGGCTCGCCGAAGCCTGCCGCGGGCCCGGTGAGCGGGCTGACGAAGCCGAGCGTGATCGTGCTGGCCGCGTCCGCGGTCTCCGCGCCCCGCGGCCGCGCCCAGGCGGGCCCGGCGAGCGAGCCGCCCGCCACCAGCCCGGCGGCGCCGACGCCGGCGCGCTTGAGCAGGTCGCGTCTGTTGATCTCGTGCGGTGCGTCGTCGGACATTGGAGCCTCCTCGATGGATCGACACGGCCTGACCCGTGGACGCTACGACGCCCGCGTGTCGGAAGTCAAGACGCCGTTCCGTCTATTCGAACAACGTGCAATGCTTCGCACATGGCCATCCGGTCAGAGGCCCCCGCCTACTCGCAGTCGCTCGAGCGCGGCCTCGCAATCCTCTCCGCCTTCCGCTCCGGCCGGCCGTTGCTCGGCGTCAGCGAGCTCGGCCGCGAGATCGGTCTCAGCCGCAGCACCACCCACCGCTACGTGGCGACCTTGGCACGGCTCGGGTACCTGCAGCAGGACGCGGTCACGCGGCGCTATCGGCTCGGCCCGCGCGTGCTCGACCTCGGCTTCTCGGCGATCAACTCGATGGAGCTGCGCGAAGTGGCGGCTCCGCACCTGCGCCGTCTCAGCGACGAGACCGGGTTCACCGTCAACCTCGGCATCCTCGACGGCGCGGACGTCGTCTACGTCGAGCGCTGCCGGAGCGCGCAGCGTCGCCAGCGTGAGATCGACCTCGATCTCCATGTCGGCTCGCGCCTGCCCGCCTACTGCACCTCGCTGGGAAAGGTGCTGCTCGCCTTCCTGCCGCGCGCGGAGCAGGCGGAGACGATGATGGGAATCGAGCTCGTGCGGCGCGGGCCGCACACGATCACCTCCCGGTCCGCGCTCACCGCGGAGCTGAAGCGCGTCCGGGAGACCGGCTTCGCGACGAACAACGAGGAGCTCGCATACGGCCTCCGCTCGATCGCCGCGCCGGTGCTGTCGCGCGACGGCGTCGCGGTTGCCGCGATCAACCTCGCCGTGCACAGCTCGATGGTCTCGCTCGAGGAGCTGGCGGCGCGCCTGCTCGGACCGCTCCAAGCGGCCGCGGCGGAGATCTCCGCCAACCTCGGATACCGGGCCGACTAGACCAGTCCGAGCAGCGCGGCCGCGTTCTCCTTCAGCACGAGCGGCCGCACCTCGTCCTTGAACGGCGCCTCGGCGAAGTCGGCGAGCCAGCGGTCCGGAGTAATCAGCGGAAAGTCGGAGCCGAACAGCACCTTGTGCCGCAGCCCGGTGTTCGCGTACTGGATCAGGTTCGGCGCGAAGTATTTCGGCGACCACCCGGAGAGGTCGATCCAGACGTTCGACTTGTGCAGGCAGATCGAGATCGCCTCGTCCTGCCAGGGGAACGAAGGGTGCGCGAGCACGATCTTCAGCTCGGGGAAGTCGGCGGCGACGTCGTCCAGGCACATCGGGTTCGAGTACTTGAGCTTGAGCCCCCCGCCGCCGGGGACGCCGGTGCCGATGCCGCTGTGGCCGGTATGGAAGAGGGCCGGCACGCGCGCCGCCGCGATGGCCTCGTACAGCGGGTAGACCCGCTCGTCGTTCGGGAAGAACTCCTGCAAGTTGGGGTGGAACTTGAAGCCCTTGACGTCGTGCTCGGCGACGAGACGCCGAATCCGCTCCACTGCGTCGGGCCGGGCGGGGTCGACGCTCGCGAACGGGATGAGCACGTCGCCGTGCTCGCGCGCGGCGTCGGCGATCTCCTCGTTCGGGATCGGCGGGATGCCGCTGCGCGACTCCCAATCGACGGTGAAGACGACGGCCGCCATCTTCCGCTCGCGGTAATAGGCGGCGACGTCGTCCACCGTCGGCAGCGGCTCGTCGCTCCCGAAGTAGCGGGCGGCCGCCGCGCGCAGCTCCGAGGGCATTGGATCGTGGCCGTCGCGGGTCCGCTCGGTGTGTACGTGGACGTCGATCGCGACGACTGCGTCGAGATCGATCACGGCGAGACCGTACCGAGTTCGCGCTGGAGCGCGGCGCCCCACGTGAGCAGGTCCCAGTCGGAGCCCGGCGCACCGATCAGAGAGACGCTCACCGGCAGCCCGCTCCGCGAGCCCACGCCCGACGGCAGCGCGACCGCAGGGAAGCCGGTCCAGTCCCAGTAGTGCGTGAGCGAGAGGTCGTCGAGGTCGCCGAAGGGCTCGTCGTAGCCGCGACCGCGGACCGGCGCCACGATCGGGATCGTCGGTTCGACGACTGCATCGATCCGGTGCTCGGCGAGCCAGTCCGTCCACGCGTGCGCGTCCTCGACGCGCCGGCTCTGCCCGGCCACGTACTCCTCGGCAGTCATCGCCCGCCGCTCGGCGTGCTCGAGCCGCGCGCGGTTCGAGGAGCGGTAGTCCGCGCGGCGGTCGTCGAAGCGGCGATGCCAGACGAGCATCTCGGTGAGGACGAGGTCGAAGAACTCCGCGAGCACGTCCAGCTGCGCCGCCGGCGGCAGCGGATCGACGCGCTCCCCGGGGAGCTGCGCGAGTGCGCGCTCGAGCCCGTCGGCGACGTCCGGGTCGAGGTCCGCGATCCGCGGCGAGACCGTCCAGCGGCGGAGTGGTCGCCGCTCGGCAGGCGGGGGCACCCCGGCGAGCGCGGCGAGCAGCGGCTCGCAGTCGCGCAGCTCGCGCGCCATCGGGCCGGGATGGTCGAACGTCGGCGCAAGCGGGACGATCCCACGGATCGAGAGCAGGTCGCGCGTGGGCTTGATCGTCGAGGTGCCGCACTCCGACGAGGGGATGCGGAGCGACCCGGCGGTGTCGGTCCCCGTTGCGGCCGGCACCTGGCGCGATGCGAGCGCAGCCGCGGACCCGCCGCTCGAGCCTCCAGCCGAGCGCTCGAGGCTCCACGGGTTGCCGACCTGGTCGGTCGTGCCGCCGCACGCGAACTCGTGCGTATGCAGATGACCGAGCAGGACCATCCCCTCGGCCTGGAGCCGCGACCAGCTGTCGCAGTCACGCGCCGGGACCTCGTGCATGACCCGGCTCGACGCCGTCAGCGGCTTGCCCGCGACGGCGTAGAGATCCTTGAGCCCGATCGGGACGCCGCAGAGCCTCGGGGCGTCACCGGCGGCGAGCCGTTCGTCAGCGCGCGCGGACGCGGCGAGCGCGTCCTCGTCGTAGCTGCGCACCCAGGCATTGATCGAGCTCGGGTCGCCCTCGTGACTGTGGACACCGTCGCGCTCGGCGATCCGCGCGAGGCACGCTTCCGTCAGCTCGCGCGAGGACAGCTCGCGGCGGGCGAGCAGCTCCGACGCCTCCAGCACGCCCAGGTCTGCGGGGTGCGCCACGGCAGCGTGGTATACACCTGGACGCCTGTATGCAGGTGCGGCTGCCGCACAAGCCGGCACGGTTCGCGTCCGACGCTCGAGGCAACCGCCCACGTTCTTCCTGCAAATCGCCCCTTGACCGCCGCATCGCGACGTCGTCCGGCCAAGCGCCGAGGGACCACGACAGAGCATCGAGATGCGGCCTCCGTCGCCAGCCCTTGCATACAACACGGCGAACCACTAAAGATTGACCCTCGACCGGATCCGAGCTCCGCGCCGGGTCCGGACGGCCCGGTAATCCCCCATGTACGGCTCAACGCGGAGCGACAGCAAGGGAGGAGCGGATGACGGTACGGAGGGCACTCGTGGCGATCGTGCTTCCCGCCGCGCTGCTTGCGGCGGCGGTGATCACGGCGGCGGCGGGCGCGGGAACGACCGCGAAGGTCGGCTCGGGCACGGCGTCGGCAGCCCAGAGCGTGTGCGGCCTCGGCAACGGCAAGAAGGCGACCGGGACGCCGATCAAGATCGGCGCGATCGCAACCAAGCAGCCGGGGACCGACTTCACGGACATTCCGAACATGGCGCAGGCGTACTTCAACTGCGTGAACGACAACGGCGGCATCTACGGCCACCCGATCAAGTACTACATCGAGACGGAGCAGACCAACCCGGCGCAGATCGCAGGTCTGGCGAAGAAGCTCGTCTCGTCCGACCACGTGGTGGCGGTGGTCGGCAACACGAGCCTCATCGAGTGCACCGTCGATCACAAGTACTGGGAGCAGCAGGGCTTCTTCGTCATCGACTCCGGGATCGCACCCGAGTGCTACTCGACGTCGCACAGCGCCGCTGTGAACATGGGCCCGCGCTACAGCTCCGACGGGGCGGCGCAGTACGTGCTCAGCCAGCACGTCAACAAGCTGATCTTCGACCAGTCGAACGTGCCGGGCCTCGGCTACAACTCCGGCGGCGTCGAGCTGATCTCGAAGGCGGCGGGCGTGCCGGAGCAGAGCCTCGCCGACGACGTACCCATCCAGGACGCGAACTCGGTGGCCCTGAAGCTCGTGCAGGCGGCGGGCTCGTCGGGCGGCATCGTGCTCAACTTCACGCCCGATCAGGCCGCGCTCATCCTCCAGGCCGCGCAGAAGCAGGGCCTCGAGGACTCTGTGAAGGCTTGGGCCTGCTCGACGCCGTGCAACTCCGACTTCCTCGCGCAGTCGCTCGGGTCGGCATGGGACAACAAGCTGTTCGTCAACGCGGAGCTGAACCTGACGGGCGCGCCGGGCCCGGACGGGGCGCTCTACCGCGCGATCATCGCGAAGTACAAGCCGAAGCTCGCGTTCGGCGTCGGCAGCTTCAGCCAGATGGGCTTCGTCGAGGGACGGATCGCCGTCGCGGCGCTGCTCTCGATGGGCAAGGGGGCGTCCTACACGGTCAAGACCGTCAACGCGGCGATCGAGAACGTGAAGAACTTCAAGACGGACATCCTTTGCAAGCCCTGGTACTACGGGAACGCACCGCTGCACATCCCGAACAACACCGACAGGACCGTGACGCCGAGCAGCGGCAAGATGGTCCTGAAGCAGGGCTGCACCGGTATCTCGGCGGTCGACCCGGCCATCGGCAAGGTGCGGGCGATCGAAAAGAAACAAGGAATCAAGTAGAAAGGGGACCAGGAGAAGAGTTTCAGGGCGCTCAACCGATCCGATGCCGAGCTTCGAGAACTTCAAGCCCTTCATCGTCACCGGACTCTCGCTCGGGGGCGTCTACGCCCTCTCGGGAACCGGGGTCGTCGTCCTCTTCCGGGCGACGGGGGTGCTGAATCTCGCGTTCGGAGCCATCGGAGCGATGGGCGCCCTGATCTCCTGGGCCCTGATCAACCACACCGGCACGAACCAGTACGTCGCCTACGCCGCGTGCATCGGCTTCGGCGCCGTCTGCACGCTGCTCTACGGACTGACCGTCGGCCGGTTCCTCGCAGCACGCGACGCGCTCGTCAAGGCGGTCGGAACGCTCGGGCTCGCGTTGATCCTGCTCGGCTTCATGGACTGGTTCTGGCCGCCGAAGAGCCGGTCGATGTTCCTGCCGACGACGAACTACGGCTACCAGATCGGGATCGTGCACGTGACGTGGACTCAGATCATCGGCCTCGCGTTCGGCGTCGCCGTCACGATCGGGACCGGGGCGTTCCTGCGCTTCACGCGCCTCGGCACGGCGATGCGCGCGCTCGCAGCAGACCGTGAGATCACGGCCACGCTCGGCGTGCCCGTGCGGCGCGTGGAAGCGATGGCCTGGCTCGGCTCCGGGGTCCTCTCGGGCGCCGCCGGGCTGCTGCTCTCCGACCTCGTCGCGCTCGACGCCGTGACGCTGACGTTCCTCGTCATCTCGTCGCTCGCCGCGGCGCTCATCGCTCGCCTCAGCTCGCTGACCGTGACTCTGATCGCGGGCATCGTGATCGGGCTCGTCGACGCGCTCATCACGCCGATCCTCTCCATCTCCGCCTACCGGGACATGACGCCCTTCGTGCTCGCGACGATCGGGCTGCTCTGGATCTCGCGGCGCCGCGTCGTCACCGTCGGCCGCGCAGGCGCGTAGCCCGTGCGCGTGTCTGCAGCGCCGCGCGAGGCCGGCGTCCAGGCCGCACTCTCGTCCCGACGGCCCGACAACGGCACACTCGTCCGGATCGGGGTGATCGGCGCGCTGCTCGCCTTCGTGCTGGTTGCGCTGCCGGAGATGCTCAGCGTCTACTGGATCGACGTGCTGACTGCGGCCGCGATCTATGCGGTCGTCTGCCTCGGCCTCAATCTCCTCGTCGGCCGCGTCGGGCTCGTATCGCTGGGACAGATGGCGATCCTCGCGCTCGGCGCCTGGATCGCGGCTCGGCTCGACTTCGCGACCGGCCTGCCCTTCCCCGTCGTGCTGCTCGCCACCGGCGTCCTCACGGCGCTCCTCGGAATGCTCGTCGGACTGCCGGCACTTCGGGTGAGCGGCCTCTACCTCGCCCTGATCACGCTGATGCTCGCGGGCGCGATCACCGTCGTGCTCACCTCGACGAACTTCCCCAACGGCGGGGGCGGCTTCCTCGGCCACACCGACTCGTCGTTCGGGGGCAACGGCATCCGCAGGCCGTCGATCGCGACGAGCGACCCGGCCTACTACCGGTACGCGGTGCTCGTGGCGGCGGTGATGTTCCTCGTGGCGCTCCTCCACGTCCGCTCGACGCCGGGCCGCGCGTGGGCGGCCATCCGCCAGAGCGAGCCCGCCGCGCTCGCAGCGGGCGTGAACGTCACCTTGTACAAGCTCTGGGCCTTCGCGCTCGCCGCCTTCATGACCGGGATCGCGGGCGGCGTGCTCGGCGGCAGCGCCGGCAACCTCTACACCTACCAGTTCTCGACGCAGAGCTCGATCACGCTCCTCGCGGTCGTGCTGATGGGCGGCATCTTCAGCATGTGGGGCGCCGTCGTCGCGGCGATCCTGCTCCAGCTGCTGCCCGCGCTGCTGGACAACTGGGGAGCGCCGCCGGACCTGCTGACCGTGATCTTCGGCGTCGGCGTGCTGCAGGTGCTCGTGACTGCGCCCGAGGGGCTCGTCGTCCAGGTGCCGCGCGACCTGACCAACCTCGGACGGCTGCTGATGCGGCTCGGCCGCGCGGCCGGCGCACGCGCAGGAGCCTCGCCGTGATCACCGTCGGCGACCTGACCGTCCGCTTCGGCGGCGTCACGCCGATCGACGGGATGACGGTGACCTTCCCGGGCGGGACATGCGGCCTGATCGGTCCGAACGGCGCCGGCAAGACGACGTTCTTCAACGTGCTCAGCGGCTTCGTCCGCCCGGCAGCCGGGTCGGTCACGGCCTTCGACCGCGACCTCCTGCGCATGGCCGACTATCGGCGGGCCCGCTGGGGGCTTCGCCGCACCTTCCAGACCGAGCAGGCGATCGAGCAGCTCTCCGTCTACGAGAACGTCGCCATGATCCACGAGCACTCGAAGGCGGAGCGCTCGTCGCGGCGTGCCGCGGTGAACGACGCGATCGAGTTCGTCGGGCTCGAAGCGGGACCCGATGCGAGGGTCGGCACGCTCAGCGCCCGCGATCGGCGCCTGGTCGAGATCGCGCGCGCAGTCGTCGGGGAGCCGCGCGTCATCCTGCTGGACGAGCCCGCCGCGGGCCTCCCCGACACCGAGACGCGTCACTTGGCCGAGGTGATCCGGCGGATCCCGGAGCAGACGGGGGCGCTGACGATCCTCGTCGACCACGACATGAGCCTCGTCTCGGAGTGCTGCGAGACGACGGCCGTGCTCGACTTCGGCAAGCTGATCGCCTTCGGCCCGACCGATCAGGTGCTGCGCGACGAGACGGTGATCGCCGCCTACCTCGGCACCGAGGAGGAGTCGTGACGCTGCGGCTCGAGGGCCTCTCGGTCGCCCGCGGCGGCCGCGTGGTCGTCCACGACGTCTCGCTCGAGGTCCCCGCCGGGCAGGTGACGGCACTGCTCGGGCCGAACGGCGCCGGCAAGTCGTCGCTCGTGCTCGCAGTCGGCGGCGTCCTGCGACCGTCCGGGGGCCGGGTGCTGCTCGGCGACCGCGAGCTGACGCGGCGGCGGCCGGAGTCGATCCGCGCTGCAGGGGTCGCGATCGTGCCGGAGGGCCGCCGGCTCCTGGGCGCGCTCACGGTCGAGGACAACCTGCGCGTCGCCACCTATGCCCTCGGCCGGGGAGACGCGAAGCAGGGAATCGCCCACGCGCTGGAGCTGTTCCCGTCGCTCGAGCGGCGGTGGAAGACGGCCGCGCGCTCCCTCTCCGGAGGCGAGCAGCAGATGGTGGTGCTCGCACAGGCGCTCGTCTCGCAGCCGCGGTTCATCCTCGTCGACGAGCTCTCGCTCGGGCTGGCGCCGCTGATCGTGAAGCGGCTCGTCCCGACGCTCGCGACCGTTGCGCAGTCGGGGATCGGGATCCTCCTGATCGAACAGTTCGTCCACGTCGCGCTCGGCGTGGCAGAGTCCGCATACGTGCTCGAGGGCGGCCGAATCCGAGACCACGGCAGCGCAAGCGAGCTGCGCGCCAACCCGGAGCGCCTGCACTCCGCCTACCTTCTGCGCGAGCACGAGGAGCAGGTCGAGGCCATCATCGAGGAGAGCGAATGAAGACGCTGAATGACGAGCGCGCCGCCGCAGTGGACGCGCTCTGCGAGCTGATCGTTCCGGGATCGAGCGCCGTCGGTCCCGCGGTGTACATCGACGCCGTGCTCGACGAGATGCCGGAATCTGCGCGCGAGCATGCGCTCGCGGCGATCGACGCGCT
>Ga0070741_10012118_pt1 | contig 15690 bp, 6 predicted proteins | sample Coa_R1_4_FD_66440 | JGI IMG/M metagenome (GOLD analysis project Ga0070741, IMG submission 66440) | Surface soil microbial communities from Centralia Pennsylvania, which are recovering from an underground coalmine fire - Coalmine... | ecosystem: Environmental > Terrestrial > Soil > Unclassified ...
CCGACGGCGCCCATCTTACCGGCGATATCGTCACCGCGCTCGCCGGCGAGGTGCAATACGCGCAGGCCGACAACAGCACCGACGCTCACAAGGTCATCGGCCATGTGACCAAGCTGGTCGGCAGCGCAACCGCGACCCGCAACGGCGTCTCGATCATCCTCAACAACGGCGACAACGTCGAAAAGGGCGACGTGGTGGCGTCCGGATCGGATTCAACACTCGGCATCACCTTCATCGACGGAACGGTGTTCGGCCTGTCGTCGAATGCGCGCATGGTGCTGAACGAGATGGTCTACGACCCCAACGGGTCGAGCAACTCGTCGCTGCTGAGCCTTGTGGCCGGCACCATCACCTTCGTCGCCGGCGAGACGGCGAAGCACGGCGACATGAAGGTCGATACCCCGGTTGCGACCATGGGCATCCGCGGCACCGCCGTGCTGGTCGAGATCGACTTCTCGGTGCCCGGGGCCGCGCCCGACGCAAAATTCCAGGTTCTGGTCGAGCCCGACGGCACGACTGGTTCGTACATCCTGTTCGACAAACAGACACTTACCCCGCTGGCCGTCGTCGACCAGGCCGGGATGCAGATCAACATCTCGAACGGGGTCATGAGCCAGACACTGGCTCCGCTGTCGCCGGAGCTGCAAAAGCTCATCACCGATGTGTTCGCGCTGAAGTTCTCCGACAGCTCGAACACCAAGTCGATCGAGCATTTCACCGACTCGATTGTCCCGACCAACGCGTTCGGGCCGTTCAAGCTGGACGTTGGCCTCCTCGCGCCGGTCTCGGTCACGATCACGAGCCAGGGGACGGGCTCCAATGGCGCTCCCGGTGGATCGCCGGACATTATCCCTCACGTTCCCAACGGGCTGACCATTCAGACGACCAACGGCATCATCATTCAGCGTGCCGGTGCCGCCGCGACCGGACAGGATACCGTGTCCGGCACGATCACATTCGCTGACATCAACGCCACCGATCGTCCGACGGTTTCGACGCACTTCATTTCCTTTACCCTCACGAATGCGCTCGGAAAAGATATCAGCGGCACGGTGACCGCGGCGGAACTCGCAGAGATCAACGCTGCGCTGGCGCTCGCCGTCAATTCCAGCACCGGCAATAACGGGGTTGATAGCTGGACCTACAGCATTCCCGCCAGCGCGCTCAGTTTCCTGCCCGCGGGCGCCACGCTGACGCTGAACTATAACGCCACGGTCGACAACAACTACGCGCCGCACGACGAGACCCTCACGGCACCGATCACGATCACGATCAAGAGCGCCGCCGAAATCTGGAGCGAGACCAAGGAAATTGCGTCGCCTTCGCCTGGCGACTGGGCGACCGGGGCGAACTGGCTGACCGGCGCGGCTCCGACCGCAAGCGACGACGTCATCATCGTCACCGATCCGACGAAGAGCGGGACCCCGTTTTACCCGGTCACGATCGGCGAAGGCGACCCGGCTGCGTTCGCCGATTCCGTCACCATGGACGATCTGGGGAGCCTTGCCCCGGAGCTCGACAACTTCAACAAGCTCACGATCGGCAGCGGCGGCCTTCATTTGAACGCCGACTCGATCCTCAAGAATTTCGGCACCATCAGCGTTGGCGGCATCGCCGAAATCCTGCAGCACAGCGTGCTGCAGAATTCCGGTCCTCTGGCACATCTGACGCTGCAGCAGGGCGGCGACTTCAAGGACGAAAGCCAGATCACCAATTCCGGCACGATCGAAGTCGCCGGCAGCACGCTCAATGTCGAGGTCGATATCGCCAACAAGGGCGGGACCCTGCAGATCGACGACTTCGCCAAGCTGACGCTGTCGGATGGGGCGACGATCGACCACGGCGCCATCACGCTTGGCGCCAGCAGCGTGCTCGATATCGAGACCACAGCCGGGGCTACGCTCGACGGCGTCGCGGTGACCGCCACCAGCGGCTTCCTGCAGAGCGGGATCGCGATCGGAGCCCTCACGCCTGGCGGCTCGACCCTGACGATGAAGGACGGCGCGTCGATCAGCGGCGGCGAGATGACGATTGCCGGTGGCAGCACGCTCGACGTGGAGAGCGGAGGCGGAGCGACACTCGATGGCGTGACGGTCGTCGGGACCAGCGGTGTCTCGGCAAGCCTGATCGAGATCGGTGTCACCACGGAGGGCGGCTCGACCCTCACTCTGCTCGACGGGACGTCGATCGCCAGCGGCAACATGACGATTGCCGCGAGCAGCGTGCTCGATATCGAAGCCGGAACGCTTGGTCCGGGTGCGACGCTCGATGGTGTCGCGGTGACGGGCTCGAGCGATCCGAGCACCATCGCAATCGGCCTCTCAGGCCCGGCGACGTTGCTGCTCGACGATGGCACCACGATTACGAACGGCAATATGACAATTGCCGCAAACAGCACGCTCGATGTTGAAGCCGGAACGACTGGTCCCGGTGCCACGCTCGATGGCGTGACCGTGACTGGCGTCAGCCCCAACGGCGTCAGGGGGGAAACGTCAGACAAGCCAAGCAAGATCGAGGTCGGCACTTCGGGGGCCGCGACGACTCTGCTGGTCGACGACGGCACCACCATCATCAATGGCGAGCTGAAGATTGCCGGCGGCAGTACGCTCGATGCGGAAGCCGGAACGACCGGTCCGGGTGCGACGCTGGATGGCGTGACGGTCACTGGCACCGATGCAAATGCAGCGCTTTCGGTGACGGCAAGCACCATCGAGGTCGGCCTCTCGGGCGCTGCGACCCTGGTGCTGGACGATGGGACCTCAATCAAGAATGGCAATCTGACGAATGCCGGCACGCTCGATATTGAAGCCGGAACGCATGGTCCGGGCGCCACACTCGATGGCGTGACGGTTACTGAGATCAAGGCAATCAAGGGTGAATCGTCGGACGCGTCGATTGGCGAGATCGAGGTCGGGACCTTGGGTGCGGCGTCCTTGCTGCTGGACGACGGCACCACGATTACGAAGGGCAATCTGACGATTGGCGGCGGCAGCATGCTCGATGTCGAAAGCGCGCTCGGTGCGACGCTGGATCACGCCACCGTCGCCGGCACCAATGCGGATGCATCGCTTTCGGTCGCGGCCAGCACCATCGCAATCGGCCTCTCAGGCCCGGCGACGCTGACGCTCGAAGGAGGCACCTCGGTCGCAAACGGCAACCTGACGATTGGCGGCGGCAGCACGCTCGATGTCGAAAGCGCACCCGGGTCGACGCTGGACGGCGTCATTGCGACCGGCATCAGCGGCGACCTGGCGAGCACGATCGAGATCGGCGTCCATACGATCGGCGGCTCGATCCTGACCCTGCTCGACGGTACGTCGATCTCCTACGGCGACATGACGATCGCCGTCGGCAGCACGCTCGACATCGAGAGCTCAAGCGGGGCGGCGCTGGACGGCGTCAATGTTGCGAACTCTGGAACGATCCAGGTCGACACCGGCCCCGAAACGACCACTGTCACGCTTGTGCTTGATGGCGGCACGGCGATCACGGGCGGCGACCTGCTGATCCACCATCCGGGCAGCGGCGAGAACGGGGTCGTCGAGATCAAGACCGGCGGCGCCACTTTCGACGATCTCACCGTCACCAACAACGGTGAGTTGATCATCGACGCGTCGGTCACGCTCACGCTGACGGACAACACCTCAATTCTTGGCGGCACGATTGACGACGCCGGCACCTTGTTGGTCAGTTCGTCGAGCGAAATCACGAACGCCACGATTGATGGCGGCGGCAATGTCACGGTTACCGGCGGAGCGCTGACCTTCTCCGGGGTCACGCTGGACGACGTGAAGTTGTCGGGCAGCATCACCAATGCCGACACGCTGACGATCGACGAGACCGTGACGCTGAACGGCGCCTCCATCTCAGGCGGCACCATCGACGATACCGGCGCGATCGTCGGACATGGAGCGATCGGCTCGGTTATCACTGGCTCTGGTACCGTTGAGTCGAGCGGCGGCACGCTGACCTTGTCGGGCGTCAACACCTATACCGGTGAGACCACGATTGACAGTGGCAGCACGCTGGCACTGTCGAGCACGGGTTCGATCGCGGACTCCAGCGATGTCGTCGACAACGGTACCTTCGACATCACGGCGACTTCGGGCGCCTCGATTGTGACGCTGTCGGGCAATGGCACTGTCGATCTCGGCAGCAAGACGCTCACTTTGACGAACGGCTCGACGACGTTCTCGGGCGCAATCAACGGCACCGGCGGGCTGACGGTCGACGGCACCAGCACCACCGAGACGCTGGGCGGCACCAACATCTATAGCGGCGTGACGACCATCGGTTCGGGCGAGACGCTGGCGCTGTCAAGCACGGGTTCGATCGCGGACTCCAGCGATGTCATCGACAACGGCACGTTCGATATCTCGGCGACGCCTGGCGCTTCGATTGTGACGCTGTCGGGCAATGGCGCCGTCGATCTCGGCAACAGGACACTGACGCTGACCAAGGGCTCGACCACGTTCGGCGGCATCATCAACGGCACCGGAGGGTTGACGGTCGACGGCACCGGCACCACCGAGACGCTGGGCGGCACCAACACCTATAGCGGCGTGACGACCATCGGTTCGGGCGAGACGCTGGCGCTGTCGAGCACGGGTTCGATCGCGGACTCCAGTGATGTCGTCGACAACGGTACCTTCGACATCACGGCGACTTCGGGCGCCTCGATTGTGACGCTGTCGGGCAATGGCACTGTCGATCTCGGCAGCAAGACGCTCACTTTGACGAATGGCTCGACGACGTTCTCCGGTGCAATCGACGGCACCGGCGGGCTGACGGTCGACGGCGCCGGCACCACCGAGACGCTGGGCGGCACCAACACCTATAGCGGCGTGACGACCATCGGTTCGGGCGAGACGCTGGCGCTGTCGAGCACGGGCTCGATCGCGGACTCCAGCGACGTCGTCGACAACGGCACGTTCGATATCTCGGCGACGGACGCTTCGATTGTCACGCTGTCGGGGAATGGCACCGTCAAGCTGGGCGCGCACACATTGACCCTCACGAATGGGTCGACGTCATTCTCGGGAGCGATCACCGGCACCGGCGGGTTGACGGTCGATGGCACCGGCACCGAGACGCTGGGCGGCGCCAACACCTATAGCGGCGTCACGACCATCGGTTCTGGCGAGACCCTCGCGCTGTCGAGCACCGGCTCGATCTCCGACTCCAGCGATGTCATCGACAACGGCACGTTCGATATCTCGGCGACGTCTGGCGCCTCCATTGTGACTCTGTCGGGCAATGGCACTGTCGATCTCGGCGCAGCGACGCTGACCTTGACGAAGGCGTCGACCAGTTTCTCGGGTACGATTGGTGGTACCGGCACCGGCGGCGGCCTCACAGTCGCAAGCGGTACGCAGGCCTTCGGCACGGTGACGCTGGACGATTTGACCCTGTCGGGCAGCTTCAGCGAGACCGGCACCGTGACGATCGACGATACCGTCACGCTGAACGGCGCGACGCTGTCGGGCGGCACGATTGACGTGGCGGGTATCCTGGATTCGGAAGGCACCAGCTCTATCAGCGGTGCGACGATCAACAATCCCGGCCATATCAACGTCGTCAGCGGCAAGCTCACGATCGACCCGGCGCCTTTCACCAATAAAGGCACGATCGAAGTGGACGGCAAGGCGGATCTGGTGCTCTCCGGCGAAACCGTCACCAACAGCGTCACCGTTGGCCTGACCACGACCAATGGCACCATTCAGGTCGACAGTCAGGGACTGCTGACGCTGAGCGGCTCCTCGATCAATGGCGGCATCGTCGACAACCTCGGCACCATCGATGTCACCTCCGCCAGCTCCATCAACAACACCTTCAGCTTCGTCAATACCGGAACTGTGAAAGCGGACGGCGCCGCACTGACGTTGTCGGGCACGACGGTCACCAACGCCGGCGGCACACTGGAGTCGGCGGGAAGCGGCCTTGTCGATCTCGTCAACGCCATCGTCAACAATGGTAATCTGAGCGGCAAGTTCTCGACGGCGACCGGCAATAGCAGCAGCACGCTGAACGGCCTCACCCTGGAGCTCGGTACCCTGGTGACGGCGACCGTCGGCGTGCTTGAGCTGACCGGGATCATTACCAACAACGGCGAGATCGACGCGAACGGCGGCGCGGTCCATCTGGTGAGCTCGACCCTCGACTCCGGCACGCTTGGCGGCAGCGGGACGATCACGACGGTCGGCAGCGGTTTGGACACATTCAACGGCGTAACGATCTCTCACGGCACCACCGTCACGGTAGCCGACCACACGGCGCTGGACCTGTCCGGCACGATCACCGATGCCGGTACGATCGCGCTTAGCTCGTCCGGTCACACCACGCAGCTTGAGATTTCCGGCAGCGTCTCGCTGTCCGGTGGCGGCGCCGTTACGATGTCGGACGTTGCCGACACGACCGGTCATGTCGACAACTTCATTGTCAGTGACGGTTCGGCGGCCACGCTGACCAATTCCGATACGATCGCCGGTGCGGGCACCATCGGCGACAGCAACCTGACGCTGATCAACAGCGGGACAATCGACGCGACGGGAACACATGCGCTCGTCATCGCGACCGGCGTCACGAACAACTCCGGCGGTATCCTGGAAGCTTCGGCTGGCTCCGAGCTCGATATCGACGGCAATGTCGTCAATAACGGAACGATCGAAGCCAACGGCGTATCCTCGTTTGTCAAGATCACCGGAAACGTCACGAACACGACGGGTTCGACGGGCGCGATCGACATCTCCGCAGGCGGGCATGTTGAGATCACCGGTTCGGTCTCGGCGGGTGAGACCGTGACGTTCGAGCAGTCGAATGGCGCGGGGCTGCTCACCCTCGATGATTCCCATGGATTCCAGGGCACGATCGCGGGTCTCGTCGAGGCTCCTACCGAGAGTCAAGAAAATCACGTCGATTTGCTGGATTTGGCATGGACCGGCCGTATGCATGTCAGCTTTGCCAGCGGCCACGTCACCGTCACCAACGGCAGCGGAGATCACGTCTCTCTCGCGGTGTCGGGTACGTCTGGCGACTTCGAAATTACGGAGGATAGCTCGGGTCATACGCTACTCGACGATCCCGCAACGACAGGCACGGTGACGGTCGACAGCAACCAGGTGCTTGGGGTCTCGGCGGCAACCTCGGCGACCATCGACTTTACGAACAGCAGCGGCAATACCGGTGAGCTTCTGCTCAACGACTCTCATGATTTCACCGGAACAATCGTCGGCTTTGCCGGTGACGGCACGATCGCGAATTCCGACCTGATCGACGTGACCGACGTCGATTTCGCCAATGTCGCGACGGACAAGACGACCTACACTGAAAATGCCGCTGGCACGGGCGGAACGCTGACCCTGCACGATGCGAACGGACAGGTGCTCGACAGCATCAACTTCACCGGCAGCTACCAGCTGGCGAACTTCACCGTCGAGAGCGATGGCAGCGGGGGCACGTTGATCGTCGATCCGCCGGTGGATAGCTCGACGGCGGCCAATACGATCGTTGCGAGCGGGGCGGACCAGACCTTGAGCGGCTCCGGAGCGAGCGACAATTTCGTCTTCAACTTTGCCGGCGTCGGCCATTCCACGATTGCGAACTTCGATCCGGTTGCCGACACGATCCAGGTCTCCAGCTCCATGTTCGCGAACGTCCAGGCCATCCTGAACGCAGCGCATGATGACGGTCACGGCAATTCGGTCATCGCCATCGACGCCCATGACAGCATCATCTTGAATGGCGTTTCCAAGACGCAACTGCACGCCAGCGATTTCCACGTCGTCTAGGCCAGGCCTCGCGCGCAGGGCGCGGACGCCGTCTGCTGCGCGGCGCCCGGTCGCCGCAACAAGATTCGTGATCAATTCCGCATGTCGTGATATCGAAACGGCATGAAGAAGCTCAAAATCCTCCGGCGCTGGTTTGGACGACGATTCGGCTATTCGCGGCTGATCTGCCTTGCCTTGCTGATCGGCATCGCTGCGCTGCGCGTTGCCGATTTCGCGCCGATCGAGGAGCTTCGGGTCAGGGTTTTCGATTTCTACCAGCGCTTCGATCCTCGTGTGAAGACCGCGCGCCCGGTCACCATCGTCGATATCGACGAGCCAAGCCTCAAGAAGTTCGGACAATGGCCGTGGCCTCGGACTTATATGGCCGACATGGTCATCAACCTCGCCAATCTCGGCGCGGTTGCCATCGCCTTCGACGTGGTGTTTTCCGAACCCGACCGGCTCAATCCGGACATCGCGGCCAAGACCATGCGTTATCTGGATGAGACGACCCGCACCAAGCTGCGCGAACTGCCGAGCAACGATCAAATTCTTGCCGATGCCGTCAGGCGAACGCGGGTCGTGCTTGGTGAGACCGGGCTCGATACGGTGGTGTCTGAAATCGACAAGGACCTTCCCTTCACCGGAGTTGGGACCGTCGGGGAGGGAGCGGAGCCGCGCTTTTTCGAGTTTCCTGGCCTGCTGCGCAACGTTCCGGCGCTCGAGAAGGTTGCCGCCGGCCGTGGTCTTCTGACGATCGTGCCCGAACGGGACGGCATCATCCGCCGCGTGCCGATGATGTTGCTGGCGCAGGGTAAGCCGATGCCGGCGCTGAGCCTGGAAATGCTTCGGGTCGTCTCGGGCTCCTCGACCGTTATCACCAAATACGACCGAAACGGCATCAAGACCGTCGGCGTAAGAGGACTGGATGTTCCGACCGACAAGTATGGTGAGCTCTGGGTGCATTTCGCGCGTCACGATCCGTCGATCTACGTGTCGGCGGCCAGCATTCTCGATAACAGCGCGCCGGTCGAGAAGATCAGGGGCAAGCTGGTCCTGATCGGCACCGGGGCGGTTGCGTTGAACGACATCAAGACCACGCCGGTATCGAGCGCGCTCCCTGGCGTCGAGATCCATGCCCAGGTGCTGGAGGCCGCGCTCACCCACGCGGTGCTGTCGCAGCCCAATTACGGGCTGGGGGTCGAACTTCTCGGCGCGTTCATTCTCGGAATTCTCGTCATCATGTTCACGCCGAATCTGGGGCCGGTGACGCTGGTCGGCGTCGGCGCGTTGTTCGCCACCGTGCTGATCGGCACATCCTGGTATTTCTACAAAGAGCAGCGGCTTCTGATCGATTTCACCTATCCGCTGCTGTCGACCACCGCGATCTACCTCACCTTGATTTTCGCAAGCTTCGTGCGCGAGCAGGCGCAACGCCGTCAGATCCGCTCGGCCTTCGGCCAGTACATCTCACCGGCCCTGGTCGAGCAGCTGGCGCAATCGCCGGAAAAGCTGAAGCTCGGCGGCGAAGAGCGCGAGATGACGATCATGTTCTCCGACGTTCGCGGCTTCACCTCGATTTCGGAATCCTACAAGCACGATCCGCAGGGCCTGACGGCGCTGATGAACCGCTTCCTGACACCGCTCACCGACGCCATTCTGGCGCGCAAGGGGACCATCGACAAATATATGGGCGATGCGATCATGGCGTTCTGGAATGCGCCGATCGACGACAACGATCATCAGGTCAACGCCTGCAACGCGGCGCTCGACATGCTGGAGAAGATCGATGCCCTCAACAAGGAGCGCGAGATCGAGGCGCGGGAAAGCGGCCGCGCTTACATTCCGATCAATGTCGGCGTCGGCCTGAACACCGGCGTTTGCGTCGTCGGCAACATGGGGTCGAATTTGCGCTTCGACTATTCGGTGCTGGGCGACAGCGTCAATCTCGCCTCGCGGCTTGAGGGGCAATCCAAGGAGTATGGCTTTCCGATCATCGCCGGTTCGAGGACGGCGATTGCGGCCAAGGACAAGTTCGCCATCCTCGAGCTCGACTTCATCATGGTGAAGGGAAAGAAGGAGCCGGAGGTCATCTACGCCATTGCCGGGCGAGAGGATGTGGCGCAGTCCGCCAAGTTCCAGACCTTACGCAACCTTACGATCGAGATGCTCGCCTGCTATCGCAGCCGCGACTGGGAGGGCGCGCTGGCATCGATCGATCGGGGCCGTCGCACCGACGAGGCCGGGGCACTCGGTTATCTGTACACGCTCTATGAGTCGCGCATTCGCAATTATCAGAAGAACCCGCCGCCCGACGACTGGAACGGCGCTTTCGCGCTTCTGACGAAGTAGCCAGGCGCGGCCAACTAGCCGAAAAAACAACAAGGAGGAAAATCCGCATGACGAGACCCTCGGACAAGGAGATTGGCGCTATCGCAAGCGCCGCCGGCGTTCCGGTGGACAAGGACGTCGCCGCGCGCATCGCCGATTCCATCGGGCCGGCCTTCGACGGTTTTGCGGCGATCGCCGGTACGCTTCCTTTCGATCTCGAGCCGTCGACCTTTGTGCTCGTTCAGACCGACAAGGTGGCCCGATGAGCGCGGAACCAGCCCTGATGTCGCTGACGGAAGTCGCGAGCGCGATTGCGGACAAGCGGATGTCATCGCACGAAGCGACGCAATCCTGTCTCGACCGGATCGCGAGATGGCAGCCGCATCTGAACGCCTTCATGGCGATCGAGGCGGAGGACGCCCTGAAAGCGGCCGATGCCGCCGACGGCGCGCTTGCCAAAGGCGGTCGCCGCGGCGCGTTGCATGGCGTGCCGCTCGCGCACAAGGACATGTATTACGAGACGGGCCGGGTCGTGACTTGCGGTTCGCGCATTCGCCGCGATTTCGTTCCCACCACGACATCGACGGCGTTGCAGCGATTGAAGGACGCCGGCACGATCCGCCTCGGCTCGCTGCAGATGGCGGAATTCGCCTACGGCCCGACCGGCCACAACGCGCATTTCGGTCCGGTGCATAATCCCTACGCGCTCGACCACGTCACCGGAGGCTCGTCGTCGGGATCAGGTTCCGCGGTCGCGGCGCGGCTGACATTCGCGGCACTCGGCTCCGACACCGGCGGGTCGATCCGCATGCCCGCGCATTTCTGCGGTGTGACCGGGCTCAAGACGACCGTGGGACGCGTGAGCCGCGCCGGCGCGATGCCGTTGTCGCAATCGCTCGACACCGTCGGGCCGCTCGCCCGCACCGCGGAAGATTGCGCGGTGCTGCTCGGCCTGATGGCGAGCGCCGACCCCGCCGATCCGACCGCGAGCACTCTGCCTGTGCCGGATTATGCCGCGGCCACGGCGCAGTCGATGAAAGGGGTCACGATCGGGGTGCCCAGCGCTTTCTACGTTGACGATCTCGACGCGGACGTGGCTAGCGTCCTCGACGCCACGATCGCAACGCTCAAGCGCGAAGGCGCCAATGTTGTGCAGGTCGACTTGCCCGATCAGCGCCAGCTCTCCGGCGCCGCGCAACTCGTGCTCGCCGTGGAGGCGGCCGCCTTCCACAAGCGCTGGATGATCGAGCGGCCGCAGGATTATGGTGCGCAGGTCCTGATGCGGCTTCAGAATGGGCTCGCGATCTCCGCCATCACCTATCTCGAAGCCATGCGTTGGCGCGGTCCGGCGCTCGCCGCGCATAACGCGGCGACGGCGAAAGTGGATGCCGTGATCGCACCGGTGTCGCCTGTGCCCGCGCCGACCATCGCCGAAAGCGACGTCGGCAACGGACCGGACGCCGCCGCCGTGCTGCAGCGGCTGACGCGCTTCACCCGTCCGATCAACTATCTCGGCCTGCCGGCGCTGTCTGTTCCATCGGGCTTTACCCGCAAGGGCCTTCCGGTGGGCTTGCAACTGATCGGCCGCTCGTTCGACGAGGCGACCCTGCTGCGGATCGGTGCGGCGTTCCAGCGCGCGACTGATTTTCACGAAAGTCTGCCGCAACTGCCGTGACGATCGCGAGCTTGCCAAGCCGCTTCCGCCGATCGTTCGGCTCTCGGCCCCGTCAAGATTGAAATTGGCATGGTCACGTCAGCCAATAATGGCTAGATTCGTCGGCAGCGCGGGGAGGACGTCGCGCGTCATCAGGGGGACCTTATGTACATATCGGGTGAAAGTCTCATCGTCATTCTGTTCGTCGGTCTGGTCGCGGGCTGGCTGGCTGGGAAGATCGTGCGTGGCGCCGGCTTCGGCATCATCGGGGACATCGTTATCGGCATTATCGGTGCCTTCATCGCCAGCTGGCTTTTCCCAAGGCTTGGCATTCACATCGGCGGTGGCCTGATTTCGGAGATCATCTATTCGGCGATCGGCGCCATCATCCTGCTGCTGGTCGTGAGGTTGATTCGGAGCGGCGGGCGCTTGTAATGCTCACGGAAACGGAACAGGGCTGGCCGAGCCGGCCGGCCCTGGACTTCCGACCTTCTTGCGCGACTAAAAGGAGAGATGGCGTCGTGGGTCCACGGTGAAAAATCGTTGGGTGGCAAGCATTTAGGTTAATGCGACTTCATTAGACGGTATTAGCGATAATCGGTAATAATGCGCCTGCGAACCACTGAGCTGGTTCGCCATCCCCTTGGCTAGAAGAGATCAGGATAATGGCAGCCGCTCCCGGTGTCCGGCGTTCCGAACTCGGTGAAGCGCTGCGCGCCTGCCGCACTGCTTTCATCGGCGTCGGCATCATGAGCTGCATGATCAACCTGCTCTATCTGACCGGGTCGCTGTTCATGCTGGAGGTCTACGACCGGGTGCTGCCGAGCCGCAGCGTCCCGACCCTGATCGGCCTGATCATCCTGGCAGCCTTCCTCTACATGGCGCAAGGAATCCTCGACCTGATCCGGGGACGCATTCTCGGCCGCGTCGGAACCTCGCTCGATGAAGCCCTCAACGCGCGCGTGTTCGACATCGTCGTCCGCTTGCCGCTGACCGTCGGCAGCCGCAATGAGGGTCTTCAGCCGCTGCGCGATCTCGACAATGTGCGCAGTTTTCTCGGCGGCATGGGGCCGGGCGCTTTCTTCGACCTGCCGTGGCTGCCGTTCTACCTTGCGATCTGCTTTGCCTTCCATTGGCTGATCGGCGTCACTGCGCTGGTCGGTGCGGTCATCCTGGTGGCGCTCACGCTCACGACCGAATTTTTGTCGCGCGCGCCGGCGCGCCAGGCGCTGGGTCTCGCGGCGCGGCGCAACGATCTGGCAGCAAGCAGCCGGCGCAACGCCGAAGTGCTGGTGGCAATGGGCATGTCCGGTCGCCTTAGCCGGCGCTGGTCCGAGGCCAACCAGAATTACCTCGATGGCAACCAGCGCGCCAGCGACGTCTCCGGCGGGCTGGGGTCGATCGCCAAGGTCCTGCGGATGATGCTGCAATCGGCCGTGCTTGCGGTCGGCGCCTATCTCGTGATTCATCAGGAAGCGACCGCCGGCATCATCATTGCGGGGTCGATCCTGAGCGCGCGCGCACTTGCGCCGGTCGATCTCGCGATCGCCCATTGGAAGAGCTTCATCGCCGCGCGTCAGAGCTGGCATCGCCTGAACAAGCTCCTGGACACGATCCCCGCCCGTCCCACGCCGACCTTGCTGCAAGCGCCGTCCAGCCGCGTGTCGGTCGAAGCCATCAGCATCGTGCCGCCCGGCGACCAGCGCCTGATCGTTCAGGACGTTACGTTTACGCTTTCCGCCGGAAACGGACTTGGCATCATCGGGCCGAGCGGCTCGGGCAAATCCTCGCTGGTACGCGCGTTGGTCGGCGTGTGGCAGCCGGCGCGCGGCAAGGTGCGGATCGATGGCGCCGCGCTCGACCAGTGGTCCTCGGACGTGCTCGGCCGCTACATCGGCTATCTGCCGCAGGACGTCGAATTGTTCGCAGGCTCGGTTGCGCAGAATATCTGCCGCTTCGATCCCGATGCCACGTCCGACGGCATCATCGCGGCCGCCAAGGAAGCCGGCGTCCACGAAATGATCATCAAGATGCGCGAAGGTTACGACACCCCGGTCGGCGAGCAGGGAACCGCGCTTTCGGCCGGACAGGCGCAGCGCGTGGCGCTGGCGCGCGCGCTTTACGGCAACCCTTTCCTCATTGTGCTGGATGAACCGAATTCCAATCTCGATACGGAGGGCGATGAAGCGCTGACGCGCGCCGTCCGTGCCGCGCGCGAACGCGGCGCCATCGTGGTGGTGGTTGCGCATCGGCCGATCGGGATCGAGGCGGTCGATCAGTTGCTGGTGCTGAAGGACGGCCGCGTGCAGGCCTTCGGTCCGAAGGAAACCGTGTTGGCGCAGGTATTGCAGCCGCGCGTGGCCTCGCCGTCGCCGATCAAAATCGTCTCGGAAGGAGGCGTCGCCAAGCCATGAAGGACCTTCAAAAAGCCCTGACGGATCTTCAGGAGAAGGGCGCGCGCCCCTCGATCCGGCGGCATTTGATTGTCGGCTTGACCGTAGTCATCCTGCTGGCGGGCGGTCTCGGCGGCTGGGCCTCGACCGCGCAAATTTCCGGCGCCTTGATTGCGCAGGGCTCGATCGTCGTCGAATCCAACGTCAAGAAGGTGCAGCACCCGACCGGCGGCGTCGTCGGCGAGGTGCGTGCCCATGACGGCGACGTCGTCAAGGCCGGCGACATTGTGGTCCGGCTCGACGATACCGTCACCAAAGCCAACCTTGCGATCGTCACCAAGAATCTCGATGGCCTGTGGGCGCGCGCGGCGCGGCTCGAGGCCGAGCAGCGTGGCCTCGACAAGATCGTGTTTCCGAAGATGCTGACCGATCGCGCCAGCGATCCCGACGTCAAGGAGATCATGGCCAACGAAACCAAGCTGTTCGAGGTGCGCGTCAACGGCCGCGCCGGCCAGAAGGCGCAGTTTCGCGAGCGCATCGTTCAGTTGAACGAGGAAATCTCCGGCCTGACCGCGCAGGAGGCGGCGAAGGACAAGGAAATCGGTTTGGTCGAGACGGAACTCTCCGGCGTTCGCGATCTCTACGAGAAGCATCTGGTGCAGCTCAGCCGCCTGACGACGCTCGAACGCGATGCGGCGAGGCTTGCCGGCGAACGCGCGCAGTACGTTGCGCAGCGCGCCCAGGCCAAGGGCAAAATCACCGAAACCGAGTTGCAGATCATCCAGGTCGACAAGGACATGGTCAGCGACGTGTCCAAGGACCTGCGCGAGGCCAACGACAAGATCGGCGAACTGGTCGAGCGCAAGGTGACGGCGGAAGACCAGTTGCGGCGGGTCGATATTCGCGCGCCGCAGGACGGCATGGTGCTGCAATCCACCGTGCACACCGTCGGCGGCGTGATCACCGCGGGTGACACCATCATGCTGATCGTGCCGCAGACCGACGACCTTCAGGTCGAAGCCAAGGTCAATCCGCAGGATATCGACAAGCTGCAGGTTGGCCAGAAGACGCTGCTGCGATTGTCGGCCTTCAACCAGCGTACCACGCCGGAATTGAACGGCATCGTCACCCGCGTGTCTCCTGACACCACCACCGACCAGCGCACCGGACAATCCTATTACACGATCCGCGTCTCAATGCCGTCGGAAGAGGTCGCGCGCCTTGGCGACGTCAAATTGATTCCCGGCATGCCGGTCGAGGCGTTCGTGCAGACCGGCGAGCGCACTTTGCTGTCTTATCTGATCAAGCCGCTCAGCGATCAGTTGATGCGGGCTTTCCGGGAGAAGTGACGGCGGAAGCCGTTATTCCGGAGCGATGCGAAAGCATCGAATCCGGAATCCATTTCTCCTAGTATTCGCGTGGCTAAATGGATTCCTGTATCTCGATGGCTGTCACTGTCATAGTGGCGGGCAGGCGGAGATAGCCCGTTGGATTCCTGGCCGCTCGAGGTCGTAGTCCCGGCATGGGCGTCTCCGTTTTTGCTTTG
>Ga0070741_10012119_pt1 | contig 15689 bp, 15 predicted proteins | sample Coa_R1_4_FD_66440 | JGI IMG/M metagenome (GOLD analysis project Ga0070741, IMG submission 66440) | Surface soil microbial communities from Centralia Pennsylvania, which are recovering from an underground coalmine fire - Coalmine... | ecosystem: Environmental > Terrestrial > Soil > Unclassified ...
CGCACTGCTCGGGTGGCATCCCGTCGATCCCCGCCTCGCCGCTCGTCGCGAGCACGTACGCCACGTCCTTGCCCTGGGCCGTCCAGCGGGCGATGGCGCTCGCGAGCCCGTACTCCAGGTCGTCGGGGTGGGCCACGATCGCGACCGCCCGCTCCCAGTCCTCCGGCATCGGCTGCATGACCGCGTTCATACCCCCGGCGTCGGTTCGCGGACGACCTCCGCAGGGTCTTTGTCGTCGCGCTCGCCGAGATAGACGGGATTGCGCAACACGTCGTCGGTCGTCCACATCGTGAAGCGGACCTCGACGACGAGCTCGGGCTCGACCCAGCGGGCCACGCGGCGCACGGCGGCGGGTGGCGGTGGCTCGAACGGGCACGTCGGGCGGGCGCGCAGCGTCGCCGTGTACCGGTCGCGGGTCGCGTCGTCGAGGCCGGACCCGACCCGGCCCGCGTAGCGCAACGGTCCGCCGGTGCCGTCGTAGTACCCCACGACCAACGCGCCGACCGTCGTCTCGAGCCGGCCCTCGCCAGGGATCCAACCGCCGACGACGAACTCCTGCTGCGCGGTGATCTTCACCTTCCGCCACGCCGCCGAGCGCCGGCCCCGCACGTACGGCGAGTCGAGCCGCTTCGCGACGATGCCCTCGAGCCCGAGCCGCTGCGCGGTGTCGAGCACACGCCGCCCGCCCCCGACCTGCACCGGCGGCGTCTGCCAGTTCGCACCGGCGAGGTGCAGCCGCTCGAGCAGCGCGCGCCGCTCCGTGTAGGGCAGCGCGGTCACGTCGTTGCCGTCGAGCTCGAGCACGTCGAACAGCATGAGGACGACCGGCATGCTCAGCGCGAACTGCTGTGCCTTGCGCGGGTCCGCGTGCATGCGGTTCTGCAGCAACCCGAAGCTCGGGCGGCCCGAGTCGTCGAGCGCGACGATCTCGCCGTCGAGGACGGCACGCAAGGGCGCGAGCGCGCCGCCGAGGGGTTGCAGCTCCGGGTACCGGCCGGTGACGTCGTTGCCGAGACGCGACGTGATGCGCACGCCGGAGGGAGTGACGTCGAGGAGGGCGCGGACGCCGTCCCACTTCATCTCGTACGCCCAGTGCTCGTCGTCGGGCGGCAGCGTGCCGGCCTCGGCGAGCATCGGGCCGTTCTCGAACTTCGGGCGGGCCGGGCGGCGGGCCACGGTCGGCGCGCCTACGGCGCCGGGAGGAGGCGGCGCAGCACCTTGCCTCCCGGGCTGCGCGGGATCTCGGCTACGCCGACGACCTGGCGCGGCACCTTCGGCGCGCTCAGCCGTTCCGACGCGAACGCGCGCACGTCGCCGAGCGACGGCGTCGGGTCGCCGTCGCGGGTGACGACGAACGCGACGACGCGTTCGCCCCACTCGTCGTCGGGCACGCCCGCGACGCCGACGTCCGCGATCGCGGGATGTTGCGCGAGGACCACCTCGACCTCGGTCGGGCTCACGTTCACCCCGCCGGTGATGATGATGTCGCGGCGGCGATCGACGACGCGCAGCCGGCCGCCGTCGTCGAACGTGCCGACGTCCCCGGTGCGCAGCCAACCGTCCGGTGTGAACGCCTCACGTGTCTCGCGTGGAGCGAGCCGGTAGCCGCGCATGACGGCGGGGCCCCGCAGGAGGATGTCGTCGCCGTCGTCGAGCGTGGCCTCCATGCCGGCGATCGGGACGCCGTCGAGCACCACCCCTCCCCACGACTCGCTCATGCCGTACGCGTCGACGACGGGCGCGCCGACCTCCCTCGCACGGGCGCGCACGGCCGGTGGCATCGGGGCGCCGCCGACGACGAGCGCCCGGTAGTCGGCGAGCGGCGCGCCCGCGTCGAGGAGCCGCTTCAACATCGTCGGTACGAGGGAGACGAGGGTGGCGCCACGCTCCCGGGGCGCGCACGCGACCGCGTCGGGCTCGAAGCCGGCGTCGACGGTCACAGCCGCGCCGCTCGCGCGCGCCCGGGCGAGGATCGCGAGGCCCGCGACGTGGTGCAGGGGGAGGCAGAGCAACCACCGGTCGGACGCCCCGGCGCCGATGGCGGCGTTGCAGCCCCGGCCGATCGTCTCGAGCCCCGCCGTCGTCAGCTCGACGCCCTTCGGCGCGGCGGTGGTCCCCGAGGTCACGACGACGGCGCACACGCCCGCCGCCACCGGCACGCCGCCCCCGAGCGGCCGCCGCCCGTCGCCGTCGAGCAGGTGCGTGGGCCGGAGGCGATCGAGCGTGGCGGCGAGGGCGGCCGTGGGCCCCGCCGGGTCGAGGACGGTGACCGCCTCGCCGGCGTCCCACGCCGCGGTGACGGCGGCGGCGGCCCCGGAGCGGGGGAGGAGGACCGCGGTCAGCGGCACTTCGTCGGCGGCGGGCATCGGGGGCTACCGTAGCGTCCGTTGGAGTGATCGCTCCCAGAGTGGAGACGCCCATGGATGATGCACCTCGCGGGCCGGCGACGTCCGCGGACGACCCGAGCCGGCGGGTGATCCGCCCGGGGGCGGACTGGAAGCCGGGCGACGCCGACTACGGCGACATCCGCTACGAGACCGCGGAGGTCGCGGCCGGCGGCCTCGTGGCCAAGATCACCATCTCCCGGCCCGAGGTCCGCAACGCGTTCCGGCCCCGCACGCTGTTCGAGCTCATGGACGCGTTCGAGCGGGCCCGCAACGATCCCCGGGTCGGGGTCGTGATCCTCACCGGCGACGGGCCCGAGGCGTTCTGCTCGGGTGGCGACCAGCGGGTCCGGGGCGACGACGGCTACGTCGGCGACGACGGCGTCGGACGCCTGAACGTGCTCGACCTGCAGATCCAGATCCGCCGGCTCCCGAAACCGGTGGTCGCGATGGTCGCCGGGTACGCCATCGGCGGCGGTCACGTGCTGCACGTCGTGTGCGACCTCACCATCGCCGCCGACAACGCCCGCTTCGGTCAGACCGGTCCGCGAGTGGGCTCGTTCGACGGCGGCTTCGGCTCCGGTCTGCTCGCCCGGTCGGTCGGGCAGAAGAAGGCACGCGAGATCTGGTTCCTCTGCCGCCAGTACGACGCGGCCGCCGCGCTCGACATGGGCCTCGTCAACGCGGTCGTGCCGGTCGAGGACCTCGAGGTCGAGACGATCGCGTGGTGCGCACGGATGCTCGAGCACAGCCCGCTCGCGTTGCGCATGATCAAAGCGTCGTGCAACGCGGCCGACGACGGCATCGCAGGCATCCAGCAGCTCGCCGGCGACGCCACACTCCTGTACTACATGACCGAGGAGGCACAGGAGGGCAAGCGCGCGTACCTCGAGAAGCGGCGTCCCGAGTTCGACCGGTTCCCGAAACGGCCTTGACCGCGACCCCTGCCCCCGCGCACCCGACCGGGGCCGCGTTGTGGATCGCGGGGGCGCGACCGCGGACCCTCGGCGCCGCCGTCGCGCCGGTGATCGTCGGGACGTGCGCGGCGGTCCCCGACGCCGACGGCGTCATCTGGTGGCGCGCCGCGCTCGCGCTCCTCGTCGCCCTCGCGCTGCAGGTCGGCGTCAACTACGCGAACGACTACTCCGACGGCGTCCGCGGAACCGACCGCGACCGCGCCGGCCCCTTGCGACTGACCGCGTCGGGCCTCGCGTCACCCGCTGCGGTCCGGACGGCGGCCGTGCTCGCGTTCGGAGTCGCTGCCGTCGCCGGTCTGGTGCTCGCGCTCGTCGTCGAACCGTGGCTGCTCGCGCTCGGCGCGGCGTCGATCGCGGCTGCCGCCCTCTACACCGGTGGACCGAGACCGTACGGCTACCTCGGGCTCGGCGAGCTGATGGTGCTGGCGTTCTTCGGGTTCGCCGCGACCGTCGGGTCCGCGTACGTGCAGCTCGAACGGGTTCCCGGCGCGGCGTGGTGGGGCTCGCTCGCCGTCGGCCTGCTCGCCTGCGCCATCCTGCTCGCCAACAACGTGCGCGACGTCCCGTCCGACACGGTCGCGGGAAAGCGCACGCTCGCGGTGCGCGTCGGCGCGCCGGCCGCCCGGCGCCTGTTCGCGGCGTGCTACGCGGGCGCGTTCGGCGCCGTCGTCGCGATCGCGATCACGCAGCCGTGGGCGCTGCTCGCGTTGGCCGCCCTGCCGCTCGCGATCGCACCGGTGCGGCTCGTCCTCACCCGCACCGACCCGCCGTCGCTGATCGCCGCGCTGGTCGCGACGTCGCGGCTCGAGGTCGTCGTGGCCGTCCTGCTGGGCGCCGGGCTGTGCCTGTCCTGACGGAGCACCGGCTCCGGATCGGCGACCGCCGGGTGACGCTGGTGGAGGGCCCGGCCGGCTGGGGCGAGTGCTCGCCGTGGCCGGGCTACCCGTGCGACCCGGCGGCGGCCCGCCGCGCCGCGGAGGAGGCGGCGTCGGTCGGTTTCCCGGCCCGGGTACGGGCCGAGGTGCGCGTGAACGCGCTCGTGCAGGGACGCGGCTTCGAGCCGCGGGCGCTCGCGGGCTACCCGTGCGTGAAGGTGAAGGTCGGCGCGCCCGGCGACGTCGACCTGGTGGCCGCGGTCCGCGACGCGGTCGGGCCGGGGGTGGCGCTGCGGGTCGACGCGAACGGCGCCTGGGACGTCGAGACCGCCGTCGACCGGCTGCGCGTGCTCGCACGGTACGGGCTCGAGCTCGCCGAGCAGCCGGTCGCCTCGATCGACGACCTCGCGCACGTCCGGCGGCGCGTCGACGTTCCCCTGGCCGCCGACGAGTGCGTGCGTTCCGTCGACGACGCGCGCCGTGTGCGAGCTCGGGGTGCGGCCGACGCCGTCGTCCTCAAGGTGCAGCCGCTCGGCGGGGTACGAGCCGCCCTCGACGTCGCGGACGCGGCCGGGCTGCCTGCCATTCCCACGTCGATGATGGAGACGTCCGTCGGCGTCGCGATGGGTCTCGCGCTGGCCGCCGCGCTCGACGAGCTGCCGTACGCGTGTGGGCTCGCGACGGCCGCGCTCCTCGCGGGTGACGTGACGCTCGATCCCCTCGTGCCGGACGGCCGCGGCGTGCTCGCCGTCCGCCCGGTGGTTCCCGATCCGGCGCTGCTCGCGCGCTACGCGGAGACGATCGCATGAGCGACCGCGGCCGGCTGTTCGAGCGGTGCGGCGTGGCCCGCTCCCGGGATCGTGACGAGCGTCGCGCGCTCGCCGATGCGCTGCGCCATCCGCCGGGCGATGTCGCTGTAGGCCTTGTCGTACGCACCGGTCACGAGCGTGACCGGCATCCGGAGCTCGCCGAGCCGGTCCCACAGCGACGGCTGGACCCCCTGGCCGAGCACGCGCAGCTGGTGGGTCAGGCGCGTGGGGCTGTTGCGACGACGCTCGTCGAGCTGGGCGAGCTCGCGGGGGAGCGAGGCGAAGAGCGGCTGGGCCAGCCACCGCTCGAGGAACGGTCCGACGCCCTCGCGTTCGATCTCGAGCGCCAGCCGTTCGTCCTGCGAGCGACGGGCGTCGCGCGCGCCCGCGTCGGCGATGCCGGGCGACGCGCTCACGAGCACCAGCCGCTCGACGAGGTCGGGGCGGTCGAGCGCGAGCATCAGGCAGAGGCGCCCGCCCATCGAGTAGCCGACGTACGTCGCGTGCCCGCCGCGCGCGCCGATCGTCGCGGCGGTCGTCTCGAAGTCGAGACCCTCGGCGACCTCGAGCGCGGTGAACTCGAGGTCGGTCGGCAGGCATTCGATGACGGGGTCCCACGACGCCGACGTCTGCGTGAAGCCGTGGACCAACACCACTCGCACGCGGTCATCCTTCCATGAGCGAGCGTCGCGAGCGGGGCCCGGGCGGCCCGGCCCGCAGGGCCGAGAGCGGGGAAGCATGAGCCGTGATGCCAACACCGCACTGGCACGCGCCCTCGTCGACGAGTGGGCGCGCGCAGGTGTGGCGCACGCGGTCGTCGCACCCGGCTCGCGGTCGACACCGCTCGCCCTGGCGCTGGCGGCCGACGGCCGGATCCGGCTGCATGTGCACCTCGACGAACGTTCCGCCGCGTTCTTCGCGCTCGGGACGGCGCGGGCGACCGGGCGGCCCGCGGTCGTCCTCTGCACCTCGGGGACGGCTGCCGCCAACTTCCACCCCGCGGTGCTCGAGGCGCGTCACTCGCGGGTCCCGCTGCTGGTGTGCACCGCCGACCGGCCGCCCGAGCTGCGCGACACGGGCGCCGGCCAGACCGTCGACCAGCTCAAGCTCTACGGCGACGCCGTCCGCTGGTTCTGCGAGGTCGGCGCGCCCGAGGACCCGGGCCCCGGGCGCGGCGCCGCCGCCGGCGCGGCGTGGCGCTCCGTCGCGGCGCGGGCCGTCGCCGAGGCCGATGGGCCGCCGGCCGGGCCGGTGCACCTCAACCTGGCGTTCCGCGAACCGCTCGTGCCGACCGGCGAGCCGTTGGTGGACGCGCCGGGGCGGCCCGACGGGCGGCCCTGGACGGTCTCGCTCGCCCCGGCCCGGCGGCTGCCCGACGCCGCCGTCGTCGATCGGGTGGTCGAGCTGGTGCGGGGTGCCCGCTGCGGCGCGCTGGTCGTGGGGTGGGGCGCCGCCGTCGACCCCGTGACCGTGGAGGCGCTCGCGGCCGTGACGGGCTGGCCGGTGCTCGCCGACCCGCTGTCGGGCCTGCGGCGGGGGCCCGGTGCGATCTCGACCTACGACGCGCTCCTGCGTGTCCCCGCGTTCGCGGCGGCGCACGTGCCCGACCTCGTCGTGCGCGTCGGGGCGCCGCTCACTTCCAAGGCCGCGACGGCGTGGCTCGGGCCCGGCGTGCCGCAACTCCTCGTCGACCCCGACGGCGACTGGCTCGATCCGAGGCACGCGGCGTGCGAGCGCGTCGCCGCCGACGCGGGTGCGCTGCTCGACGGCGTCGCGGCGCGGCTGGCGGCCGAGGGGCACGACCCGGGCGGCGGCTGGATCGGCTCGTGGGTGGCGGCCGAGAGCGCAGCCCGCGCCGCGATCGACGCGCTCGTCGATTCGTGGCCCGAGCCGTTCGAAGGCCGGATCGCGCGGGACGTCGTCGCCGCGTTGCCGGACGGTGCGACGCTGCTCATGGCCTCGAGCATGCCCGTGCGCGACGTGGAGAGCTTCGCTGCCCCGCGCGACGGGCTGCGGATCACGGCGAACCGGGGTGTCAACGGGATCGACGGCTTCGTCTCGACCGTGCTGGGGACGGCGGCCGGTGTCGCGAGCGGCGCAGGCGCCGGCGGCTCGCCGGTCGTGGCACTGGTCGGCGATCTCTGCTTCCTGCACGACGCCAACGGGCTCCTCGGCGCACGCGACCGCGGGCTCGACGCGACGTTCGTCGTCGTCGACAACGACGGCGGCGGCATCTTCTCGTTCCTGCCCCAGGCCGACGCCGCACCGGAGCACTTCGAGACGCTGTTCGGCACGCCCCACGGCGTCGACCTGGGCGCGCTGGCCCGCGTCCACGGCGTCCCCGTCGACGAGATCGAGAAGGCCGGCGACCTCGTCCCCGCCCTCGACGCCGCGATCCGCGCCGGCGGCGTACGCGCCGTCCTCGTCCGCACCGACCGCGCCGCCAACGTCACCCGCCACCGCGAGGTCTGGTCCGCGGTCGCCGCCGCGATCACCTGACCCCGGGCTTCAGGGGCGGACGAGGGCGCGGAGCATGGGGTCGAGCTTGGCCTCGGTCTCGGCCCACTCCGCGTCGGGGTCGGAGCCGGCGACGATGCCGGCGCCGGCGCGCAGGACCGCGGTGTTGCCGCGCACCTCGCCGCCGCGCAGTGCGACGGCCCACTCGCCGTCGCCGTCGGCGTCGACCCATCCCACGGGACCCGCGTAGCGGCCGCGGTCACGCCGCTCGAGCTGCTCGATCAGGGTCAGCGCCTCGGCACGCGGGGTACCACCGACCGCAGGCGTCGGGTGCAGCGCCCGCGCCAGGTCGAGAGCGGAGGGTGCCGGTGCGTGCAGGACGGCGCGGATGGGCGTGACGAGGTGGGCCACCGAGCTGAAACGGGCGATCTCGGGCGTGGCCGCGACGTCGAGCGACTCGCACCGCCCGTCGAGCGCGGCGAGGATCGCGTCGACGACGAACTGGTGCTCACGAGCGTCCTTCAGCGACTCGGCCAACGCCGCGACGGCCTCGTCGCCCGCGTCGCACGCGACCGTGCCCGCCATGGGCCGCGACTCGGCGACCGCACCGGCGCGCCGGACGAGCAGCTCGGGGCTCGCGCCGACGAGATCGCCGGCCGCGTACACGTAACAGCCCGGTTGCTGCGCGTGCAGCCGGGCCAGGACCGCTGCGACCGGGAAGTCCTCGTCGGCCTCGACGACGACCTCGCGCGCGAGCACGACCTTCTCGACGGTCCCGGCGTCGATGGCGGCGAGGATCGCCTCGACCGCGGCCCGCCACCCGTCGCGGGTGTCGACGGCGCGCACGTCGAAGCGGGTCGGTGGCACCCGGGACACGACGGGCGCGACCGTCGCGGGCCCGATCTCGGTGTGCCAGAGGCGCCCGTCGGGCGCCCGGCCGAACACCCGGGCCGGCACGACCAGCTCGCCGCCCGCCGCGGGGTCGAACGGCAGGGCGCCGACGGCGACGGCACCCGTGCCGGGCGCGCCGACCGCGTCGTCGACCTCGATCGCGTCCAGGAGCGCGGTCGCCTCGTCGGCCGGGACGCGGGCGACCTCCCCCGACGTCACGAAGCCCGTCGCGGCCCCGCCGTTCGCCTGCAGCCACGCGAAGCCGCCCGGCGCCAGCGAGCCGAGCAGCGTGCCGGCCCCGGCCCGGCCCGCGCGGCTCGCGCCGACCTCGCGGGTGACGGCGCGCAGGCCGTCGGGAACGAGCGCGGCGACGCCGGTCACACGCGTGTCCCGCTGATGAGCTGGACGGACCCGCCGGTCATCGTGCGCCGGGCCGCGCCGGCGAAGCCGGCCGCGTGCAGCTGGCCCAGCAGCACGCTCGGCGGCGGGAGGTAGGCCGTCGAGCGGGGGAGGTAGCGGTACGCCTCCGCGTCGCGCGCGAGGATCCGGCCGAGGAGCGGCACCGCGCCGCGAAACCAGACGGTGTTGCCGGCGCGCATGACGGCGTGCTCGGGGACGGCGGCGTCGAGGGCCACGAACCGGCCGCCCGGGCGCAGGATGCGCGCGCACTCGTCGAACACGGCACGGACGTCGACGAAGTTGCGGAGCGCGAACCCGCAGACGACGCCGTCGACCGCGCCGTCGTGGAGCGGCATCGCCTGCGCGTCGCCGCGTACGAGGGGCGCGTCGGTGCGCTCGCGCGCGAGGTCGAGCATGCGGGTCGCGAAGTCGATGCCGAGCGGCCGGTAGCCGGCGTCGACGAGCTCGCGGCAGAGGTCGCCCGTCCCGCACGCGAGGTCGAGGACGAGTGAGCCGCGCGGCAGCCCGAGCGACTGGACGGTCCGGCGGCGCCAGCGCGTGTCGCGCCCGAGGGAGATGATCCGGTTCATCCGGTCGTAGCCGGGCGCGAGCCGGTCGAACATGGCCTCGACGGCCTGGCGCTTCTCGGGTCCCTCGGGGAGCCCGCCCGACGGCGTGAGCACCGACCCGCCGGTCACGACGACGCGACCTCCCAGTCGGGCTCCTCGCGCGCGGCCGCGAGCTCGGTCGACTCGCCGACCCGCTCGAGGTGCTCCTGCGCGACCTCGAGCAGGACACGGCGGAAGTGGTGGGCGACCAGTGACGTGACGGTCGGGAGCAGCGTCCGGAACGCGGCGACGAGGCGCTCGGCGCGCTCGTCGTCGCCGAGGTCGGCCGCGCGCAGCGGCCGGCGCACGTGCTCGTCGAACAGGGCGACGGCCTCCTCTGCGATCGCGCGTGTCGCCTCGTCGTGTCGGCGTGCCAGCGCGAGCAGCTCGGGCAGCGGCAGGCCCGCTTCGAGCAGCCTGAGCCCGTTGCCGACGATCTCGGCGTCGGCCGGGGTGAAGCGGGCCTCGCCGTCGCGCCGCTGGGGGACGAGGATGCCCTCGCGCACGACGGCCTCGAGCAGGGGCGCGGGCACGCCGGAGCGGTCGGCGAGCTCGTCGAGGGTGAGGAGGCTGTCGGGACCGGGGTCGGCCGCCGCGCCCGCGACGGCGGCGGCGAGGGGCGCGTCGGCCGGGTCGAGCTCGCCGTCGAGCAGGCGGCGGATCACCGCGAGCGAGAAGCCCTGGCGCTGCAGGTCGCGGATGCGGTTGAGGCGCTCGAGGTGCTCGGGTCCGTACCAGGCGATGCGGCCCGTCCGGACGGGCGGCGCCAGCAGCCGACGCTTCTGGTAGAAGCGGATCGTGTCGACCGAGACGTCGGCTCGCCGGGCCAGCTCCTCGACCCGCAGCGACTCCGTCATCGCCCCGCATCTTAGGAGCAGTCGCTCCCAGAGTGGGAGTCGGGCGCCGCTCACGTGAGTTGCCGAGGACGCGGCGCGAGCCGCGGCCGTGGCCCCGGCCCCGGCCCCCGGGCTCAGCTGTTCCAGACGGGGTCGCGTTTCTCGGCGAAGGCGGTGGCGCCCTCGATGGGGTCGCCCGACTCGAAGACCTCGCGGGCGAGCTCGTTGGTGAGCTCCCACCCCGCGGCCTCCCCGGCGAGGGCGCAGCCCCGCACGAGCGCGCGGCCGGCCCGGATCGCGGCGGGCGAGTTGCGGGCGATGCGGTCGGCCAACTCGAGGGCCTCCTCGATCACCCGGTCGGCGGGCACGACCCGGTTCACCAGCCCGAGCTCGTAGGCGCGCGCGGCGCTGATCGGGTCGCCGGTGATGACGATCTCGATCGCGGTCGGCAGGGGCACGCGCTGCGCCAACCGGATCGGGCCGCCCGCCGCCGCCAGGAGCCCGCGCTTCACCTCGGGGAGCCCGAACACGGCGTGCTCGGCGGCGACGACCAGGTCGCACGAGAGCACGAGCTCGAATCCGCCCGCGACCGCCGCGCCGTTGACGGCCGCGATCACGGGCTTGGAGAAGTCGCGCCACGCCAGGCCGCCGAAGCCCCCGACCGGCGCGTTGATCCCGGCCGCGTTCCCGCTCGCGACCACCTTCAGGTCCGCGCCGGCGCAGAACACCGGGCCGTTGCCCGTGAGGACCACGGCGAGCACGTCGGCGTCGCCGTCGAGCTCGTCGAACGCCTGGTCGAGCGCGAGCGACAGCTCGGGGCTCATGGCGTTGCGCGCTTCCGGACGGTTGAGGGTCAGGATCTCCGTCCGGCCGCGCCGCTCGCGCTCGAGGATTGCCACGAGGATGCTCCCCTTCTCCGCCGACCCGATGGGCGGCTCGTCAGGTCGCGGGCACGCTATCGCCCGTGAGCGGCGTGTCGCCGAGCGGCGCCGCGGCCGCGTCGGTTGCCGCTTCTTCACCGGCTTCGGTGGCGTCGGTCTCGTTGGCGACGTCGTCGAGATGGCGGTCGTAGCCGGGGCGGAGGGCCCGGATGGCCACGAGCCCGAGGCCGAGCAGTGCGGCGGCGCCGCCCGTCGTCACGCGGAGGCTCGTCTCGTCAGCGATCGCGCCCTGCACGATGCTCCCGATCGGGTAGAGCGCGCCGAGGAGCACCATGAGCGCGCTGAGCACGCGACCGCGCAGCTCCGTCGGCGCGCGCAGCTGCGCGATCGTCGTGAAGCTCGACAGGCACCCGAGATAGAAGACGCCGACGAAGAAGATCGCGACGGCCGCGACCCACAGGTGCGGCGCGAGCGCGTAGCCACCGAGCGCGATCGGGAGCCCTACGAGCACACCGCGCAGCAGGCGGCGATGACCGAACCGCGCGATCGCGTTGCCCAGCAGCAACGCCATCGTCACCGCACCGAGACCCTGCGCGGTGACGAGCATGGCGGTGCCCGACTCTCCGCTGTGGAACACCTCGAGCGCGAATGCCGGAACGAGCGCGATGAACGGCGCCGCGAGCAGCGAGTTCATCGCGAGGTACCCGATCACGGAGCGGATGCCCGGCTCCGTGAGCGCGAACCGCGCACCGTTGCGGATCGCGCGCGGGATCGACTCGCCACTCGCGTGCGGGGGAGGCGGGAGCTGCAGCGGCGCGATCGCGGCGATGACGGCGAGGAAGCTGACCGTGTTGATCGCGAACGCCCACTCGAAACCGCCCAGACCGATGACGATCCCGGCGAGCGCGGGACCGATGACGCGGCCCAGGTTCCACTGCGCCGAGCCGAGCGCGACCGCCGCGGGCAGCTCGTCGCGGGGCACCAGGTCGGGGAGGATCGCCTGGTAGGAGGGGAAGCCGGCGGCCTGGGCGCAGCCCGCCGCCAGCACGATGAGCGTCACCCGTCCCGGGCTGGCCTCGTCGATCGCGGCGAGCAGGCACAGGGTGCCCGCCAGGACGGTCTGGATCGTGGTCGTCGTCAGCAACAGGCGCCGGCGGGGGAGCCGGTCCGCGAGCGCGCCCCCGAACGGGCCCACCACGGCCTGGGGGACGAAGCCGGCGGCGGCGACGAGGCCGGCCCAGCCCGCCTGCCCGGTCGAGGTCGTGACCAGGATGCCGACGGCGACGGTCTCCATCCAGGTGCCGATGTTCGACGTGAAGGCGCCGGTCCAGAACATGGCGTAACGGCGGTGCCGGAGCGGGGCGAGCGACCGCGGGAGCGCCATCGACGGACGACGGTACCCTCGCTCCGATGCGGCGCGAGCGGGCGCCGCGTCTCCGGGTCGGCGTGTCAGCGGGGGAGGAAGTCGAGCAGCAGCCGGTTGACCGTGTCGGGCTGCTCGAGCTGCATCCAGTGCCCGACGCCGTCGATGCGCTCGTACCGCCACGTGTTCTCGACGAACTGCGCCGACCCGGTCATCTGCGGCTCGAGCAGGGCGATGTCGCCGCTGCTCCAGATGCCCATCGTCGGCGCGCCCACCGCCGGAACCGGGGAGCCGGGCTCGACGAGGCGCTCGGGCCTCAGGTTCGCGCGGTAGTAGTTCAGACCCGGCGTGAGCGACCGGTCACGCTCGAGGTCCGCGATGACGCGGTCGGGTTCGGGGTACCCCGACCACTCGCGGAAGTTCGCCCAGTCGTCGTTCGTCAGCCAGCGCTCGGCGACGCCCTCGAACTGGAACAGGAGCATGTACCACGACTTCTCCCGTTGCGGCAGCCCGGCCGTGGCGAACGCGCCCGGATGCCCGACCGACATGGCGACGAGATGGTCGACCCGGTCGGGCGCGAACGCGGCGATCGACCACGCGAGCGCGCTGCCCCAGTCGTGCCCGACCACATGGGCGCGCTCTACGCCGACCTCGTCGATCACGCCGAGGACGTCGCCGGCGAGGAGCGGGATCGCGTACGCGTCGACGTCCGCAGGTTTGTCGGACGCGCCGTAACCCCGGAGGTCGGGCACGATCACGCGGAAGCCCGCGTCCCGCAACGCGGGGATCTGGTGGCGCCAGAGGGCCCCCGTGTCGGGGAAACCGTGCAGCAGCACGACCGCCGGTCCGTCGCCCTCGACGGTGAACTCGATTCCGACGCCGTTCACGTCGACTCGCATCGCCGGCTCCCCGCTCAGCCCTCGACCAGCTTCACGAGCTCGTCGCGGGTGGGTCCGACGACGGGCGCGTCCCGCCAGCCCCTGCCCAGCGAGACCACCTTGTCGAACATGCCCGGTTGCGCGAGCACCTCGTCGGGCAGCGCCAGCAGGCCGACGACGCCCAGGAACCCGCGGAACACGTCGGCGTCCTGCATGGCCGCGTGCGCGAGCGCCTGCGTCATCTCCCAGGACGGATCGTCCGTCTCGTAGGGCACGCCCGCGAGCGCGGCCTCGATCTCCGCCAGCCGGTGGCGGTCGAAGGAGAGGGTGGCCCGGAACCACGGCTCGACCGTCGCCGCCGTCGTCTCGTGCCACCGGAGCGCGACCGCCCGCGCATCGTCGAGCGACGCGTCCCGCAGGAGGTCGCGGAGCGCGACGGCGTGCAGGAGACCGATCGAGATGCCACGACCGACCGAGGGGTTCGTGCATGCCCACGCGTCGCCGACCGGGAGCACGCCGGTCGCGACGGGGACGCCGTCGACGACGAAGTCGCGATGGCGGTCCTCGATCTTGGCCATCACCGCGACGCCGTCGTCGATGGGCTCGCCGTCGAGCCAGTGGGCGACGAGCGGGAACGCCTCGACGGTGCGCGTCCAGACGTCGGCGTCGCGAACCGCCCGCATCGCCGTGTCGCGCGCGCTCGTGACGAGCCCGACGCCCCAGGTGCCGTTGTCGGCCGGCAGCGTGAGGATGGAGACGCTGTCGTAGTGCGAGAGCAACGGTGCGATGATCGCCGGCGTCGAGCCGTCGGCGGAGCGGAAGTAGCGGCCGTAGTAGACGAAGCCGCAGTCGTCGAGTTCCTCGATCGGGGCGCGGGCCCCGATGTCCGTGAGCAGCCTCGGCGTCGACGACCGCCGCCCCGACGCATCGACGACGACGTCAGCGGTGAGCTCGTGCCCGTCCTCCGTCCGGACGCCCGCGACGTGCGGGACGCCGTCGGGCGACCCACCCGGCACGAACCCCTTCACGGCGACGCCGCGGCGGATCTCGACGTTCGGGGTCGCCGCCGCGACGCGGGCGACGACCGCCTCGGCGACGGGACGGCGCGCGGTCAGCGCCTCGAACTGCTCGTCACCCGGGCGCAGACCGCCGGTGAGCTCCACCGGCGCGAGCGCGAGGTTGTTGAGCCGGAGCGCGCCGGCATCGTCGAGCGCCGCGGCGACCTCGGGCAGCTCCGCGGAGACCACGGCCCGAAAGCGCGGGAGGAGGTAGTGCAGCATGCGGAACTGGTTGACGCCGCGGCGGGCCCAGCCGGTCCACGCGGCATCGGCGTCGGCGGGCGGCTCCTGCGCGTCCCGCTCGAGCACCGTGACCTCGTGGTCGTCGTGGGCGAGCAGCATCGCGGTGCTCAGCCCGACGAGACCACCTCCGACCACGACCACGCGCGCCATTGCCCGACCCCTCCCGTCAGTCGCTCGACGTCAACCCGACCGGGCAGCTCAACCCGGTGCCCCCGAGGCCGCAGTAGCCGCCCGGGTTCTTCGCCAGGTACTGCTGGTGGTACGGCTCTGCGTAGTAGAAGGGACCGGCCTCGGCGATCTCCGTCGTGATCGTCCCGTAGCCGTTCCCGGTCAAGACCTCCTGGAACATGTCGCGCGACCGCTTCGCCGCTTCCAGCTGCGCGTCCGACGAGCAGTAGATCGCGGAGCGGTACTGCGTCCCGACGTCGTTGCCCTGGCGCATGCCCTGCGTCGGGTCGTGGTTCTCCCAGAAGATCTTGAGCATCGCGTCGTAGGTCGTCCGGGCCGGATCGAACACGACGAGCACCACCTCGGTGTGCCCGGTGCGCGCGCTGCACACCTCCTCGTACGTCGGGTTCGGCGTGAAGCCACCCGCGTAGCCGACCGCGGTCGTGTACACGCCCTCGGCCTGCCAGAACTTGCGTTCGGCGCCCCAGAAGCACCCCATCCCGAACACGGCCGTCTCGTACCCCTCCGGGAACGGCGGCACGAGCGGCGTGCCGAGCACGAAGTGCGCGTCGGGGACGGGCATCTGCTCACTGCGGCCCGGGAGGGCCTCCTCCGCGGTGGTCATCGTGGTCTTGCGTCCGAACAGAGCCATGGTCACCCCTCGTCTCGCCTGGACGGTCTTCGTTTCAGCGGACGGTTCCGGATCCGCTGCGGTGCGCCCGGGTCAACACCGCGGCGCGACGGTTTGGTCCCTCCCCGGCGGCTCAGTTCGAACGTCCGTAGTCGTCCTCGAGGCGTTCGATGTCGTCTTCTGCGAACGAGTCGCCGTGCTGCACCTCGACGAAGACCAGGTCGGTCGTGC
>Ga0070741_10012120_pt1 | contig 15687 bp, 12 predicted proteins | sample Coa_R1_4_FD_66440 | JGI IMG/M metagenome (GOLD analysis project Ga0070741, IMG submission 66440) | Surface soil microbial communities from Centralia Pennsylvania, which are recovering from an underground coalmine fire - Coalmine... | ecosystem: Environmental > Terrestrial > Soil > Unclassified ...
TCGGCGTAGCGCAGTACTGCGCGGCAGGGCGCCCGTCGGCGCCTTGTCGGGAGTGTTCACCGCTGCAGCAAGGTGCCGACCGGGTTGACTTTCGCCGGGGTGGCAGCGGACTCTCACGCCGTGAGCACACGGTTGCGCATCGAATCTCCTGGTGTGGGGCGGTTGCTGTGGCAGGCAGTCGCGCCGGTGCTCTTCCGCATCCGCAACGCGTTCCGCGAACGGCCGGGGCGGACGATCGAGGTCGCGGTCGGTGCGAGCTTCGCGTTCGCACTCGTCACGTATCACTCGACGCGCATGATGATCCGCGTCTGGTCGACGATCGCGTTCCAGGCGGGGATCGCGCTCATCCCGTTGCTGCGTGTCGACGGCGCGGCGACGGCGTGGGCGCTGTCGCTGTGGCTCGGCCGGATGGGTCTCGCCCTTGCGCCGGCCGCGCTACTGATTCGCTCCTCGCCGCGCCATCGTTGGATCTGGCTCATCCCCTTTGTGGGAATGTTCTGTATCGTCGGCTCGGCCTTTGCCCTGACGGCGTGCGCGACGATCGAAGGCTGGCTCCGCCTCGCGTGCGTGTCCGGGGTGACGGCGGCGCTGACCCGTGTGCGCTTCCTGCGCTGGTCGGCGTTGTTGCCGTTACTCCTGCTCTTCGAGGTCGTACCACGGCACAGCTTGGGTAATATGCGGACCTCGAACGCAGCGTATCGAGAACGGCTCCTCGCCGAGTGTGCGCACCACGATGGTGTTCGTCCGCGCAACCTCACGGCCGATCGCGTGATGCCGTACTTCGGTATCACCTCGGTCCGGGACGACCTCGTGCTTCTCACCGGGCAGGGCCCCGAGGACGACGACATGTGGGGCTGGAGCGGCGGGCGTCGCGTCGGCTCGTGGTGGCTGCGTCGAAAGGACGGGGGCTTCGAATTCGACGCGCCATCTGAGGCCAGCACCAAGCTGTGGCGCGGCTGCCTACTCGGCGACACCGTCTGGATGGCCCGCGCCCAGTACGTCCTCGGCGCGCGGCGGTTGCCAGAGGATGCGCCCGCACCCGAGACGGTGTCCAGGTTGCAGTTTCCAAGCGGCGAAATCGACAGCGGTGAAGTGGCCTGTGATCCGGACCGAGGTCGCCTCTACGTTTCCGAGGCCACCAAGGGCGGCCTGTGGGAGCTGGTGCCCGACACCGGCGAATCTCGTCGGCACGAGATCGGGGGGGTCGGGCTCGTGCCGAAGCGGCGGTCCGACGGCCGCCTGGTCCTGACGCGAGTGCAATCGCTGATGGTCTTCGACCCTGGACAGAATCGTGTCGTCGAGCGCGTGCCCGCCGGGCTGGTCATCATGGGCTTCGACGTGTGTGCCGTCGATGGCTCCGTCGCCGCGCCGGACTCGTCGGGCCGGCTGCGCGTTTTCGAGATCGACGGTAACGGCCACTACCGGTTCGCATGGGGAGTTTCGCTGTTCGCGCCCCGCCGCGCCGCCTTTTCGCGCGACTGTTCGCGTATCGCCGTGACCTCTTTCGACGATCGCCACGTGTTCATCGTCGACGCCGCGTCGCATCGCGTCGTCGAGGCGCTGAACACCGGGCCGGCGCTGCGCGAGGTGACGGCGACGGGTCCGCGCGAGTTCTCGTTCGCGGACTCGTGCTCGATCAACACGTATAGCTGGTGACCGCGCGTTCGTGCCGCCGGCGTGAGCGACGGCCGCCGATCATCAACGGGATGATTTGCGTCGGTCGGGCCGGTGACCTTGGCCGACGCCTGCTCGGTCCTTCCGCGCTGCGGATCGTCCCCTCGCTGCCGGCGATCCTGGTCGTCGCTAGATGCCTTCGAAGGCGCGAAGGTCGTGGTGCCGCAGGATGGGCATGGACTCCATCGTTGCGTCGTCGAGCATCGACTCGGGAACCAGGCGCGGACGTGGCACCCTGTCGGACAGGTAACAGGCGCGCGCCTCCTCGTTGGTGACCGCAAGTCGGGCGGCAGAATAGCGTCTGCCGCGACGGAAGAAGCCACCGCTCACCTGCTGCATGACGAACAGGCGGCCAATCTTGCCAATCATCGATACGACCTGACGGACGAGATATTGCGCCGGTTCGGCGCAGCGCGCTCGGCCGCGACCGAGCAACGCATTTGCGACGCGCGGCGCGACCTTGTGAAGGGAATAGAACTCGCGTGTCCCTTCGTCGATCATGCGAACGAGATCCTCCGTCGAGAGGCTCGGATGTCGCAGCATCGGCTCATAGAAGTAGGCATTGAAATCGGCGTGACGAAGCGTATTCCGCGCCGCCGCCTGCGCGTAATTGTCGGCTCCAGGTAACGGCGTGACCCACGCGAAGTTGGCGAAGTCGATACCAATGGCAGCCGCATCGCGCGCTCCCTTGATGGCACTTTCGCGCGTGTCGGATTCAAGCCCCACCATGATTGCAGATCGCGTGGTCGCGCCGATCGCATGCCATGCCTGAATGCCGGTGCGGAAGCGTTCGATCAGTCTGTCGTTCGTTTCGTTTGCCGCGGTATGCCGTGGCCGATTGACGTTCTTCTTGATCTCGTTCAGTGCTTCATCCGACGTCGTCTCGAGCCCGATGTACACGTGGCGGACGCCGGCACGTCGACACAAGTCGAGAAAGCTTCGCGTCGAAGTGCCGCGCGCCGAGTGCTCGTGGACGTAGCACGTCGCCTCGATGTCGAGCATCATCTTGACGCTGAATTCCAGACCGTCCTCTCGGAGACGCGCCAATCTCTCGAGAACCTCGAGGTGGCGAGGACTGCGCGTGAAATTGTCGTCTGTGAAGTCGAACGAGCGAATGCCATTTCGGACGTGCTCGGCCATCCAGGCGACGAGTCGTTCGGGATCACGGCTCCGTACGGTCCGGCCGAACGCGTTCTTGACGGCACAGAAGGTGCAGAGGAATGGGCACCCCCGCGACGAGTCGACGTGGACCTGTCGGCGGAGGAACCGCTTCAGGTAGCTGCGCGGAATGGCGGGGAAGGGGAGGTGATCGAGGTCGGGGACGCGGATGTGCGAAGCGCTCGTCTTGGTGGAAATTCCGACGTCTGCACCGATCCGATAGAGCGGCTTCAGCTGGTCGGCGGCTGCGTCGTCGATGATCTCGTCGAAGAACGGCTCCGCCTCGCCGATGGCGACCGACACGCCGCAGGATATCAAGAAGTCCACTGAAGGCCCGTGACAGGAAAGGTGCACCCCGCCCGCCACGACGGCGATTCCCTCCCGCCGTGCCATCAGGCAGATGTCGCGGCCGCGCGGATAGTTGTTCGTCTGCGTTCCGGCAAGGAGCAACAGGAGGCGGCTCCCGCTCGCCTCCGATGTCCAGCGACGCAAGAGCTCCGGGGTGACCGATGTTTCGACGTGCTCGTCGAAGATCCTCCACTCGACCTTCGTGCCGTCCGGGTGTCGGCGATTGTAGTCCTCGCACAATCCGGCGATGAAGCCGGCCGTGCCGTTCGGTACGAGGCCGAAGCGAAACACCATCACGCCCTTGTCGTCGTACCGCGAGGGGATGAGGATGACGGCTCGGAGTGTGCCGCGTGACATGGGTGTCCTCCTGCCTTCCAGCATCAGCCGATGCGTTCAGTACGGGCGGTGTTCAGCAACACGTCGCAAGCGATCATGCTGCTGACTACGACCGAGAGGATGGCTACCCCGATCGACGCGACCGCGGCGAAAACGTATCGGGCCATTGCTCCGAGGAATGGCACCGGGCGCCACGCGGCCACGCTCTCTTCTGCGAATTCGCGGACGGTGCGCATGCTGAGACGGGCGCTCTGCTCGGTGGCCATGCACGCGGTGCGCACGACCCCGCGGTCCTCCCGTATCGCTGCGGCGACTGTCGCGGCGGCGGCAAGCGCCGCGCCGGTCATCTGGCGAGACGCCCGGAAGCCGGCCGCTGCCGACCGCCGCAGCGCATTCCAGATGGAGACCTGACCTCTCGGCGCGTTCATACGCTCGCGGTGAGCCCGATTCGCTGCGCGACACCGATCAGCTTGGCGTAGACGCCTGCGGCCCACCAGAAATTGACGCTGAGGCTCGACTCGATCGAGCGGACCTGGTGCCACCACCGGCTCGGCAGGAACAGGATCTCGCCGGCGCGAAGCGTGACGACGATCCGGCGCGCATCGGCACTGCGTGGGAAGCGTCGGGTGTCGGGAGCCTCGCCGTCCACCAGGCAGAAAGTGGGCATCGCGGCTCCGCGCGGGAAGGCGTAGAGGCGATGAAATTCCTCTGGCGGGTAGAGTACGAAGCGCTTGACCCCACACACCTGTGCGACGAGGTTCTCGGAGAAGTCGCGATGCAACGGCACGCCGATGTCGGGCGCGCTCATCCATAGGCGTGGGCGAAGCCCGGGACGTCCCTTGCAGTAAACCGGTACTTCGAGCTCGCCGAGTAGGCCTTGGAGGTAGCGGTCGAGTGGCACGATCAAATACACACCCTCGTCGCCGCCCCGCTCGAGACGCTCGAGCGCCTCGGTCATCCGCATCTCACGGAATGGAAGATAGCCTTTGCTGGCGTTGACCTGCGCGTAGCCTGCGCGTGCGGGCGTGGCGACGACCTGGTGTGCGCCCCAGACCTCGCGGAAGTAGGCGCTCGACCAGCGCCCCCATGCCTTCCAGGTCTGAACCACGTCGGTGAAGATCACGGGCCGCGAGGCGTGCAAATACTCGCGTTGGAACTCGGCCTCGGTCGGTGCGGGGACGCGATCGATCACCATGTCCGATGAAACGTCGTGCCCGATCACTTCGGCCATCGCGAAGGGACATCGCACGAGACGAGCGAACGCCGCAAGCTAAATCCAGACGTTGATCCCGTAAGGACAGACTCCGCTGCTAGAGTTCAGGCCGCTCCGGCGATCCGTGTTCTTCGACGGAGGGCACGCACTCGCACGGTTCGGGTACCCGAGCGAGCGAGCGCCGCTCCGGCGATACGCCCGATCCTCGAACACGCGGGACGTGACCCCGGCAGCGACCGACCGAGCGTGTTCCTCCGAGCCCGCGATCGCGTCCAGACCGGCCCCGGACTCTCTCGATCGGGGAGCGCCGTGAAGGAATCGACAGGCCGAGGCGGTGACGGCGAGCGATCCGGCGCGCTTCGCGACCTGATCGTCCGGATGAGGCGATGGACCGCAAAGCGCCTTGATGGTTCGGAATCGGGCGTGGTAACTCCCCTCTACGGGGGGACATGCGGCGTATGACACTACGCGGTGGCGTGACGTGCCGTCTCGAGCAAGCTGGGCTCTCACGCACCCGCACTCCGATGTCACCGCATGCCGCACCAGGACGAGAGGAGGCCCTCTGTCGATGACTGCTGCTCGCGCCACGCGGCCCATGGTTCGCGCTCTGTGGATCATCCCAGCCCTGACCTGCGTGATGGCGGGCCTCGCGTGGTCGGATCAGCCGGCAGCTGTCCAGCCAGCGAATCCTAGCGCCCCTACAGCCGGCCAAGCGCCCCATCCGCGGAGTGGCGAGCCGGCGCCCGGCACCACACCCACCACGACACCCAAGCCCGACACGCGGACTTCGGACTGCGAGCGCTCCGTTGCCGCGCTGTCCGGGGACCCGAAGGAGAACGCACTGCTGAAGGCTCCCGACGTCCAGCAGCTGGCCAGGGGTCAGGCCGAGCTGCTCACCTGCCGTGCCGTGAAGGAGGATTCCGACGCCGCGTGCAAGCTGCTCGGCGATTGGAACGCCATCAAATCCTGTCGGGCGAAGCGCTCCATCTTCCACGAGCTCCGCGCATACCCGAATGGCCGCGGGTTCATGTTCAACGACGTCCAGTTCGAAGGCTGTCAAGACGCCAAGGAAACGGCGTCGTATTGCGAGCAGGTTCGCGCGGCGGCGCGCGCCGGAGATGCGAGCAAGTGCGATGCGGTCGGTGAGTTTCAGTCCAATTGCCGCGCCCTGGTCAAGCTCGACAAGTCCCTCTGTACGGCACCCAAGGTCGGGCGCCTGGAAGGCCATGACAAGGGTCGCTCGGAGACGTACGCGGACGACATGCGCCACGACTGCGAGCGGCAGGTCGAGAGCATGGCCATCTACGCCAAGGGCGTGCAAGGCGTTGCGGACTCGGGTTCCCCGCTCGAGCGGCAGCTCGCCAAGGCCGCACTCGGCCAATCGGACGCCTGCACTCCGTTCGCAGATGCTGCCGTGAAGGCCTGTAACGCGACGGCCAGCCAACCGGAGGCGCCCAGCCGAAGCGAATCCGCCGCCCCGACGCAGAAAGTGCCGCCCGCGGCGCCGCCGGAGAAAAAGCCGCCCAGCTGATTCTGCTCGGTGCTCGGCCAACGAATGAGCGCGCGATCGACGGAGAAGGCGTGAGGAAGTACCCCGGCATGCGCGACGTTCCGCCTCACGAGCGGGCGGCGTTCAGCGTGCTCTTCTTCCTGGAGCACTGGTTCCCGCGCAGCGAGCGTCTGCGGCAGCGAAAAGAAGCGGTGCGCGTCCGGATCGTCGATCACGTCCGTCGGGGCGGGAAGGGGAAGGTTCTCGCCGTCGATCGCCGTCGCGACCTTTCTCCCCGCGACTTCCGCGCGCAGTACCTGCGCCGTGGCCTTCCCGTCGTGCTGGAAGGCGCGGGCCGCGGCTGGCGGTGCACGCGCGAGTGGTCGTTCGACAACTTCCGGCGTCGGTTCGGCCCCGAGACGATCAAGCTGGTGCAGCGCAAAGGCGTCGCGCCCGACGACGAAGTCATCGACGGTCGCGAGTTCTCCGAAGAGATCGTCTTCTCGGAGTTTCTCGATCAAGTGCTCGAGGGCGGGCGCAAGTACATGCGCTTCTCGCCGCTGCTCGAGCAGTTTCCCGAGCTCCTGAACGACTTCGACCAGGGCTTTCTGCGCAGCATGCCCGGCAACAACTGGGGCACGACATATCAGCTCTTCATCGGCGCGCGCGGCACGTATACGCCGCTGCACAACGCGATCACGCCGTTCTTCTTCGTCAACATCTGCGGGACGAAGCGCTGGCAGTTCATGCCGGGCACGTATCTCGCGGTACTCGATCCGCCGGCGGAGGGCGTCACCTACAACCATTCCGCCGCCGACCTCGGCATGTCCAACCTGGATCGCTACCCCGGGTTCGACTGCATCGACCGGATGGAGGCGGTGATGCAGCCGGGCGACATCCTCTTCAATCCATCGTGGATGTGGCACTGCGTGCAGAACGAATCGCCCACGATCGGGGTGCGGTGCGGGTTCGTCTATCCGCCAGGCATGTTGCGTGAGTCGTTGACGTGCACGAGCATCCGCGCCTTCGCCGGGAATCCGTCGATGTTGAAGACCGCCTGGTATTCGTTCGTGAAGACGGATCTACCCAACCGCGACAGCCTGCTAGTGACGCCGAAGGTGTTCACGAAGTAACCACGGCGCCGGGCATGGAGCGATAGTGGCGTTGGCCGAACTCGTCGCGCGCGGACGCGAAGTCGCCCACCGGGCAGGTCAGTACCTCGGAATTGCCGCGGGCGCGCTCGGATGGACCGGCGACCGCCCGCTGACCGGCCCGCTCTACGCGCAGATCAGCATCAGCGATCCGTGCGACCATCGCTGCGTGATGTGCGAGTACCATCCCCCTGCGGAAGGCAGTGCCCCGCTCGAACAGTTCGGCGGCAGTCGTCCGGGCGTCATGGATGTGGCGACGTTCGAGCGGCTGGTGGACGAGCTGGATCGTCTCGGCACGCGGCAGATCGATCTCGTCGGTCGAGGCGAGCCGCTGCTGAATCCGCGCGCCATCGAGATGATCGCGTACGCCAAACGCCGCGGCTTCACGGTCACCATGATCAGCAATGGATCGCGCCTGACCGCCGAGCGCGCACAGGCGCTCGTGCGCATCGGGCTCGATCGCTACCGCTTGAGCCTGGACGCCGCGCTGGCGGAGACGTATCCGAAGATCCACGTCAGTGAGACCGCCGCCTCGTTCGCGAGAGTGAAGCAGCAGCTGCGGCAGCTCGCCGACGCGCGCGCGCAGAGCGGGACGAGCGCGCCGCACGTGACGCTGTCGTTCACGGTCAGCGCGCTCAACTATCGCGAGCTGGTCGAGATGGTCGACACCATCGCCAGCGTCGGCGCGGATGCCGGGCACTTCCAGCATTGCCTTCCGGTCACCCCGGCAGCCGAAGCGACAGCGCTCTCGGATACGCAATACGCCGAGCTCTGCAGCGCACTCATCCCGGCGGCGACGGCACGCGCCGCCGCGCTCGGTGTGACGACCAACCTCGGCGGCTTCGCCGCCTCCCCACCGGCGTATCGCCTCGATCGCGACGACACGGGCCCCGGTGTCGTCCCCTGCTACGTGGGCTCGTACTTCACTGCCATTCTCGGAAACGGCAGCGTGATGCCGTGCTGTCAGACCGAACGGCCGATCGGGTCCGTGGCCGAGCGGGGCTTCACGGCGGTATGGCGGGGCGAGGCGTACGCCGAGTTCCGCCGCGCAGCCCGCAAGCTGCCGGCGTCGGATCCGGCCCTGGCGACCTGCCAGTGCGACCGCTGCTACTTCCGGCCGCACAACCTGACCATCCACAACATGCTGCACCCGCTGTCGCGCATCCGACGTCCCGAACAGCGCCTGTCGATCGGCCAGCTCGTGCACATGACGCGACAGGATCGCTGACGCGCGTACATGCTTCCCGAACGACTCGATCAGGGCGCCGCCACCGACCTACGCGTGCGGGACCTGCCGCGCATCGCCGCTCCGTCGGTGGACACGTTCGAGCGCGAGCATGTGGTGCCGCGCCGCCCCGTGGTGCTGCGCGGGTTCACGGCCGACTGGCCCGCGAGCCGTCGCTGGTCGCCCGACTATCTGCGCCGCACCTGTCCGGATGCGAGCGTGATGACGATCCGAGCGGAAACCGGACGGGTGATCATGCACGGAGAGAAGGGCTCGATTGAGGAGCCGATGCGGCTCGAGGCGTATCTCGACGCCCTCCAAGAGGACCACGACCGCTATCTGACGTCGCCGCTCAGGAATCTCCCGGAGTCGTTGCGCAACGACGTCCCGCCGCCGGCGTACTGTGCTGGCGCCGGCTGGCGGAACGGCAATCTCTGGATCGGCGCTCCCGGGACCATCGCTCGTCTGCACCGCGATCTCGCGGACAACCTGCACGCGTTGGTGTTCGGCCGGAAACGCGTCACGCTCGTGGCGCCCCGCCAGACAAAGCTCATCTACCCGCACGGGCTGTTCGACAGCTTTCCGAATGGCTGCCGCGTCGACATCGAACGCCCGGACTTCGCCCGTTTCCCGAAGCTGCGTGGGGTCGAACCCCTGGTCACGGAGCTCGAACCCGGCGACGCGATCTACATCCCGCGACGCTGGTGGCACCACGTGCGTACGCTCGAAGTCAGCGCCTCGGTCAACTACTGGTGGGCGAGCGGTGCACAGCGGGTGGTCGTGCAGGCGACCGACCTGTTCAAGCGCATCCGCGGCATCAGCCGGTGACCACCGATCGCGCGGATCGTCGGGTCTCCGCGTCGTATGCAGGAGTTCTTCGTTGACACCCGAGCATACGCCACGTTATGGGGGGAGCGGGAGATGCGACTGTCGCCGCAGCAGGTTGGCTCGCTCGCACGCCAAGCGGCGCCGATAGCGCGCCAGGGATCGCAGCTCGCGCGCTTCGCGCTGGCGCGCGCCACCGGGCGGAAGTTCCCGCTCATGGTCACCATGTCCCTCACCGACAAGTGCAACTTCCGCTGCCACTACTGCGACCTGCCGCACATGAACCGCGACGAGATGAGCACCGCCGACTGGCACCGCGCCATCGACGAGCTGGCCGACGCCGGCATGATGCGGGTCAGCATCATGGGTGGCGAGCCGCTGATGCGGAAGGACGTCGGCGAGATCGTCGATCACCTGAAGGCGCGCGGCATCAACGTCGCGATGAACACGAACGGGTGGTACTTCGCCCAGAAGCTCGACGTGGTCGCCAAGCTGGATCTCGCCTGCATCACGCTCGATGGCCCGCGGGACCTGAACGACGCGCAGCGCCACCCCGGCGCACACGATCGCGTGCTCGAGGCGATCGATCTGGCGAAGTCGGTCGGCGTCAAGGTCATCACCATGACGGTGCTGACGCACGGCGGCCTCGATACCGTCGACTACGTGCTCCAGGTCGCGCGCGACAAAGGCGTTCGCGCCTTCTTCCAGATCGAGCACCCGGCCGACGGCGACACCAACAAGCACATCGGCCCCCAGCTCGCCGGCGATACGATCGCCAACGTGGCGCGGCACCTCCTGAAACGGAAGGAAGAGGGCTGGCCCGTCGGCCCGTCGAAGACGTTCCTGACCGAGCTCGCCGGCAACGGCAACGGCGGCAGGCGGCGCATGTACAGCTGCGAGGACTGTTTTGCCTCGCGCTACTTCCTGTCGATCACGCCCACCGGATACGTGGTGCCGTGTCCGCTGACCTTCCGCGGCGACGGGCGATACAATGGCCGCGACGTCGGGTTCGCGAAGGCGTTCGAGCAGCTCGTGCAGCCGACGGATGCGGGGTGCAGCTGCAATCCGACGACCGAGCTCAACTACCTGCTACACTTCCGCGCCGAGCCGATCCTCAACGCGCTCGAACTGATCTAGCTCTTTTTCTCAGCGCGTAACCGATCGCAGCGCGACGTCGAGGGCGCCGAAGAGGACGCGGGCGTCGAAGTCGAGCATGTGGTTGACTTCGTACGAGGGCACGCACGAGCACCCCGGACCGACGGGAGGCGCCAGCTCCTGAAACGCGCGCAGGTAGCCCCGCGTGCGTCCGTTGCCGCGCTCGACCTGCGCCTGGGTGAAGATGCAGTGTGAGACGGTGCCGTCGCTGAACACGTAGCCGTAGTAGGTGCCGGCCCAGCACCGCTCGCAGTTCAGCAGGTAGCGCTCGCGTTCCTGGCGCTCCAGGACGGCATACGAGTTGCCGACCGGCAGCCCGCGCCGCTTGAGCTCGCGGAGATGACGCGCGAGCTCGGCGATGCGTTCCTGGCTCAGCTGGGGAGAGATCGGCTGCAGCACGTCCATCAGCTTGTCGTGCTCGAGCTGGAAATACGCCCGAATGCCGTACTGCCGTGCGACGTCCAACACGTGTTCGACGTGGTCGACGCCGTCTGGTGTCACGACGGTCATCGTCACCACCGGCACGCGGCGCCGGCGCAGTGCCTCGATGCCGCGTAGCACGCGCGCGTAGGAGCCGGCGTGCCGCTGACGATCGTGCACCGCCTCTGGCCCGTCGAGTGTCACGCATACCAGGTCGAGATCCGCGAGCTCCTCGATGCGCTCGGCGATGAGCCAGCCGTTGGTGTTCATCGACGCGTGCACGCCGCGCCGCTTGAGATGGCGAGCGATCTCGCCCGCATCCTTGCGCAGCAGCGGCTCGCCGCCGATGATGCTGGCGCGCCCCATCCCGCCGGCCTGCAGCTCGTCGATGACCGCGCACCACTGGTTGGCGGCCATCTCCTCGCGCTGCTGCAGCGGGATCTCGCAGTAGGTGCAGCGGAAGTTGCAGCGGTTGGTCAGCGAGAGCGTCATCTGGAATGGGCTCTTGCGGCGCAGGGCGCGCCGAACCCCGAGCCGCAGTACGGGCACCGTGAATCCCGCGGCTCGACTGAGCACGGCGTTCATCCCAGCAGCGTTGCCAGGAACGCCAGCGCCCCGAGCGCCAGGGACGTGTGTCGGTACCGCAATCGGGTGGCCCGCAGGTTGGCTTCGTCTCCGCGCGCGATGCGGAGCGTCAGCGCCACCACCCAACCGGCAGCGAACAGCGCGGACGCGGCGGTGAGCGTCGCGCGCAGGGCGAAGCCGTTGGCGAGCCACCAGGTGAAGACCGGCAGCACGAGCAGGACGACGGCCGCGGCGCCGAGTGCCCCCGGAATTCCGCCCAGGGTCGCAATCGTCGGGATGCCTCCCGCCTGATCGTCATCGCGGTCCTTGGCCTCGTGAATGAGCTGGCTGACGAACAACAGGATGGCGAAGAGACCGACCAGCAGGCGCACGGGGCCTTCGGCGATCTGCGGCGTCCCCGCGAAGAACAAGCCCGGTAGGCCGATCGCGACATTCCACAGCGTGGCCAAACCCGGAATGCGCTTCAGCCGCGGTGGCGCCGAATAGAGCGTGGCGACGACGAGCAGGATGCTGGCGGTCACGAGGCCGGCGGGGGAGAGCCACAGGACGATTCCCAGCATGGCGACGGCCGGCGGAATCGACAGCAGCACGGCTTCGCGGCGCCCGAGGGTGCCGCCGACCGGATTCTTGCCGATGTTCGCGCGGTCGAGGCGGTCATCGAACGCCTGGTTGATGGCGGCCGTGTACGCGAGCCCGCACGCCCACCCGACGACGCCGCCGAGCAGGGCGGGTACGCCGTCACCGCTGGCCGTCCAACCAGCGAGCGGCAACGGCAGGAAGTGCAGCCAATCGCGCACGCGATAGAGTTTCCACAACGTGGCTACCGCAGACCGGCGGCTGGGCAGCGTGTCGCTCACTTGCGTGAACGGACCGGCGCACAAGGCCTCGGGCACGCGGGACTGCGCGTGGGGACGGCTTACCCCCATGTCGGGGTCGATACCACCGTCCAGCCAGCGCGATCAAGATTCGATTGAGGTCGTCGGCGCGACGAGATCGGCTCCCCGCGCCAGCACGCGGGTGGCGCTTTCGATGAGTGCCCGAGCCATCGCCATGAAATCGTGGACCCTGAAATTTTTTGGTGAGATGATAATCGAGAGGACATCGGCGTGGAGCCCATCGAGCGCATCTCACCACCCTCGCGCGAGGAGTTCGAGGCCCGCTACGTCAGGCGGTCGCGTCCCGTGATCTTGCGCGGCGCCATCGACGACTGGCCGGCGCGGGCACTGTGGTCGCGTGACTACTTCGCCCGCCGCTTCGGCGATCGCGAGGTGCCCGTGGTGCGCAAGAAGAACGGCGTGCTCTACGATGCGAAGACCGGGCTCCACTACGAACGCGTGCGGGTGGCGGATTACGTCGAGCGGCTGGCTGCCGGTGAGCCGATCGACCTCTACATGGTCTTCCGCGTGCACGAGGTGATGCCCGAGCTTCTCGACGACATCGTGCGGCCATCCTATTGCCGCGACGCGCGCTGGTTCCGCTCACGCCTATGGTTCGCCGGCCCGGATACCAAGGGCGCCCTGCATCGCGATTTGCCCGAGAACCTGTTCGCGCAGATCGTCGGTCGCAAGCAGTTCGTGCTGGTCGATCGCCGATCGAGCCGTATGGTGCATCGCCACTCGGTGTTCTCCGGGGTCCCGAACTACAGCCCGGTCGACGCCGAGGCACCGGATTTCGAGCGCTATCCGCGATTCCGCGGTGCCCGTCTCATGAGCGCCGAGCTCGAGCCTGGCGACCTGCTCTACATCCCGAGCTTCTGGTGGCACCAGGCGCACTCGGTCGACATGAGCGTGTCGGTCAATCTCTGGTGGGTCCGCGGCCCGATGGTGGCCATGGCCAGGGCCGCCGAGGTACTCATGCGCCTGCGCGACCTGCAACTCTGATCGGACGGTCGATCTCGACGCGCGTCAGAGCTGATCGATCTCTTCGTTGGTGCACACGCGCACCACGACGTCCGTCAGCGGGCGCGCCTGGCACAGCAACACGAAACCCTGCTGCATCTGGTCTTCGGTGAGGAAGATCTGCGTGCTCTGATCGACGCGACCCTCGAGCAGGCGCGCCGAGCACATCCCGCACGACCCCATGCGGCAACCGAAGGGAAGATTCATCCCCCGATCGAGCGCGTCGTCGAGGATCGGCGCCGTCCCGTCGGACGCAAAGGAGAGCGGACCGGTCGGCGAATCGTGTACCTGGATCCAGTGCCGACCGTCCGTCGGCCGTTCCTCCGTAATCGCCGTGCCCCTGCGATTCTCGTCCGCGAAGCGCCTGCCGTAGTAGTTCTTGACGCGATTCTGTTCGGTCTCGACGTGTGCACCGGAGAAGAGCCGGCTCCGGGAGAACCCGTACGGCTTGATCGTCGCGCCCATGCCCTCGGTCACGCGCAGCAACTCGTTCAGGTGCGGCAGGATGCCTTCCTCGGCGATGGCGAGCTTTGCCTGGATCTCCGGGGCGAGGCCCAGCGTGCGCACGGGTTGCACGATGTAGTGGCGCACGCCGCGATCGTAGGTGGCGCGGAAGATCGGCAGCAGTCGGGTGACGTTCAGCCGCGAAGCGACGATCTTGTGCGTGACGCTCACCCGAATGCCGAGCGTGTCGGCCAGGCGAAAGAGCACCGCGAGACCCTTCAGCGCTTCGGGTAGAGACTCTCCGCCATCACCAATCGGATTCACGGCGAGCTGCGACTCGCGGTCCGCCGCGTGCAGCGAGATGTCGAAGTACTCGAACCCGGCCTCGAGCGTCTTCAGCGTGAAGTGTGGATCCGCGAACGTGCGAAAATGCGACGACATGCCGAAGGAAGTGAACCCGACGCTCTTCGCGAGCTCGACGTGCTCGAACAGCTTTGGATGGATCGTCGGCTCGCCGCTCGCGAAGAAGAGCATATCGAACCGACCCGCCGAGTCGAGAATCAGCTGGCGCGTGGCGTCCGTCGTCGGCATCGGTCGGTGCGTGGGGTTGAACTTCTCGATGCAGAAGGCGCACTCGCTGTTGCAGGCACCGGTCCCGCGGATGTTGAGCACGCGAAGGTTCTCGTGCCCCGGGCCTCGCTCCGGTCGAAGACCGACGCCGAGAGTCTCCGGATCGGCCGCGGCAAGTTCGGCGAGCACGGCGCCGAGGTCCACGCGCCGCGGCGCCAGCGGCGGCAGCCCCGTACGGCCGTTCCCCGGTCCGGTCCCCGTCTTCGGGACCAGTTGCTGCAGCGATTCACCGAGCTGCCGCGCCACCGCCGACAGAACGTCCGCGTCGTCTCCGTCCTTCGGCGTCAGCCGGACGCGGACGCGGCCCGGATCCGGGCGGCTCAAGAACACGTGGCACCGATCGGCGAAGCTCAGCACGGCGTCGTAGAAGGCGAGCCGGCTGATTCCGTCGTCGACGAAATCTGCGGTGATGGTCCGTGCCTCCGGGTCCGCTTGCGGTTCGACCGGTGTCAGGACCGCGCGTGATCTTCCGTTCGGTGCGGAGGTTTGCGGCGCCGCGCCTTCGGCGTGCGGCCGCAGAGCGGCGAGCATCTCCTCGCGGAGCGCGCTCTCGTGCTGTCGCAGCACGGCCGCCATCGCCATCAACGCCTGCGCGATCGAGTACTCCGTCTGGGTCGTGCCGCTTCCACCGTTCATCAACAGGAAGTCGAGATGGCTGGTGTGCGCCACGCCGAGCGGCGCGCCGTCGTTGCGCCGAATCGCCACGCGCGCGACGCCGTGTTCCTCGTGACGCAATGCAAGGCCCGCGGCACCGCTTCGGATCGGCGTCAACGACTCGAGGACCCAGCCGGATTCGAGGACTGTCCCTTCCGCGAACGGCGCGAGCAGGGCCCATGACGCCGTGTCCGAAGCAGGATCCTCGCACCGCGGACCCGCGCTCACGCCGAGGTCCCGTAGTTGCTTGACCGTGTTCGACAACGCTTCGGTGCAGAACTCGTCCACGATGCACCGCGCATCGTGCGCTCCGGCATCGAGCGATTCCACGCGCGCGATCACGTGTGGCCCCGCTTCTTCGATGTCGATCCGCGCGCGTCGGAGGTGCTTCTCTGCGGCACACTCGATCGCCTCGCGGCGGTAGAGATCGGCGTGGAAGGTGACGGACTCAGGCATGGCGCTGCGCGCCGTTCCCTGCGCGC
>Ga0070741_10012121_pt1 | contig 15684 bp, 14 predicted proteins | sample Coa_R1_4_FD_66440 | JGI IMG/M metagenome (GOLD analysis project Ga0070741, IMG submission 66440) | Surface soil microbial communities from Centralia Pennsylvania, which are recovering from an underground coalmine fire - Coalmine... | ecosystem: Environmental > Terrestrial > Soil > Unclassified ...
TTGTCGGCAGTCTGACCCCTATCGACGACATCGGAAAAATGGTGAACATCGGCACTCTGCTTGCTTTCGTGATTGTCTGCATCGCGGTGATGGTGTTGCGCCATACCAACCCAGGTCAGCACCGACCATTCCGCACACCCTGGGTCCCTGTCGTGCCGATCCTGGGAATCGGCTTCAACGGTTACATGATGTACAAGCTGGGCTGGATCAATTGGGCGCGGCTGATCATCTGGTTGTTTATTGGGCTGGTCGTGTACTTCACCTATAGCCGCCACCACAGCCGAGTTCAGGCCCTCGGTACGACAAACGAAACTCCGCCCAAGGTCATGGCGGATTAACATCGACATGAGATTACGAAGCCCTTCGTCCTATTGGCGAAGGGCTTTCTGTTTTATAGTGCGATGTCGTCCAACTCGATGCGAGCAGGTTCAACTGGCAACTGAGAACTGACAACTCCCTTGAAAGCTTTGCGCAATCTCGAACTGGTTCTCCTTGCCTTGCTGATTCTCAGTGCCGTGGGCATGGCCGGCTTCCACTACATCGAGGGCTGGCCCTGGTTCGACGGCCTGTACATGGTGGTCACCACCTTCACCACCATCGGCTATCAGGAGCTCCATCCCCTGTCTCACGCCGGACGCATCTTCAATGTCATTCTCATCGTGGTGGGTGTCTCGTTGGTTTTCCTCGCCATCGGATCCCTCACCCAGGCTTTGCTAGAATTCGAGCTGCGAAGTTTCTTCGGAAGGCGGCGCATGGAGCGCGACATCAGCCGGCTCGACGATCACTACATTATTTGCGGCGCCGGACGCGTCGGCCGCAGCGTCGCGCGCGTTCTTGCCGACAAGCCGGTGCCGTTCGTCGTCATCGAGCAGAGTGGAGAAAAACTCGAGCGTTACGGGCAGGACTGGCTGTACTTGAGCGGCGATGCCACGCAGGAGCCCACCCTGCGTCTAGCTCGCATCGAACATGCTCGTGGCCTGGTTGCCGCCACCACAACGGATGCGACCAATGTCTATATTGTCCTCACCGCGCGCACTCTGAATCCACGTCTGAAAATTATCGCCCGTGCCAGCGAGGAGAGCGCGGAAAAACATCTGCTCACCGCCGGAGCCGATTCGGTTGTCTCTCCGTATGCCTTCGCCGGCAACCGCATCGCACAGTCCTTCTTGCGCCCGCATGTCGTCAGCTTTCTCGATTCCGCCACCGTGCACCTTGGCCTTGACCTCGAGATCGAAGAGATCTACGTGGACGACAGCTCTCCCTTCGCCGGTAAAACCATTGGCACCTCCCGGATTCGCCAGGAGCAGGGTGTCATCATTCTTGCCATCAAGCGGGAGAAGGGAATGCATTTCAATCCCGCACCCGAAGACCGCATCGAGCCGGGCGACTACCTGATCGCCATGGGCGAGCCTTCGAAACTCCGCCGCCTGGAAGAAACTGCCGCCGAACGCCAATGAAAATCGTTACTGCCGCCGAGATGCGCGAGATCGACCGCGTCACCAGCGAGCGTTTCGGCGTACCCTCGCTCACTTTGATGGAAAACGCGGGAACTGGCGTCGCCAGATACGTGCTCTTGGCGTTCCCCAATGCACGGCGAATCGGCGTCATCTGCGGTAAAGGCAACAATGGTGGCGATGGCTTTGTTGTTGCCCGCAAACTGCGCGAGCAGCGGAGAGACGTCGAAGTGCTGTTGCTCGCCGATCCTGCAGAGCTGCACGGCGATGCCGCCGAGATGTATTCAAGATTGCCGGCGCAGGCAGTGATTGCCCGTTCCGCCAAAGAGCTTGCCGACGAAGAAGTGCAGCACGTGTTCGGCGCTGATCTCCTCATTGATGCGATTCTCGGCACGGGTTTTCACCCGCCCGTACGAGGGTTGTACGCCGATGCCATCGACCGCATGGGGAAGAGCGACGCACCGGTGGTGGCAGTGGACATTCCTTCCGGCGTCGACGCGGATGCAATGGGGCAGCAGGAAGCGAGCGGCCCGATTGCGCCCGCATGTGCGACCGTGACCTTCACCGCCCCGCGCCCCGCTCACATTCTCAGTTCGCTGGTGCGGGGGCCGGTGTTCGTGGCGCACATCGGTTCACCAGCAGAGGCAATTGAATCGTCGCTCAATCTGGAAGTCATCACCGTACGTGACATCCTGCCGATCCTCGCACCGCGAAAGCCGGACGCGAACAAGGGCAGCTTTGGTCATGTGCTGGTTGTAGGTGGGTCTTTGGGGAAAGCCGGTGCGCCGTCAATGGCAGGCACGGGTGCGCTTCGCGCTGGAGCCGGACTAGCAACGATTGCCACGCCGCGCTCGGTTCTTCCCACGGTTGCCGGATTCGCCGCTGAACTCATGACGGAGCCGCTCGAGGAAACGGACGCGGGTACCATCTCGTTGCGCGCCCTGGAGTACGGCCGGGTTGATGGAATCATGAAGGGCAAGACCGTGCTCGCGGTTGGCCCGGGCATTTCGCGCAATCCCGAATCATCTGAGTTTGTGCGGACGGTGGTAGGAAGATCGGCGCTGCCGGTTGTGCTCGATGCTGACGGGCTGAATGCTTTTGAAGGACACACTGAGATTCTCAACGGCAGCCAGAGGCCGCTCGTGCTCACGCCCCATCCCGGCGAAATGTCGCGTCTCACCGGCCTGCGGACTGCGGAAATTCAGGCTGACCGCATCGGTGTGGCGCGCCGTTTCGCCGTTGAACACCGGTTATTGCTTGTCTTAAAAGGCCATCGCACGCTGCTTGCCGAACCCGGCGGCACCGTATGGGTGAACACGACCGGCAATCCCGGAATGGCGAGTGGCGGCACCGGGGATGTGCTGACCGGCATCACCGCCGGGTTGTGTGCGCAGACTCCGCAGAACCTGCTGATGGCCGTAATTGCCGCTGTTCACCTGCATGGAGTAGCCGGAGACATCGTAAAGGAGCAAGGGGACGAGCACTCCCTCACAGCGACTGACCTGTTGTCGTCGCTGGCCCAAGCGTTTCGCTGCCTGAAGCAGCAGGCATCCCAGGAACTAGTCCGTGTGGCCTGAGCCGCCGCTAACGACCAACGACGAACGACCGACGACTACTAACTAAATGTGGCAAGTTGCCAGGCCGCGCTTCTCCAGATAACGCTGGTGGTAATCCTCGGCCCTGAAAAACTTCGGGGCCGCCTTGATTTCCGTCGCAATGGGACGGCTGAATCGTCCTGACTTGGCCAGCCGCTCCCTCGACGCCTTCGCTGCCGTCTCCTGCTCCGGTGTGTGGAAGAAAATCGCCGATCGGTATTGAGTGCCCACATCAGGCCCCTGCTGGTTCACCTGCGTAGGGTCGTGAGCCTTCCAGAAAACGTCCAACAGCTGGTCATAAGAAAGCTTCGCAGGATCGTACGTGACCTGCACCACTTCCGCGTGCCCGGTTACGTCCGTGCACACATCGCGGTACGTGGGATTTTCCATAGTGCCGCCGGCGTATCCGACTTCCGTGTCCGTCACTCCGGGCACCTGGCGAAACGCCGCCTCAACACCCCAGAAGCATCCCGCTCCAAAAGTTGCTTTCTCCATAATTTTCTCCCCATCCATGATGATTACACAGGTTGGATGCGCCGCCACCTGGTTTGATTCAGGCGCGGCCACTCACTGGATGATCACTTATAGTACGTGCCGGCTGGATATACTGGATTTCTGCATGGGCACGCAAGAATTTGTCACCCACTCTGCCGACGAAACCATTTCCCTGGGGCGCGAGCTGGCCGGCAGACTCGCTCCTCCACGGCTGGTGTTGCTGCGTGGCGATCTGGGAGCGGGCAAGACTACTCTGGTCAAAGGTATTGCGGAAGGTTTTCAGACTGCCAGCCGGGAGAATGTGACCAGTCCAACCTTCACCCTGATACACGAATATCGCGGCTCCAGGGTGAACGTCTACCACATTGATCTCTACCGCGTGGATACTCCGCGACAATTGGAGACTCTCGGCCTTGATGACCTCATCGCCGATAACGCTGTTCTGCTCATCGAGTGGGGTGAAAAATTTCCCCGTTTTGTGCGTGACCGCGACGTCGAAATCGCGATTGAGCGCACTGGCGAGAATGACCGACGCTTCCTGATCACCGCCGATAAGGGTCGTTAGTCGTTGGTCGTTAGCACTTCAACTCCGGCCGTCGCGGGCAATCAGCTTCGCCTGATAATCTTAACGGTCATCTTAACTGAGGTTCGATCCGCGTCGTGATGGCGAACTGACGCGTCATTTTCCGAGCTTTCATACTGAAATGTCGCTGAGTCTTAGCTAACGACCAATGACCAACAGCCGGGCACCAAGACACTCTCGCCCCGTGCCTGTTATCCTTTCGCTTTCTCGGAGCGAGGCAGAATGTCGATCGATCTGAAAGGCCGTACGGCGGTTGTTTTCGGAGTCGCGAATAAGCGCAGCATTGCCTGGGCGATTGCTCAGGGCCTGCACTCAGCCGGCGCGCAACTTGCCATTACGTATCAGAACGAGCGCCTGGAACTCGAAGCCAAGGACCTGATCCTGTCGCTGCCCGGGGCCGAGCCCTTCCGCTGCGACGTTTCACGTGACGACGAAGTCGAGCGTCTCTTCTCCGAGTTGAAGACCCGCTACGGCAAGCTGCACGTTCTCGTGCACAGCATCGGCTTTGCGCCTGCCGAGGAACTGAAGGGCGATTTCGTCAACACCTCGCGCGAGGGCTTTCGCATCGCCCACGACGTCAGCGTGTACTCGCTGATTGCACTGGCCCGCGGCGCGGCTCCGCTTATGGAAGATGGCGGAAGCATTATCACGCTTACCTATTACGGCGCGGAAAAAGTCGTGCCTCACTACAACGTGATGGGTGTGGCCAAGGCCGCTCTGGAAGCGACCGTGCGTTATTTGGCGTTCGATCTCGGGAAGAAGAAAGTTCGCGTCAATGCGATTTCCGCCGGGCCCATCAAAACCCTCGCCGCGCGCGCTATCGGCAACTTCGGCGACATGCTGAAAACCCAGGCCGAGCGCTCGCCGTTGCAGCGCAACATTGACGCAAACGAAGTCGGGCAGACCGCGGTTTTTCTCGCCTCGGATCTCGCCTCCGGTATCACCGGCGAAACCCTGTACGTGGATTGCGGCTACAACATCATGGGGTTCTAGAGGTCGTTAGTCCGTGGTCGGTGGTCGTTAGCTAATGCTGAGTACGGTGTTACGTGAGCCGTCAGCTAATGACCACGACTAACGACCAACCGCGCTCGGTGCTACCTCTGCGGTCGTCCTCACTGGCAAGCTTGTGCTGACGAAGGCCAGCGCGTATACCACCCCGATGATGGCAAATCCCGCAGCCAGGGATATGCGGTGTGCGACCGCCCCCACCGTCAGCGCCAGCACCACCTGCAGTCCGGTTCCCACGAAATAAAACGTGTTCTGCACGCGCCCCATGAAATTCTGCGGAACGTGATCCATCATGCTGCTGGTGATCGCGATCCCTGCCAACCCTCGCGCCGAGCCCATCATGGCGAAGATCGCCACCGCAATCGCCAGCCATCGCGAAAACGGCGCCAGAAACATTCCGGCTGCAAGCAATGCCATCGAGACCGCCACCGCCGGACGCGAACGCAGCGCCGTGATCGCCTGCGGAGCATACAGCGCACTGGCAAATGCTCCACACCCCCAGCCCGCATTGAGCCAGCCGTATCCGACTGCCCCTCCGTGCAGGATGCGATCACTCAGAGGCGCGGTGACGACTCCGCCGGTCAGCATCGCTCCTAAAAAAAGTGCCCAGCTGATTCCCAGCAATACCACGTAGCGGTTCCCGCGCAGGTAGTGAAAGCCCTCGTGCAGTTCGCGCCAGAATCGCGCCGCCGCGGTTTCCGCCGCGATCAGTTGCTCATGTAGATGTCCCGCCGCGTGCGCGACGTGCCGTCCCTTGCGCACCGCGAGATAACACAGGAATGAAACCACGTACGTGCTGAAGTCAATCAGCAGCACGCCACCGAGGCCAATGTGGTTGTAGACAAATCCCACGACCGCGCCGGCCATTAGCCACCCGCCCTGTACCCCCGCCATGAGAAAGGTGTTGGAATGAACGTATTCCGCCTCCGGCGTCAGTTCCTGGATCAGAGCCGTGATGCTCGGCCAGAACATCCAGAATCCTGCCGCGACCAGGATGTTCATCAGGTACAGTTCCCAAACGCGTGCCTTGCCCGCGAAAGCCAGCAGGGCAACCACCAGGATGATCACCCCCCGCGCCGCATCCAGCGTCATGACCAGCCGCCGCCGGTCTTCGCGATCGATGATCACCCCCGTGAACGGCATCATGAGCATCGCGGGCACCGTTTGCAGCGCAATCAGCGTGCCCAGCGCCATCTCCGAGTGCGTCACTTGCAGAATGTGCCACGCCACCGCCGCGGAATTCATCCCGCTCCCCAGCATGGAGATCAGGTTGGCGGTAAACACCAGCCGCAAGGGCCTTTGACTGAGGATGGAACGCATCTACTTCCAATGTAGCCGAAAAATCTGTGCATCGCGTCGATTTAGTAATTTTGTAGTCGGGTAATTTGGTAATTTGATTCAGTCTTTTCCGCAGACGGGCAACACTGGATGCTGTTGTTTTCAAATTACAAAATTCTCAAATTACAAAATTACAAAATTACTAAGAACAAATTCCCATGAAGCTGGAGATTTCCCGCCTCTTCCGCAAAGAAAAGCAGGAGCACCGCATCCTGCGCCAGATCGCGCGCACCGGTGACCAGCTGCGGCCGGAATATCATCGTCCCACTCCCGAATGCCCTCATCCCGAGCGCTGGAGCATGTACGACTCCATGACCGCCGAAGTCGAAGTCCTCGAATTCCTGCGCACGCTGGTGACGACCATCAAGCCCGAACTGATCGTCGAAACCGGCACCTTCAGTGGCCTGAGCACGCTCTGGATGGCCGAGGGCCTGAAGCAGAACGGGCGTGGCCGCATCGTCACCTGCGAGTTCGACCCGGTGGTCTTCGCAAAAGCGAAGGAGCGTTTCGATGCGTCCGAGCTCAAGGACTGGATTGACCTTCGCAACCAGTCCAGCCTGGAAGTAAAAATCGAAGGACAGATTGATCTCCTGTTCAGCGACAGTGACATGCCCGTCCGTGAACAGGAGGTGCGGCGTTTTCTGCCGCAGATGAATCCTTACGGTCTCATCCTCATGCACGACGCCAGTTCTCACCTGAAAGTCGTCCGCGAAGCTGCGCTCAAGCTGGAGCGAGAAGGTTTGATTTCGGTTGTCCTTCTGCCCACCCCTCGCGGCCTGGTGGTCGCCCAAAAACGCCACGGCCGAAGTTAGACGCCACTCGGAACTCCTTGTCTCGCGCCCCCATTCGGCGCTACGATGCGCCCACCGAGGTGATCTATGAAGCGCCTGTTTCTGCTGTGGCTGCTCAGCGCCACGCTGTATGCGCAAGTCGACAAAATCGTGATTCCCGCGGGAACGCCTGAAGATCAGGCACTCCAGGCCATTTCCGCCGAAACTGACACGCAGAAGAAAAATCCGATGTATGAGGATTTCGTGCAGAAGTTCTCGGCCAATCCCATGGCCGTGGCCTATGGCAACTGGCAGCTGTCGCAGAGTTACTTTACGGCGGGCGACGCGGCGAAGGCGCTCGCGTATGGCGACAAGGCTCTCGCCGCCGCTCCTCATAACCTGGAAATCCTCGTCTCCCAAGTCCAGGTTGCTACGCAGATGAAAGACAACGCGAAGGTGATCGATTACGCGGTCAAAGGCGGCGAGGCTTACAACTCGCTCTCAAAAGAAACCAAGCCGGCCGGAACGAGTGAGGAAGAATTCGCGGCGCATGTCCAGGATGAGAAAAGCAACAACAAGGCGTCTTACGAATATCTCGAAACTTCAGCTTTCAATGCCATCACCAGTGAACAGGACCCGAAGCAGCGCATGGCCTTCATTGAGCGCTATACGCCGGCCTTCCCCGGTTCACGCTTCGAAGAGCAGATTTCGCAGTTCGCCATCTACAGTCTCCAGCAATTGAATGACGCGACGCGGCTCGCGGCCTATGGCGAGAAAACCCTCGCCGCCAATCCCAACAGCATCCCCACGCTGATCCTTCTTTCGAGCGCTTACGTCGAAGACGCGAAGATAGCGAATGTCAACAAGGCGATAGCCTACGCTCGCAAGGCGCTCGAACTGGCCAAGCCGGACGCGTCTGATGCCGACCACTCGCGCAAGCTGGCCGGGGGTGTGGCGCATTCCACGCTAGGCTACGCGCTGCTCAAGCAGGACAAGACTCTCGCCGCCATCGGCGAACTGAAAGCCGGTTCGGCCTTGTTGAAGGATGATCCGGCCGCGCATTCGACAGTTCTCTACCGCCTGGGTTTTGCTTACGCCAAACTGAACCGCCTGGCGGAAGCGCGGGAAGTGCTCGCGCAGGCGGTGCAGATTCAAGGGCCTTTCCAGCAACCCTCGCGTGAATTGTTGGAGAAGGTAAATGCGGCACACAACAAGCCGCATTGAGGCGGAAGCTTACGGCTTCATCAGGGAATCGGAGAGCAGGTGTGCCTTCAGCGCCAGGGTGTGAGCGCGATCGACGTCGCTTTGCTGGATGGCATCACGCGATTGCTGCATGAACAGGCGAATCTGACTCACCGTGGCTTGCTGGTCTGCCGTCAGCGTCTGACCGGAAATCCGGTTCAGATTTTCCTCCGTAGACGACAATAACCTCGCTGTGCTCGCCCGCCGGTGCGACGCCACTTCGCTGGGCATGCGTTCAGAAAGCTGCACCTCGCTCTCCTCGGTGCCGCCCTCTTTGACCACGCGCCGACGCGGTCCCGAATGACTGCTCCCTTTTCGTGGCTTCTTTTTTGAAGTTGCGCGACCGTTCGATGCCGTCCCGCTTCTCTCGGGAATTACTGGAACAATCTGGTCGGGCAATGGTGAGGGGATCGTCTCGACAGGCAGGCGTACTTGTTGACCATAGACGATGCCCGTCGCATTGGACGCTGGTGTCTCATCGCTGGCTTGAGTCGCGTCCGGCGGTCGCGCCGACATGCTTTGCAACGCCCATAGCTTCGCCTGGACCGCTAGGGTCAGCGCCAGGATCACAACCGCAATTTTCCCCAGCCTCATGGGTTTCTTCGCCAAAACCAGGTCTTACAGAGTGTTTAGATGCCCGTTAACCTTCGGTCGCCAGTTCTTTCACATCTTCCTGTCGCGCGCTTACGGCAGGGAAGCGCAGGCGGAAGGTCGTTCCTTCGCCTTCCGTGGAATCAAATTCGACCGATCCGTGATGCAGTTGCATGATGCGGTAGGTACGGGCCAGTCCAATCCCGCTGCCCGACTTTTTCGTCGTGAAGTACAAGTTGAAAATCTTGTCGCGAATTTCGCCCGGAATTCCCGTCCCCTGATCGCGGATATCCGCCACCACCGTGTCTTCAATGCGCCGTGCCGAGATGGACAGTGTGCCGCCATTCGGCATGGCTTGCACCCCATTCAGCACCACGTTGACCAGCGCCTGCTTCACCAAGTCGAGATCGACGTTCACGTGCAGCGGTTCGGCGGGAAGTTCACGGTCAATCGAAACCCCGTGCAACTGCGCTTCCGGTTCAGCCAGCGCAATCACGTCCTCCAGCACGCGCCGCAGGTCAACTTCCGCCAGTTGCAACTCCACTGGCCGCGTGAAGTCCACGAGTGTTTGCACAACCCGGTCCAGTCGCTGAATTTCGCTGCCGATCACATCCATGTGGCGCCGGGTGTCCGGATCCACCTGTTGCAGTTTCTGCCGCAAAACCTCGAGGTGGACCACGATCGCGTTGATCGGGTTCTTGACCTCGTGGGCCACGCCCGAAGTGAGGCGTCCGATTGCCGACAATCGCCGGGAAAGCTCGATCTCGTCTTCGATTCTCCGCATCGACTCCGCATCGCGCATGGTCAGGAGCGCAATTTGCGCATCGTCTTCCTGAATGAAGTCGAGCGACACTTGCACTCGCCTGCCATCTTCGGTGCGAACCTCCCGCTGCATGACCGGGCGCCGCGCATCGAACGCGTTCAACACAATTTCGCCGAGACGGGTGTCGGTTGAAAAAACTTCGTGCACCTCACGTCCCAGAATTTCTCCTCGTGGACGGCCTACAAATTGTTCGGCGGAAGCGCTGACCAGCACGGCTCTGGAATCACGCGCGAACAGCATGAGCCCGTCCTGCAGGTTCGCCATGATCTGATCGAGATTTTCTTTTAGCGCGGCGAAGACCTCTTGCGTGTCGCGCATCCGCCGCCCCAGGTGCGCAATCTTCAGCGTCACCAGCCCATACTCGTCCTTGCGTTCCTTCTCCTCGGGAAAAGAATCCTGACCGGCAGTCAACTTGTCGAGGCGACGGTTCAATGCTTCGAGCGGCCCCAGCGCGATGTTGGAAAGCGCGGCCGCCAAAATCAGCGACACGAAAATCGCGATGCCGGAAAAAATGACTGCATGCCGCAGCTGCGGCTGAATTTCGTTTTTCAGGAAAACCGCCGAGATCCCCACCCGCGCCGTGCCGAACGGTTTGCCGTCCAGATCGAGCGGGATGCGTACGTCATAAATCTCGGGCCGACGGTAAACAATCTTGAGCTGCTGCAGAAAGGGCGCATCTTTCAGAAGGGTGAAGCGCGGACGCTCCGGCAGAGTGGTACCGACGAGATCGTGATTGGTGTGCAGGACCGCGTGATTGTTGATATCCGCGATGCTTGCGTCATAGATGATGGCGGAACTGCCCACCAGCGATTGCAACGCCGTGTTGAGGACAGGATCCTCTTCCAGCGTTTCGACCACCGCGTCCCGCACCGCCTGCGGGTCCGACATGTCTATTTTGGTGTCACCGAAGTCAGGTTGAGCGCTCGCCGCCTGATCACTCAACTGCTGTGTCTGCAGGAGCGCCGTCTCATACGCCGCCGAGATGCGCATACGTAATAATTCCGCCACATACACATAGCAGAACACTGAAACCAGCGCGACGATCAGGAGAGTAATGCCCAGGACGAGTTTGGTCTTCAACCGCATGGATGGTGAGCAGGCGCCTAGGAGCCGCTCTCCGCCGCAGCTCCCGCCGTACCGTACTCCTTCAGCTTATTATGCAGGGTCTTGAGGCTGATTCCGAGGATTTCCGCCGCCCGGGTCTTGTTATTGTTGGTGGCTTCGAGGGTCTTGAGAATCAGCTGGCGCTCTGCTTCCTCCACTGTAGTTCCCACTCCCAGGTGGACCGCATTGGGATCGTGCGCCGCCGGCCGCGCCAGCACCTGCCCGAATCCCGGAGGCAGATGCTTGGTTTCGATAACGGCGTCTTCACACACGATCACCGCCCGCTCCAACGTGTTGCGCAACTCGCGCACATTCCCCGGCCAGGAGTAACTCTGAAACTGGTTCAGCACCGCTTCGCTGATCAAAGCCGCGTTACGGCCGTGCTTTGCATTCATCTCCGCCAAAAGAGAGTTCACCAGTTCCGGTATATCCTCCTTGTGTTCGCGCAAAGGGGGCATGAGGAGATTGAATACATTCAGGCGGTAGTAAAGGTCGTTGCGCAACTGTCCCTGCGCCACCGCTTCTTCCGGAACTTTGTTGGTGGCGGCCAGGACACGCACATCCACGGTTGTTTCCACTTTGCTGCCCAACCGGCGAACCTTCCGGTCTTCCAGGACCCGCAGCAGCTTGGCCTGGGTGGCAATCGGCATTTCTCCGATCTCGTCCAACAACAGCGTTCCACCTTCCGCCAGTTCAAAACAGCCGGTACGCCGTTCCAGCGCGCCCGTGAACGCTCCCTTTTCATGCCCGAAGATTTCGCTCTCGATGAGAGTTTCCGGAATGGCCGCGCAATTGATCGGAACAAAAGGTTTATTTTTCCGCGGGCTGAGTTCGTGAATGGTGCGGGCCACCAGTTCCTTTCCTGTGCCGCTTTCCCCCGTGATAAGAACTGACGCGGTGCTCGGCGATACCATCTCTGTCAGCCGGAAGATTTCCTGCATCTTCTTGGAATGTCCTACAAGGGCGCCGAGCGCCCCCGTGTCGCGCAGTTTGCGGCGCGTGACCTCGAGCTCGACTTTGGTGCCGCGCAGGTCGCACGCGTTCTGCAGCATGGTGCGCAGCCGGTGCGTGTCGATCGGCTTCTGGATGTAGTCATAAGCCCCGATGCGCATGGCCTGCACCGCACTCTCGATCGTTCCCTGCGCAGTGACCACGATCACGGCGACCGTTTGAGGTTGATCGGCAATCCTCTCCAACAATTCCAGGCCGCCCATCCGCGGCATCTTCAAGTCGGTGATCACAATTCCCGGAGACCAGCTCTCCAGCTTCTGCAGCCCTTCCAGGCCGTCCTTGGCGGTTTCCGTGCGGTAACCCCACGCGGACAGCAACTCGGCCAGACCGGAGCGCTCGTTCTCCTCATCCTCGACGATCAGCACTTTTTCCTGATTCATAGCTCAGCGTCACCCATTATTGAGGTATTCAGCACAGGCTGCAAGTTAACCATTGGGATGTGATGGGCGTACATCCTCTGTTCGTTACGGCTCATATACAATTCTGTGTCGCGCAGCATGCCGGTTCCGGCAGGCTCCTATCAGCTCAAGGAACGCGGTAATGTGCCAGGAGGTACACGTGAAATCGTCAAGTTTAGGTATCGTTTGCCTACTGCTTTTCGCGGTCGCTGGACCGGCCCGAGCGCAAACCGGTTCACCCGCCGGCGCAACTGTGCCCGCTGCGCAATCAACTGCCGCTTCTTCCGATTCACTGAAGGTGGCGCCAGGAACATTGATTCCCGCCGAGCTAGTCAAATCGCTCGATTCCAAGAAATTGAAGGAAGGCGACCCGGTGGACGCGAAAGTGAGTATGGATTTGCTCTCGGGTGGCAAAATCGCCGTGCCGCGTGACAGCAAGCTCGTCGGTCATGTCACCGCTGCCACCACCCGCGCCAAGGGGGAATCCGAGTCAACCCTGGGAATAATTTTTGATCGTCTCATTTTGAAAAACGGCCAACAGTTCCAGATGCGCGCCCTGGTGCAAGCTGTCGGTCCTCCGCTCGGGTCCAGCAGCAGCTACGACACGGGCGAACGGGTGGGCAACGCCGGAAGTCCCAACGTCAATGCCGGTGCTTACGGCGGTATGCCCAACCCCCAGATGCCGCGCGGGCAGGGCGGTCCGCAGGATACGGCCGCCCCAACTGCGCAGCGTGTTCCGCCGCTGCCCGAAAACGCAACCGGTGTCGTCGGCCTTTCGGGGCTGACCTTGCGCAATACGTCCTCGGCCAGCTCGGTGCTCGCTTCAGAGAAGAAAAATGTGAAGCTCGATTCCGGTACGCAATTGTTGCTGCGCACTGCAAACCCATGACATTTCGCTCACATCTGTTTTTGAAATTGCATCCCTTGCGGTACAATTTTTCGTTTGTATCGGACCCTAGCGTCTCGACCGATATATCCGGCCCCGAACACGACAATTATTTTTTCCAATTTGTAGTCCCGTTCTGATGGAGGATCGCATGTCTCTTCGTCGTCATCGACTTCAAGGCGGTGTTCTGTTCGCAAGTCTGCTGCTGGCGACAGCAGTTCTTATCCTGGCCGCGTCATCGGTAGCGCAGCTTGAGCAAAATGCGCCTCGTGCGGACGCGTTTGTTGGCTATTCCTGGTATCACCCCGGGGGCAGCATACCTTTCACCGGCCAGTTGCCCAGCATTCCTAAGGGCTGGGGTGGCGCATTCACTTATTATTTCGACCGCCATTTTGGACTGACCCTCGACGCCGGCGGCCATTACCACGACGTTGCTGATGCGCACACCTTCATGGTGGGTCCGACTGCTATGTTCCGCACTCCGGGAATGAACTTTTTCCTGCACACCATGGTAGGTCTCCACAGACTGTCACCTGCGGCTCTCGGCAGTGACAACGGTGTGGGTGCGACGTTGGGTGGCGGTCTCGATATCCCAGTCACGCAACGCTTCAGTGTTCGCGCCTTCGAAGCCGATTACATCTGGGCGCACCACAATTTCGTCAACCAGAACGGCGTCTCGTTCCTCGATGCTCACGCCCGCCCCAATCTGAACGGCGCGCAGCTTCGCGCCGGCCTGGTATTCAACTTCGGCGAATTGGAAAAGCCGGTGTCGCCCTCCGCCACCTGCGCAGTTCAGCCCAGTGAAGTGATGGTCGGCGAGCCCGTTGCCGCCACTGTCACGCCCAGCAACTTCCATAAGGACCGCGCGCTCACTTACAACTGGACGAGCACCGGCGGCAAAGTGACTCCCAAGGACACCACGGCGACCATCGACACCACTGGGGTTGCCGGGGGCAGCTACACGGTTACCGCGCGCGTCACCGACCCCAAGGCCAAGAAGATGGGCGAGGCCACTTGCAGCGCCAACTTTACGGTCAAAGAGCCGCCGAAGAATCCGCCGACCATGACCTGTTCGGCGAATCCGGCAACCGTCCAGGCAGGTACCCCTTCCACTATCACTTGCGATTGCAAGAGTCCCGACAACGTTCCGGTCAGCGTGGCTGAATGGAACGCCAGCGCGGGCAAAGTCACTGGCTCTGGCAACACTGGAACCCTCGACACGACGGGCGCAGCGGCTGGTCCGATCACGGTCAGCGCAAAGTGCACCGATAACCGCGGTCTCTCCACTGACGCCAATGCCACCGTCACCGTGGAGCAGCCACCGCCGCCACCCACCGCCAGCAAGCTCAACTCTTGCGACTTCCCCAACAAGGTGAAGCCGTGGCGCGTGGACAATACCTGCAAGGCCATCCTCGACGACGTCGCTCTGCGTCTGCAGAACGCGCCCGATGCCAAGCTGGTGATCGTCGGCAACCAGGCTCCCAATGAGAAGAAGCCCAAGAACCTGGCAGCCGAACGTGCGGTTGACTCCAAAGCCTATCTGTCGGGCGGTGAAGCCAAGCAGGCGATCGACCCAAGCCGCATCGAGACCCGTACTGGCAGCGGTGGCACGACCACGGCCGATTACTGGCTGGTTCCCGCCGGAGCCAACTTCACCGAATCCGGCACGCAGCCGGTCGATGAAAACAAGGTGAAGGCGATTCCGGATCATCCTGCCCGGCGCGGTGCCGCCAAGAAGAAGGCTGCCAAACCGGCTACTCCGTAACTCGCTCTGAATGAAAGGCTTGGCCGGTCGGTCCATTTCCGACCGGCCTTTTTCTTTGTACCTAGGTAACTTGTCCGACGTAGAATCGACTGGCACTCTGCTCCTGGACGGCATCTTACAAATCACCATTCAGGGGTGTGTCTAAAGATATGATTCGATCCATGCTTCGCCCCACTTTTTGCCTGCTCGTGGTTGCCCTGTGCCTGGGGACGTTCTCCTGGGCAGGACAATGGACCCCACTGGGTCCGGAAGGCGGCGATGTGCGCAGCCTTTCTTATGATCCTCACAATCCCGAGCGCATCTTCCTCGGTACCAGCTCCGGACAGCTGTTCGTCTCCAACGATGGGGGCGCCAGCTGGTCACGTTTCGCGCACCTGGGGACCGGCGATGACTACGTTCTCGATCACGTGGTCGTGGATCCGCGCGACTCCAACACCATCTTCGTTTCGGCGTGGAGCGTGGAAGACCAGCACCAGGCCGGCGACCTGTTCATCACGCATGATGGCGGCCGCACGTGGCAGACCGTTCCCGCGCTGCACGGCAAATCGCTCCGTGCCATGTCGCAGTCGGTCTCGAATCCCAACATCCTCGTCGTGGGCGCGCTCGACGGCGTGTACCGCA
>Ga0070741_10012122_pt1 | contig 15683 bp, 16 predicted proteins | sample Coa_R1_4_FD_66440 | JGI IMG/M metagenome (GOLD analysis project Ga0070741, IMG submission 66440) | Surface soil microbial communities from Centralia Pennsylvania, which are recovering from an underground coalmine fire - Coalmine... | ecosystem: Environmental > Terrestrial > Soil > Unclassified ...
TTGCGCGACGCGGCCGCTGTCGCCGGTATCGGCGCCACGCCGTACTCGAAGAACTCGGGCGTCAGCACGCTCGCGCTCGCGCTCCGCGCCATCCGGACCGCCCTCGACGACGCCGGCCTCACGATCGCCGATGTCGACGGCGTCGCCTGCCACCGGGTGGGCGACTCGGCGCAGGCGGTCGTCGTCGCCCAGTCGCTCGGCATACGCGACCTGCGCTACCACCTCGACCTGTTCGCCGGAGGGAGCGGTTCGCACCAGGTGCTCATGCACGCGGCGATGGCCGTCGCCACCGGCGCGGCCGACGTCGTCGTCTGCTGGCGGGCGATCAACGCCCGCTCCGAGTTCCGCATGGGCGGGACCGGCCGGGCTGCGCCCGACACCGTCGAGTTCCAGTACCAGGTGCCGTACGGGTACGCCACCCCGCCGCAGCAGTTCGCGATGTACGCCCGCGCGTACATGCACGCATACGGCGTGACCGCCGAGCACCTCGGCCACGTCGCCATCGCGCAGCGCGAGTACGCCATCCGGAACGAGCGGGCGATGATGCGGACGCCGCTCACGATGGACGACTACCTGTCGTCACGCTGGATCGTCGAACCGTTCCGCCTGTTCGACTGCTGCCTCGAGACCGACGCCGCGGTGGCGCTCGTCGTGACGACGCCCGAACGGGCCCGCGACCTGCGCCAGCCGCCGATCCTGATCGCCGGAGCCGCGAGCGGCGGCGGCCACACGTTGTACTCGAACCACCGTGAGGACCTGACGACGAGCGCGGCGGTCGACGTCGCACCCCGGCTCTTCGCGTCCGCCGGCCTGACGCCCGGCGATGTCGACGTGCTCGAGCTCTACGACGCGTTCACGCCGCTCGTGCTCCTCCAGCTCGAGGACTACGGCTTCTGCAAGAAGGGCGAGGCCGGCCCGGTCGTCGCGTCCGGCGCGACCCGGCAGGGCGGCGACCTGCCCGTCAACACCCACGGCGGTCACCTCTCCGAGGGGTACGTGCACGGCCTCAACCACGCGATCGAGGCCGTCTCGCAGCTCCGGGGGACGGCCGGGGAGCGCCAGGTGCCCGGGGCCGAGATCGCGCTCTCGACCGGCCAGCCCGGCTACGTCGCCGGCAGCACCGGCGCCGTGCTCTGGAGGCGAGGGTGAGAGTGGAGCGCGCGCGGTGACCGTCCTGCCGACACCCGACCGCGACTCGGCGCCCTGGTGGGACGCCCTGGCGCATCACGAGCTCACCCTGCAGCGCTGCGAGAGCTGCGGTGCGCTGCGATGGCCGCCGCGCGAGATGTGCAACCGGTGCGGCTCCCTCGGATGGGCGTGGGTCGCGGCGAGCGGACGGGGGACCGTCGCGAGCTGGATCGTGAACCATCACGCCTTCGGCGCCGGTGCCGGCGCGCGCCCGGCGCCCTACGTCGTGGTGCTCGCCCGCCTCGACGACCAGGACGACATCCTCATCCCGGGCGGCTGGGCCGGCGCCGCCGACGGCGCGGACCTGCGCATCGGGCTCCCCGTCGTGGCCGGTTTCGACGACGTCGACCTCGGCGACGTCGACGACCAGCTCGACACCTCGGGCGAGAGCGCACGCGCCGCGCTGCTCCGATGGAGCGCGGCATGAGCACGGGATCCTGTAGCAGTATCGAACGTAGGTCCGAGGAGGTCGGCCATGCCCGGCGTCGTCTACAACATGCAGCCCCAGCCGCCGGTCGAGGAGAACACCCGCTGGTTCGATGCCGGCGCGGTGACGATCGGCGTGGAGTACCGCGAGGTCGACCCGGCGAGCCTGGTCGAGACCTACAAGGACAGCCCCGAGGACATGGCCGAGCTCGAGGAGAAGTCGCCCGAGGGCGGCTTCAGCGACGAGGGAGTCTCCCTGCACGTGCGGGGCACCGACGACGGCCACGAGTACGTCCGGTTCGACGTGTTCGACGCCGAGCCGCACTACCACTACGTGCGGCCGACGGGTGACCACAACAACGTCGTGCCCTTCGATCCCGTCGCCGACGGCGAGATGCTGCCGTGGGCACTCGACCGGTTGCGGACCCGGCTGGGCGACATGCTCGCCGAGGCCGGAGGGAGCGCGCTGGTGCCCCGGCTCGATCCCGCCCTGCTCGGCAAGGTCGTCGACGAGGTCGGTGCGCTCGCCGAGCAGGCCCAGCGGAACCAGCGCGCGGCCCGCCCGGGGTGCCTGACGCCGCTCACCCCTCGGGGTGGGCGGGCTCCATCACGAAGTTGTTGAACAGCACGTTGAACGCGTGCCACGTGTTCCAGTGCTCGGTGAGGTACTTGATCTTCCCGGTGTCGTCGAACCGGAACACGAAGCAGTAGACGTTGCAGTAGTCCTGCCCGCCGAACGTCTTCGCGCGGAACGTCTGCTGTCGGACGACGTAGTCGCCGTCGGCCAGCATGACGACGTCCTCGGCGCGCCCGGTCGACATGTCGTAGACGTCGACGCCCGGCGCGCGCTTCTTCACCCCGCCACTGGGCAGGATGTTCCGGATCGCCTCGATCCCGCGGTGCTCGGTGTGCCCCTCGGCGTTGGGGATGAGCGGCAGGCCGTTCCACCAGACCGCGTCCTCGGCGAAGAGCTCGGTCTTGTCGGCCGGGCCGTCGGCCTCGCCGAACATCTGCCGGACGACGTCCAGGTTGCGCAGCTCGGTCTCGGTGTAGTCGCCCACGTTCAGCCCCACCGGTTCCAGTGGACGTGGCTGCTCGACAGGGTGCGGTTGCCCGGCTTGAAGTCGGTGCCGATCGTGTAGGCCACGGGGAACAGGCCGGCCTGGGTCACGCGGTCGTACGGGATGCCGAGGAGCTCGGCCATCTCCCGTTCCTTGTAGAGGTGGACGGTCGTCCACGCGCTCCCGAGCCCGCGGCTGCGCAACGCGAGCATGAAGCTCCAGACCCCGGGCAGGATCGAACCCCACCGGCTGGCCTGCTCGAAGATCGAGGCGCCCTCGAGCCGCCCGGCGATGCCCGCCACGAGCAGGACCGGGACCTCGTGCAGGTGGTCGCGGAGATGTGACACCGATGCGCCGATCCGCTGCGCCTCGGGTGTCGAGTAGTCGATCTGCGCGTCGGCAGCGGTGCGCGGGCGCGCGACGTGCGCGTCCATCCCCGCTCGGTACAGGTCGGCCATCGCGGCCTTCGTCGCGGGGTCGTCGACGAGCACCCACTGCCAGAACTGCTGGTTCGATCCGTTCGGGGCCTGGAACGCGAGCTCGAGGCATTCCTCCACGACGGCGCGGGGGACGGGCCGCTCGAGGTCGAGGCGGCGCCGCACGGCCCGGGTCGTGGTCAGCACCTCGTCGATCCCCAGGTTCGGCACGGATCAGGGAATAGTGGGTGCTCCGGGGCGGTTGCAACTCGCCGACGGCCGGACCCTGCTCCGTCCCGGTCCAACCGGCCCCGATCCGAGCTCGGGCCCCCGGACCCGAGCTCGGGCCGCGATCCGAACTCGGGCCGCGATCCGAACTCGGGCCGCGATCCGAACTCGGGGGGGTATTGCCTCTAGGCTGGTCGTGCCGACCGAATCGTCGCTGCGTGCTGCCGCGCCAGGTGGCCACGCAGGGTGGTCCGGACGGCGAGCCCCCAGCCCGCTGCCCTGCGAGAAGGTGCCGGCGGCAATCAGAGCAAGGAAGTAGGAACAGCAAACGTGGCAACTGGTACCGTCAAGTTCTTCAACGCCGAGAAGGGTTACGGCTTCATCAGCCGTGAACAGGGCGACGACGTGTTCGTCCACTTCTCGAACATCCAGGGCAGTGGTTACCGGACCCTCGAAGAGGGTCAGCGCGTCGAGTTCGACGTCGCACCGGGGCGAAAGGGCGAAGAAGCCCAGAACGTCCGAGTGATCTGACGAACGCCGCGGCCTGGAGCCGCCGGCCTTCGTGCCGGCGGCTTCGTCGCGTCAGCGGCGACCCGTCCAAGGGAGCTGCAACATGGGTACGCAACGAACCACCTTCGACAAGCTTCAACGGGAGCGGGCCAAGAAGGCGAAGGCGGCCGAGAAGCGGGAGCGCCGGCGCCAGCGGGACCAGGAGGCGGCCGATGCCGTCCCGACCTCCCACGACGGCCAGGAGCTCTCGGCGGCCGAGCTGCTCGTCCTCATCGAGGACCTGCACAAGCGCTTCGACGCGAAGCTGATCTCGTTCGAGGACTTCGAAGAGCAGAAGGCCGACCTGTTCGGGCGTCTGGCGGCCCTCCCGATCGAGTAGCCAGACTCCGGGGAGCACCAGGGCCGGCGAAGCGGGGGGAACGTGTCCGAGACCTTCGACCTCGTGATCCGGGGGGCCACCGTCGTCGACGGGACGGGGCGCCCCGGCGTGACCACCGACGTGGCGGTCAGGGGAGGGCTGGTCGCGGACGTGGGCCGGGTCGACGGTGTCGGCGCGTCGGAGATCGACGCCGACGGTCTCGTCGTCACTCCCGGCTTCGTGGACGTCCACACGCACTACGACGGGCAGGTCACCTGGGACCCGCTGCTGACGCCGTCCTTCTGGCACGGCGTCACCACGGCGGTCCTCGGCAACTGCGGCGTCGGCTTCGCGCCCGTCCGGCCCGACCGGCGTGACTTCCTCGTGCAGCTCATGGAGGGCGTCGAGGACATCCCCGGCACGGCGCTGCACGAGGGCATCCGCTGGGACTGGGAGACGTTCCCGGAGTACCTCGACGCGCTCGAGGCCATGCCCCGGGCCATCGACGTCGGGACGCACGTGCCCCACGGCGCCGTCCGGGCCTACGTCATGGACGAGCGGGGCGCCGCCAACGAGCCCGCCACCGACGACGACCTCGCCCGCATCGCCGAGATCGTCGAGTCGTCGGTGCGGGCCGGCGCCCTCGGCTTCTCGACCAACCGCCTGCCGTCGCACACCTCGCGCGACGGCCGCCCGGTGCCCGGCACCTTCGCCGACGCCCGTGAGCTCGACGCCATCGGCCGCGCGGTCGCCGCGGGCGGCGGCGGCGTCGTCGAGGTCGTCTCGTCGGAGGCGATGGGCATGGTGCGTGGCGGCTGGCGGGCGGACGTCGACTGGGCCACGCGGCTGTCGCTCGAGACCGGCCTCGCGGTCACGCTCTGCCTCAGCCAGGTCGACAACCAGCCCGAGCACTGGCGCGAGGTCCTCGGCTGGATCCACGAGGCGCGCGCCGCGGGCGCGAACCTGGTCCCCCAGGTCGCGGGGCGGCCCCTGGGCCTCCTCCTCGGGTTGACGACCAAGCACCAGTTCACGGGCCGCCCCGGCTTCGACGAGGTCGCGCACCTGCCGTTGCGCGACCGGGTGCGGGCGTTGCGCGACCCGGAGCGGCGCGCCCGCATCCTGGCCGAGTCCGGGCCGTCGGCCGGGCTCGCCGTCTACGCGACGAAGCTCGCGGCCAAGGCGTTCCCGCTCGGTGACGTGCCCGACTACGAGCCGACAGCCGACACGTCGGTGGCCGCGGTCGCCGAGGCGACGGGGCGCACGATCGACGAGGTCTACTACGACCTCTACCTCGAGGACGACGGCCGCCGGCTCGTGCTGTTCACGCTCGGCGGCTACGCCTACCGGAACAGCGACCACATCCGGGAGATGCTCGCCGATCCCGCGACCGTCCTCGGCCTGGCCGACGGCGGCGCGCACGTCGCGCTCATCTGCGATGCGTCGGCGTACACCTCGATGCTGTCGTACTGGGTGCGCGACCGGACGCGGGGCGCGCGCCTGCCGCTCGAGCTCGCGGTGTCGAAGATGACGGGCGCGCCCGCACGGCTCTACGGGCTCGACGACCGGGGCGTCGTGGCGCCCGGGCGCAAGGCCGATCTGAACGTCATCGACCTCGACCGCCTGCGGCTCCACGCCCCCGAGGTGGTGAACGATCTCCCGACCGGCGCGTCGCGCGTCGTCCAGCGCGCCGACGGCTACGTGGCCACCGTCGTCTCCGGCGAGGTCGTCGCCCGCGACGGCGAGGACACCGGCGCGCGCCCGGGCCGGTTGGTCCGGCGCGGTCGCCGTTGACCGACCCGGTACGCGCGGCGCTCGCGGCGCCGCCGCGCGTCCCGTGCGACATCGATCGCTTCACGTCGAACACGCTGTTCGGCGAGCCCGGCATCCACCCTGACGGTCCGCCGATGGTCCCCGTGGCCGGCCCTGCCGTCGACGCACCGTCCGCTCGGGCCGCGCTCGTCGCGATCGGCCTCGCGGGCCCCGCCGACTGATGCAGCGGACGTCGACGACGGTCGTGGCGCTCGTCGGCGACCGCGCCCGCGAGTGCGTGACCGCGCTCGGCCGGTCCGCGAACGTGGTCGCCCACGTCGCCGATCCGGACCGCGGACCGCTCGAGCGGGCGGTGGACGCGTGGGCCGTCGCGTCGCGCACGCATGCGCCCTACTTCGCGCACGACGCCGATCCGCTCGCCGCGGTCGTCGACGCGTGGGTCCGCCGCTACGACGAGGAGGGGCCGGCCGGCGAGCTCGAAGTCGCCGTCGCCGAGACGGTGGCCCGCTGGCGCGCCCGCTCGATCGAGCTGCCCGACTACTACCTCGTGCTCGACGCCGAGACGTGGGGCGAGACGCGCCGTCACTGGTACCTCGGCGTGCTGCACGACGCCGGCCCTGCCCGCGTCGTCCCCGTTGCTTCCGACCCGCTCGTGCTCGCCGACACGGTCGGTCACCTCGCCGCCGGCCGTTGGTGGCCCGACGTCGACCGCCTCCTCGACGGCGTCGACCGCGTCGTCCCCGACCGCGTCGGTCGCGTGTCGGCGACCCCGGGATAGCCGCCCCGGGGCCCTTCGATCCCGCAGGGGTACGCTCCCCGGCCATGGCCGAGTTCGAGACCGTGCTCTACGAGGAGGTCGGGGGCGTCGCGTGGATCACGCTGAACCGTCCGGACCGCCTCAACGCCTTCAACTTCAAGATGCAGGAGGAGTTGCAGTCGATCTGGCGCGACCTGCGCCGCAACGAGGACGTGCGCTGCGCCGTCCTCACCGGCGCCGGCGACAAGGCGTTCTGCACCGGGATCGACCGCTACGAGGCCATGGGTGACTGGGACGACCCCGACGACGCCGGCCGGTCACAGGGCGGCGCGGTCGGTCGCGACCGGGGCACCGGAGGTGCGGGCGACACGCCCTGGCACTTCGACGATCCGGGCGACCTGCTCGGCCCGAAGGCCAACGACCTGTGGAAACCGGTCATCGCGGCCGTGAACGGGATGGCCTGCGGCGGAGCGTTCTACATGCTCGGCGAGGTCGAGTTCATCGTGGCGTCCGAGAACGCGACCTTCTTCGACCCGCACGTCACCTACGGCATGACCTCGTGCTTCGAGTCAATGCACATGCTGCAGAAGATGCCGTTCCACGAGATCATGCGCGTCGCGCTGCTGGGCGCGAACGAGCGCATGTCCGCGCAGCGTGCTCGTGAGATCGGTCTGGTCTCCGAGGTCGTGCCGCTCGAGCAGCTCCACGACGCGACGGCCTGGGTCGCCAACGCGATCGCGGCCGCGCCCCCCGTCGCGATCCAGGGGACCGTCCGGTCGATCTGGGCCGCGCGCGAGCTGTCGCGGATGCAGGCCCTCGACATGGGACGGGTGATCATCCGGCTCGGGAGCCAGGCTGCGTCGCTGTACGCCGGCCAGCAGCAGTTCGCCAGCGGCAAGCGCGTCGAACCCCGCATCCGCTGAGATGAGCGGCGCCGAGCTCCGAGCCCCTGCGCGCTTCGGCGCGTTCGTCGCGCCGTTCCACGACCCGCGCGGCAATCCGACGCTGCAACTGCGGCGCGACCTGGACCTGGTCGAGCACCTCGACCGGCTCGGCTACGACGAGGTGTGGCTGGGCGAGCACCACTCGGGTGCGTACGAGATCAGCGCGTCGCCCGAGGTCATGATCGCCGCGGCTGCCGAACGCACCCGGCGCATCCGGTTGGGGACGGGCGTGAACTCCCTGCCGTACCACAACCCGTACCTGCTCGCCGACCGAATCGTGCAGCTCGACCACCTGAGCATGGGACGGGTGATGCTCGGGATGGGCCCTGGCCAGCTCCCGTCGGACGCGTTCATGATGGGGATCGACCCGCGCGACCAGCGCGACATGATGATCGAGTCGGCCGAGGTCATCGTGCCGCTCCTGCGCGGCGAGACGGTCACGCACAAGGCCGACTGGTTCCGCCTCGAGGACGCACGCCTGCAGCTCCTCCCGTTCAATCCCGACGGCATCGAGGTCGGGGTGGCGTCGACCGTGTCGCCCACGGGTGCGACGCTCGCGGGGCGTCTCGGTCTGTCGCTGCTGTCGGTCGCCGCCAGCGACCCGCGGGGATTCGACGCGCTCGACACCAACTGGGCGGTGTGCGAGCGCGTCGCCCGCGAGCACGGCGCGGTTGTCGACCGGTCGCGGTGGCGGGTCGTGGCGTCGATGCACCTGGCCGAGACGCGCGAGCAGGCCGAACGTGAGATGGAGCACGGGATCCTGGCGCTGACCGGGTACATGGAGGGCCTGGGCGGGCGGAAGCTCCCGTGGAGCGACTCGCCGCGGGCGGCACTCGAGTGGTGGACGACCAAGGGGTTCCCCGTCTTCGGCGTCGCGACGGTCGGCACGCCCGACGACGCGATCGCCACGATCCGGGCGCTGACCGAGAAGACCGGCGGGTTCGGCTCCTTCCTGTTCCTCGCCCACAACTGCGCGTCGTGGGAGGCGACGAAGCGGAGCTACGAGCTGTTCGCGGAGAACGTGATCCCGGCGCTGCGTGGAGCGAACGCCAACCGCGAGGCGAGCATCCGCTGGGCGGGTGCCAACAGCGAGCGTTTCATCGGCGCCATGCAGCAGGCGATCGTCGAGGCGCTCGAGCGCTACTCGCCCACGACGGCGACCTGACGGTGCCGCGCGACCGGTCGACCCGCGGCCTCGCGACGTACGACGTAGGTGCGGGCGAGATAGTCGCCCACGCGTCGGTGGCGCGAGGTGAGCATGGCGAGCCACAGGCCGATCGGGAGCAGGAGCGTCAGGCCGTCGACACCCCAGCAGACGGCTCGCAGGAGTGAGCGCTTCCAGCCCGGCTTCGACCCGTCGGCGCGGACGACCCGGATCGCGAGGGCGGACTTTCCCGGCGACGCGCCGGTGATCCCCTGGGTGACCACGAAGACGAGCACGAACAGCACGACCAACGTGATCGAGAACCAGATGAACACGCGGTCGTTCACGATCAGGGCCTGGTCGCCGTAGCCGAGGCAGCTCCGACCCTTCGGGATCGGGTCCGGGCAGCCGTGGGAGCTGCGCCGGACGTCACCTGTCACGTAGACGACGAGGAGGAGGATCCCCGCGACCAGCCCGGCGTCGACGACGTAGGCGACGATCCGCCGCAGCACCACCTGCGTGGGGTCGCGCCGATCAGGAGTCAGCCATACCCGCAGTCGGTGACCGAGCCCGGGGCGGCTTACGGTCGCTGCGGCTCCCACGGCTTCCCCGCGTACTCGTCGCGCAGCTTGTTCTTCACGATCTTGCCGGTGGCGGCGCGCGGCAGGTCGGGCCGCACGACGAGCTGCTCGGGGATCTTCTGCGTCATCAGCTTCGCGTCACGGCAGTACTGCACCATCTCGGCGAAGGTGAGCGGCTCGGCGCCGGCGACGCCCTGCACGACGGCGCACACGCGCTCGCCCCGTTCCGGGTCGGGAAGGCCGATGACGGCGACGTCCTCGACCTTCGGGTGCGTGTAGAGGAGGTCCTCGATCTCCTTGGCGCTGATGTTCTCGCCCTTGCGGACGATGACGTCCTTGAGGCGGCCGGTGAGCACGACGTGACCGTCCTCGCGGACGTAGCCGAGGTCGCCGGTCCGGAAGAAGCCGTCCTCGTCGAACGCCTCCTTGTTCAGATCCGGATCCGTGTAGCCGCGGAGCACCATCGGGCCCCGCAGGCGCATCTCGCCGACCTCGCCCGGCGCCGCGGGCTTGCCGTCGAGACGGACGACCTTGATCTCCATGCCGACCACCGGACGACCGTCGGTGTTGGCGAGCTGCTCGTCGGTGTCGTGCGGCGATCCGGACGCGATCATCGGCGACTCGGTCATGCCGTATCCGTGCACGATTCCGCGCCCGCCGATCTCGCGCTGCACCTCGTAGTGCAGCTCGGGCGGCTTCGGCGCGCCACCGCCCGACATCAGGCGCAGCGTCGGCAGGATCGACCGGCCCGGTTGCTTGCGCTGCTCGGCGAGGAACGCGATGTAGAACGCGGTGCTCCCGCCGACCATGGTGACGCCGTGCTCGCGGAACACCGCGAGGGTCTCGGCGGGGGAGAAGGCCTCCACCAGCACGGCGGGGAAGCCGATGGCGAGGATGCACACGAGGTAGTCGGGCCCGCCGATGTGCGCGTAAGGAAAGGCGATCGAGCCGACGTCGTCGCGTTTGATGTCGATGGCGACGGCCATGCCCCAGCCGCCGGCGATGAGCGTCTGGTCGGTGTGGCAGACACCCTTGGGATCCGCGGTGCTCCCCGACGTGTAGTAGATCCAGCGGACCGGGGCCTCGTCGGGCGGCGCGCCGGCGGGCGCCGGCGGGAGCGTGGCCGGGTCGCCCTCGGGCAGGCCGTCGTCGACGACGAGGATCTGCGGCGGCGTCTCGAGGCCGGCGCCGACCCGCTCGGCGAGCTCGCGGTAGTCGAAGCCGCGGAACACGCCGGGGATCGCGAAGAAGCGAGCGCCGGTCTGGGCCAGCGCGAACCCCACCTCGCGGTCGCGGTAGAGGTGGATGATCGGGTTCTGGAGGGCGCCGAGCCGGGAGAGCGCGACCGACAGGACCACCGAGTCGATCCGGGTCGGGAGCTGCCACGAGAACCGCGTCTCCGCGGTGACGCCGAGCGCCTGGAGGCCGGCGGCGACCCGCTCGGCCCGGTCGCGGAACTCCGCGAAGGTGAGCGTCCGGTCGTGCTCGTCGACGAGCATCACGCGGTCGGGGTCGAGCGCGGCGCGGCGCTCGACGAGCTCCCAGATCGTGCGGGCGCCCTCGATGATCTTGTCGTCGTCCGGCATCGGCGGGCGAGGTTACGCCTCGCGATGGGTCAGGTGCGCTCCCAAGCGCTCGAGGAACGTCCGCCGCTCGGCTTTGAACGCCGGGTCGGATGGTGATCGGTCGGTGACGAGGCGCGTCAGCTGGGGGAAGGCGAACGGGAAGATGGCGAGGGCGAGCTCCGACAGCACGAGCTGGCGGGCGTCCAGGTCGGCCGGGATCGTGCCGTCGCGCTGGGCGGTCTCGATCGCCGCGACCCAGTCGTCGAAGGCGGCGCGGCGCAGGTCCTCGTTCTCGATCGCGGCGCGGTCGCTGCGCTCGAGGGCCTCCCACATCAGCAGGCGGACGTAGTCGCGGGAGTCGGCCATCCGGTCCTGCAGGTTGGCGATCCGCCCCGCGCTCGTCCGGTCGCGCTGGGCCGCGGGCGGTGCCTGCTCGGTCAGCCGGTGGCGGAGGACGGCTCGGAACAGGCCGTCCTTGGAGCCGAAGTAGTAATAGAGCATCCGCTTGTTGGTGCCGGCCCGGAGCGCGATCGCGTCGACGCGGGCGCCGTTGATGCCGCGGGCCGAGAAGTCGCGCAGCGCGGCGGCGAGGATCCGGGCCCGCGTGCGCTCGGCGTTGCGGGGCCGGGGCGGGCGGGCCGCGGGCGCCGTCGGTTCGTCGGCCACCGCCTCCGCAGGGATCTCGACTGGTTGCGTCATGCCGGCCCGCCGCGCTAACGTACTAACCAGATAGTTAACATAGCAGATCGGGACGACAGGGCCGGACACGGATCCGGACGGCGGTGACCGGATGTCGACGGGCGACGGCGCCGACCACGGGAGCGATGAGGACCGCGGAGTCGATCGGGACGACCAGGGACGCCCAGCTCGTCCACCAGCGCCGCTGGTGGACGCTGCTCGTCCTGTCCATGTGCGTCGTCGTCATCGGCATCGACAACACGGTGCTCAACGTCGCGCTGCCGAGCATCGTCCGGGACCTCGGCGCGTCCGGCTCCGAGCTCCAGTGGACGGTCGACTCCTACACGCTCGTCTTCGCGTGCCTGCTGCTCACGGCGGGCGGCTACGGCGACCGCTACGGCCGCCGGCGCGCGCTGCGCTTCGGCCTCGCCTGGTTCGGTGTGTTCTCGGCGTTGGCGTCGACGGCGGCGTCGCCGACGATGCTCATCGTGACGCGGTGCCTGATGGGCTTCGGCGCGGCGTTCATCTACCCGACGACGCTCTCGATCATCACCAACACGTTCCGTGATCCGAACGAACGCGCCCGAGCGATCGGCATCTGGGCCGGTGTCAGCGGCGTCGGGATCGCGCTCGGACCGGTGCTGGGCGGGGTGCTCGTCGAGCACTTCGGGTGGTCGGCGGTCTTCCTGATCAACGTTCCCGTCTGCACGTTCGCGTTCCTGCTCGCCCGGTGGTTCGTCCCCGACTCGAAGTCGCCCGAGCACGCCCCGCTCGATCCGGTCGGTGCGTTCCTCTCGATCGTGGGCCTCGTCGGGCTGCTTATCGGCATCATCCAGGCCCCGGCCTCGGGTTGGGGCTCGCCGATCGTGCTCGGCGGGTTCGGGTTGGCGGCAGTCGTCCTGCCGCTCTTCGCGTGGTGGGAGCACCACACCGACGAGCCGATGCTCGACGTCCGCGTGTTCCGGAACCCTCGATTCACGGCCGCGTCGGCGACGATCACGCTCACGCAGTTCTCGCTGTACGCGTCGACGTTCCTGCTCACGCAGTACTTCCAGTTCATCCTCGGCTACAGCCCCTTGAAGTCCGGTCTCATGCTGACGCCCGTCGCGCTCGGGCTCATGATCGCGGCGCCGCAGTCGCCCAAGTTCGTGCTGCGGTACGGCACGACGCGCGTCGTCGTGTTCGGGCTCACGATGATCGCGATCGCGACGGCGTGCTACGCATCCGACACGCTGATGTCGAGCTTCGTGCTCGGGTTCGCCGTGCGGGGCTTCTACGGCCTCGGGCTGGGGATCGCGATGGCGCCCGTCACCGAGTCGATCATGGGATCGCTCCCACCCGAGCGTGCCGGAGTCGGCTCCGCCGTCAACGACACGACGCGCCAGACGGGCGGCGCGCTCGGCGTCGCCGTCCTCGGGAGCGTTCTCCTGGCGCGCTACCACTCGATCTTCGACGGCACCACGAGCCTTCCCGCGAAGGTCGTGCACGCGGCCCGCGACTCGATCGGCACGTCGATCCAGGTGGCGTCGAAGCTGCCGGCGCCGCTCGCGGGCCGGCTCCACTCGGTGGCCCGCCATGCGTTCCTCACGTCGATGCGCGTCTCGTACGCCGTCGGCTTCCTGTTCATCTGCGGGGCGACGTTCATCGCCTTCAAGTTCCTCCCCGCCCGCGCCGCGACGTTCCCCGGCGCGGAGGACGACGACGAGGCCTTGATGCGCGCCGCAGCCCTCGAGATCGGCGTCGAGGACGCCGTCTGAGATCGCGGCAACCCGGCGCGGGTCGTCCGTCCCCCTGGACCCGCGCCGGGCTCCGCGTTCGTCAGGAGCCGTAGACGGCGTCGGTGCGGTCGCGGCGGCCGGTGAGCATCCCCTCGGGGATCGGCCACCAGTGCTCCCGGTCGTCGACGCGCGACCACTCCGTGACGGCGACGCGGCGGGCGATGCGCCACTCACCGGACCGGCGTTCGAACCGGTCGACGTAGCGGAAGCCGGTCATGAGGTTGCCGCGCGGGTCGTCGCCCGCACTCCGGTGGAACGCGATGCCGTAGGTCTCGCACCGGGCGACATCGGGATCGCCGGGATCGAGCTCGACGAGCAGGTTGCCCACGAAGTGCATCGTGAGCTCGTAGCGGCCGAGCAGCCGGAAGACCCATTCGAGGAACTCGTCGACGGTGCCCGAGAAGCTGCCGTGGTCGTCGGTGGCGTCCGCGTGGTAGCACGACCGGACGAGATCGCGGTCCATCCGGTCGACGCCCCGGCAGTAGCGCAGCACGACGGTGCGGACGGCTCGCTCGGCGAGCAGGGCGGCGAGGTCGTCGTCGTGGGTCACGGGCGCCGACCCGGGCAGATCGCGTCCACCGGTGCCGCCCGGCGCGGAGGGGTCAGAGCGCCTTTTCGATCGCTTCGACGATCTCGGGGGACTCGGGCTCGACGGTCGGGGCGAACCGGGCGATGACCGAACCGTCGCCGGCGACGAGGAACTTCTCGAAGTTCCAGCGGATGTCGCCGTCGTGGCCCTCGGCGTCGGCGGTCTTGGTGAGCTCCGCGTAGATCGGGTGGCGCTGCGCACCGTTGACGTCGATCTTCTCGGCGAGCGGGAAGGTCACGTTGTACTGCGTGGTGCAGAAGTCGCGGATCTCCTCGGGCGTGCCCGGCTCCTGGCCCATGAACTGGTTGCACGGGAAGCCGAGCACCGAGAAGCCGCGGTCGGCGTACTTCTCGTGGATCTTCTCGAGGCCCGTGTACTGCGGCGTGAGCCCGCACTTCGAGGCGACGTTGACGACGAGCGTGACCTTGCCCTTCTGTGCCGACATGAGGTCCGGCTCGCCTTCGAGGCTGTTCACGGGGAGGTCGTAGATCGACATCGGCGGCGTCCCTTCCGGTTCGGGGCCGTCCCGCGCGGCCGCTCGGGCTTCGTGGTTTGCGGGGCACACCCTAATCTCGTCGGTGCATGCCGGATCGGGCCCCGTACCTCACTGCGCGCCTGCAGGGCTTCGGCACGACGATCTTCGCCGAGATGTCCGCGCTGGCCGTTGCCACCGGGGCGATCAACCTCGGGCAGGGGTTTCCCGACGTCGACGGCCCGACCGAGGTCGCCGACGCCGCCATTGCCGCGATCCGGGCGGGGCACAACCAATACCCGCCGGGCATCGGGATCGCCGACCTGCGGTTGGCGATCGCCGAGCACCAGCGAAGGTTCTGGGGCATCGAGCTCGACCCCGACTCCGAGGTGATCGTCACCGCGGGTGCGACGGAGGCCATCACCGCGGCGATCATCGCCCTGTGTGAGCCGGGCGACGAGATCGTGACGTTCGAGCCGACGTATGACTCGTACCGGGCGGCGGCGACGATCGCCGGCGCCACCCTCCGGGTGGTGACCCTGCACCCTCCCAGCTACGACTTCGCCATCGAGGATCTCGAGGAAGCCTTCACCCGCCGTACCCGCCTCGTGCTGCTGAACTCGCCGCACAACCCGACGGGCAAGGTGTTCTCGAGCGACGAGTTGGCGGCCATCGCCGAGATGTGCTGCGCACACGACGTGATCGCGCTCACCGACGAGGTATACGAGCACCTGGTGTACGAGGGGACGCACGTCCCCCTGGTGACGTTCCCGGGCATGGCCGAGCGCACGATCACCGTGTCGTCGGCCGGCAAGACGTTCTCGTTCACCGGATGGAAGGTCGGGTGGGCGTGTGGGCCGGCGGCGCTCGTCGACGCGGTTCGCGCGGTGAAGCAGTTCCTGACCTACGTCAACGGCGCCCCGTTCCAGCACGCGGTCGCCGTCGGACTACGGCTCGGCGACGATTACTTCGACGCCGTCCGTGACGAGCTGCGCGAGAAGCGTGACCTGCTCAGCGACGGGCTGCAGGCCGCTGGCCTCACCGTGTTTCGTCCCGCCGGTACCTACTTCGTCACCGCCGACATCCGACCGCTCGGCGAGTCGGACGGGTTCGCCTTCTGCCGATCGCTACCCGACCGGTGCGGCGTGGTCGCCGTGCCCAGCCAGGTGTTCTACGAGCATCAGAGCGAGGGCCAGCACCTCGTGCGATTCGCGTTCT
>Ga0070741_10012124_pt1 | contig 15683 bp, 15 predicted proteins | sample Coa_R1_4_FD_66440 | JGI IMG/M metagenome (GOLD analysis project Ga0070741, IMG submission 66440) | Surface soil microbial communities from Centralia Pennsylvania, which are recovering from an underground coalmine fire - Coalmine... | ecosystem: Environmental > Terrestrial > Soil > Unclassified ...
AGGGCTTCGGGATCGTGCTGCTCGAGGCGATGCTCGCCGGCCTGCCGGTCACCGCGACGCGCGTGAGCGCCGTTCCCGAGATCGTGGTCGACGGCGAGACCGGCGTGCTCGTCGAGCCGGAAGACGCGACAGCGCTCGCCGAGGCGCTCGACGGGCTGCTGGCCGATCCGGAACGCGCGCGCACGCTCGGCGCTGCCGGGCTCGCCCGCGCGCGCGGCGAGTTCTCGGTCAGCCGGATGACGGACGCGACACAGGCGCTCTACGAGCGCCTGTGACCGCCTGCTCGAGCAGCAGCGGCGCGAGCGCCGCCGCGAAGAGCAGCGGCGACGTGATCACACGGCGGGCGGTCGTGTTGAGGTCGTAGTCGAACGGCAGCGATGTCGCCCAGTAGACGAACACGAGCTCGACGTAGGAGAGGACGATCAGCCCGAGCACGAGCAGCGGCCCGCGTCGAGCTCCGCCGTAGAACCACGCGAGCGCGACGGCGGCGATCACGAGCGGCAGCAGCGCGAGCCAGGACGCCGGGTCGAACGCCTCCTTCAGCAGCCGTCCCCCCGCGATCGGAATGCGGCCGAGGTGGTGGATCGACGGGGTGCTGCCCGCGTAGTAGTTCGTCAGATCGTGCGCGCGCGTGTAGAGGCGCCACGGCACGATCCCGACGAGCGCGACGACGCCGGTCGCGACGGTCAGTGCAGTCGAGCGCCACGCCCGCTGCCAGGCGAGGAGCACGATCAGGAGGCCGAACAGCGTGCCGACGAACAGCTCGCCCTCGTTCTTCGCCGCGAGCGCGCCGGCGGCGAAGAGCGCGAGCAGGACGAGCGCGGCGCGGTCGCCTTCCTCGAGCCAGATCCAAGCGAAGATCCCGGCGAGCGCGAACAGCACCGCAAGCGGGACGTCGGCCACCGCATACGCCGCCTGGATCCCGAGCGACGGCGCGACCACCACGGTCGCCGCAGCCGCCCACACGAACGCGACGCGCGCCCGCGGCAGCAGCAGCTCGAACAGCGCGCCGACGTAGCCGGCGACGAGCAGGAAGAACTGCAGGTGCACGACCTGCGTGGCGAAGCCGCCCATGAAGCGGAAGTCGATCGCTTCGAGCGCCGGCACGAGCACCGGGTAGTCGGAGTTCGGCGCCGACCGGAAGTACGACGCGTCGAGACCGCCGAGCAGCACGAACGACTTCGCCTTCGGCGTCCACTGCGCCCACGCGTCGTAGGCCCAGAGCGGCTGGAAGAAGAGGTCGACGCCGAGGACGACGAGGAAGGCGACCACGAGCAGCGCCGCCCACCAGGGCCCGACGCGCGGCAGCGGCGCGGCGATGCGCCGGTCGCGGACGAAGCCGCAGGCGGCGAGCACGGCGCAGAGCACGAGAATCTCCCAGACGCGAAGCGACGCGCCCGCGAGCAGCAGCAGCGTCGCGATCACGCCGACCGACGCGATCCCGACGAGGTAGGCCGTCGCGGCGCCGCCGAGCCTGCGTCCGCGGCGGCCGCCGGTGATCAGGCGGTGGACGCCCCACCCCGCCGCCCAGATGCAGAGGTTCGCGAGGCCGAGCTGCAGCGCGTCGGCGGTCACCGACGCACTCGCGCGAGGTAGTACGTGTGCGGCGACGGGCCGCCGTCCGTGACGAGCTTGTGGACCGCGGCGATGCGCACGCCGACGCGGCGCGGATCTTCGTCCCAGGAGAGAATCCAGTCTGCGCTCGCCGGGTGCAGTACCCGAGTGCGCGGAAGCAGTGCGTACCCGGCCCACTCCCAGAAGGCGGTCAACTGCGAGCCGACCGCCTTCGACGCGACGACGGCGTAGGTGGAGCGGCGCGGCATCAGCCGGCCGAGGCTCGCAACGGCTTCGGGATCGAGATGCGCGGTCTGCGCACCGACGGCCTCCGCCTCGGAGCGGGTCAGGCTGCTGTTCGAGCGCGTGTCCTCCACGATCCGCCACGCGACGAACGGTGCGGCTGCGACGGTCGTGGCGAGCAGGAACGCGACGACGACGGTTACGGCCGCGGCGGCTTCGCTTGGAGCGAGCGCGGGGCGGAGCCGCCGCCAGACGACGACGGCGAGGGCCAGCCCGATCAGGACGCCGATTGCAAGGAGCGCCTGCCCGACGTGGCCCGGGTGGGGAAGCGCCAGCATCCGGGCGCCGAGTGTAGTTCCCTTAGCGTTGACCGATGCTCACGATCTCGCTCGTCACACCGTCGCTGAATCAGGCTCCGTTTTTGGACGACGCGCTCGGCTCGGTGCTCGATCAGCGCGACCCGTCGCTCGAGTACGTCGTCGCCGACGGCGGTTCGACCGACGGCTCGGTCGACGTCATCGAGGGACGGGCCGACCGGCTGACGGCCTGGTGGAGCGAGCGCGACGCCGGCCACGCCGACGCGGTCAACAAAGGCTTCGCGCGGACGAGCGGCGAGATCATGGGCTGGCTCAATTCGGACGACCGGCTGCTGCCGCGCGCGCTCGAGGTGGTGCGCGAGCTGTTCACCCGTTTCCCCGAGGTGAAGTGGCTGACGAGCGGCAGCCCGGTCATGCTGGACGAGGAAGGTCGCTTCGTTCGGGTTGGGCGCACGTTCGGGTTTGCACGCGAGCCGTATCTGCTCGGCCTGAACGGGCTGCGCTCGTGGTCGCGCCAGTACTTCGTGCAGCAGGAGTCGACATTCTGGCGGCGCGGGCTCTGGGACGCAGCGGGCGGTGCGCTCGACACGAGCTTTGAGCCGGCGGCCGACTTCGAGCTCTGGCGACGTTTCTTCGACCACGCAGAGCTCTGGACGATCGACACGGTGCTCGGCGCGTTTCGCGTGCACGGCGCGCAGCGGACCGCGTCGCAGCTCGACGCCTATCGCGAGCAGGCGCTGCGCGCGCTCCCTTCCTCGTCGAATCGCACGCTGCTCGCAGCGCGGGCCGTGTCGCGGCTGCCCGCGGGCGTACGTCGCCGGACAGGTGCCGGGTGGAGCGCGCCGGTGATCAGCTGGAGTCGCACGACGCGCGACTGGCAGACGATGCGGCGGCCGATCCTGTGAGGTTCTCGCTCGCGATGCCGACGCGCAACATGGGGTTGCACATCGGCAAAGCCGTGGAATCCGCACTGGAGCAGCAGGACGTCGACGTCGAGCTGCTCGTACAGGACGCCTGCTCGACGGACGACACGGTCGACGTGCTCGCCGCTCTTGCCGACCCACGCGTCGCGACCGTGCGCGAGCCGGATGCCGGGCAGGCGGATGCGATCAACCGAGGCCTCGCCCGGGCGAGCGGCGATGTCTTCGGCTGGCTCAACGCCGACGACGAGCTCGAGCCCTGCGCGCTCGCGCGGGTGGCCGACGTGTTCGAGCGCGAGCCACAGGCGGAGCTGGTGTACGGACGCGGCTATTACATCGACGAGGGGGGCAACGCGCTGCGGCCGTACGACGTGCGCCCCTTCGACCGCCGGCTGCTGCTAACGCGCGACTTCGTCCTCCAACCGGCAACGTTCTGGCGCCGGGGACTGTGGGAGCGCGTCGGGCCGCTCGACCCTACGCTCACGTGGGGATTCGACTGGGACTGGTTCATCCGCGCGAGCCGCGAGACGACGTTTCGGTTCCTCGACACCGATCTCGCGCGCTACCGGCTCACCGGCGAGAACAAGTCGCTTTCCGGCGGAGCGGCGCGCCAGGCAGAGCTCGCAGCGATCGCGCGGCGGCACGGCGGACGGCGGCAGCCGACCTATCTCTACTGGCGGTTCACGACACTCAGGGAGCGCGTGCCGGTCGTCGCCCCCCTCGAGCCGCTGCTGTGGCGCCTCTTCCCCGGCCGGATCATGGCCTGAGCGCGGCGGGTGCAGCCGGAACGCCCCGATACCATCCCTTCGATTCGATGAGCGCGTCCGTCGCAACCAGCGAACGCAGTCAGCACACCGCCGTCACCGTGATCACGCCCGCCGAAGGGTGGGTCGCGCCGCGCCTGCGTGAGGCGTGGGAGCACCGGGATCTCGCGTGGTTCTTCGCATTGCGCGACATCAAGGTGAAGTACGCGCAGACGGCGCTCGGCGCGCTCTGGACCGTCTTCCAGCCGATTGCGCTGATGCTGGTCTTCACGTTCGCGTTCCGGAAGCTGGGACACGTCACCACCGGCAGCATCCCGTACCCGCTCTTCGTCCTGTCGGGGCTCGTGTTCTGGACGTTCTTCTCCCGCGTCGTCGCGCTCGGCTCGGACAGCCTCGTCGCGAACGCGCCGCTGCTGACGAAGACGGCTTGCCCGAGACTACTGATGCCGTTCTTCCCCGTGTTGTCGGCGCTCTTCGACTTCGGCATCACGCTCATGCTCGTGCTGGTGCTCGCTGCGGGCTACGGCGATTACCCGACGTGGCGAATCGTCCTGCTACCAGTTTTTCTGTTGATTGGCTGCGCGCTCAGCCTCGGGCTCACACTCACGCTCTCTGCGATCAATGTGCGGTACCGCGACGTGCGCAACGCGCTGCCGTTCGTGTTGCAGGCGCTGCTGTTCCTGAGCCCGATCGCGTATCCTCTTAACCGGTTGGGGCCGCGCTGGGAGCACGTCCTCTCCCTCAATCCGCTCGTCGGCGTCATCAACGGCTTTCGCTGGGCTCTGCTCGGCGCAACGCGACCGACCGCCTCGAGTGTCGCGATCGCGATCGCCATCTCGCTCGTGCTGCTCCTGATCGGGCTCGCGTACTTCTCGCGGGTGGAGCGCGTCTTCGCCGACGTCGCGTGACCGGCGAATCCGTCGTCCGCGCCGAGGGGCTCGGCAAGCTATACCGGATCGCGCGTTCGGGAGGGCCTGAGGGCCGCTCGTTCGCGGAAGGGGCTCGTCGCCTGCTGCGCGCTTCCAACTGGTCCCGCGGACGCGAAGGATTCTGGGCGCTCCGTGACGTTTCGTTCGACGTGCGGCAGGGTGAGATCCTCGGCATCGTCGGCGCGAACGGCGCCGGCAAGTCGACGCTCCTCAAGATCCTCGCGCGCATCACCGATCCGACCGAGGGCTGCGCGGAGATCCGCGGACGACTCGGCTCGCTGCTCGAAGTCGGAACCGGCTTTCACCCGGAGCTGACGGGCCGCGACAACGTAATGTTGAACGGGGCGATCCTCGGGATGCGCCGCTCCGAGATCGCACGCCGCTTCGATGAGATCGTCGAGTTCTCGGGGATCGAGCGGTTCATCGACGTCCCCGTAAAGTTCTATTCGAGCGGCATGTACGTGCGGCTGGCGTTCTCGATCGCAGCCCATCTCGATCCGGACGTTCTGGTCGTGGACGAAGTCCTCGCCGTCGGGGACATCGACTTCCAGCGCAAGTGCCTCGGGAGAATCGACGAGGTCGCGCACACGGGACGCACGATCATCTTCGTGAGCCACAACCTCGCGACGGTTTCCGCGTTGTGCAGCCGGGCGATCCTGATCGAGAAAGGGCGACTGGTCGCCGAGGGAAGCGTCAGATCCGTTCTCGAACGCTATGTCGCGTCGACAGTCGCTCACACCGGCACGTCTCTTCGAGAGCGACTCGATCGGCGCGGGTCCGGTCGTGTTCGCTTTACCGGCGTCAGAGCCGGAGGACCGTCCGGCGCGCTCGTGGTCGGCGAGGACGCAGAGTTCTGGCTCGATTACGACGCCGATGCGCCGAGCGATCTCGCGAACGTCATGGTCGGTGTCGCCGTGTACGGCGGGATGGGTGAGCCGATCTTCGTGTGCTCGTCGCGCGTGAGCGGGCAAGACTTCGAGGCGGCTCCGAGCGAAGGGGCATTCTGTTGCTCGATCCCTCGCCTGCCGTTGCTGCCCGGCCACTACACGCTGAACGTGTACGCCGAGGTCAACGGGCTGCTCGCCGACTGGATCGAGAATGCGTACGCATTCGACGTCGTCGAGGGCGATTTCTTCGGGAGCGGACAGCTTCCGCCCGACTCCCACGGCTCGCTGATCGTGAACCATTCCTGGAGTGTCGCCCCTGCGACTCCGGTCGAGGTCGCGACCGGCCAGGCGAACGGTTGAGCATGCCGATGCGGACCCGTATCCGACGAATCCCAATAGTCGGGCCGGCGTTGCGCAGCGCGTACTACGGAGGACGCCAGCAGATCAAGTACGCCCGGGGCGCCGCGCTCCAGGCCGCGCGCGAGCTTCGGAAACGCCGCGAGCGGTCCGCACGCTCCGTAACTAAGCGGAACAACAGGCGGGCGTACGAGCGGCTCTACAGCTCCCCTAACCTGCTCGCCGACTATCTCCAGCCTTCTCGCATTCAGTTCTACCAGGACGTCGCTGACATCTGCTCGGAATTCGAGCCAAGGAGCGTCGTCGACGTCGGCTGTGGAACGGGACACTTGCTGGCGGAAGTTCTCGCACGGACAGACGCCGTCGAGACCGCGGTCGGGATCGACTACGCCGGGAGTGCGATCCAACGCGCACGCGAGCTCATTCCCTCGGCGAGGTGGTTGATCGGTGACGTCTACGCACTCGACATCAGCCTCGACAACAGCTTCGACCTCGTGCTCTGCACGGAGGTTCTGGAGCATCTGGCGCGGCCGGTCGAAGCTCTCGAAGGGCTTGCCCACCTGAGAGCTCGGGGCGGTCGACTAGTCCTCACCGTTCCGGACGGAACGCTCGATTCCTGGAAAGGGCACGTGAACTTCTGGGGCGAGCACGAATTTCGTCGACTCCTCGAGCCGTTCGGCGAGGTGAACGTGCGCCGCATCGAGAGCGGACGCACGTTGCTCGCGACGGTCGCGGGCAACTGACGGCTGCGTCAGCGGCGCCAGATTCGGGACAGAGCGTCGTCCGAGACGAGGCGGAACCCCCTGCGCTCGAGCAGAGAATCGAACCCAAGCGTGTCTTCGTAGTGCATCGGATTCGCGAGATTGCGAACGAACGGCGAGCGCTCGGCGAGCGCTCCTCCTACCCTCAACGCGGGGACGATCTGCCCGTCGAGAACGGCCTCGACGTCCGCGAGATGCTCGAAAACGTCAAACGCGCAAATGAGGTCGTAGTGCGACTCAGGGAGAGCGGACCAGCGATCGAGCACAGTCAAGCGGTTCTCCAGGGAGTGCTTGGCGACTCGATAGCGCACGAAATCCTTTTGCAGCGCGGAGACCTCGAGGAAGTCCACCCGGAGCCCGCGCGCCGCGAGTGCGAGGGCGAGGTTGCCGCTGCCACCACCGAACTCGAGAACGTCGCCACCGGGCGGACACAGCTCGACGAGGTGATCGACCAACTCAGGAGATTCGTAGACGTGCACGGCGTTTGCGAACAGATAGTTGCGAGACGACGTGTAGAACCACGAATCCCCGCGATACCGAGGCGGTAGGGCGTACCACTCCGAACGGAAGTCGTCGCCCTCTCTCCGAACGAGCGCGTCGGTCAGCGCAGGCTCGAGCCCCGTGTACTCGGTGAGCTCGCCGAGGACGTCGAACCGGTACCCGGCGATCTCGAGCGGTCTTGGTAGCGAGATGTGGTCGTGCCTATGCGGGAACCGGATGAGCTTGCCGCCGAGCCGATAAGCGGACGCCCCGGCGGTCACCGATCCCGACTCGATCGAACCGCGCGCCGCACGAAGAATCGCGCCACCAAGAGCAGCAGCACGTCTCCTCACGAGCGTGCTCTTCCAGACGAGCCAGCCGCGAAGGTTCACCCAGTAGCCTTGCCCGGGCGTGCGGTTGCTCATCGTCGACACCTGCTATCCGGCATTTCTCGAAAGCCACTATGCACGGTCGCCGACGCTTACGACCGCCTCGTACAACGAGCAATGGCAGGCGTTGATGCACACGTTCTTCGGCACCGCCGACGCGTACTCGCACTTCCTCGGGGAGCTCGGACATCCCGCCCACGAGGTGGTCGTCAACTGCGCGCCACTCCAGGACGCATGGGCCCGCGAGCATCCGGCGACCTGGTGGCAACTCGGGGCCCGCCGGCGCGAGCTCGTGCTGCGCCAGGCCGAGTGGTTCGAGCCGGACGTCGTGTACGTGCAGAACCTCAGCGCGTTACGGCCCGAGACACTTCGCGCGCTGCGCGCGCGGGCCCGACTCCTCGTCGGACAGATCGCGAGCGAACCGCCGGGGCAGGAGCAGCTCGATCCGTTCGACCTGATCCTCACGTCATTCCCCCACTTCGTGCCGATGTTCGAGGATCGCGGGATCGACAGCGAGTACTTCCGGATCGGCTTCGACCCGCGCGTGCTCGTCCATCTCGACCCGACCGTCGTTGCAAGGGATGTCGTGTTCACGGGGACGCTGCGCCGCAACCAGCACCAGCGTGGGAACGAGCTTCTCCGCGCAGCCGCCGAGCGCGTGCCGATCGACTTCTTCGGCATCGGCGCCGAGGATTGGCCCGAGAGCTCCGCGATCCGTCGCCGTTACCGCGGCGAAGCGTGGGGCATCGAGATGCTCAGCGTCCTGCACCGCTCGAAGATCGCCCTGAACCGCCACATCGACGTCGCCGCCGACCACGCCAACAACATGCGGCTGTACGAGGCGACAGGAGTCGGGACCCTCCTCTTGACAGATGCGAAGAGCGACCTCGCGACCCTGTTCGAGCCAGGGGCCGAGGTCGCGACATACGGGAGCGAGGACGAGCTCGTGGACGCCGTCCGCCACTACCTCGCCCACGACGAGGAGCGGAACGCGATCGCGAAGGAGGGCCAGGCGCGAACGCTCCGGGAGCACACGTACGCCGACCGCATGAAAGAGCTCGTGGCTATCCTGGCGCGCCGGCTGACGTGAAGCACGAGAACCATTTCTGCACGCTTTTCGACGTGAATTACCTGCCGCGCGGGCTGGTTCTCTACGAGTCCCTCGCGCGAGCGTGCCCCGAATTCACACTGCGCGTCTTCTGCATGGACATCGAGACGAAGCAGATCCTCGACCGCATGCAGCTTCCCTCGCTGCGCGCGATCGCGTTGGAGGAGCTCGAGGCGCACGATCCGGCGCTGCTCGCGGTGAAGCCGACCCGTACCCAGGTCGAGTACTGCTGGACCGCGACGCCGGCCGTATCGCTGTTCGCGCTCGAGCGCGAGCCCGAGCTCGACCTGATCACCTACCTCGATGCCGACCTGATGTTCTTCCGCGACCCGGCTCCGATCTTCGAGGAGCTCGGTGACGCCTCGGTGTTGATCGTCCCGCACCGGTACGCGCCGCAGTGGCAAGCCTGGGAGGAGACGAGCGGCACGTACAACGTCCAGTTCCTTACCTTCCGCCGCGACGAGCGCGGGCTCGAGACGCTCACCTGGTGGCACGACCGTTGCATCGAGTGGTGCTACCACCGCTTCGAGGACGGGAAGCTCGGCGACCAGAAATACCTCGACGACTGGCCTGAGCGGTTCGAGGGGGTGCACGTGCTCCAGCACCCCGGAGGCGGCCTCGCGCCGTGGAACGTCGCGAACTACGAGCTGCGAAACGGCGGCGGGTCGGTGCTCGTCGACGACCAGCCGCTCGTCTTCTACCACTACCACTCGCTGCGCCTCTACTCCGGCATGACGCTGCTGCGCAGCCTCGGCTTCGGTTCGAGGACCTACCGCCTCACGAGAGCCCGACCGCCGCTTGTCTGGGCGAGCGGCTACCCGATCTCCGATCCCGAGCGGAAGCTCGTCTGGGACCCGTACCTGCGGCGGCTCGGTGCGGCGGTGTCAAGGCTGCGCCGGATCGAACCGCGGTTCTCGGCCGGCTTCATTCCCGTCGACGGACTGCGCTTCGCGCGGGCGGGCGTCGAGCGCCGGCTCCGCCGAGCGACGTGGCGCGCCCGGGGCTTCGCGGCCCGGCTGCTCGGGCGCGGCGGTAGCCGGCCGCGCGTCGATCATCGGACGAGCTGGCAGGACGACGCCGTCGCGCGACAGATGAGCGCGCTGACCGACCAGGAGTTGCAGAAGAACGCCGAGTCAGTCCCACCTTTCCGGGCGTTCGTCGAGATCATGACGGCGCTCGTCGAGGACTTCCCGCTGCAGGACCCTGCCTCGTTCCTCGACTTCGGATGCGGCGTCGGCCACTACAGCGTCCTGCTCGAACGCTGCTTCCCGGATCGGTTCGTCTACACCGGATGCGACTATGCGGCCGAGATGGTCAACGTCGCACGGGAGCGACGCCCTGGAAAGACGTTCGTCGTCAACGACCTGTTCGACAACCACCTCGATCTCGACGCCTTCGACGTCATCTGCGCCGGCGCGCTGATCGATGTCCTGAACGACTACGAGCGCGCGCTCGACATCCTGCTCGGCACCGGCGTGCCCTACGTGATCCTGCACCGCCAGCAGATGACCGAGGACGTCTCGCACGTGGAGGAGGCCCCCGGCTACCAGGGCCAGACGACGTACCGCTCGTTCCTGAGCCGTGCCGACCTCGAGCGGATCGCGCACGACCACGGTCGCGAGATCAGCCGGGTCGTCGACGTCGACGATCGCATCCAGACGTTCCTGCTCGCGAAGTCGCCACTGTGATCGCACCGGATCTCGCGCAACACTTCGACGGCAGGCGTGTGCTCATCACCGGCGGACTCGGCTTCGTTGGATCGACGCTCGCGCACGAACTGATCGAGGCCGGGGCGAGGGTCGTTCTCGTCGACTCGCTGATCCCGGAGTACGGGGGCAACCTCGCCAACATCGAGGACATCCGCGAGCGGGTCACAGTCAACATCTCCGACGTCCGCGACGAGCACAGCTTTCGCTACCTGATCCAGGGGCAGGACTACCTCTTCAACCTGGCGGGCCAGACGAGCCATCTCGACTCGATGCGCGATCCGTACGCGGACCTCGAGATCAACTGCCGCAGCCAGCTCTCCATCCTCGAGGCGTGCCGAAACTACAACCCGACGGTGAAGGTCGTCTTCGCCAGCACCCGGCAGATCTACGGCCGGCCGCAGTACCTGCCCGTGGACGAGAGTCACCCGGTCGTGCCGGTCGACGTAAACGGCATCAACAAGACGGCCGGCGAGTGGTATCACCTCCTGTACGGCGAGGTGTACGGCCTGCGCGTTTCGGTCCTCCGCTTGACGAACACGTACGGGCCGAGGATGCGCGTGAAGGACGCGCGGCAGACCTTTCTCGGATACTGGCTTCGCGCAATCGTCAGCGGGGAGGAGCTGACGGTCTTCGGCGACGGCGAGCAACGTCGCGACCTGAACTACGTCGACGATGCGGTTCGTGCATTCCTCCTCGCCGCGGGCGACGAGCACGCGAACGGCAAGACCTACAACCTTGGCGACCGCCACGCCGTCAGCCTGCTCGAGCTCGCCGAGACGCTCGTCGCGCTGAACGGCGGCGGGCGCTACCGCCTCGTCCCGTTCCCCTCCGACCGCAAGGCAATTGACATCGGCGACTACTACGCCGACTTCACGAAGATCGAGCACGACCTCGGCTGGAGACCGACCGTCTCCCTCGAGGAGGGCCTCGGCCGTTCACTGGCCTTCTATCGCGAGCACGCCGCGGACTACTGGGACGACGCGGAGTGAAGGTGGCGTTCCTCGATCTCGGCCGCCAGGTCGAGAGCTTGCGTGCCGAGCTGGACCGCGCCATCGGTGGTGTGCTGGACGCTGGACGGTTCGTGCTCGGCGACCCTGTCGAAGCGTTCGAGCGCGAATTTGCGGAGTACTGCGGGGCGCAGCAGGCGATCAGCGTCGCGTCCGGCACGGATGCGATCGCAATCGCGCTCGGCGCCGTGGGCGTGGGTCCCGGCGATGAAGTCATCACCGTCGCGAATACGTGTGTCCCGACAGTTTCGGGCATCGAGCAGGCCGGCGCCGTGCCGGTCCTGGTCGACGCCGAGCGAGCATCGATGACGCTGGACGTCGCAGCGCTGGAAGCCGCGCTCAGCGACCGGACGCGAGCGATTCTTCCGGTTCACCTCTACGGCCAGTGCGCGGACATGGCGCCGATCCTGACCTTTGCCCGCGAGCACGGACTGAAGGTCGTCGAGGACGCGGCCCAGGCACACGGTGCGGAATACGACGGCCGCCGCGCCGGGTCGCTCGCCGACGCCGCCGCGTTCAGCTTCTACCCGACGAAGAACCTCGGTGCCCTCGGTGACGGCGGTGCCGTCGTGACCGACGACCCGGAGGTAGCCGAGCGCGCGCGTCTTTTGCGAACTTATGGCGAGCGTCGACGGTACGAGTCGGTTATCTCCGGGACGAACAGCCGCCTCGACACGATCCAGGCGGCGATCCTGAGCACGAAGCTCCAGCGGCTCGAGTCGTGGAACGAGCGGCGGCAGGAGATCGCCAAGGTCTACCTCGACTCGCTCGCGGACTCACCGCTCGCCTTACCGCGCGCGACTCAACATCGCCGTCACGTCTACCACCTCTTCGTTGTCCAGACCGAGAATCGGGACGCGTTTCGAACGGCGCTCGAGTCGAAGGGAGTGGAGACCCTCGTTCACTATCCGCGCGCAGTGCATCAACAGCCCGCCTACGCACACGTCGCGGTGGGACCCGGCGGGCTCGCCGAGTCCGAGCGGCTCGTGCAGCAGATCGTGAGCCTTCCGCTGTATCCGGAGCTGCGCGACGACGAGGTCGCCCACGTCGTCGAGTCGGTTCGCAGCATGCTCGACTAACCGGCTATCGTCTCCACCCGCCGCGCGCCAACCAGACGAATCGCTTGACGCGGCTCTCCAGCCAGCGCGCGCGGAAGACGGCCCGCTCACGCACGGTGAGTCGCCGCCACAGGATGCGCACCATCCGCTCCGCCTCGCGCTCGAACTGCGTGCGGTCCGCGGACTTCGCGTCATCGTGCAGGTAGCGGATCGAGAGCTCACGTTCGACGATCGTCGGCATGATGCCCGCGAGCGCGAGGCGAAGCTCGAACTCGGTGTCGAAGACGTAGTGGAAGTCTTCGCGAAACGCTCCGATGTCGGCGAACACGCGCCGCCGCCAGAACGACGCCGATTGCGGCACCGACCAGTTGTCGACGATCCAGTTCGGGCGTCCACGCTCGGGTAGCTTCGGCTCCCACACCGTCTCCACGGTTCCGTCCGGGAACACGAACCGGCAGGCACCGGCCACCCAGTCGACAGCTTGGTCGGCGAAGAGCGGGAGCGCGGCGTCGAACGCGCCGGGGAGGTAGTAGTCGTCGCTGTTGATGTACGCGACGACGTCGCCGGTGGCGCGCGCGAGCCCCTTGTTGATCGCATCCGTCTGTCCGCGATCGGGCTCGCTCGTCCAGTACGCGATGCGATCGTCGTAGCGCTCGAGGATCGAGACGGTGTCGTCGGTCGAGCCTCCGTCGACGACGATGTACTCGAGGTCCGGGTACTCCTGGTCGAGCACGGAGCGAATCGTCCGCTCGAGGTAGCGGCCCTGGTTCAGCGACGGCGTGATCACAGTGAGCCGGGGGAGCGTCAACGCGGCTCGAGGACGAAGAGGCCGAGCGCGTAGAAGCTCGCCGATCCCTGCTGCCGCAGCGCCGTCGCACGCTCGACGGAAGCCCAGCGACTGTCGCGCGGCTTCGCCCAGTACTGCTCGAGCTCGACCGTGAACCCCTCGAGCAGTCGAGGAAGGCGTTCCGCGCCGTAGACCCGGTGATACGGACTGAACACATCGTCGCGGCCCACGGGGATCGTCAGAACCATCGAGCCGTCCGGGCGCAGCACGGCACGAAGCCGCTCCATCGCGGCGAGATCGGCGTCCTCGTCGGCCCCCGAGCCGTAGCGACCCGCCAGGCCGAAGTGCTCGATCGTCGAGCAGTTGAGCACCTGATCGAACGAACGAGGCTCGAACGTCAGCGCGTTGAAGTCGCCCCGCACGTACTCGATGAGACCCGCTTCGAACTGAAAGGCGCTCTCTTCGAGATCGACGGCTACGACCCGGTGTCCCCGAAACGCCGCGGTCAGCGACAGCATCCCGTGGCCGGCCCCGAGATCGAGCACGTCAGCCGGAGAGGACGCAGGCAGCAGGTGCGCCATGCTCCACGCCCACTCGACGTCCCGGTCGCCCGAGAGCGTCCGCTCCCCTTCGGGGACGGCCTGAGGCCGCGGCATCTCCATTCGCCGCGAGAGCAGATTGAGGCGGTACGAGCCGGCTGCCAGAAGCCGCGCCGCCACGCGGCGGGCCGTCGGCAGGTGGCTGTCGGAACGTGCGACCATCGGGCGATTCTGGCCGACCGCCGCGAACTCGTGCAGCAGTTCGACCGAAGCCAACGGACGATCCATGACGACGGTTCATTTCGTGTACCCGCACAGGCCCCGGATCTCCGCCCCGAGCGCGATCGGACGCAAGGTGGGCGAGCGTCTCCGGCTTCGCGGCTACGACGTCGTGCATTACGACATCGACGAGGCGCGCGTGATCCGCCCTGGTGCAGACGACGTCCTGCTCGGGCACCCACACGAGGCGCCCTGGAGCGTCTTCCGGCGCAGCGCGGCCCGAAAGGGCTGGCGCCGGAAGCTGCTTCTGATGCCCTACGTTCACGTCGACGACTACCACGTGTCGCTCGCCGACCCGGTCATCCGCAACTGCGACCTCTTCCTCGCGATTACCGGCTCGACCTGGTTTCGGTCCGTGCCGTCCTCCGTCGCGGCCCACTGGCTCCCGAAGATGGTGCACGTCGACCTGGCGGTCGATCGGATGGACTTCCCTCGCGTGAAGACCGACTTCAACGGGCCCGGCGAGCGGCGGTTTCTCTACATCGGACATACCGGCTGGTACAAGAACACGGCGTACCTCACCGAACTCGCGCGGCGGCTTCCGGGATACGAGTTCGCGTGGATCGGCAGCGGCGAGCCGGCAATCGCCGGACTACGGGCGTACGGCCGCCGCGACTTCACAACCGAGGATGCCCGGGCACTCGTCGCCGAGCACGACTTCCTCTTGACCGTGGGCGTCGGCGACGCGAATCCGACCACCGTGCTCGAGGCGATGGCCTGGGGGCTGATTCCGGTCTGTACGCCCGAGAGCGGATACGCCGACCGCGCGGGAATCGTGAACGTGCCTGCCGCCGACGCCGCCACCGCCGCTGCCGTCCTTCGCGAGCTTCAGGCGCGTTCGCACGACGAGCTGCTCGCGCTCCAGGCGGCGAACGACCGCGACCTCGACCACCACTTCACCTGGGAGCGCTTCACCGACCAGATCGTCGCGGCGATCGAGTCGACAGAGAGCCCCCACCTCCTCCCCGTCGGCCGCCGCCGCGCCGCCCGGCTGCGTTGGCTTTCGGCGCGGCGCCAGGCCACCGTGCTCGGACCGCAGCAATTGCGCGCGAGCGTGCGCTCTCTCGCCGCCGCGTCCGCACCCGGCCGGCGGCTCCTCGATGCGCGGGTGCGGCGTCGAGCTCGTCGGCCCTAGACTGCGCCGCGATGCCGGTCTCCGCCGTCATTCCGCATCGCAACAGCGGGGCGATGCTCGAGCGGTGTGTCGACGCGCTGCTCGCCGCCCGCGGTGTCGACGAGATCATCGTCGCCGACGAGTCGTCAACCGACGGAAGTGCCGACCGCGTCGTCGGGAAGCCTCGCGTCCGTGTCGTCGAGTCGACGCGGCGCGGCTTCGCGGCCGCGATGAACGTCGGGATCCGGGCAGCCGCGCACGACAGGCTGCTGCTGCTCAACAGCGACGCCTTCGTCTCCCCCGACACGGTCGAGCGGCTCAACCGCCGGCTCGACGAGAACCCACGCCTCGGACTCTGCGGTGCGGCGCTCTTCAACCCGGACGGCACGCGCTCCAAGTCGCACACGTTCAGGTTCACGTTCTGGCGCGCGCTCGCGGACACGATCAACATCCGCCCGCCGCTCGCGCAGGTCGGGCACGG
>Ga0070741_10012125_pt1 | contig 15683 bp, 15 predicted proteins | sample Coa_R1_4_FD_66440 | JGI IMG/M metagenome (GOLD analysis project Ga0070741, IMG submission 66440) | Surface soil microbial communities from Centralia Pennsylvania, which are recovering from an underground coalmine fire - Coalmine... | ecosystem: Environmental > Terrestrial > Soil > Unclassified ...
TGAATCAGCTTGCGGAAGTCAGGCTCGCTCTGCGTAACGCCGATTTCACGACCGCCAAACGCATCGCCGCCGCGATCAACGATTTCATCGGCGCGCCGACGGCGGAGCCGCTCGATTCCGCGACCGTGCAGCTCACCATGCCAAAGAAATACCACGGCAATGTGGTGTCGCTGCTGACCGAGATCGAGCAGTTGCAGATCGAGCCCGATCTCCCGGCGAAGATTGTCATCGACGAGCGCTCCGGCATCATCGTCATGGGGCGCGACGTTCGCGTCGCGATGGTCGCGGTGGCGCAGGGCAATCTCACCGTCACGATTTCGGAGACGCCGCAAGTGAGCCAGCCCACGCCTTTCTCCAGCGGCGGCACGACCACGGTGGTTCCGCGCACCCGCATCGGAGTGCAGGAAGACGGCAAGAAGCTGGCGCTGGTCAGGGAAGGCGTCTCGCTGCAACAGCTCGTCGACGGGCTCAATGCGCTCGGTGTCGGCCCGCGCGACCTGATCGCCATCCTGCAGGCGATCAAGGCGGCTGGCGCGATCCAGGCCGAAATCGAGGTGATGTGATGGCGTCGTCGGCGCATGCGATTCATCTAGCCGATGCTTCGCGCGCGCGCAGCGCAGCTTTTGCCGCTGCGGGCGCGCTCAAGACACCGCAAGCCGCCAAGGCGATGAACGCCGCGCAGGATTTCGAATCCGTTTTTCTGAATTCGATGTTCGGCCAAATGTTCACCAGCGTCGGCGGCGAAGGACCTTTCGGCGGCAAGGGCGCGACCGGAGTCTGGCGTTCCTTCCTCGCCGAGCAATTCGCCAGGAACTTCGCCGAGAACGGCGGCATCGGCATCGCGCGGCAGGTTTACGGAACGCTGCTGGCGCAGCAGGAATCCGCCGCGCACGCCGGCGCGCAGCACACGAGATAGCGCATGACGTCAGCCGCCTCTTCCGCTTCGCGCGCTCCGGCCGATGCAGCCGCCGCAATTGACGCGGCGATCGCCCGGCTTGCCACGGCCACCGATGCCTTGACCGATCTCGTCGCCCAGGAAACCGCCCTGGTACGCGAGGGGCGCTTGCGCGAAGCCGCCGCGGTCGCCCGCGCCAAAGCCGATTTTGCCACCAGCTACGTCAAGGATCTGACCCAGCTCAGCAAAGCGCCGGCCCTGGCCGGCGCCGCGCCGGAGCTGCGCGAGAACTTTCGCGAGCGTCACGCGCGCTTTCACGATCTGCTGCGCACCAACATGACCGTGCTGGCGACCGCGCATGCGGTGGCGGAGGAGCTGATCCGCGGCGTTTCCGGCGAACTCGCGCGCCGCGCGGCGCCGCAGACCTACGCCGCCTCCGGGCGCCCCGCCGCGCCGAGCCCGAGCGCCATGCAGCCTCTGGCAATCAGCCGCACGCTTTGATGCGCACTGTTGCCCCGCCGCTTCTGTAAATCAAAACTTAATAGCGCACGCGGTCCGGCGTTCCCTCGAAAGCAAAGGCGCGCGCGGCGACGGCAGTTAATGATTCCTGAATGCGCGGTGCCGTCTTTCGCGCGTCGGCGCACCGGATCATTAACTCGTTAACCATGTTGCTTCACTCTCCGTTACGCTCCTTGTGGGAGTTTCGGAGCAACCCGACCGGCGTTAGCCGGGGCAAGGGTTTTTCGCCAGTAGGCAAATCGACCAGAAAGGTTACGCTATGTCCGACATCACCCTTAGCGCCGGCGTTCGGCAGAACTTGCTCTCGTTGCAGCAAACGGCAAGCCTGATGGCCACGACGCAGAATCGTCTGGCTACCGGCAAGAAGGTCAACTCCGCTCTCGACAATCCGATCAGCTACTTCACCTCGCAATCGCTCAGCAACCGCGCCAACGATCTCAACGCGCTGCTGGACGGAATCTCCAATGCGACGAAGACCCTTGAGGCGGCCAACAACGGCTTGACCTCGTTGACCAAGCTGGTCCAAAGCGCGCAGGCCATCGTGCAGCAGGCGCAGCAGAGCTCCCAGACGACAGCCAAGACAACCGGCTCCGTCAGCGGCTTGACCTCCAGCACGGCGGTGACAATCGCAGCCGGCAACACGATCACCGTCAACGACGGCACGACCACCGCTACTTTCACAGCGGCCGGCGGCGGCGCCGATACGGTCCAGGACTTTATCGATGCGGTGAACAATACCGCGAACCTGGCCGTGAAGGCCGAACTGACCAGCGACGGCAAGGTCCAGCTTGAAGCAACCGGCACCAACACCATCGTGATCGCCGGCACGGCGACGGCCGCCGAAAAGCTGACTCTCGGCCTCACCGCCGGCACCACGGCGGCGGGAACGCTCAATACCGACCGTTCTTCGCTGGCCTCTCAGTTCGACGCGCTGCGCACACAGATTGACCAGCTCGCCAGCGACTCCGGCTACAACGGCGTCAATCTTCTCAACGGCGACAGCCTGTCGATCGTGTTCAATGAGAAGGGCACGTCGAAGCAGACGATCTCCGGCGTGACGTTCAACGCAACGGGCCTTGGCGTGGCGGCTTCGACCAACACCTTCCAGACCGACAAGGATGTCAATGACGCCTTGTCCAATCTGTCCGCTGCGCTGAGCACGCTGCGTACGCAGTCCTCTACATTCGGCTCCAGCCTTTCGGTCGTGCAGGCCCGTCAGGACTTCACCAAGTCCATGATCAATACCCTGCAGACCGGCGCCGACAACCTCGTCCTCGCCGACACCAACGAAGAGGGCGCGAACATGCTGGCGTTGCAGACCCGCCAGTCGCTCTCGACCACCGCCCTCGCGCTTGCCAACCAGGCCAGCCAGAGCGTGCTGCGGCTCTTCGGCTAGTTGCCGACCAATAAACGACGAAACGGCGGGGCCAGCGCCCCGCCGTTTTTTTACCTCTTGTTAACGACGGCGGCGAAGTATCGCGATATCGCGTCGGCTCTGCAGGAGACCGTATGGCACTGCGTATCGAGCTCAAGCCCGGCGAACGCGTTCTCGTCGGTCAATGCGTGCTGACCAATCACGGCCAGCGCGCCGACTTCCTGATCGAGGGCAGCGCCCCGGTACTCCGCGAAACGGACATCATGACGCCGGATCGCGCCGACACCCCCGCCAAGCGCATCTATCTGGCGGTGCAACTCATGTACATTTCCGACGATCCCCGCGTGCAGCACGACATCTATTTCGCGCTGACGCGCGAAATCGTCGAGGCGGCGCCGAGCACCTGGCCATACGTTGAAAGTATCAATAATCGAATCTTAACAGGCGAGCTGTACAAAGCGTTAAAGGAAGCCAAATCGTTGATTCGTTACGAGCAGAGGTTTTTCGAATATGCACAACAACGCGGCAAAGGCTTACGGCACGGTAGCGAAGCAGTCGGTAAGCGATCGCGAATTGGAAGCCGACTTGTTGCTGAAGGCGGCATCGCGGCTGCAAGCGATTTGCGACAGCTGGGACCGCAACAAAAATGATTTGCATGAGGCGCTGCTTTACAACCGCAAACTCTGGTCGATCTTCTTGACCGCGGTGACCGAACCAGCCCATCCACTGCCGGCGAGTATACGGCAGAATGTCGCCAATCTCGGCATTTTCGTTCTGAGTCAGACTGTCTCGGCCAGCGCCGATCCGCGGCCAGAACAGCTCACTTCGCTCATTAATATCAACCGCGAAATCGCTGCGGGCCTGCGCAGCCGGGCCTGATGCGAGCAGCCTGACGGAACCAAGTGCGCGGCTCAAGAGCCGCGCATTTTCTATTCGGGTATCGGCTGAGAGGACGTCAGAGGTAGTTGACAAGGCTGGTTTGCAGCAGCAGCGCCGTCGTTTGCAGGGAGGCTTGCAGACTCGTCTGCAAGGTCAGAATTTGCGCACCCACTTCTTCCTGCGGCACGCCCTGGATGCTTTGCAGAAGATCCGACAGGCTCGATCGCATAAGCTGATGACGCTGCGAGGCGTCCTGCATCGCAACCTGCGCGCTCGCGATATCCGATTCGATATCGGAGATTTTCTGCAGGCCCGGCTGGCCGTCGAGATTGGCGGCGATTTTTTGCGTCAGCGCCCCGTAAGCATCCGGCGCATTGGGATCGGACGCGGAGAACCTCGTGGCGGCAAAGACCGCGATATTTTCCACCGCCTGCCGCAATGCGTCTTCGTTGGCGCGCATGCCGTAGGAAACGCTGATCGAACTGTCGATGCGGACGTTGGCCGTGGCGCGCGCGGGATCGCTGCCGGCTTCGCCACTGTACCAGATCACGGTATTGCTGCCGGTGCCGGCGACGAGCGCGGTCGCCGTGTCGAAAGGTGGTCCGTCGACCCGCATCGGCGGGTTATTGGCGTCCGCGGCGAAAAACGAATCCGCAGCTGCCATGGCCGAGGCTGCCGCCATCGGCCCGCCGACCAGCGAAGCGACCGCCCCGGAGAGCGCCGACTGCAGATTGTTCGCGGTGATCGCCGGGGTGGCGCCGATGGTGAACTGGTTCGGCCCGGGCGGGGCGGCATCGGTCGCGGTGAGCGTGACGGACGAACTGGTGCCGTCCGGGAGTGTGAAGGCGAAAGTGACGCTCTCGCCCCGGTTTGGCGCGGCGGCGCTCAAATCGATCGACATCGAAGGCGGTGCGCCGGCCGGCGCATTGGCAACCGCGCCCGTGATACTTGAGCTTATCGCGGCAAGCTTCAGCCCAAAGGGCGACCCGGCGACGTCTTCGGAAACGGAGACGACCCCGCCGGCGGCCGCGGGAATGACGAGACGGCCGAGACCGTCGGCGCCGATATCGGCCTGCTGGCGTTCGGAAATGATCTGCTTCAGCCCGGCCTGCACGCCGTTCCCGTTGACGATGTGATCGGTCGACTCGACCGCCGGCTGATCGACGGCCCTGCCGGAAAACAGATAGCGGTCGCCGACTTGGGTATTGAGCAGTCCGAGAACGATATCGAGTTGGCTGTATGCGGTGCGCTGATCCTGCGTCTGCCCGGTGCCGTCGGCAATAAAACGCGATTGCAACGCGGCTGCCTTGGTCTGGCCGCCGACCGCCGCAATCTGCTGCAATGCCGTCTGCGCCGTCGACATGCGAACGCCGGCTGTCTGCATGGCGGAGTCTTGGCTATCGAGCGCGGCAAGCTGGTTGTTGAGCGTGACGGTGAGGCCGCGATCGAGACCGATGCCTGCGTAGGTATTCGACTTTTTGCCGGTACCGAGTTGGCGCTGCAGCTCGTCGAGCTGGCGGCGCATGTCCAGCAGCGGCTGCACGAGCAGGGCCGAACGGCTGCCGATTCCGCTTATTGTCATGCCACAACTGTCCTTTCTCAACCGACGGAATTCATCAGTGCGTCGAGCATCTCCTTGACGGCGCCCAGCACGCGGGCGTTGGCGGCGTACGCGTTCTGCAGATTGAGAAGATTCGTCATCTCCTCGTCGACATTGACCGAAGCGCTGTCGTCGAAGCGCTGCTGCAACGACTTCACCACCACGTCCTGACCCTGCTGCAGGCTGGCGGCCGACGCTGCCGCTTCGCCCTGAGTGCTGGCGATCTGCCGGATGAACGAGGTCAGCGTCCCATCGTATGGCGCCACGGCGGTGCCAATTCCGGAAGCGGGATCGAACCGCAGCGAAGCGCCGTTGAGCCGGTCGAAAAGAAAGCTCGGCCGCGTATCGTCGCCTGCCGGAGTCAACGGCGAGGTTTGATAGACCACGAGCTTCGACGGATCCGCCAACAGAGCGGCATTCACCGCGAGCCGCCCGGCAAGCCCGACCTGCTGCGAACCTTGCGCGCTGATCGCGCCCGTAAACGGAACATGCGCATCGAGGAAAAGCGGCAGCTCGACGCCGCCAGTCAGGCCGGTAATCGTTTGCGTGGTCGAAGCGGCATCGACGCCGATCTTGCCGAAGCCGTCGTCGAGCACGCGCAGCGTATTGCCGGCCGGATTTGAGAATTGGAGACCCGTGGTCGCTAAGGCGACGCTGAGCTGGGAGACGACGGAACTCATCCCGCCGGAAAAATCGACGCCGATTACCCGGTCATTGGGGTCGGCCGTAGCGGAATCAGCCAGCGGCAGCGCGCCCGGATCGTCCACGCGCACCAGCGTCAGCTTCCGCTGCGCCCCACTCATGTTATCGGTATAGGTGATGCTGATCGTGTTGCCGGCGGAGAGCGGACCAAGATCGAGATCGAAGCCCGATTGTCCGCCGGAAACGACGGCAGCGCCGTCCGTGGTGCGGTCCGAAAGGGACTGCGCCAGTTTGGCGGAAAAACTATCGAGTTGAGTCTGTGCCTGAACCAGAGTCTGATCGCGCATTTCCAGAAGCGCGGCGATCTGGCCAGAGCGGATCGCCTTGTTGGCGATGAGATCGGTATCGCCGCCCGTTGGCGAGATCAGCTTTATGGTGCCGACGGTGCACAAGGCCGGATCCGCGCTCCAGGTCGCGCTCGGTGTCATTGTGCCCTGGGCGTCGAAGGAAAGTTGCGACGCCTCGGTCCCGACAAGCTGGACGCCGGAATTCGTAAATACCGAAATCTGATTGTGATCGTTTTGAACAATGCGGATATCCATCAACCGCGAGAGCTGATCGATATAGCCGTCCCGCTGGTCGAGCAGGGAGGCCGTCGTGCTATTAGCGGCGGGCGACGTCGCGAGCTGCTGGTTGATGCGTGCGATCTGCTGCATGGCATCATTGGCTTTGGCCACAGCGTCTGCCAATCCGAGCTCCGCGTCGGTGCGCAAGCCCTGAATGCCGTCGGTCATCGCGCTAAGCTGCTGGGTCAGCACTTGCGCGCTGTTGAGAACGGAGTTGCGGGCCGATGTCGATTCGGGACTGGTCGCCAGGGATTGAACCGCCGTCGTCAGATTGTTGAACGCCGTCTCCAGCGTCGTCGCCGAGCCGGGATCGCCGTAGATTTGCTGCAGCCGGCCGAAGAATTGCGCGCGCAGATCAGCATAGGCGCCGCCGGCCGTCTCGGTGCGCAACTGACGCTGAATATAGGCGTCGAGTTCGCGGTTGATATCGGAAACACGCACGCCGGAGCCAAGGCCGCCGCCGGAGACAGCGACCTGGTCCATGGTCCGTCGCACATAGCCGGCGGTCTGCGCATTGGCGATGTTGCCGGCGACCACCGCCAGTCCGGACTGGGTGACGCGCAGTCCGGACGCGGCGGTGACAAGCGCCTGAGTGAGACTCATGAACGGTGCCTATGCCTGGCTTTGCGTCCCGCCGGCCGGTGGGATCCGGTCGGCTAGCGCAACATGTTCAGCAAATCCTGAACCATTTGATTGGTGGTTGAGATCACGCGGGTATTGGCCGAATAGGCCTGCTGCGTGACGATCAGCTTGGTGAATTCGTCGGCAATGTCGGTGTTGGACCCTTCCAACGAGGAGCCGACGATCTTGCCGGCAGCACCGAGGATAGCCGGACCGGATTCGTCTGTGACTTCGAAGGCGCCGCCGTCGATGCGCTTGAGATTGTTGGCGCCGTTAAAGCTGGCGAGCGTGATCTCGGCCAGATCGATGGTGCGGCCGTTGGAATAGCTGCCGACCACGCGCGCCTTGTCGTTCACCGCGACCGATTGTAACTCGCCGGCGGGGAAGCCATTCTGCTGCAAAAGATTGACCTGCACATTGCCGTTCGGATCGGCGAATTGCGTGATGCCGCCCGAGCCGTGGGTGACCTGCACGTCGCCGAGGGCCACGCCGTCCACCGTCACGTTGGTCAGGGTCAGGTTGGCGATCAGCGGATTCATCTGGCCGTTGGCGCCGAAGGTGTAATCCACACCCGCGTTCTGCCAGGCCACCTGGTTGCCGGTGGCATTGGAGTTGACCTGATAGAACAGGTTCCAAGTGTCGGTACCGCCGTAGAGCGCGCTGTCGATCTTGGCCCAGCGCAACTGGATGTTCACCGGCGAACCGGAGACGTCATAGGCGGTGACGGCGCCGCCGCCGATCGAGGAATCAAGAAAGGCGGTGAGGTCGTTCGCCACCACCGTCTGATTTGACGGAATGGCCGAGCTCGTCTGCATGCCGAAGGTCTTCGGCTGCGCGGTTCCGCTGACCGTAATGGTGTCGGTCGGGCTAGTCGCCGTGATCGTGATGTTGCCGTTCGAGGTGTTGACAGAGGCGATGCCGCCGGTGACGCCGCCGAGACCGTCCGGTGCGCTGTTCAATTCCGCCAAAGTCGAGACCTGGTTGGCGCCGGTGCCGAAGGTGATGGTTTTGACGTTGGCTCCGATGGTGATGGTCATCGTGTCGCCGGGAGCGACGGCGCTTTGCGTCAGCAGATTGGTCGGCTGCGCCGTGCCGACGGAAAGCCCAAGCTCGGCCAGCATCGCGGTCGAACCGCTGGCGATGGTCAGCGGAGTGTCGGCGTCGGTGCTGGTCAGAACGATATGGCCGGAGGCATCGAGGCTGGTCGGCGTGACCAGGCCGGGAGGCGTCGCGGCATCGATGGCGGCAAGAACCTGCGCCGGCGTCATGCCGACGTTGATGGTGATATTGCCGCTGCCGTTGATGGTGAAGGTGCCGGCATTGGCGATGCCGGCCGGCAGCACGGCGGTGCCGGTGATTTGCGCCGGCGCATCGGGCGCCAGCATCGCGCCGATCCCCGTGATCGTGGCCGCCGAAGGCGGCCCGGCCACCGGATTGGCGATGAAGTTCGCGGGATTGAGCAGCTCGGATCCGGGAACGCTGGTGTCATGGCCCGGAGTCAGCGGATAGCTTGCCAGGTTGGCGCGATAGGTGATTTCGCTCGTCGCCTGCGCCGGCAGGAAATCGTTCTGGAACTTGAGCACCTGCGGCACGCTGCCGACCAGATTGCCGGTGGTGGAATCCACCGGGATGCCCATGAGGAAATAGCCGGCGCCGTTGACCAGGTAACCGTCCTTGTCGGGCTGGAAGTCGCCGCGGCGGGTGTAGAGGTCGATGCCGGAGAAGACCGGCCGATTGTCGGTCTCGCTGGTCGGCTTCTGCGTCACGAAAAAGCCGTCGCCATTGATCGCCATGAAGGTGCCGATCGAGGCGCTCTGCACGTCGCCCTGCACCGTGTTGGTGGCGCGCGCATTGGCGACGACGCTGCCGGACTGCTGTTTGCTCGGCGGCGCGTCCGGCACCAGATCCATAAAGCTGGTATCGGTGCGCTTGAAGGCGGTGGTCTGAGAATTGGCGATATTGCCGGAGATGTTTTCGAGCGCGAAAGATTGCGCGCGCATGCCGGTCACCGAGGTGGTGAGAGCGCCGAAGATACCCATGACTTCTTCTCCAACTGCACCCGGGCGGCCGGCCGGGGGATCGCGGGAAAGGCCGCAATATCTCCCGGCGCGGTGCAAACGCCGCGCCAGAGAATAAACTTGCGTTATTTCAATTGCTTAAGACGATGCCGGGCCCGGAGAGAACCGCCAGGACACGTCAATTCCTGCCGGAAAGCGGCAGGAATTGCCGTGCTCATGGAGCGCTTGTCAGGCCGGCGGGGCGCCCGCCGCGGGCACGAATTTCAAGGACACGCCGTTCATGCAGTAGCGCAGGCCGGTCGGCGGCGGGCCGTCGTGGAAGACATGACCGAGATGGCCGCCGCAACGGCGGCAATGGACCTCGGTGCGGACCATGAAATAGGAGGTGTCCTCCTTGGTGCGCACGGCATCCGGCAGCGGCCGATAGAAGCTCGGCCATCCGGTGCCGCTGTCGAACTTGGTGTCAGACGAAAACAACGGAAGATCGCAGCCGGCGCAGGCAAAGATGCCTTTGCGCTTTTCATGCTCCAGCGGACTCGAGCCGGCCGGCTCGGTGCCTTCGTGGCGTAAGACGCGATATTGCGCCGGCGTCAGGATGCGCCGCCACTCCTCGTCGGATTTCTGCACTTCGAAGGTTTCCGCCCCGGTCACCGCGGCGGCCTTGCGCGGCCAGCGAACCCAGGCAAAGGCGGCAAACCCCGCGCCTGCCGCCAGAATCAGCCGCCGCGTGTATTGCATGCGCATATCCATGATTCCCTGCCTTTTCGTGCTCTCGCCGTCTGATACGTGCCCGGCGAGCCGGCGGTTACATCGCAAGTTACTGCCGCGATCATCGCTCGGCGGAAACTTCTTCGGCCGCCTCGGGGCCCGGCTGCACATTCTTTTTCGGCCGTCGCACGCGTTGTTTGCGCGGCGGTTGCGGCGTCTCGGTCATGGGCGTGTCCGACGCGGCGATTTCGCGATCGGCCGGTTCGGGCGGAACCGCCGGAGCGGCATCCGTCTGCTGTGCGGCGACCGCCGGCGTACGGCGCGCCAGATGCGCCTTCACGAGCTCGCCGGCGCGGCGCGTCCAATAGAGCGCCTGCGCGGCGATGCGGCCCGCCGGCCCTCCCGCCCAAACCAGATCGTACGGGGAGAACAGCCGCCAGGTCTGGTCGCCTTCGACGATGCCGCGGGCGATGAGTTCACCCGCGATGGCCGTAGTGTTGAATCCATGGCCGCCGAAGCCGCTAGCGAGCCACAACCCGCGCGAAAGCTCGCCGATCTGCGGCATGCTGTGCAAGGCACGGCTCAGCGTTCCCGACCAGATATGCTCGATCTTCACGTGGCCCAACTGCGGAAAGGTACGGGCGACATCGGCGGCGAGGCGGCGGGCGAAACGCCGCGCATCGGATTCCCAAACCGTCATTCCGCCCGACCAGAGCATTCGGTCGTCGCCGACGACGCAATAGTGATTGTCTGCCATCTGGCTATCGCTGACCGCGCCGCGGTAACTCACCGCTTCGGCGAGCCGCGGTCCGAGCGGCGCCGTGATCGCAACATAGGTGGTGATCGGCAAAAGGCTCGCCGCGACACGCGGCATCAGCGAGGCGATGCCGGTATTGCCGGCAAGGACCACGTGGGCAGCACGCACCCGCGCCGACGGCGTTCTGATACGCTTGCGGATGCCGGAGGGATCGATCTCCAGGGCCTGCGTTCGCTCGAAGATGCGTGCACCCGCCGCTTCCGCCGCCGCCGCGAGCCCGAGCGTATAATTGAGCGGATGTACGCGGAAGGCGCGCGGAAAGTGAATCGCGTTGCAGTAAAACGGGCTTTGCAAAACGCTGCGCACTTGCTCGCCCGGCCAAAGCTCGGCCTGCGTGCCGAATTCATCCCGCAGCAAATCGAGGGTTCGTGCGGTCTTGGGATCGTCGCGAAACTTCGCCACGTTGAGCCATCCGTCGACCGGCTTGACCCCGGGCATTCGGGTCTCGCGAATGGTCCGGCGCACATATTCGAGGCCGCGTTCGGAGAGCGTCCATAGCGCTTTGGCGTGTTGCAAGCCGACGCGCGACACGATGCCGGCAGGCTCTTCGGCAAAGCCGGGCAGCACGAAACCGCAATTTCGCCCCGACGCTCCCGACCCCACGGCCTCCGCCTCCAATACCGCAACCGACCAGCCGCGGCGGGCGACTTCACGCGCGGTCGTCAGCCCGGCCAGACCACCTCCCACCACGCAGACATCGACATCGAGATCGATGGTCAGCGGCTGGCGCGCGCGCGCCGGAACGGCGGAGATCGCGTGCCAGCCGGCACGGTGTCCTGTCGGATTTGATTCGCTCATCGGGACCTACTGTGGACCGCGGCTGCTGCGCCGCGACATGCTAGACCGACTGCGGCAAGAAATCGACGCCGCTTCGCCGTTCGGTAAAATTGCACAGTTTTCGGTTCAAACGGCCGCAACGCCATTGCATTCGCGGCCGATGCAGCGAAAATCGGTTCGAGATTGAGCGAGGGCCCCATGCGCCAGCTCATGCTATTGCGGCATTCGAAGGCCGTCCCCGCCGACGGGCGGATTGATGACAGCATGCGCCCGCTTTCCCCTCGCGGCCGCCGGGACGCACAGGAAATCGGCGCCTATATGGCGCGGCATCGCCTCACCCCCGACGGCGTGGTCTGCTCTCCCAGCAAGCGCACCCGCGAAACCTGGGACATTGTCGCGCCGGCGCTCGGCAAGCCGCCGGCCGTCGCCTACGACAAGCGGCTTTATGAGGCGACGCCCGAAACCATCCTGGACGTGATCAGAAAGAACGGCGGCGAGGCGCAAAGATTCCTGATCATCGGCCACAATCCGGGGCTGCATAAGGCGGCCGTGTCGTTGATCGCCGCCGGCGAGGTCGACTTGCGCGAGCGCTTGCAGGAATCGCTGCCGACCAGCGGCCTCGTCCTGATCGAATTTGCATTCGAGACTTGGGATCAGTTGCATCCGCGCGCCGGCCGCCTCGAGCTCTTCGTCACTCCTGAATCGCTCAAAGAGCCTACCGACTGAGAGCCCTTCGGCCTTCCGGCGGATTATTTCTCGGGAATGATGCTCTGCACGCGCCAGAGATCCGGAAAGAGGCGCGTCCAAAGCAGCGCAATGCCGATGGCGCCGGCGCCGCCGACAAGAACCGACGGCACGACACCGAGAAGCGCCGCCATGACGCCCGATTCAAACTGGCCGAGCGTTTCCGCCGCGCTACTGAATAGCGAGCTGACCGCCATGACGCGTCCTAGCGTATCGTTCGGCGTGCGCGTCTGCACCAGCGAATGACGAACGACGACGTTCAGCGAGTTGCACGCTCCGTAGAGCATGAGTGCCGCCAGCGAAACCAGGAAGAACCGTGAGAGCCCGAAGGCAATGACCGACAACCCGAACATGATAATGGCGGCGGTCAGAATGCGCCCCACATGCCGCTGCAGGGGCAGATGCGCGAGCGCCCCGGAGACGAGGACGGCGCCGACCGCGGGAGCGGAACGCAGCAGTCCGAGTCCCCAAGGTCCGGTTTCCAGGATATCGCGCGCAAAAACCGGCAAGAGGGCGATCACGCCACCCAGCAGCACCGCGCACAAATCAAGCGACACTGCGCCAAGCAGGATCGGATGCCGGCGCATATAGTTGAAACCGGCGAAGATGCTTTCCAGCGTCACGGGCTTCTTTTCGGATGGCGGCGGGCGGTTGAGATGAATGAGGCCGACGATGCTGCTGGCGAGCAAAAAAGTGCCGAAGCAGATTGTGTAGACCACGGCCGGACCGAATACGTACAGAAAGCCGCCCAGGGCCGGGCCGCAGATGGTCGCCATCTGGTTGGCGGTTGTCCCCGCGGCGACGGCCCGCGAGATCATCGGCATGGGCACGATGCTGGGAATGAGCGTGTTCATCGTCGGGCCATCGAACATGCGGCACGCGCCGAGCGCGAAGACGATCGCGAAGATGGCCGGAGCGTTGAGGATGCCGGTGAAGTTGCCGAGGGCCAACGCCGCCGCGCAGGCACCCTTGCCGATCTGCGACCAGCGGACGATGCGGCGCCGGTCATAGGTGTCCGCCACATGACCGGCGACAAGCATGGCGAACAGCGCCGGGATGAAAAGGATGAGGCCGACGAGACCAAGATTGAAGGCGCTGCCGGTAAGCTCGTAGATCTGCCAGCCGACGGCGACGAACATCATCTGATAGGCAAGCGTGGTGGAGATCCGCGTGAGCCAGTAAAGGCGGAAATCGCGATGATGCAGCAGCGACAGCTGGTCGACCGCGCTAAGCGACGACATCACGCCCCCATCCTGCACGCGCCCGGGCGCGGCTACGTCGTGCGACACCGCGCCGGAGAATGCACCCGATCATTGTTCCGGGATGACGCTTTGCACACGCCAGAAGTCCGGGAAAAGCCGGATCCAAAGAACGGCGATGGCGGCGGCGCCGATCCCGCCAACGATGGCAGCCGGCATCGTGCCGATCAGCGATGCGACCAGACCGGATTCAAATTGACCGAGATTCGATGTGGTGCCGGTAAAGGTGGAATTCACCGCCATGACCCGGCCGAGCATCTCGTTTGGCGTCCGGGTCTGCACCAGGGAGTGGCGCACCACGACACTGACGGCGTCGGCGGCGCCGCTCATCGCCAGCATGAGCATCGAAAGCCAGAGCCACGTGGAGAAGCCGAAGACCGCGAGCGACAGACCGTACAGCACCACCGCGCCGACCATGATACGCCCCGCGTGCCTGTTGATCTGGATGTTCGAAAGAACGAATCCCATGATCAACGCCCCGATGGCCGGCGATGCGCGCAGCAGGCCAAGCTCGAAGGGGCCGCCGCCTAAAACATCTTTGGCGAAAATCGGCAATAACGCGGTCACGCCGCCGACCAAGGCGGCCCCGAGATCCAGCGTGATGGCGCCGAAGATAATCGGCCGCGTCCACAGATAGCGAAGCCCAGCGAATATGGTCTCGAGCGTCACCGACTTCTTCGATTTCGCCGGTTTCTTGATTTTAACCATGGTGATGCAAACGGATGCGATGACGAACATCGCAAAGCAAACGTAATAGACGAGATTGGTCCCGCCTTGGAGCAGAAGGCCGCCGACAAAGGGGCCGCCGATCACTGCCACTTGCTGCGCCGTATTGCCGGCAGCGATAGCGCGCGAGAGCACCTCCTGCGGCATGATGCTCGGTGGAATGGTGTGCAGCGTCGGCCCTTCGAAGGCGCGGCCGGCGCCAACGATGAACACGACAAAATAGATCAGCGGGACGCTAATATGCCCGGTGTAGCTCGCGACGATGAGAATCACCGCGCCCAGCGCCTTGCTGATCTGGCAAAGGCGGATCACACCGCGGCGATCGTAGTGATCGGCAACATAGCCGATGAGAAAGGTGCCGGCGATGACCGGGATGAACATGACCAGGCCGATCATGCCGAGATGGAACGGGCTGCCGGTGAGCTGATAGATTTGCCACTGGATGGCGACCTGGATGATTTGGTAGCCGGCGGTCGAAAGCACGCGCGTCCACCAGTACAAAGCGAATTGGGAGTGACGGATCAGGGAGATTTGCCGGGCAGAGTCGGAAACTTGAGCGTCTTCGGACGTGGTCATGCGCGCGCGGGGTTATGTGGATGGTATGCTTTCCTTACCGCGTTCTTCGGCCATCACCAAGTCCCCTGGGCCTCGGTGCAAAGACGCCGCCGAGCCGCATCAAGAACCGCTTGCGCGACGGCGGGACGTAGTCGATATAGCGGCCGGAACCCCATATTGGCTTCATGCGCAAGCTTGCCCTCATTGTTCCGCTTCTCGGCTTTCTCCTGGCCTCGGGCTGGTTTGCCGTCTTTGTCTGGCGCAGCGATACCGGGCCGCCGCTTCCCACGACCGGCTATGTCGCGATGATTCTCGGGATCCTGTTCTCGCTTGTGGTCGGGATAGGACTGATGGGCCTCATATTTTACAGTCATCGTCACGGCTACGATGAACGTGTTCACCGCGGCCAAGACCAGGACTGAAGCCATGCAGCAAACGCCGCGAGAAGCACCGACCGGGATGCCGCTGGTGCTTATCCACATCGTCGCCCTGGCCTGCGGTCTGTTACTCGCGCTCGCGGTACATATCGTGCTGATCGCGAAGGGGGTCGGCCTTACCGCCATGTTCCAGGACATCTTCGCCACCAGCACGGATCAGTTGAAGGCCGCGCTTGCCTGGTGGGCGATCGGGCTAGCCGGCTGCCTGGGCAGTTGGGGCACCATCGTGCTGCTGAGAAGGACCACGGCGGGACGCTCGCGGGCGAGTTTGCTGCCGGTCGGGTTGGCTCTGCTGTTTTTCTGTCTGCTCACCGCGGCAGGCTACGAATCGCACGTCACCGGGCCGGGCAGCGCCGTCACGAGCACCGCGGCCAATTTCGCATCCATGGCCCTGGGCGGCTTCATGGCTTTTTTCGCCGCGCATTTTGCGGCGCGGCGATAAACGCGCTCGCTCGCGATCAGGCGGCGTCGGGGGCGGTTTCGTC
>Ga0070741_10012126_pt1 | contig 15680 bp, 11 predicted proteins | sample Coa_R1_4_FD_66440 | JGI IMG/M metagenome (GOLD analysis project Ga0070741, IMG submission 66440) | Surface soil microbial communities from Centralia Pennsylvania, which are recovering from an underground coalmine fire - Coalmine... | ecosystem: Environmental > Terrestrial > Soil > Unclassified ...
ACGAACTTCGGAAAGTCATGGGCACTAGCAAACCTATGATTCTAGTACCGCTTTCGATCTGAAGTCCCTGAACCCGATTTCGCCACGAGTGTGTCAGGGACTTCAGATCGGCGGTACTAGATCAATAAGTTGCTAGTGCCCACTTTCCGAAGTTCGCAAAAGTACCCGCTGCGAAATGATGCGAACTTCGGAATCGGGACACTAGTTGCGCGAGTTTGAATTGGCCAATGATGTCGGTTAATCTCGCGGGCGCAACATGATCGATCCGATGCCGATGTCGTTTTCGCCTGTCGATATTGCCCTGCGTGCGGCTTCGATCGCGCTGCTTGTGGTGCTGGCGGCATCGCTGTTTCGCGACGTCAGGCAAAGCGCCGCGGGACGGCTCGCGATAGCCTTTGCGCTCGGCTCGGCCGCCCACGCGGCGACAGCGGGTATCGGCGCAGCTCCGGCAATATCGGCCTGGCACGCGCCGCTGATTGCGCTCTCTACCGGCAATGTCGTGGTGTTCTGGCTGTTCACCCGCGCCTTGTTCGACGACGGCTTCGCACCGCGCGTCTGGCACGCGCTGGTCTGGTTCGCGGTCGCGGCCTTCAGTTTTATCAATTGCATGTGGATTGCGCCCGCCGGCCACGCGCGGTCTTCCATCGTCGCGGTCAATCTGGTGGCGCTCGCTTTCATCGGCCTTGCCATCGCGCAGATGAGTACCTCCTGGTCCGCCGATCTCGTCGAAAGCCGCCGCCGCGTGCGCGTCTTCATTGTCGCCGCGGCGGCGCTCTATGGCGGCGTGAACGCGGTCGTGCAGATGTGGGCGCCGCAAGGCGACACGGCCGGGATCGCCACCGTCGCGAATACCGCGATGCTCACGCTTGTCGTGGCGGCGATTTCGGTCGCGATGATGCGGGTGGCGCCGGCCGATCTGTTTCCCGCGATCCCGGCATCCGCGAGCGCGCCGGTCGCGGCGGAGGCAGCAGTCGATCAGAAGCTGGTCGATGCCTTGATGCGCCTGATGGCGGACGAGCGCATCTATCGTCACGACAACGTCACCATCGGCTCGCTCGCGACGAGGCTCGCAATTCCGGAATACAGGCTGCGGCGGCTGATCAACCAGCGGCTCGGCTATCGCAACTTCAACGTTTTCCTCAACGAGCACCGCATCGCCGAGGCCAAGGTGGCGCTCGCCGATCCCGCACAGGCCGAGGTGCCCGTAATCACGATCGCGATGGACGCCGGGTTCCAGTCGCTCGGGCCTTTCAACCGCGCCTTCAAGGCGGATACCGGCGTCACCCCGAGCGAATATCGACGGCTCAAGGCCTCCGCGGCCTGAGGCCGCAAATCTATGTGAGGTCACACGAATTCTGAAATCGGCGAGCCGCGCAAAGCATTCGACCAGCGCGATTTCCAAATCCGGCGAGCGCCCACGCGGACCTTGCGGCAATCCTCCGCCATTCAAGTCCTGCCGGAGAAAGCCATGACCAAGCGAATGATCCTGATTCTTGTCGCCGTCGCCGCGATCGGCGTGCTGGCGTTGTCGGCCGCACGCGCGCGCGATGTTCCGGAAGTTGCGACCGGTTTCGTCGCCAGCGTACTGTGCTCGGGTACGTACATCTCCGGCCTCGATCCGCAGCGCGTCTTTGCCGAAACGACGGCAGCAATGGCCGGCGCGGGATTGATCAGTTGGGCGCTCGATTACCGGCTCGATCGCGCGAACAGGGACGTCACTGTGACGCTGCTCGGCCTGGGCCGCAGCCGTGCGGTTTACCACGGCGCGCTCGGCTGTGTGCTCGATCATGGCGTGCCGATCGTCGAAGCCAACGCGCCCGCGCTGGACAACACGCCGCCGCTGTTGCCTGAGATCGCCGGACCCACAGCGGTCGCGCCGCAAGACGCGCGGCTCGCCGCTGCGCTCGACCGCGCCTTCGCCGAGCCGGATACGCCACCGTACAAGCGCACCAGGGCGGTCGTTGTCGTCAAGGACGGCCGCATCGTCGCCGAGCGCTATGCGGAAGGCGTCGGCATCGACACGCCGCTCCTCGGTTTCTCCGCGACCAAATCGGTGATCTCAGCGCTGACCGGCATTCTCGTGCGCAAGGGGATGCTGACGCTCGACCGGCCCGCGCCGGTCGCAGCGTGGCAGAAGTCCGATGATCCGCGTCGTGCCATCACCGTCGATCAATTGCTGCGCCATACCGCGGGGCTCGCGCTCGGCAGCTCGCTGTCGGCCTCACTTGGCGCCGCGCTCGAGCCGGTCAATCGCATGAAGTTCATGGAGAACGACATGGCGGCTTTCGCCGAAGCCGCTCCTCTCGCAACGCCGCCCGGCAGCGCCTGGAATTACCACGATGGCAACTATCTCATCCTGTCGCATCTGATCCGCAACGCGGCCGGCGGCACGCCGCAGGACGTGCTGCGCTTTGCACGCCAGGAACTGTTCGGCCCGCTCGGCATGCGCCATGTCGCGATGCAGTTCGACGGCGCCGGTACCCCGGAGGGATCGAGCGAGATGCTGGCCTCGGCGCGCGACTGGGCGCGGTTCGGCCTGCTCTATCTCAATGACGGCGTCGCTGGGGACAAGCGCATCCTGCCGGAGGGTTGGGTCGACTATTCGGCGCGGCCAACGCCCGGCGGCTGGGTCGGCTATGGCGCGGGGTTCTGGACCAATCGCGGTGACAGTTTTGGCGCGCACTATCGGATCGAACACGGCTGGCCGCGCGACGCGTTCTTTGCCAAGGGCACGATCGGGCAATATGTCATCGTGATCCCGAGCGAGCATCTGGTGATTGCGCGGTTCGGCACGACGGTAAACTGGCCGCTCGATGCCGACGGCGTCTCGCAGCTGGTTAGCGATGTAATCGCCGCGATGCACGACGAGAAGCGACTCGCGGGCCGCAATTGACGCCGATATTATTGCCGCCCCAGCTGCGTCGCCTGCGCGACGCGGTCGAAGCGTTCCAGCGACAGGATCGCGTGCGCCAGCTGATCGGCGCGGCCGTTCAGCACCGGGCGCGCCAGCGTCAAAAACTTCTGCTGCATCGCCGCCGTGTCGGGGAAGGAACTCGGCTCGCCGGAAGGGTCGGCATAGATGCGCTCATGCACGCCATCGTCGGTGGTGATCGACACGCGCGCCCCGAACGGATGGGTGCGGCCGATTTCGAGGCGATCGTCCTGCACCACGGCGAATTTGTCGGCGAGTGCGTCGACCGCCTTATCGCCGAGCCGCTCGTAGTCGTCCCAGCCGAAGCGGCCCTGGTCCAGCGCAACCGCGCCCGTAAAATACATCGAGAACTGCCCGCCGACGATCGAGGTCGGATGCCGCTTGGTGGCGGCATCGCCGGTCAGCGTGATGCCGTTGCGATGCAGGCCGACCTCGACCTTCCTGACCTGGTCCGGCGTCAGATTGTGCTCGCGCCGCATGGCGATGATCGCGTCCAGCGCGGCATGGGTGTAGCGGCAGCTCGGATAGGGTTTGACGCCGATCTTCATGGTCTCATAGGTCGAACCGAGGCCCGCCACCGCCTTGTCGGGATGCGGGTTGTCACTGTAGCCGACCAAGAGGCCGTGCTTGCCTTCGACCGACTCGGTCGAGCCGACGAAATCGTTGCGCGCGAGGGTGGCGGCGATCACGCCATTCATGGCGGCGGCGCCGACCTGATAACGCTTGTTCCAGGCGCCGTTGACCAGGAATTGCAGCGAGCCTGCGGCCTGGCTGCCGGAGACGCCGAAGGCGGCGACGATCTGCTCTCGCGACAGGCCGAACAACCTGCCGGCGGCGGCGGCCGCGCCATAGGTGCCCGCGGTCGCGGTCGGATGGAAGCCGCGCGCATAATGCGAGGTCGGATCGAGCGCATTGCCGAGCCGGCAACACACTTCATAGCCCGCGACGATCGCGGTCAGCACCTCGCGCCCGGAGGCACCGACCATCTCGCCGACCGCAAAGGCCGCCGGCACCACAGGTGCGCTCGCGTGCAGCGAGGAGTCCGCATGGGTATCGTCGAAATCCAGCGAATGGCCGAGCGCGCCGTTGAGCAGGGCCGCGACTGCCGGCGTCCAGGTCTTGGTGTCGCCGAACACGGTGGAGGCGCCCTTGCTGTCGAGCGCGAGCGCTTCCAGCATCTTGAGCAGCGACGGCGTCGATTCCGCTTCGCGCCGCGCGCGGATGGCGCTGCCGAGGAAATCGAGCGTCAAAACCTTGGCGCGCTCCAGGACCTCCGGCGGGATGTCCTCGAATTTGAGATCGGCGACATAGCCGGCGAGCGTTTCGGTTTCATGGGCCATGGCGTTGCCTCGCTTCTCCGTTGTCATTCCGGGGCGATGCGAAGCATCGAACCCGGAATCTCGAGATTCCGGGTCCGGTCCTGCGGACCGTCCCGGAATGACGATAAATTTCGTAAGACTGCCGCTTCACGCCGTCAATATTACTTCCCGAGGGTCAGCCACTCAAAGGGTCATCAGACCGCTTCCACGATCTGCCGCATCTTGCTGCGCGCGATCAGGCGGTGGAAGGGCAGGATGAGGGCGAGATAGGTACGGCCCATCAGATTGTGTGTCCGCACCAGCGTATTCAAGGTCACCCGCCGGACACCAGGTTGGCCATCGACATCGACCACGATGCGGAAGTCGAGATGATAGTCGTCGAAGCCGGCAACCAGCCGCTCCGGCGTTTCGCTGACCACCGGAAACAGTCCGATGAGGCCGCCCGGCGCTGGTGAGCCATCGCCCGAGGTCTTCAGACCGAAGGGCGTCACCAGGATGTTGCGCAACCGCACGAGCGCATTGGCCCAGTACGGATCTTGCAGGAACATTCTGACGCAGGCCTGCCTCGCGTCGAGGTTCATCGCGCCGATCTCGACGCGGTAGGCGTCGATAAATTGCGCGCCGTCGAGCAGCATGCTCGCATCGACCTCGGGGGTGATTTCACGGACTTCGCTCATGCCGCCAATTTGCGCGCGAGATGCTGGAAGCGCAAGATCAGAAGTCCCGCATAGACGAATGTCCCGATCGACAACCCGATCCATACGCCGGGCGGGCCGAGGCTGGTGTGGAACGCCAGCAGATAGGCCGTGCAGAATCCGACCAGCCAATAGCTGACCGCGGCGAACAACAGCGGCACGCTGGTGTCCTTCAAGCCGCGCAGCGCGCCCGCCGCGATCGTTTGCAGCCCGTCGGTGATGAAGAAGGTCCCGCCGATCAACAATAGCTCGGCGGAGAGCGCGATCGTCGCGTCGGCATCGCTGACGCCCTCGCCCAGAAACAGCCGCGCGATGCCAAAGCGCGACAGCACCACAGCAACCGTGAGGATCGCGGCGAAGGCAATGCCGATCAGCATGGCGATCAGCCCGGCGCGCCGCACACCTGCCGGATCGTTGCGGCCGACGGCGTGGCCGACGCGCACGGTGGCGGCCATGCTGATGCCGAAGGGGACCATGAAGAGGATGGCGGCAACTTGCAGCGCGATCTGGTGCGCGGCGAGCGCGGTGGTGGAGAGGCGGCCCATCAGCAGCGCCGCCGCCGAGAACAGCCCGTATTCGAGCAGGAAGGCGATCGAGATCGGCGCGCCGATCACGATGAGCTGCCGCATCAGATTCCAGTCGATGCGCCAGAAGCGCGTCAGCACGCGATAATCGTGGAATGGCTTGCGAAAGCTGGCGAACCACAGGCCTGCGAAGAATGTGCCGAAGTTGACGATCGAGCTGGCGAGTCCCACGCCGAAGATACCCAGCCGCGGCAGGCCGAACTCGCCGTTCATCAAAAGCCAGACCAGCAGCGCGTTGGCCGGGATTGCGGCAAGCGTGATCCACAGCACCGGTTCGGGGCGGTTGACCGCGCCCATGAAGCCGCGAATGGCGATGAACCACAGCGCCGGTGCGACGCCCCAGGCGAGTCCGAACAGATAGTCCTGCGCGAGATGCGCCGGCCCCTCCGACTGGCCGAGGCCAAGCAGGATCTGCTCGCCGCGTAGCGGAAACGCCATGATCGGCAGCGCGATCAAAAGTCCCGCCCACAGGCCCGCGCGCAGGGCGCGCCGCACCTGCCGCGCATTGCCGGCGCCGAAGGCTTGAGCCGCGAGCGGCGCCACTGCCGACATCAGCCCCATGCCGACCGTGAAGGCGATGAAATAGACCGTGCCGGCCAGCGCCGCCGCGCCCAGCGCCTCGCCGCCGAGGCGGCCGATGAAGGCGAGGTCGGTCGTCATCATCGCGATCTGGCCGAGCTGCTGCGCCGCCATCGGCGTCGCCAGCCGCAGCGTCTCGACGAGTTCGGCCGTGAGATGGCCGCGCCGCGCTTCGGTCGCAGGGGTGTCGATCTTGTAGACGGTCATGAGCGGACAATAGCACTGCGCATGGCGGAACGATGGTGGGGATGGGGGAGAGATTTCTGATCCGGCAGGTCGGGCTGCGGGAACGCTCTTATCCCTCCCCGCTGCTCGCTCTGGCGCGCAAGTGCGCTGCCGAGCTCGCGGGGGAGGGATGAGAGGCTACCGTTCCCTTGCGGGCACCCGCGTGATCTTCGCGCCGAGCGCGTTGAGACGCTCCTCGATACGCTCGTAGCCGCGCTCGATCTGGTCGGCATTGTTGATCGTGCTCTTGCCTTCCGCGCAAACCGCGGCGAGCAGCATCGCCATGCCGGCGCGGATGTCGGGCGAGATCATCGAGGCGCCGCGCAGCTTGCTCGGCCCGGCCACGATGGCGCGATGCGGGTCGCACAGCACGATGCGCGCGCCCATCGAGATCAGCTTGTCGACGAAGAACATCCGCGACTCGAACATCTTCTCGAACATCAGGATGACGCCGTCGCACTGGCTGGCGGTGACGATCGCAATCGACATCAGGTCGGCGGGGAAGGCCGGCCACGGCTGGTCCTCGAGCTTCGGCACGTGGCCGCCGAAATCGTCCTTGATCTTCATGGTCTGGTCGGAGTGGACGACGAGGTCGTCGCCCGCGACCTCGCAGACGATGCCGAGCCGCTCGAAACCCATGCGGATCGAGCGGAGATGCTCGACGCCGGCGCGCACGATGCGAATCGACGAGCGCGTCACCGCCGCCAGTCCGATCAGCGAGCCGACCTCGATATGGTCGGGCTGGATCGAATAGCTTGTCGTGCCGAGCGTGGATTGTCCATGCACGATGATGGTGTTGGTGCCGATACCCTCGATGCGCGCGCCGAGCGCGACCAGAAAATGGGCGAGGTCCTGCACGTGCGGCTCGGAGGCGGCGTTGCGCAAATAGGTGGTGCCTTTCGCCGCCACCGCGGCGACCAGCGCGTTCTCGGTGGCGGTGACGCTGGGCTCGTCGAGGAAGACGTCGGCGCCGCGCAGCTGGGTCGCGCGGAACTCCAGCCTGCCGGTGTCCTTGACCGTCGCGCCGAGTTGCTCGAAGGCGAGGAAATGGGTGTCGAGGCGGCGGCGGCCGATCACGTCCCCGCCCGGTGGCGGCAGCGTCACCTCGCCGCAGCGGGCGAGCAGCGGGCCTGCCAGCAGAATCGAGGCACGAATCCGCGCGCACAGATCCGGATCGAGGTCGGCGGCGCGGATTTCTTTCGCATGGACCGCGAGGCGGTTGCGGCCGCGCCATTCAGCTGACGCGCCGACCGAGCGGATCAATTCCACCAGCGTTTCGGTGTCGCGGATGCGCGGAACGTTTTCCAGCGTGACCGGCTGGTCGGTCAAAAGCGCCGCCGCGATGATCGGCAGCGCGGCATTCTTGTTGCCGGAGGGCTCGATGGCGCCCCGCAGGCGGTGGCCGCCCTCTACGATGTACTGGATCGGCGGCACGGATGACTCGCTATCCTGTTAGACGTCGACGTTGGCGCTCAGCGAGTTATCCTGAATGAATTCGCGGCGCGGCTCAACCACGTCGCCCATCAGTTTGGTGAAGATATCGTCGGCCTCGTCGACCTCCTTGACCTTCACCTGCAACAGCGAGCGCGCCTCGGTATCGAGCGTGGTCTCCCAAAGCTGCTCGGCGTTCATCTCGCCCAGGCCTTTGTAGCGCTGCAAGGTCAGCCCCTTGCGGCCGGCGTCGGTCACCGCCTCGAACAGGTCGACGGGCCCGTGGATCGGCGTCTCCGCGTCCTTGCGGCGGAGCAGGCCCGGCCGCGCGTAGGCCTCCTGCAGTTTTGGCGCGTAGTCATCGAGCTTGCGGGCATCCGCGGAGCCAAGTAGCGCGTGGTCGATGATCGCGGCATCCTTGACGCCGCGCACCGTGCGCTCGAACAGGAAGCCCTCGCCCTCGGTGAAGCGGCCGGTCCAGCCGCGCTCGACCTCGTCGGCCAGCGCGTCGAGCCGCTTGGCGATGTAGTCGGCGGCGGCGGTCGCCTTCGCGGGGTCGCCGAAAATCTCCTGGCGCAGCACGCCGGCAATCGCCGCCTGCTCGACGACGGTGCGGTTGTAGCGGCTGTGCAGATTGCGCAGCACGGCGCGGATGCCACGGGCGTCCTCGACCAGCGAAAGCAGGTCGCGCCCGGCGCGCTCGGCACCGGACACCGGCTTGAACACGCATTCGTCGATGCCGGTCGAGATCAGATAGTCCTCGAGCGCGCGCTCATCCTTCAGATATGTTTCGGACTTGCCGCGCGTCACCTTGTAGAGCGGCGGCTGCGCGATATAGAGGTAGCCCTGATCGATGATGTCGCGCATCTGCCGGTAGAAGAAGGTCAAGAGCAGCGTGCGGATATGGGCGCCGTCGACGTCGGCGTCGGTCATCAGGATGATCTTGTGATAGCGCAGCTTGTCGATCGCGAAATCGTCGCTGATGCCGGTGCCGAGCGCGGTGATCAGCGTGCCGATCTGTTCGCTCGACAGCATCTTGTCGGCGCGCACGCGCTCGACATTGAGGATTTTTCCGCGCAACGGGAGAATGGCCTGGAACTCCCTGTTGCGGCCCTGCTTGGCGCTGCCGCCGGCCGAGTCGCCCTCGACGATGAAAAGCTCGCTCTTGGCGGGATCCTTTTCCTGACAGTCGGCGAGCTTGCCGGGCAGCGAGGAGACGCTGAGCGGATTCTTGCGCGTCAGCTCGCGCGCCTTGCGCGCCGCTTCGCGGGCTGCGGCGGCCTGGATCACCTTGCCGACGATGACCTTGGCTTCGCTCGGATGCTCCTCGAACCAGGCCTGCAGCGCCTCGTTGATGACATTCTCGACCACGGGGCGGACTTCGGAGGAAACCAGCTTGTCCTTGGTCTGCGACGAGAACTTCGGGTCGGGCACTTTCACGGAGAGCACCGCGGTCAAACCTTCGCGGCAATCGTCGCCGGTGAGCTGGATCTTTTCCTTTTTCGCGTTGGCATCGGCGTAGCCGTTGACCTGGCGGGTCAGCGCGCCGCGGAAGCCGGCGAGGTGGGTGCCGCCGTCACGCTGCGGAATGTTGTTGGTGAAGCACAGCACGTTCTCGTGGTAGCTGTCGTTCCACCACAGCGCTGCCTCGACCCCGATGCCGTTGTTCTCCGAGCGCACCATGATCGGCGACGGCACGATCGCCTTCTTGTTGCGGTCGAGATGTTTGACGAACTCCTCGATGCCGCCGTCATAGCGCATCTCCTCGCGCTTCTCGACCGCGTGCCGCATGTCCGAGAGCACGATGTTGACGCCGGAATTGAGGAAGGCGAGCTCGCGCAGCCGATGCTCGAGCGTCGCGAAATCGTACTCGACGTTGGTGAAGGTTTCGGTGGAGGCGAGAAAGGTCACCTCCGTGCCGCGCTTGCCCGGGGCGTCGCCGACCACTTTCAGCGGCGCGACGGCATCGCCATGGGCGAACTCGATGACGTGTTCCTTGTCGTCGCGCCAGATGCGCAGCTGCAGCTTGCTGGAGAGCGCGTTGACGACGGAGACGCCGACGCCGTGCAGGCCGCCCGAGACCTTGTAGGAGTTCTGGTCGAACTTTCCGCCGGCATGGAGCTGGGTCATGATGACCTCGGCGGCCGAAACGCCTTCGCCCTTGTGGATGTCGACGGGAATGCCGCGGCCGTCGTCGCGCACGGTCACCGAATTGTCGGCGTTGAGCACGACCTCGACCCGCGTCGCGAAACCGGCAAGCGCCTCGTCGATCGCGTTGTCGACGACCTCGTAGACCATGTGATGCAGGCCGGAACCGTCATCGGTGTCGCCGATATACATGCCCGGCCGCTTGCGCACGGCGTCGAGGCCCTTGAGCACCCGGATCGATTCCGCGTCGTAGTCGCCGGGAATGGAATGCTCAGTGTCGGCAAGTTGTTGCCGGGCTGGTTCAGTCATGTGAGGCCTTTGAGGGATGTCGGAATCAGGCTTGCGCGAAACGAGGAGCCGATCTGGTGTAGTTGTGCCATGAAAGCCACGCTGCGCCTAGCGCAAAGTAACCCATCATAAACCATTGAACAAATGGTGCTTTTTGGCATTTTTTCAAGGGCGCGAGAGGCCGATTCTTGGCGCTGCGAAAACAGCGATTCGAGGCTCGATTCCAGCGGGCGGACGAGGTCGATTCCGAGCCTTCGAAGCCTTGAGGGAAGGGCGCATGGCAGTCCGAAAAAGACCTGCTAAAGGGAACGGCGTCCTCGCAGGGATTTCATGTCGTTGAAGCCTTCAGAACGCTACCGGCCGGATATCGACGGCCTGCGCGCCATCGCCGTCATGCTGGTGGTGAATTTCCACGGCTTCCCCGATGCGATGCCGGGCGGGTTCATCGGCGTCGACATTTTCTTCGTCATCTCGGGCTTCCTGATCACCGGCATCATCGCGCGCGAGCTCGATGAGAAGCGTTTCAGCCTGGTCGGATTCTACATCCGTCGCATCCGGCGCATTTTCCCGGCGCTGATCGTGGTGCTCGCTGCGGTGCTGGGGCTGGGCTGGCTCTGGATGCTGCCGCATGCCTACGCGGAACTCTCTTCCGACGTGTTCGCCAGCGCAGCGTTTGCCGCCAACATCGCGCTGATGCTGCAGTCCGGCTATTTCGACATCGAATCGGCGAAGAAGCCGCTGCTGCATCTGTGGTCGCTTGGCATCGAGGAGCAATTCTATCTCGCCTGGCCGCTGATCCTGATGATCGCGGCGCGCTGGCGCGCGGGCTTGCTTTTCATGGCGTGCGGGATTGCGCTGGCGTCATTCATCTTGAACGTCGCGCTGATCGGCCGCGATCCGATCGCGACCTTCTATCTGCCGTTCACCCGCGCCTGGGAATTACTTGCCGGCGCGGCCCTCGCCTTGACGTGGACCCGGGTCGACCAATCCGAGGCTGCAGGCAACTGGCGTGCGGCTGTCGGCGTCGCGCTGATCATGCTGGCGGCGGCGGTGCTCGACGTGCATCGCGCCTTTCCCGGCTGGTGGGCGCTGTTGCCGGTCGCGGGCAGCGCGCTGCTGTTGTCGGCGCCCGCATCATGGATAAATCGGACGCTGCTGAGCTGGCCGCCGATGGTATGGATCGGTCTGATCAGCTATCCGCTTTATCTCTGGCACTGGCCGTTGCTGGTGCTGTCCGCGATCGTCAAGTTCGAGCCGCTGACGCTGGTCGATCGCGAACTGGCCCTGCTTGCAAGCGTGGTGCTGTCCTGGGGCACCTATGTGTTGATCGAGAAGCCGCTGCGCTTCGGCGGACGGCGCGGACTCAAGGCGGTGGGCCTGGGTGCTGCGATGGCGGCGGTCGCATTCGCCGGTGTGATCGTCACTGCCGGCCACGGTTTCGATTTCCGTCTGCCGGCGGAAATCCGCGCGATGGCCGACGTGCCGGAGCAGAACGCACAATGGCGCGCGGGTAAGTGCCTGATCGATCTCTCGCACCAGACCGCATTTGCCGGCGAATGTGTCGAGCGCAATCGCCGGCCGCTGCTGCTGCTGTGGGGCGATTCCACTGCCGGCGCGCTGATGCCGGGCCTGCTCAGGGCGCAACAGGCGCGCGATTTCGGCATCGCGCAGTTGACCGCGAGCTCCTGCGTGCCGATCCTGAATGTCGACATCGCGACGACGCCGAATTGCCGCGCCAACAACGATCGCGTATTGGCGATGGCGACCCGGCTGAAGCCCGACATCATTCTGCTGCACGGAACCTGGGAGAAGAATCTCGACAAGGTCGGTGCAACCGTGGCGACCCTGAAGCGGGAGACGCGCGCGCGCGTGGTCGTGTTGGGGCCGGGGGTGTTCTGGAAGCGGGGCCTGCCGAACGAGGTGCTGCGCTATTACCTGCTGCATCACGAATTGATCCCGGTGCGGTCAGATGTGGCCGTGGTGGCGCGTGGCGCCGATCGCGATCTGCGCGAGGCCGTTGTGCGAGAGGACGGCGAGTATATTTCTGCCGCCGATGTGCTTTGCAACGAACAGGGTTGCCTGACGCGGCTTGGCGACGGCGCCAACGACATCACCGCGAGCGATCAGGTTCATCTGACCGAGAAGGCGTCGGTGTTCCTGGTGCAGGGGATCGTCGATCGCGTGCTCGGGACGAGTACGCCCAGGACGGGCGCTTCGCATTGAGGTTCAATTGCGCCGCGTGACGCGGCCGTTCTCGACGTCGAAAATCTCGCCGGAGGATTTGAGTTCGGCGAATGCGGCGGGATCGGCGCCCGACAGCCAGACCTGCGCGCCAAGCCTGGCCAGCTCCGCGAACAAGGCCGCGCGGCGGTTGGGGTCGAGATGCGCGACGACCTCGTCGAGCAGCAGCAGCGGCACGATCCCGGTTGTCTCCGCCACCAGCGCGGCATGCGCCAGCACGAGCCCGATCAGCAGCGCCTTCTGCTCGCCGGTCGAGGCGTCGCGCGCCGGCACGGATTTCGGCGCATACACCACCTGCAAATCGGTGAGGTGCGGGCCGTCCAGCGTGCGGCCGGCGGCGGCGTCACGCACGCGCGCCTCGCGCAGGATGTTTCGGTAGCGGTCTTCAATCGCGGTCGCAGGTTCCGACAGCAGCGCATTCTCCATCCAGCCGTCGAGCGCGATCTCGGCCGATGGAAAGGCGGACACGGCGCCGCGCGCCCGCAGCATCGCGGCGAGTTTTGCCGCGGTCTGGCCGCGCGTGGCGGCGACCGCGACCGCAAGCTCGGCGGTCTCGCGCTCGATGGCGTCGCACCAATGGTCGTCGAAATTGCGCACTTCCAGCAGGCGATTGCGCGAGCGCAAGGAGCGCTCCAGCGCCGAGACGCGACTCGAATGTTCGCTGTCGATGCCGAGCACCAGACGATCGAAGAAGCGCCGCCGCTCGGAGGCTGCGCCCATGAACAGACCGTCCATCGCCGGCGTCAGCCACACCATGCGCAGATGATCGCCGAAGGCGGCGGCCGAGCCGACGCTCTCGCGGTCGATGCGGCAGCGTCTGCTCGTGCTCTGCGCTTCGCCCTGCGGCGCCTCGATGCCGGTGCCGAGCGTGGCCAGGCCCAGCGCGCCCTCGACTTCGGCGGAGACCGCCCAGGAGCCGTCACCCTGGTTGTCGGCGACGTCTTCCAGCGTGGCGCGGCGAAGCCCGCGCCCGGGTGAGAGAAACGAGATCGCCTCCAGGCAATTGGTCTTGCCGGCACCGTTGGGCCCGACCAGCGCCACCATGTCGCCGCGTGTTTCCAGTCCCGCGGCGCGATAGTTGCGGAAGTGCGTGAGGCTGAGACGATGAATGCGCGAGGGGGTCATTGTCTAACTATCTCTTCGTCATGCCCGCGCTTGTCGCGGGCATCCACGTCTTTATGTCTCCAAGACGTAGATGGCCGGGACAAGCCCGGCCATGACGAAATCCATTCAATGCAAGCCCGGCGATGACGAGTTGAAGTCACACCCGCATCGGCATCAGCACGTAGAGCGCGGTCTTGTTCTCTTTGTCCTGCACCAGGGTGGGCGAGCCGGGGTCCGCGAGCCGGAGCACCGCGACCTCGCCCTCGATCTGGGCGGCGATGTCGAGCAGATAGCGCGAGTTGAATCCGATATCGAGCGGATCGGAGGCATATTCGACCTCGAGCTCCTCGGTGGCGCTGCCGGAATCCGGATTGGTGACGGAGAGCACCAGCTTGCCGGCGGACAGCGCGAGCTTCACCGCGCGGCCGCGTTCGCTGGAAATGGTGGAGACGCGGTCGACGGCGGCGGCGAAATCCTGCTTGTCGACGACGAGTTCCTTGTCGTTGTTCTGCGGAATGACGCGGCCGTAATCCGGGAAGGTGCCGTCGATCAGCTTCGAGGTCAGCACCACATTGCCGATGGTGAAGCGGATCTTGCCGCTCGACAGCTCGATCGCAACCTCGGCTTCGCTATCCTCGATCAGGCGCTGCACTTCGCCGACCGTCTTGCGCGGCACGATCACCCCGGGCATGCCGCTCGCCCCCTTCGGCATCACGAGATCGATCTGCGCCAGGCGATGTCCGTCGGTGGCAACGCCGCGCAAGGTCTGGGCCTTGGCGCTGCCGGCGGTGTGCAGATAGATGCCGTTGAGATAATAGCGCGTCTCTTCGGTCGAAATCGCGAACTGGGTACGGTCGATCAGGCGCTTCACGTCGGCTGCCGGCAGCGTGAAGGAATGCGTCATCTCGCCGGCGGCGAGATCGGGAAAGTCGCTCTCTGGCAGCGTCTGCAGCGTGAAGCGCGAGCGGCCGGCGCGGATCGCCAGCACCGAACGGTCGCCGTCGCCCTCGAGCGCGATCTGCGAACCGTCGGGCAGCTTGCGCACGATGTCGTAGAACATGTGCGCGGGAACGGTGGTCGAGCCGCCGCTGCCGGTTTCGGCGGCGAGCGTCTCCGTCACCTCGAGATCGAGGTCGGTCGCCTTCAGCGAAAGCTGCGCGTTCTCGGTGCGCAGCAGCACATTGCCGAGGATCGGAATGGTGTTGCGCCGCTCCACCACGCGGTGCACGTGGCCCAGCGATTTCAGGAGTTGCGCGCGTTCGACGGTGACCTTCATTGCAATATCCGCCCGATCCAACATGGGTCCAATTTGTCTTGGGGATGCCGGGCATCCGCCGCGGCCGATTTGGCTCCCTTAGAGCCCGCGAAGCCGGCTTTTGGGGGAGCGTAAGGTGGCGCGGAAAGGGCGCGGATTCAAGGGACCGGCAGGCCGTTTCCCAAGGTTTGGGGCGGGCGGAAACGGTCATTCCGGGGCGTGCGTAAGCGCGAACCCGAAATCCCGAGATTCCGGGTCCGGTCCTTCCGGACCGTCCCGGAATGACGGGGAACTGCCCTACTCCTGCAATTGCCGCTTCAGCGACTCGACCTCTTCGGACAGCGCGGTGTCCTTGGCGACCAGTGCCTCGATCTTGCGCACGGCATGCAGCACGGTGGTGTGGTCGCGTCCGCCGAAGCGGCGGCCGATCTCGGGCAGCGAGCGCAAGGTCAGCGTCTTCGCCAGATACATCGCGACCTGCCTGGGGCGGACCACATTTGCCGTCCGCCGCGAGGACAGCAGGTCGGACCTGCTGACATTGTATTGCCGCGCCACCACGCGCTGGATGTCCTCGATCTTGATCCGCTTCGGTTCCTGCGGCCGGATCAGGTCGCGCACCTCGCGCTCGGCCATCTCCAGCGTCACCGGCTGATTGTTGAGTTTGGAATGCGCGAGCAACCGGTTGATCGCGCCTTCGAGGTCGCGGCCGTTGTGGGTGATGGAGCGCGCGAGATAGTCGAGCACGGGATCGGGCACATCGAAGCTGGCGTGATGAGCGCGTGCCGCCGCGACGCGCGAGCGGAGAATGCCGAGCCGCAGCTCCTCGCCGAGCGAGCCCATCTCGACCACGAGGCCGCCGGCCAGCCGCGAGCGCACGCG
>Ga0070741_10012127_pt1 | contig 15680 bp, 19 predicted proteins | sample Coa_R1_4_FD_66440 | JGI IMG/M metagenome (GOLD analysis project Ga0070741, IMG submission 66440) | Surface soil microbial communities from Centralia Pennsylvania, which are recovering from an underground coalmine fire - Coalmine... | ecosystem: Environmental > Terrestrial > Soil > Unclassified ...
TCTTTAAAAAATTCATACAGTTCATATCCATCTAATTCAATAATGCGTTTTGTCATATTCAGCGAGGTCACAAAAAGATCTTTTTGCATTGCTTCATCAAAAGATATATATCGCCACGCTAAAAGTGGCGATACCATAAACAATAAACCAATAATTACTTTCTTCATTTTTTATCCTTTTTTTTATTTTAAGAACACTGATGCAGCCGCCAACCAAAATAAAAGGTTGGAATTAACCCCATTATCGACACAACTGAAAACAAACACGTCCGCACAACGTACATCCGATAATTGTTTCGTAACCTTTCATATTTAGGAATTTTTTGACTTATCTCGCCCTGCATCTGATATATTTTATGAGCTATATTTTTTCTAAATTCTTGTTGAAGATCCTCTAACAAACATACTGGATTATCTTGCTTATTGTCACGCCGAGCATACAGTTCTTTAAGCAGGTCACTTACGCACAAATTATAATCTGGCCGATGATGCATAAGCATATCAGTAAATGAATATGCTACTTGTTCTGAAATTAGTTGATGCCCTGTCTCATCGAGAACCAACTGCTCTGCCAACGCTTTGGGCGTAATATCATAGCTATCATACACCGACTTCCAATTATCATTATTTTCAATTGCTTGCCTCAATTCGGCAGACGAATCAATCCTCTCTAAAACATTTATTACCAGTGAAGAAATGCGACCACTACCATTCAATGCAACCCTTTCCATATCACTAGAAATAATTGCTTGAAACATTAAACAACCTATACTCATTATTATTTTCTTTTTCATATCGTTTCTTTTTATGAACAGGTAGTAAGCGCTATCGCTGTTACAGCACTTGCTACAATAAATTCTAATACCCAACAGAAACACCAGCCAGTCGGAGTTCCAATATCGTTATATGTTTTGTATACTTCTATGTCATTTTCCATTACTTCAAGTTCTTCATAAAGATTCGCAAAAACACGCAAGTCATATTCATATAATTTAGCCCGTACTTCTTGCAACGTCTTGGTTTGTTGTGTATTGCGAAATAGACCATATATCTGTTTTTGTAAGCTATTGTATTTTTTTGGTTGTTGTTTTTGTATCGCAACTATTATTGCATATTGTTCTGGGCTAACTTCAGTAAGATCACTTAGGAGCTTTGTTTTAATGACAGATGCAATGACCCTTGGTTCTAATATATATTTTTTACGTTCTTTTTTTGCAAAATTAGCAACTTGTTGAGCGAGAACTACATTCCTAATTACCGTTTTTTCTTCTTTTTTTGTTTTTATGATAACAATTTCTTCCATACCAACAGTGCATCCACTCGCCAAAAGAACGCACCATACAAAAAATGTGCACTTCATACCCTTTTCCTTTTTTTACTTTCATCTGCATGACTAATGACAGTGCTCTATGACCCACACAAAATAACCTACCAAAGTCCATCCACCTATAACCACACAGGCAACCGCAGCATTACACGCAGCTCTTGCTAAACAATCCCTTTTTTTTCTGTTATACTCAGGGGTCATCGTATCTATTTTATTTTGTGTTTTTACTATTTCTTGTGCAAGATTACTCCAAAATGTTTTTCGCATATCTTGTAAAATATGCTTGTTTCCTGAATGCTTGTCTCGTATTTCGGTTATTATCTCACGAACAAGCTTATTGTATTTAGAACTATCCCTAGTGCTCCACTTGTTAATTTGTCGAGAAATATCTTTTTTGCTTTGGTCTTTCGGTTGATCGCTCATTTTCATATATTCATACACAGCTGACGGTTCTACTTTATACATTGTAGAAAAAGCATCCCAATCGCCCTGTGTTACGCATGCCAAGTTACACAACGCTTCACCTGTTGTTATTTTAATAATATCATTTTGTAGCGACTTATACTTTTCGCTTGAAAACAAAAATGGGGCATACAAAAAAAATAATAAAAAATACCGTATTTTTTTCATGCTTCTATTTCCTTTTTTAATACCAACAATCACTACTCAACATACCCGCCACTATAAGAATTGGTATCATGGTTATCATATTAAAAAAAAATAAATGAGCGGCAAAATCTGTCGACCAAAAATTTTGACAGCTTCTTCTGTTTTCATCAAAATATACAATACCGTCATCCAATGCTTTTACTACTTGTTCTTTCTTATAAAGTTCCCATTCATCAAACTCCTGTTTTCTTTCGCGCAATGTGTCCAAAATATCATTTTTTTTTCCAGCTAGTTCGGTAAAGAATTCATGCGTTAATTTCGCAAATGCATCAGGATTATCCTTTTTTAAACCTTTAATCTGTTGTTTTACAAGTGTTCGCGCTTGTTTAGCGTATGCTGTTGGCACTTCTCCTGTAATAAGATCCACCATATAATGTACGCTCAAAGAGTATTGCGACCACTGATCTTTCGATAAATCCGCAATAATACACGCATCGCTATCGTTTTTAATCTTGTAAGTTTTAACTATCCCTTTCTCCATGCTTAATGCATAAAAACTCTGCAAACACATATACAATAAAAATAATCTTTTAAACATACACACTCCTTTTGTTAAACATTTTTATTATCCTCTTCTTTTAATATTTGCCCCACTTTCCTCTTATCTTAAAATATGAAATAATAAGAAAAGCATACCGCACATATTTAAAGGGTCAAATGATGAATTTTCAAGAAATAAGAAATAAATTTTTACATTTTTTTGCTCAACATAAACACGAAATCGTTGCCAGTTCATCGTTAATCCCCGCCCAAGATCCAACCCTTTTATTTGCCAATGCTGGTATGAATCAATTTAAAGATCTTTTTTTGGGCTTAGAAACCCGTTCATATAAGCGCGCCGTTTCTATTCAAAAATGCGTACGTGCAGGCGGAAAACACAATGATTTAGATAATGTTGGATTTACCAAGCGCCATCTTACCTTTTTTGAAATGATGGGTAATTTTTCTTTTGGTGATTACTTTAAAAAGGAAGCCATCACCTTTGCTTGGACTTTTTTAACACAAGAAATAGGCCTTGATAAAAACAAATTACACGCTTCCGTGTTTGAAACAGACCACGAGTCATACAATTTATGGCATGAAACAATAGGACTACCACAAAATAGAATTCATCGCTTAGGAGCAAAAGACAATTTCTGGCAAATGGGCGATGTCGGACCATGCGGGCCATGCACCGAAGTTTATATCGACCGTGGAGTCATGTGTACCATCGGTGATAATGAAAAATGTTCTCCCGGATGCGATTGCGACCGTTTTTTAGAAATTTGGAATCTTGTTTTTATGCAATTTGAACGTCAACTTGACGGTTCTTTAAAACCACTTAAACAAACAGGCGTTGACACCGGTATGGGACTAGAACGTTTGTGCTCTGTTGTACAAAATCAACCGTCTGTTTTTACTACCGATCTTTTTATGCCTATTATTACAAAAATTCAAAAATTAACTGAAATTTCATATCATTCAGCGCCTGCTGATATTAAAGCTGCTTTTCATGTACTTGCTGATCATGTCCGCTCATGCAGCCTTATCATTGCAGACGGATGCGCTCCTTCAAATGAAGGGCGTGGGTACGTGCTGCGCAAAATTATTCGCCGCGCTGCCCTGTTTACGCAAAAGCTAACGGAAAAAAATATTTTTCCAGAGTTATCGCAAACATTTATTGCTACCATGAGTGACATTTATCCAGAATTGATCACGAATGAGAAACTCATTTACGACATTTTAAATAATGAAATAGAAAAATTTTCCGCTAATTTAACACGCGGAAGAATTATTTTTGATCGTTATTTAATCGAAACAAAAGCAACACAAATCATTACGGGAAATCAAGCATTTAAATTATACGATACATACGGCTTTCCCATCGAAATTACTGTTGCCGCGGCACGCGAACACGGTTATACCGTTGACATGGAAAATTTTGAATTAGAAATGGCAAAACAACAAGAACAATCGGGTAAAAAAACAACAGATATTTTGTCTACACTTGATGTAGACAAAGTAACAGAATTTACGGGATACCATGAACTAGAAACAAAAGCAACAATAGTTGCGCTTGTTGCCAATGAGCAGCTGGTTAATCACGTCAGTGCGCAGCAAGAAGTGTATGTCATTACCAATAAATCACCATTTTTTATTGTCGGTGGTGGACAAGTTCCCGATCAAGGTTGGCTCACCATTAATGGCAACACAACAGTCATCAGTCAAGTCCGTTTTATCAATCACGCAATTGCTGCACGCATTCTGACAAAAACTCCCATCTCTGTTGGCGACACCGTCATCAGCACGGTAGATAAAACATGGCGTACCAACGCAATGAAAAATCACACCGGAACACACTTACTGCAAGCAGCTCTCATTGAACTTTTTGGAAAGCAGATTCAACAATCTGGATCTTTAGTGCATCCTGATTATTTACGCTTTGATTTTACCTATCATCAACAACTCAGCCCACATGACATTGCGCGCGTTGAAGATCTGGTGAATGAAAAAATTCGTGCAAATATTCCCGTCTCAATTACGTATTGCACGCTAAAAGAAGCGCAAGCGCAAGGAGCACTCGCCTTTTTTGGCGAAAAATATAAACCAGAAAACGTACGCATGGTCAAAGTAGACGATTTTTCTACGGAATTATGCGGCGGAACACACGTACACGCAACAGGGGACATTGGTACCTTCAAAATTACTGACAGCGTTGCACTTTCAGCAGGACATCGCCGTATTTTTGCCGTTACTGGGCCAAAGGCAATTGAATTGTTCCAAGATACATTCAACATTGTCAAAACAATGGGACAAGAACTAAAAGTGCAACAAGAAAACGTGCTTGCTGCATTTTATAAACAAAAAAACCACATCAAAGAATTACAAGATAGCATAAAACAATTGAGAACTCAGGTCATCGCTGCACAACTGCCTGTATGGCAACAAGCGATTACCGCTATCCATAACGTGCCATTTTTATTTATCAAGCTGCCAGATGCAACGCAAGAAGAATTGCGCACAATTACCACCATGCTTGAAAAAAAACAATCTGGTTTTTATTTTGCAATCAGCGCAATGAATCACCAAACAATTTTTTCTAGCCTTCTTTCTCCTGCTTATGCAACTATAATTGATATACAAGCATTTTCCACTTGGCTTAAAGAACAGCACGGATTGCGCGGTGGCATCAACAAAAATAGCATTCAAGGAGGCGGAAGCACGTATAATCCACAATTGGAAGCTGATATTAAAACATGGATTGTAACCCACGGTACATAAAAAATATGATAAAAGAATTTCTTGCTCGTATCGATGAAAAGAAAAAAAAACTTGATAATTGCCGCCCATTACCACCAGAGCTGGTTAAAAATTTGGCAGACTGGTTTGCGGTCGACTATACCTACAACTCAAATGCCATTGAAGGCAATACGTTATCGTTAAGTGAAACTGCTTTGGTCGTGGAAAAAGGCATCACCATTGGCGGCAAAACCATCAGAGAGCACCTTGAAGCAATTAATCATATGCAGGCAATTGATTTTATTAAACAACTTTCGCAAAAACAACGTACAGACATTGCAACGGATGACATTTTAGCAATTCACAAAATAGTATTACAAAAAATAGACGATTATCACGCAGGCGTGTTTCGTAAAATTAATGTCCGCGTTGCAGGCTCTTCAACTATTTTTCCCAACTATACCAAAGTCCCTTTATTGATGGTTGATTTTATGCAATGGCTTCACACAACCAATGAACACCCCATTATCATTGCGGCACTCGCTCATTTTAAATTGGTGAGCATTCATCCTTTTGTTGATGGCAACGGAAGAACGTCTCGGTTACTCATGAATTTGTTGTTATTGCAAGCTGGATATCCTTTTGCAATCATAAAAAACGAGTCTCGTGCTGCATACATCAATGCTCTAGAAAAAGCACAATTAACTCAAAATCTTGATGATTTTTATATGATTGTACTCAATGCGCTTGAAGTAAGCATGGATATTTATTTAAAAGCAGCTGAAGACTCACTTTCCTGATATTTTTTTGATCAATGTCCCTGCTGACTGCCAGCTAAAGTGCTTAAGCACATAATCGCCCATTTTTTGTCTTTTTTTGTTGTATAATCTGTTAGTCGACTAACAGATTATACAACAATTAGATCAATAAAAGCACGACCAGATCGTCATGTATTCAAATACCACTCCCGAAAGTATCAAATCTCGCCACCCCCCCCCTATTTACAATTTGAAATACTTTGATATTCTTAATAATAGTAAAAGTAAAAACAAAATTACATAGAGGAATATGTATGAAAAAGTTACAATTATTCTTAGCTCTTTCTTGTTCAATGATTATTGGGACTCATGCAAATGCAGCCCTTAATCAAGAAAATAAAGACTTACTTATGAATCTTGCAAAAGGTTACACTACATATGGTTTAGCTGGCTTAGGTATTGGTACATTATTGTCTAAAGGGGCTTTGGTAACAGAAACAACTGCCACAGTTGCTCCACCTCTCATACGAAATATTGGAAAAGGTTTAGCACAAGGTGGAGTCATAGCACTGAGTCCAATACGATCAGTAATAGCAACAGCATGCATGCCTATATCAATACCAATTTATAGCTTTTTAACAAAAAAAGGGATATATCCTACTAATCTTCCAGAAAGTTCAATATTCAACAACTCAAAAGTGCGACCATTTTACCCAACGGTAGGAACTCCTAAATACGTATTTAGAATTCCTCTGCCAGCAATAGTAGGATTTGGCGCACCTCTGGCTTGGCAAAAATATCAACAAGCACAACAAGCATAAATAATATAAATAAACTTAAGCCTCTTCAAAAAAAGAGGCTTAAGTTTATTTATAAAAATTGAAAGGAATATCTATGAAGAAGCTACAATTATTCTTAGCCCTTTCTTGTTTGATGATTATTGGAACACAGATAGCTGCTAAAGGAATATCTCTTTATGAATACCCAGCAAGATTGATGTCGCAAGGTCCAATGGTTCCAACTTTCCCATCAAAACACTCTCATTATACATATGTATGGCTTAGGTTAGTTTACAGTCTCAGGCCACAAGTAATAATGCCTTTAGCCGCACAAGTAGCAATACAAAAATATCTGCAATCTCGTAGTTTCACTATCCAATTTGAAGAAAAACAACAAGCATAAACATAAAACAAATGATAAAATCTCTTTTTTGAGAGATTTTATCATTTGTTTTATAAAATGGAGGTTACCTTGAATACAATACGCTATAACCTATTATTATCATCACTTTTCTGCTTAACAGCTCATGCAGTGCATATAAACGTCAATGAGGTACGAGCTTTATATAGAAAATCAAGCGAATTATTGCCAGTAAAAATTGCTCATGCATCTATCGGGTATGGCATCATTGGTTATGGAGCAAAAACCCTTGGGAATGTATTGCATGCAATGTCAGGTGCCCCTGCCTATGAATATACCGGCTACCACTTTGGACAACCAACAACCATCAAATATCCATCATTATCATCAGACTTGCAGTTATCACGAATTCAAAAGTTATCTGCCAATTTCGCTAAAACATTACTAAACATTGGTTCTTTGATACATTGGCCTAACAGGTCTGCCTACGATTTTGTACAAGGAGTTATTTTACCAACAATGCATATTTCCCACTTAAAACGCAATGCGCAACATGAAGATTGGATTCAAGAAAATCCTACTGACCTTATAAACGGCATGAAAAAAATTCGCGCTAAAAGCCTCAAAAGAACAACGTTAGGCATATTCTGTGGAATAATGCCACCTGTGATACAGCATATGTATAAAAACCATTATTTTGAAAACTTTGACAATTGAGCAAAAAATATTAATATTAAAATAAGTACTTTTAAAAGTTTATTTTAATATTAATATTACCGTGAATACATTAAAATCTGTTATATTCGCTGTTTTAATAGCATCACCACTTCTTTATGCTAAAAATTCCTTTGTTGGCGCCTTAGCAAGTCTCTCTGTTGCTCCTGCTTTTTGTGTCAATCAAACTCTTATAGAATATATTCAAAAAAAAATAAGCGTAACAACAAGCTTTCTAAAACACGCTGCCAGCTTAAATCAGACACTGAAAAAACAAACCTCTATTCACCTAACAAGAAAAACATTCTTTCCTACCATGATGAAAAATATTGCAAAATTTTATCTTGATACCACGCTATCCCCTCTCAGCACTACCTCAAAAATTGTAGACATTATTGTCCCTATTGAAGATAATTCCCTTGGATCACTCCGTTTGTCAATTAATAGCAATTATGATAAAATATAAATGTAGAAAATATCATATAACCCTTTTACCTTTCTCATACATATGAGAAACTGTAGGACTTTTACATGTCAAAAGAACGCATCAGATCGGATCAATTTTGTACCGACAAATCTAAAGCAAAAAATAGTCAACTATCTCTTGAATTAAACCCAGACTTACAACAAGAACTGGATGCTTTGTACAAAGGAGCAGTTGAAACCTTTCAATTAGGCAAAATGATTAAAGGTAATATTGTTGCAATAGAAGACAATGGCATTTTAGTTGATATTAAATATAAATCACGCGGACTCGTTCCTCGTTATGAATTTAGTGAATATGAATTGCGCAAATTACAAACTGGCGATGATATCGAGGTAATTCTTGATCAGTTAGAAGATACCGATGGTAGAATTGTATTATCGTATGAAAAAGCAAAAGAAATGCGCGCGTGGGATGCCGTTACCAAACTCTTTGAAGAAGGACTTCCTGCAGAAGGTATCGTCACTCATAAGGTTAAAGGTGGATTAAACGTAGATATCGGTATTCCTGCCTTTTTACCTGGATCGCAGATTGATTTACAACGCGTTATTGATTTTGATCAATATGTTGGTCAAACAATTAAAGCATGCATTCTTAAATTAAACAAAAAACGCGGCAATGTTATCATTTCTCGCCGCAAGTATCTGCATGATCAACGCTCTGAAGAACGCAAAAAAATATTGGATACCCTCAGCGAAGGTCAAATTATTCAGGGAATCGTCAAAAATATCACCAATTATGGTGTGTTTATTGATATAGGTGGCGTTGACGGGCTCCTTCATATCACTGATATGACATGGGGACGCGTTGCTCATCCAAGCGAAATGGTCAAAATAGGTGAAACCATCACGGTCAAAGTGCTCAGCTTTGATAAAAATAATGAGAAAATTTCTCTTGGCCTTAAACAGCTTCAGACCAATCCTTGGGATAAAATCAGTGAAGGCCTTGCTATTGGACAAAAAATTAAAGGAAAAATTTCTAGCATTACCGACTACGGTCTTTTTGTAGAAGTTGCACCTGAAGTTGAAGGACTTGTCCATATTTCAGAAGTTTCTTGGACAGATCGTATTACCGATCTTAATCGTCTGTATAAACTTGGCGAAGAACTGGAAGTATTAGTTGTTTCCTTGGATAAAGAAAATCGTCGTATGTCGTTAAGCATTAAACAACTTGGCAAAAATCCATGGGAAGCAGTGAATGAAGAATTCAAACCTGGACAAAAAATAAAAGGTAAAATTAGCAATATTACCGATTTTGGAATATTCGTGCAATTATTACCTGGCATTGATGGGCTAGTGCATATCTCTGATCTTTCTTGGACTGAACACATCGAACACCCTTCTGATCGTTATAAAATAGGCCAAGAAGTAGAAGCGATCGTGCTCAATATTGATAAAGATAATAAAAAAATATCTCTTGGTATCAAACAATTATCCAATGATCCATGGGAAACGGTAGCAGAGCAACATCCTGTTGGCTCTATTGTTGATGGTGAAATTAGCAAAATAACCAATTTTGGCGCTTTTGTAAGATTACCAAATAATATTGAAGGCCTTATGCACAATACTATTTTAACACAAGAACAAAGTAAAAAAGCTGAAGAGTTCTTTACCGTTGGACAAAAAGCGCAATTCCGTATTATCAATATTAATAAAGAAGAACGTAAACTTGCATTAAGTACACTTCTTGAAGACAAAAAACATCAAGAAGCAAAAAAACAAGATACTAAAAAAGCTGAACCAAAAAAAGCTAAACCAGAGTTTACTAAACCAGCTGCTGAAAAATCAGACGATAAAGCAAGCAAACCAGTTGCAAAAGTTGCAAAAAAAGAGAAAAAAGAAGAAACAACAAAAATCCGTGGTTCTTTACAAATTGCTCTTGAATCTGCAATGCAAAAATCTGATAAAAATAGTGACAAAACTGACAGCACACAAGAATAATGAGAAACCTATGATTACAACAGATATTACTAACCTCACTTTTGCAATGATCAAGCCAGATGCCGTTGCACAAAAAAATGCTGGCAAAATTGTTGATTTAATTGAAAAAAATGATTTTGAAATAGTGCGTCTCCATAAAGCTTTTCTTGCTAAAGATTTGGCAGAAGAATTTTATGCTGAACACAAAGATAAGCCGTTTTACAATGAATTAGTCGAATTTATTACTTCTGGCCCGGTTATGATTATGGCGCTCCATAAAAAAGATGCCGTCAATGAATGGCGCAAATTAATTGGCGCTACCAATCCTGCTCAAGCAGACGAAGGAACAATTCGTAAACTGTTTGGTACGGATATTGGAAAAAATGCCGTTCACGGATCATTGGATACAGAATCTGCCTTCAAAGAACTGGATCTGTTCTTTTCTGAAATGTTTGGACTAAACATGGATGAAAATGAAGAAGAAGAGGAAAACGAAGATGAAGACGAATGTTGCGATGAAGAAACCTGCAACGGATAATTAGACCATCAATATGCATGGGCTGACAGAAATAAAAAATATTCTCTTTCAGCCCATGTTTTTTATTAAAAATTATTGTTATTCTCATTACACAAAAGGTATTACCTTCCATAAAAAGGTTCTTAATGCGTATTATTTTGTGTATTGCAATTTTCATAACACATGCCATAACATTGTATCCTCAGCATGTTTATATTATTATTCACGGAACATGGAGCTTGGAAAACACCTGGTATATTCCTGGTGGCGATTTTTTTGATGCGTTAGAGAGGAAAGCAAAAGAACAGCATGACTCAGTCGTTCCTTTTTGTTGGAATGGTAAAAATAGCATAGAAGATCGAGAAAAAGCTGCTCATAACCTAGCAAAAGTAATAGATTCTTACGCTGCTGACACACTTATCATGCTTATTGGCCACAGTCATGGTGGCACCGTTGCGCTGCTATCATCTCAGTTTTTGCAAAAAAATAAAATTTTTTGCCTCTACACGCTGGGCACACCAATCAGCCCTGCCATTTACCCTTGCATGGATAACATTCATTATTGTTACAATTTATTTTCTTTTGAAGACTTGATACAACCGGTGTTTGGTATGTTTAAACGCGAACACGCGCCACACGAACGAATTGCAAACATACGCATTGTAATTAACGGAAAAGAGCCAAATCACACCGATTTACATCATCAGATCATTGGCACATGGTTACCACAGCTGCATGATATTATTGCAAACTCCAATATCTTCATGACTCAACCAAGCGTACTTCACTTTAGTCATATGGCAACACCAGCATATACTCTTGACACACAAAGAAAAGAGCTATTAGAACGCGATCAACAAATTTCATTATTAATGTTACATTCTTTACGTACATACAATTGCATAATAAAAAAATAAAGGACAATTTATGAAAAAATATATCTTTTTGACTGCCTTATCAACAATCTCAACTGGTTTTGGAATGAAAAATGACGATCATTGTGACATTACTGGCCTAGATAAAGGTGCGGTATTACAGGCTTTACTTACCAATGCTAAATCTTACAATAAAAATGAGCAAGTAACCCCTCATTTTTCTCAAGAGGCCTGCAAAAAGATGATAGCAAAAAGAGCTGATCAATACGTTGGAACCGTTGGCTCGCGAGCAATAGGTATCCATTTTGACAAAAATAGAATTAACGTTCGTTTATATAACACGAACAATGGAAAAAATGCGGCGCAAAAAGCTATCGCACAATTAAGACCGCAAAGCAAATTATAATAAATTATCGTGAAAACTGCTAATCAACTTTCGTTGCTTATACTCAATTCTTTACGCACGTCTTTTGCTATTGAATCTAAAATCCCGTTAACAAATCGATAAGAATCTTCTTCAGCAAAACATTTAGCTAATTCTATCGCTTCATTAATAACAATACGCGTATCAATGGTTGTATTTTTTAGCTCCCAAATACCAAATAACAGAATTAATTTAGTGCAAATACTTACCCGGTCAACACGCCAATTTGATAAATATGGCTCATATATTTTTTGTAGTTCTTCGCGCGCTTGAATGATTGCCAGCGCAACAGCAACTAATTCACTGTCAAAAGGTATCTGTAAATTAAAACCACGGTTAAAATTGTCTACAATCGATTGTAGTGACTCCTGATAATCAAATGCTTCCATCGCATACAATAAATGAAAAATCAATGAACGAACTTCCCTACGCGAAAGATCATCATATGATTTTATTTCTTGCTCATTTTCCACTACAATTTCACTTTCAGAAGAAGTTAAAAATGAACTCATCATAGCCCCCCAAATAACTAATATGCGCCTAAACTACTTTTTGACCCGCTCCATATAATTACCTTCACGCGTATCAATCCGCACAACATCACCTTCATTAACAAACAGAGGCACTTGTACCACAAGGCCCGTTTCTAATGTTGCAGGTTTTGTTGCGCCACCTTGCGCTGTATCGCCACGAACTCCCGGCATTGCTTCTTTAACGGTCAATTCCATAAACATCGGAGGTGTCACTGCTATCGGTTTGCCTTCAAAATTTAAAACGGTATATACTGCTTGTTCTTTGAGATAGTCTAACACATCCTCAACTTGATCTTTATTAAAAGAAACCTGATCAAACGTATTTTGATCCATAAAATGGTATAAATCGCCATCAGAATACAAATATTGCATTTCGTTATATTCTAAATCAGGCTGCTCAAATTTTTCCCCAGAACGGAAGGTATCTTCCCAAATAAGCCCGGTAATCATGTTACGCATCTTAGTTTTAACAAACGCGCCACCCTTGCCTGGCTTAACGTGATGATAATCAAGAATCATGTACGGAGCGTTGTTATACAGTATTTTTATACCTTTTTTAAAATCAGTTGTAGCTATCACGCGATATTCCTTCTGTTTTTGCGGATTTTGACCTCTTTTTAGTATAAAAAAAGCCTCTGCAAAAGGCAAATGGCAATAAAAACCTACCCCTTGCTATATTTTTAATAAATGTTACCATTAGAAATATAAAAACGTAGAAATTCTCAATAAGAGGGCAAAATATGCATAAAAATAAAATAAGCGTACTCGTTACCTTAATAATACTATTACCAAAATTCATGTTGTCCAATATTGGTGCTCATGCTCAAATGCTAGAAAATGAAAAATTCTTAAAAAAAGTTGGCGCTTACCAATGTCATTATGATGAAAATTTAGAAATTGGTGTTTGCAACCGTATTAATTGCCATTTTGCAAAATTATCAGAAAAAGCAACTCCGCCTCTTTCTGATTATTATTTATACCACAGATTCGTAAGTTATGGATTAAACGTGTATCAAAATAGACTTAATGAAACGACAGCAAAAGTTAAAGAAATATTAACATTACAAAAAGAAATTATTAATGTAATGCCAGAAACAGAACGAATTTTTTGGCAAGAATATTGTAATCAAGCAAAGCAAGAAAAAGAATCGTCAAAAAACAATCAATCAAACTAAAGGAAAAATCTGATGAATATCAAATTAAGTTTATTCATAGCACTTTTTACAATCACCAATAACATTACCTCCGGACCAATACGCGATTATCTAATAAAAGAATTAGAAGAAAACACTCAACAAATTCAAGCACAACCTCAACTTTCTCCTAGAGAATTTTACCAACAAAATGAAGAAAAACAAACAGAGCTACAGCATTTAATCTCAAAACAATTGACGCTCATAGGCGTAATCGAATGCATAAACGCACATGACCTATCAGAAACTGATGCAGCGGAAAAATGTTATGATTTTATGCTTAGAGGGGCTAAAATAAGCAAAAGCAGAATGAAACAAGCATTAGAACAATCAAGAAAAGAATGGTTGCAACTACCAGTAGAAACAGACCAAGAAGATACAAAGTAAAACAACTATAGCAATAACCATAAAAAAGAGGCTCTCTTAACCGAGGGCCTTCTGTTTTTTGCGAACTTTTGACCTCTTTTTAGTATAAAAAAGCCTCTGCAGAAGGCAATTGGCAATAAAAATCTACCCCTTGCTATATTTTTAATAAATGTTACTATTAGAAATATGCAAGACGAAATAACAAAAAAAATTGATAAAACTGTATAAAAATAAAATCTAATGGGGGGCTTTAATGTCTATGCAAAAATTAAAATCCATATGGATACTGTTATCATTAATCACCACTCAAACGATTTTTACTCAAAAGTATCCTATTGTGTATTCTCCTGAATACAATATATCTCTTGGCAAATGGCTGGATAAAATAATAGGGCCACTGCATCCATTTGATACCAAAAAATATGCAAAAATTCATAATCACCTGAAACAAACATTCAATTTAACTGATGATCAATTTTATACGCCAACAATGATAACTGATGAAGAGTTATTAAAAATACATGACAAAGAATATCTTGAAACATTAAAAAAATCTCAAACAATCTCTCAAGCTGTCGATTTATGGAATGTTCTTGCTATTTTTCCTAATTCAGTGCTTCAAAAAACATTGCTTAATCCGATGAAGTTAGCAACAGGAGGAACGGTATTAGCAGCTCAATTGGCAATGGAACATGGATGGGCTATTAATCTATCTGGCGGATATCACCATGCTCAACCTAACCATGCAGAAGGCGGTTGCATTTTTGCCGATGTTCCATTAGCAATCAAAACCTTACGAGAAAATGAAAAATATAAAAATATAAAAATTCTTATTGTTGATCTTGATGCTCACCAAGGAAATGGAAATGCGTTGTGTTTAAAAAATGATCTCAATACATTCATTTTTGATATGTATAATGCAAATGAATATCCATTTTATAAAACTCAAACAAAGGTAAATCCCATTTATAATGGGAAAATAGCAGCACAGCACATTCGATTTAATATGCATTTAGATGGTGGTTATTTAGGAACTACTGCATGTTCGCAATATTTAAACATAAGCGTTCCTCTTTTATCTGCAGTGCCATTTGTTGGAGCGATAGATAAATCAATTGAGAGACGTATTGATGGAATAGAATATCTTACTCATCTGGTAACATATTTACCACAGGCACTTAATGAACTTATACGAGAAAATAATTGCCCTGATCTCATTATTTTCAATGCAGGATCAGACGTTTTTGAACGAGATGATCTTGGTATGTTGAATGTATCAAAATCAGACATTATGAGGCGTGATCAATTTGTATGGCAAATAGCCCGTGAAAATGACATAGCTATTATGATGGTTCTTTCTGGCGGATACGGCCCTGAAAATGCTGGCATTGTCAGCGAATCTATAGCCAATATTTTATCATATGAACAACTTTAAAAAGGATAAAAAAATGCATAAAAATAAAGTACATTTATTCACAGCTCTGTTACTCTTACCGTTATTGATAGTAAAAATATCGTATGCCTTACCTTCTGATAACAAAAT
>Ga0070741_10012128_pt1 | contig 15677 bp, 18 predicted proteins | sample Coa_R1_4_FD_66440 | JGI IMG/M metagenome (GOLD analysis project Ga0070741, IMG submission 66440) | Surface soil microbial communities from Centralia Pennsylvania, which are recovering from an underground coalmine fire - Coalmine... | ecosystem: Environmental > Terrestrial > Soil > Unclassified ...
CTGCGCGTGCTTGGTCATCAGCACGCGGCTCTCGGCCCAGATCCGCTGCAGCACCTCGCGGTGGGTGAAACCGGAGGCGGTGGACCCGGTGGCGCCGGTGGCGATCCGTCGCTTGAGTCCGGCCACCCGGACCATGAAGAACTCGTCGAGGTTGTTGGCGAAGATCGCGGCGAACTTGGCCCGCTCCAGCAGCGGCACCTCCTTGTCCTCGGCCAGCTCGAGTACCCGGCTGTTGAACTGGAGCCAGGAGGATTCGCGGTCGAGGAAGCGGGGGAGGTCGGCGGCCGGTTCCATGATCCAAACTCTCGCACGTGAAGGTGAACTGCGGGTGTCGGGCGGAGGGACACCGGGCGACCGAACCAGGGCTCACAATCCCGGTCGGGGGCGGTGTGGAGGGGAGCGGGAAGAGTGCTACGCCGCCGAGCCGCGCCGTTCGTACATGGTGTCCACGGCCCGATTGCCGAAGCCTAGGGACAGGTACAACCGTACGGCCGGTGTGTTGTCGCCATCTACATACAAGATGACGTTTTCTAGTCCTGATTGCGCCAAATGCTGTAATCCGACCAGGGCGAGCAGTCGGCCGAGCCCGCGGCGCCCGGACTGCGGATCCACGCCGAGCACGTAAATCTCGCCGACCCGGCCCGCGCCGTAGGTCCCCGCCGGATGCACCTTGGTCCAGTGGAAGCCGATCAGCCCTTCGGCGGAACGGGCGAGGAAGAAGCCGGCCGGATCGAACCACGGCTCGGCCTCGCGCTCGGCGAGATCGTTTCGAGTCCACGACCCCTGCTCCGGGTGATGCGCGAAGGCGCGCGCATTGAGCGCCAGCCACGCGTCCTCGTCCTCGCCGGGCCGGAAGGTGTCGACCTTGACGCCCTCGGGCGGCTGCGGCGGGGTCAGGTCGGGTCCCGAACCGCCGCCCAGCTTCAGTTCCATCAGCCGCAGTTCGCGGACCGCGGTCAAGCCGAGCCGCGCGGCGAACTGTTCGGTGCCGGGCAGGCTGCCGTGTGCCCAGACGTGCAACATCCCTGTGGTTTCCGCGAGCGTGGCCTCGATGAGGGAACGACCAATCCCATGCCGCCGCGAGTCCGGCGCCACGCATAGCTCCGCGGTCCTGCTCTGATCTGCATCGGGCGGCGCAAGGTACAGATAGCCGACGAGCTTGCCGCCTTCGTAACGGGTGAAATGCGGCTCGTCGAGGCCGTCGTGCAGCAACGCGAGGCGACCACTCTCGGAGATCGGCGAGACGCCATCCGATTCAGTTACCGCACGTACCAGCGCCAACGCCTCGGCCCGATGAGCCTGGGTGAAGCGCGCGGCTGTGCCTTGTGGCCCCTCGTTCGTCTCTGTCACATCGTCAGGTTATGCGCGGCACCGGCTGCGCACAGCTTCAGCCGGGTACGGCCTCTTCAGACGCGTACAGCCTCGCGGTCCGAGCGCTTCTCCGGGTTGACGAACCGGTACCCGACGTTCCGCACCGTACCGATCAGCTGCTCGTGCTCCGCGCCGAGCTTCGCGCGCAGGCGTCGCACGTGTACGTCTACCGTGCGCGTGCCGCCGAAGTAGTCGTAGCCCCAGACCTCCTGGAGCAGCTGCGCCCGCGTGAACACCCGGCCGGGGTGCTGCGCCAGGTACTTGAGCAGCTCGAACTCCTTGAACGTCAGGTCCAGGACCCGGTTGCGCAACCGCGCGGTGTACGTCGCCTCGTCGATGGTCAGGTCGCCGTTGCGGATCTCCAGCGGCAGGTCCTCGGTGCCCGCCGCGGCGGCGAGGCGGCCGACCGCGAGCCGGATGCGGGCCTCGACCTCGGCCGGCCCGGCGGTGTCCAGCAGCACGTCGTCCACGCCCCACTCGGCGGTGACCGCGGCCAGCCCGCCCTCCGTGGTGATCAGCAGCATCGGGCAGTCGAGGCCGGTGGTGCGCAGCACCCGGCACAGCGATCGGGTCGCGGGCAGCTCACGGCGGCCGTCGACCAGCAGCACGTCTGCGGGCGCCGTGTCCATGAGCGCGGCCGCCTCCGCCGGCGCCACGCGCACCGTGTGCAGCAGGAGGCCGAGCGCGGGGAGCACTTCTGCTGAAGGAGCAAGAGCGTTGGTCAACAGGAGGAGGGTGGCCATGGGGTGGTGCTCCTTCCGCCGTGCCGCACAGGTGCCGGATAGGCGGTTGCATTAACGCGACGGGGTTCGCCGTGTTTCCGCAACCGTGCCGGCGCCCACACCGCAGAGCCGGCTAGTGAGGCGTGTGTAACGTGCTCGTAAAAAACACGAAGGATCCAGTGGCCTCATCGCCCGGATCCTCTGAAGGCAGGATAGCCGACATGGACAGGGTATGTCTGCGGGGTGACGAACCTTTCTCGCTTCGTTATCGCGCACGTGTCGCGCTAGGGGGCGTGAACAGGTTGCTTGACCCCGGCGACGCGTGTGAACGCATCTGCGTGTGACTAACACCGCCACCCGGGTACCGTTGCTCTGGCGCACGCCGAAACAGGGAGGGAGTGAAGCCGGTGCTACCAACAGGCACGGCGACCCTGCGTTACTGGGCCGCCGCGCGTGAGGCCGCGGGTACCTCTGAGGAGCAGACGCGCGCGGACACGCTCGGCGCGGCCCTCTCCGCCGCGGTGGCCGAACGCGGAGCCGCGGGCGACCGGCTGGCCAGGGTGCTCCAGCGCTGCTCCTTCCTGGTCGACGGGCAGCAGGTCGGCAAGCGCGACCCGGAGTCGGTCCGCCTCGATCCCGGCGCAGTCGTCGAGATCCTGCCCCCGTTCGCGGGGGGATGAGCCGACCCGCCATGAGTTACGGCTACGAGTACGAGGGCCACGAAGGCTACGAAGGCGCGGGCGAGCAACCGCCCTCGGAAGGACGCGGTCGGCGTCGCAGACCCGCGCAGGAACCTGAGCCGGCCCTTCCGCAGCCCCAGCCTGCGTACTACGACGCACAGTGGGAACAGTCCGGCCTCGGCTGGGACCCGCAGGTGTGGAACGAGGCGCAGCGTGAGCAATACCCGCCCGACCAATACGCGCCTGATCAATACGCCCGAGACCGACGTGACCGGGATCAATACCCAGCGGATGAGTACTCGCCGGACCGGTACACGTCCGATCAGGAGCCGTATTACGAGGCGAAGTCTGATTACCGTGAATCCGATTACTATGGTCAAGATCAGTATGCGGCCGTCGCGGTAGACGCCGCGGATCTTGAAAGCGAATTCGAACCTCTCGCCGAATCCGCGGTATCTCAATACCCGCCACGTGAATCTGCGCCCGAATTCGCGCCCCCCACCGAAGAAACTCGCGGCTCCGTCACGTCTGCCGACAAATCTTCCGCGACGCCGGGCCAGGGAGCTTTCGGCGCGGCCGGCCTCGCCGTCGTCACCGGCATAAGTGCACTCGTCGCCACGCCAGTGCTTGCGATCGTGATCGGACTCAGTCAGGTCGGTGTCGCGGTCGGCTGGCTGCGCACGGTCGGAACGCCTAACGCGCGCCGCACCACGGTCTTCGTCGCGGCGATCGGCTTGGCCGCCGCAGCGCTCGCGTACCGCCTCGTCCCAGACCGGGCGCCGGCGGCGATGGGAGCGGCGCTCGGCGTCGGCTTCGTCTTCCTCGCGGCAGATCAGCTGTTTCGCAAGGACACAGGCGCCGGCCGACACCGCAGCGAAGCGCTCGCCGCTGCGGTAACCGGCGCGGCGTTCACCGTGCTGCCCGCCGGGTACCTCGTCGCGCAGCGGCAGGACTCGGCGCTCGCCGGAGCGTGCGCGCTCGCAGCGGCCGTGGCAGTCCTCTGCTCCGCGCTCGTGGGCGGCGGCGCGAAGCCGATCGGGATCGCGGCCGGCGTCGTGGCGGCCACGGCACTCGGCGCGCTGACCGCCGTCACCCTCAGCGCCTCGGCCGGAGCCAAGGGCGGCGCGCTCGGCGGACTCATCTCAGGGCTCTTCGCGGTGATCGGCGCGCGCACGGCGGACCGGCTCGGCAGCGAGGGCGGCGACGTGCGTATCAGCGCCCAGGCACTCCCGGTCGCGTACTCGGCCATCGGAGCCGTGATCGCGGCGCAAGTGCTGCGCTGACCGTGTCTTCGTCCGTGCCTTTGTCCTTGTCTTCGTCCGTGCCTCCCTCCTCGCCCTGACCGGACCGCTGCGCGCTTTTCGACGGCCTTGTCACAGACCCGTTTCGAGTGTCGCGGAGCGGCTACCCTCACAAGATGACCGCGCCGAGCCCGGAGCCAGACCGCTACTACGGCAACTACTACGAGGACGAGCCCCCGGTCTCCGCGCTGCGGCGGGCACCGCGTCAGCGCCGCCGCGGACTCGGCTGCCTCATCGCGCTCGTCATCCTGGCCGGGCTGCTGGTCGGCGCGGACCGGGTCGCCGCCGCGATCACCGAGAACCAGCTGGCCTCGAAGATCCAGACCAGCCAGAAGCTCAAGACCAAGCCCTCCGTCTCGATCGACGGCTTCCCGTTCCTCACCCAGGTCATCTCGCGGCACTTCGACCACGCCACCGTCGACCTGGACAACTACGACTCCAACGGCTTCCCGATCCAGCACATCCACGCAGATCTGCGCGGTGTGCACGTCTCGTCCGGGTACAACAGCGCGACGGTGGACACGCTCACCGGCACGGCCACGCTCAGCTACGACCAGGTCGCGGCAAAGCTCAGCTCGCTCGTGGACTTCGGCAAGATCACCCTGAGCCAGGGCACCGGCGACCACGTCAAGGCGTCTTACAGCGTCCTCGGGATCAGCGTGAGCGCGGACGTCGCGGTGAGCCTGGTGGGCGGCAACAAGCTCGACCTCAAGACCATGGGCTTCGACACGCCGCTGTCCGCGCTCGGCCTCAAGACCGGCGACTTCGACCAGCAGATCCCGATCGGCGGCATGCCCTTCGGCATGCAGCTCAAGGACCTCCAAGTGACCGCCACCGGCGTCGACATCGCCGCCACCGGACAGAACGTGGTGCTAACCGGGAACACGGCCAACAGCAGCGGCTGAGCGGCTGAGCGGATCAGCGGTCATCGCCCCTGCGCGACGCCGATGCCCTAATCAGCCGCCCGACTGCTTACCGCGCTCACTTCACGACACGCTCTCACTTCACGACAAGAGTGCTGTGCTTCATCGACGGGTGAATGGAGCAGTGGAACGAGTACGACCCCGGAGCGGTCGGCGCTGTGAAAGTTGCGGTGCCGCCCGCCGGGACGCTCACGTCGAAGCCACCGCTCGAATCCGCGGTGACCGTGTGCATAACCGAGTCCTTGTTCACGACCGTGACCTGCGCCCCAGGCGACACGGTAAGCGGCCCGCTGAACGCGAAGCTCATGATGGTGATGGTGTTCGCCGTCGCCGCCGGAGCACTGCCGCCGCCTGAAGGCATCGAGGACATCGAGGACATGGCGGAGGACGAGGCTGAAGGCGCCGAACCGGCCCCCGCGCCCGAGGTTCCCGAACTGGAACTGGAACAGGCTGCCGCACCGGCCAGGGCCAAGGCCGTGACGGCGGCACCCAACATGCGCGAGGATCTGTTCATGCACTGGACACGGATGCGGTCTCGCGCCGGTTCAGCTGAACGGAAAGGCCAGAGCAAACGTGATACCGGTATGGCGGCAAGCACCGAAGTCCTGGACGAGGCGGCTTTGCGTCTGCTGTACGCGGAACACTCCGGCCCTGTGCTGGCCTATCTGCTCAAGCTGACTCGGGATCGGGCACGAGCCGAGGACCTGCTTCAGGAGACGATGCTGCGCGCGTGGCGGCGGCCCGAGGCCTTCCAGCCGGGCCGCGGCTCGGTACGCGCGTGGCTGTGCACTGTCGCGCACAACCTCGTCGTGGACGACGCCCGCTCGCGAGCCGCCCGCCCGACCGAGACCGAACTGACCGAGTACACGGAGCGCACCGAGGACGGGATCGACCCGTACGAGGCCGCGCTGCGGGCCTGGGAGTTCGCCGACGCGCTGGCCGCCCTCAGCGCCGAGCACCGAGCAGTCGTCATCGAGGTGTACTACCGCCGCGCGACGGTGAATGAGGCGGCGCGCGCGCTAGGCATCCCGCCGGGGACCGTCAAGTCCCGCACGTTTTACGCACTGCGCGCCCTAAGGCTCGCCTGTCAAGAAAGGGGGATCACACCGTGATCGACCGTGTTCCCCCGTGCACCGCTACCCGTGATCCATGGCTGCGCGAGGCCGTCGGGGCATACCTGCTCGGCGCGCTCGAACCCGAGGAGAACGACCGCGTCGCCGGGCACCTGGTCACCTGCGAGAGCTGCCGGGCCGAGTACGGCGAGCTGACCGAACTGCTGCCGCTGCTCGCCTCCGTCACCGAGACCGAGGCCGTCAACGGACCGGTACGTCCGGAACCCGCGGTGCTCGGCCGAGTGCTGGAAACCGCCTCGCAGCAGGTCGCCGACGGCGCCGTACGCCACGCGGCCGGGACCGGTTCGCCGGATCACCTGGACGGCGCGGAGCATGTACATCATCGCGGTCGCAGTTATCGGCCCGCGCGTACGAGCCTGCGTACCCGCATCGCACTCGTCGCCGCCGGCCTGCTCGCCGTTGTGGGAACCGGCTTGGGTCTGCTGCTGGCCGGCGGCTCGCAGGTCGCGGCCGTGGCCGGCGCCTGGTCCGCGAGCGCGAGCGTCGCCTCGCCCGGGTACGAGCGCATCAACGCGAGCGTCGAGGTGACTCCGGCCAGCTGGGGCTCGAACATCCAGCTGAAGATGGACAACGTACCCGTCGGCTACACCTGCACCATGGTCGTGGTCAGCACCACGGGCACACCGGTGGTGGCCGGCAACTGGAAGGCCAGCGACCAGGAGTCGTTCACCATCCCGGGTTCGGTCTCGCTCACGCCGGACCACATCGCGACCATCGAGGTGGACCTGCCGGACGGCAGCACCCTGCTCACCCTGAGCCACCCGCACTGACGGTCTCCCAAACGGCCTAAAACGACACAACCAGCTCCCGGCCTGCGCACACGTACCCGGCCTCCGGACCTCAAACGACACTGGAGCCTGCGACAACGTGCGACGTCAGCGGCCGTTCTATCGTTTTGTGAGACGATTGTCTCGGAATCCGAGATGTTAATGACAGCGCGCCCGGCTGCTCCCTAGTATCGACGGCATGAGGCCCCAGGCAGAGCTGACCAAGCGGCGCGCAGTCGACCTGTGCCGCGTCGCGGCCTGCCTGTGTTGTCGCTGAATCGCGCCTGACCGGCCCAGCCGGAAGGCACCCGCGCCGGCCGACCGCGGCTCGAGCCCGTCCGAACCGGACCCGCGCTCGCCGCCGTCCACCATCCGGACACCGCCGAGCCGCCCCGCGACCAGGCGAGACCCCGAGCAACCCGGCGGCCGAAGCCGCCCGCAAGCCCCCTGATCAGCGTCAACACGCACCGGCAACACCAGCCCTGGAGGAATGAACTCATGAGCCGCACCGACGTCCTGGTCGACGCAGACTGGGTCGAGGCACACCTCGACGACCCGAAGGTGGTCGTCGTCGAAGTGGACGAGGACACCGCCGCCTACGACAAGAACCACATCCGCAACGCGATCCGGATCGACTGGAAGAAGGACCTGCAGGACCCGGTCCGGCGCGACTTCGTCTCCAAGGAGCAGTTCGAGGCGCTGCTCTCGCAGCGCGGCATCGCCAACGACGACACCGTGGTGCTCTACGGCGGCAACAACAACTGGTTCGCCTCGTACGCGTACTGGTACTTCAAGCTCTACGGCCACCAGGACGTCAAGCTGCTCGACGGCGGCCGCAAGAAGTGGGAGCTGGACTCGCGCGACCTGGTCGAGGAGGTGCCCAGCCGCGCGGCCACCCAGTACACCGCGCAGCCGCAGGACACCTCGATCCGCGCCTTCCGCGACGAGGTGGTCGCCGCCATCGGGGCGAAGAACCTGGTCGACGTGCGCTCCCCCGACGAGTTCTCCGGCAAGCTGCTCGCCCCGGCGCACCTGCCGCAGGAGCAGTCGCAGCGCCCCGGCCACGTGCCGAGCGCGAAGAACATCCCGTGGTCGAAGGCGGCCAACGACGACGGCACCTTCAAGTCCGACGCGGAGCTGACCGAGCTCTACCAGGGCGAGGGCGTGGACCTGTCCAAGGACACCATCGCCTACTGCCGCATCGGCGAGCGCTCGGCGCACACCTGGTTCGTGCTGCACGAACTGCTCGGCCAGGAGAACGTGAAGAACTACGACGGCTCGTGGACCGAGTACGGCTCGCTGGTCGGCGTGCCGATCGAGCTCGGCGCCTGAGCCCGGGGCCGGTCAGTCAGCCACGGGGACAGCGGCAGCGAGGAAGGAACGAGACCATGTGCGGTGCTACCACCGGCGGCCTGTCCCGGGAGGGGATCGACGTGTCGAAGGAAACCATCATCGAGGGCACCATCCAGCGTGACGGCACCCCGGTGTCCGGCTACGTGCGCCTCCTCAACGAGGACGGCGAGTTCACCGCCGAGGTGCCCACCTCGGCGACCGGGGCGTTCCGCTTCTTCGCGGCTCCCGGCTCGTGGACGCTGCGGGCGCTGGTGCCCGGCGGGACCGCCGACCGCAAGGTCGTCGCCACGCAGGGCGAGGTCGCCGAGGTCCTGATCTCGGTCTGACCGCCGCCCGCACGGAGGCGGGAGACGGACGGCGCGCGCACGGCTGCGTCAGTAGACGAGCGCCTGTACGTCGTCTCCCAGCACTTCCTGCACGAACAGCTGCGCCCCGGCGATACGTACGCCGGGGCGCACGTCGTCTTCTGCGATGTCCCGCCGCGCCGCGCACTGCGTGCATAGCGTCACCGTGCCGGCTTGAAGTACCGCAGCGAGCAGCTCCTCTAGCGGAGCGGAGTGCGGTAACTCGAACTGCGCTGCGCGGCCGGGCAACGCGAACCACGCGGATTCCCCGGTGAGCCACAGCGAGACCTGCGCGCCGGAGGCCACCCCGACCGCGGCCACCGTGAAAGCTTGCGAGCACCGCTCCGGCGCGTCCTCGCCCGCGGTGAGCTTGATGACCAGCTTCTTCGCCATGAGCGTCGAGCGTAGCGAGACTCACAGCGGCGCGCGTCCGCAGTCCGCCCGCGGCGCCCATAGACTGAAGCCGTCCAGGTGGCCGCGCGGCATGAGGAATGACCGCGCCTGCGCAGCCACCGCCGCCGTTACGCACCCGGAGCGTCCACCGTGGAGACCTTCTTCACCGCCCTGCTCGTGGTGGTCTTCCTGCTCGTCACCTGGTTCGCCGGGTTCGTCGTGGTGAAGCTGTTCAAGGGCCAGACCCGCTAGCCGGCCGCCGAACCCGACAGCACAGAGCCGAGAACCGCGCGATGCCTTTCGAGATCCCCGCCGACCTCGACCCCGCCCTGCTCCCGATCGCCTTCCTGATCGGCGACTGGGCTGGCGTCGGGCTCGGCCAGTACCCCACCATCGAGGACTTCCGCTTCGGGCAGGAGATCACCTTCTCCTACGTGCCCGGCAAGACCTTCCTCGACTACGAGTCCCGCTCCTGGCTGATCGACGAGAACGGCGAGAAGGTGCGCCCGCTGGCCCGCGAGCACGGCTACTGGCGGCCGCAGCCGGACAACACCCTCGAGGTCGTGCTGGCCCACCCGACCGGCTTCGTCGAGATCTGGCACGGCGCGGTCGACAACGGCAAGATCGAGCTGAGCACGGACGCGGTAGCGCGTACCGCGACGGCGAAGGAGTACACCGGCGGCCACCGGCTCTACGGCCTGGTCAACGGCGACTTGTACTGGACGTTCGACATGGCGGCGATGGGCAAGGAACTCCAGAACCACCTGGCCGCACAGCTCAAGCGGGTCCAGGCTTAGGGAGTTCGCGCTTCACGCGTTCGGTCGGTGCGCGAGCCGCGCCGTAAACTCGATACGTGGGCAGCACGATGGAGCAGTCCGACCTGACGAAGCAGCTACGGGCCAAGGGATACCGGCTGACTCCGGCACGTCAGCTGGTGCTCAGCGCGGTTTCCGGGCTCGAACACGCCACGCCCGATGCCATCTGTGCCGAAGTGCAGCGCACCGCGAGCTCGGTCAACCTTTCGACCGTGTATCGCACCCTCGAACTCCTTGAGGAACTCGGGTTCGTTACGCACACCCACCTCGGACACGGCGCCCCCATCTATCACGCAGCCGCCGAACAGCAGCACTTGCACCTGGTCTGCCGCGTCTGCGGCCGGGTCACCGAGGCGCAGCCCGATGTGGCCGATCCGCTGGTCGAGAAGCTGCGCATGGAGCAGGGGTTCGAGATCGACGTCGCGCACTTCGCCATCTTCGGCCGCTGCGCCGACTGCGTGGCGCGAACCGGCGGCAGGTCGGAATAGCCCTTCCCAGAGCGAGGTTGCCGAAGATATGCCCAGCCCCGAGAGTTCCGCTTCCACAGTCGACGCAGCCGCACGCACGACCGGGTACCGCAGCCCGCTGCTCGCACTGCCCGGTGCGGTACCAGCCGAGTCGCCAGATGAAGGCGTCGCCGCGCACTATGGCAACCCGCACGCCGAGCAGCGTGCGCTCGTCGAGGGCTCAGGATTCGTCGACCTGTCACACCGCGGCGTGGTCCGCATCGGTGGCAAGGAACGGCTCAGCTGGTTGCACTCGCTGCTGACCCAGCACCTCACCGAACTGGCCCCGCACACGCCCACCGAGGCGCTGCTCCTCGACCCGCAGGGGCGGGTGGAGCACGCCCTCTACGTCGTCGACGACGGCGAGGCGACCTGGGCGCACGTCGAACCCGGGACGGCGCCCGCGCTGGTCGCGTTTCTGACCAAGATGCGCTTCCTCCTCGATGTCGACCCGCAGGACGTCACAGACGACTACGCGGTCGTATACGAGGCTGACGCGTCCGGTCCGGTCCCCGCAGGTGCGCTCGTACGTGGCCCGATCCAGCTCGGCGAGGCCGCGCAGGGCCGGGAAATCTTCCTCCCGCGCCCCGCCCTCAGCGACTACGCAGCAACACACTCGCACCCCGCCGGTACGTGGGCCTACGAGGCGCTACGGATCGCCGCGCACCGGCCGCGTGCCGGGCTCGAGACCGACGAGCGCGCCATCCCGCACGAACTGGACTGGATCAGCACCGCCGTCCACCTGGACAAGGGCTGCTACCGGGGCCAGGAGACCGTGGCGCGGGTCGAGAACCTGGGCCACCCGCCGCGCCGCCTGGTCTTCCTCCACCTCGACGGCACCCCCGAGCACCTTCCGGCACACGGCGATCCGGTGGAGCTCGACGGCCGCGCGGTCGGCGTGGTGACTTCGAGCGCCCGGCACTACGAACTCGGCCCGATCGCGCTCGCGCTGGTCAAGCGGACCGTCCCGGTCGACGCGCAACTCACCGCGGGCGGGGTGGCCGCCGGTCAAGAGGTCGTCGTTTCCCCGGAGGCCGGCGGTAACGCACGCGAACGCCTGCGCGGACGATAGGGCGAATAACGGGGCGACGACCGGAGCGCAAGCCGGACGCTGGAAGGACGTCGCCAGGACGTCGACAGGACGGCCAAGTGGGGTCATATACCCTCTCAACGCTCGATATCGCTCATCCGACCGGGTGACAGTTGCGGTCCGGGGAGTCATCCGTCGGGCCAGCGTGCGACGATTCAGGCAAGTCTCACCACAGGTCCGGAAGCCGGGCCCGGACCGTCGACCCGGGGGAGTTGTCACCCCCAACTCCATGGGGGTGCGATGAGCGAACCGACACCGACCGAATCCACCGGCGCCAACGGCCCCGGCGCGGGCACCGCGGCCGCGAGCCCGCAGCGGCGCATCGACCGTGTGCTCGACCGCGCGTTCACCGCCGACCTGCCGGCCCTCTCGGTGTCCGTGCTGCGGGAACGTCGCGCGGAGGCGAGCGCCGAGGAGAGCGACCTTTCCTACCTTCGGCGGGTCCTGCACGGCCGGCTCGACATAATCGCCGCGGAATGCGCCCGGCGCGCGGGCGGCGACCAGAGCCCGCTGGTGGCGCGGCTGGCCGAGATCCTCGCCGACGCGCCGTCCAGCCGAATCGCCTCTGCCCGGCACCTGGGCCTCGGCGGCGAGGCCGCGATCGGGGAATACCGGGCGGCGATGGAGGCCAGGCTGCGCGAGCTCGCCGTGCCCGACCTGGCCGCCTGCTCGGAGCGCACCCTCCGGGATACCGCCGCCGCGCTCTCCGTCTGTGAGCGCGAGGTGTCTGATCTGCGACGCAGAGTACAAGGGGTTGCCGACGCCTGTGCCGCGGACCTGGCTCGCCGGTACCGTGAGGGCGAGGCGGCCATCGACGATCTGCTCGCCGCGGACTAGCCGGCCGTCGCCGGCCCCGTCCGGCAGCCGCCTCGCCGACACCGAGAGCGGAGACCCTGCATCCCGATGATGATGGCCAGCGCAGAACCGGCCGATCCCACCCCGATCGGCTCCTCGAACGCTTCAACCGGCCCCACCCCGGCCGGCCCCGTGCCCTCCAGCTTCCCCGCCGAACCGGTCCTCGCCGAGATCGTCCGGTCCGGCTTCATCGAGGGCGCCCACCGCGGCCGCCTGGTCCTGCTCGACGCGGACGGCTCGATCCGGCTCGCCGTGGGCGACGTGCACGCGCCGATGCTGCCGCGCTCCTCGAACAAGCCGATGCAGGCCACCGGCCTGCTCGACGCCGGACTCGACCTGACCGGGGCGGAGTTGGCGCTGGCCGCGGCCAGCCACGCGGGCGAGCCCTTCCACGTGGACGGCGTGCGCAAGATCCTCGCCGGAGTCGGCCTCGACGAGTCGGCGCTGCGTACCCCGCCGAGCCTGCCCCTCGATGACGACGCCCGGCACGCCGAACTGTTCGCGGGCAGCGCCCCACGGCCGATCTACTCCGACTGTTCGGGTAAGCACGCCGCGATGCTCGCGGTCTGCGTACGCAACGGATGGGATGTCGCGGGATACCTCGACCCTGAGCACCCGGTCCAGCGCATCATCCGTGACGCGATCGAAAGGCTCGCGGGCGAACAGATCGCGTACGACGCGGTCGACGGATGCGGCGCCCCGCTGCTCGGCCTTTCCCTCGTCGGCCTGGCATCGGCATTCCGCGCGTGCGTTACGGCGCCCTTCGGAACCAACGCACATAAGGTCGCCGACGCCATGCGTACGCATCCCGAATACGTCGCGGGAACGCAGCAACTCGACACCCTCGCGATGCGCGCGGTAAGCGGTCTGCTCTCGAAGAGCGGCGCAGAGGCCGTACACGCCGCCGCGCTGCCTGACGGTCGGGCCCTCGCCTTCAAGATTTCCGATGGCTCGAAGCGCGCCAAGCCGGTCATCCTCGCCGAAGCGCTGCGCCGGCTCGACGTCCGGTCCGAGATCCTCGATCAGCTGGGGACGCTGCCTCTGCTCGGCGGCGGCTCGGTGATCGGCGGCATCCGCGCGGCCTTCTGAGCAGCCTGAGCGCAGCAGGCTCGGATCGAGCGTCACGTATTGCTGTCGGCTCGCAGCGGCGGTCCGGTGATCGCGCAATGCATCTCGCGATTCTGCGGCTCCCGGGGCCGCGTCAGCCGCGTCGGGATCGCGACGGCGGCGATGATGGAGCCGGCGACGAGTAACCCCGCGCAGATGTACATCGAGGTGCGGTACACCGGCGCCAAGGTCGCCGGGTTGGTGAGGCTGCCTGTCCCCAACCCGGCGGCGAGCGGCAGTACCGCGACCGCGAGCAGTCCGGCCGCCCGCGCGACCGCGTTGTTCACGCCGCTCGCGATTCCGGCGCGGCTCTCGTCGAGCGAGCCCAGCGCGGTGGCGGTCAGCGGCGCGACGTTCAGCGAGGTGCCCAGTCCGAGCACGATCACGGCCGGAAGTACCGTCGCCGGATAGAACGCGTGCGGACCGATGCGCGAGAACAGCAGCATCGCGGCCGCGCACACCAGCGGCCCGAAGGTCATCGGCAAGCGCGGCCCGATCCGCTGTGCCAGCGCGCCGGATCGAGCCGAGAGCAGCAGCATCAGCACCGTGATCGGCAGCATCGCGGTTCCGGCGGCCAGCGCGCTGTATCCCGCGACCACCTGAAGGTTCAGCACGACCAGGAAGAACACTCCGCCCAGCGCCGCATAGACGGCGAAGGTCGCCAGATTCGCCGCGGTGAAGGCCCGGGATCGGAACACGTCGAGCGGCAGCATCGGATGCGCCGAGCGCCGTTCCGTGAACACGAACCCGATGAGCGCTGCCACGCCGACGCTCAGCGACGTGGCGACCCCGGCCGAGCCCGGGCCGTTCGTCGGCCACGCGGTGAACCCGTACGTCAGCCCGCCGAGCGAGGCCGCGGCCAGCACGACGCCCGGCACGTCGAGGCTCCGGGCCGCATGCGGATCGCGCGACTCCGGGATGTGCCGAAGGGCGACCGCCACGACCGCCGCGGCCAGCGGCGCGTTGATCAGGAAGACCAGGCGCCATGTGGAGACCTGCACCAGCCAGCCGCCGAGGAAGGGCCCCAGCGCGCCCGCGATCCCGCCGAGCCCCGACCACGCGCCGATGGCGCGGCCGCGGTCGTCCGGATGGAATGAGGCCTCGAGGATCGCCAGCGACCCCGGCGTGAGCAGCGCGCCGCCGATCCCCTGCACCACCCGGGCCGCGATCAGCACTTGGACATTGGGCGCGAGACCGCAGAGCAACGAGGCCGCGGCGAACCAGATGACGCCGGTCACGAACACGCGGCGGCGCCCGAAGCGGTCACCGAGCGAGCCGCCGAGCAGGATCAGCGATGCGAGGCTGAGCGTGTATCCGTTGACGGTCCACTGCAACGCCGCGGCCCCGGCATGGAACTCGCGCCCAATGTGCGGGAGCGCGATGTTCACCACGGTCGCGTCGATGAAAGTCAGCGCCGAGCCGAGCACCGTAGCGAACAGCACCCATCGACCCGTCGGCGATCCGTACCGCACCAGCTGCCGCGGTTGATCGACCACTGTCACGGCTTCTCCTCGCGTCACATGGATACCTGAGCCACGATAAGCGCTCGGAGGCGGTTCGGGTCTTACGAATCGGCTTTGCCGGATCGCGGCCGGGCGCGTACGTGCATCCGCTCGCCTTGCGGCCCGAAGAGGGTCAGCAACTCGGCGGGCGCCCCGCCGGCGCTGCCGAACCAGTGCGGGGTGCGCGTGTCGAACTCGGCGACCTCGCCCTCCTTCATGATGAAATCCAGGTCCGCGAGGCGCAGCCGGACCTGGCCGGACAGCACGTACATCCACTCGTAGCCCTCGTGGCTGGCCTGGTCGCGCTCCGGGTCGTGGGCCGGCAGCAGCATCTTGTACGCGCGTAGGCCGCCGGGCCGGTGGTTGAGCGGGATCAGCGTGCGGCCGTGCAGCTGCACCGGCTTGCCGTGCACCCTCGGATCGCCCTGCTCCGGCATGCCGACGAGTTCGTCGAGCGGCACCTGATAGGCGCGCGCGAGGGCGAGCAGCAGCTCGAGCGTCGGTTTCCGGCCGCCGGACTCGAGCCGGGAGAGCGTGCTGACGGAGATGCCGGTGTCCGCCGACAGGCCGCCGAGCGTCAAGCCGCGCTGACGGCGCAGTTCCCGCAGCCGCGGGCCGATCGCATCGAGCACGGGATCGTCGGTCGTCATGGGATCCATTGCTCTTTCGGCAAAGAAATTTGTCAAGTCGACGCCGTCGGCCGATGGTGAGTGCATGGACGAGCGGCATGTGCACACTGACGAGAAGTTCGACAAGGCCGACGAAGCGTACGAGGCCTACGAGGTGGTCGTGGTCGGCGGCGGCGCGGCCGGACT
>Ga0070741_10012129_pt1 | contig 15677 bp, 9 predicted proteins | sample Coa_R1_4_FD_66440 | JGI IMG/M metagenome (GOLD analysis project Ga0070741, IMG submission 66440) | Surface soil microbial communities from Centralia Pennsylvania, which are recovering from an underground coalmine fire - Coalmine... | ecosystem: Environmental > Terrestrial > Soil > Unclassified ...
ACAAAGATCAATAGCAGTTCCCGCAGATCTTCCGGGGTCGATCAGCGATTCAACCAAACCAGGTTTAGCCGATCCACTTCACATCCGCGGGCAGTCGATGGAGAAGAGCAGATGAGCAGTATGTCCGCAAGGACTTTCTGGACACTTCGGGCCGCGGCCGTCGGAGCGCTGATCGTGGCCTCAGCAGGATATTTCGCGCACGTGCGGGCGCAGAATGCCACGACGGCGCCGAAGATTATCCCGCTGCGGCCCTTGGCGCCGCTCAGTTCTGTGCCTGTACCCGAAGTGCCGGGTCTCGAAGGTTACGTGGCAGACAAAAGCGCGGCGATTGCGTTAGGTAAAGCTCTCTTCTGGGACATGCAGGCTGGAAGCGACGGAGTCCAGGCTTGCGCAAGCTGCCATTTCAATGCCGGGGCTGACAGCCGCGTCAGGAATTCCATGAATCCCGGCATCAAGGCCGGCGACACGGCATTCCAGATGGGCGTCAATCTGGACGGAAAAGATTATCCCAACTACACGCTGAGCCCGGGTACGGCGGGCGCGGGCTTTGGCGGCTATCACGACGGCGATTTTCCGCTGCACAAACAGGGTGATCCGGACACGCGCAACTCGCCCGGCCAGGATGTGAATGACATCGTGGGATCGCAGGGCGTCTTCTCCACTTCGTTCGACCGCATACGGCTTGGGCGCTCCGTGGAGAAGCAGACCATTTCTTCCGACCAGGTCTTTTCATTTCCCGATCCGGCGAACCTGGCCAAGACCATCAACACGCGTCGGGTGGAACCGCGTAACACGCCCAGCGCGGTGAATGCGGTCTTCAATAACAGAAATTTCTGGGATGGCCGCGCGCAGAACACCTGCAATGGCGCCAATCCCTTCGGCGAGCGCGACGCGAGTTCGCATTTCTATTTTGCCGCCACGGCCGCCGCGCCGCTCAACTCGGCGCTGGTGCGCCTGCAAAATTCCGCGCTGTGCTCGCAGGCGCTGGGACCGCCGGGCAGCAATTTTGAAATGTCGGCGGCCAACCGCACCTTTCGCGACATCGGCAGGAAGCTGCTTTTCCTGGCCAGCATCCAGAGCGCGGCCAGCAGAACGCCGCTGGCGAAGCAGAAAGTCGATCCCACGGACAGCGTATTGGGCAAGAGCAGTCTGGGCGCGACACCCGGCCTCAAGAAGAGCTATGCAGAGATGATCCGCGCGGCCTTCCAGCCGAAGTGGTGGCAATCGAACAAAATCATCTGCGTTCCGACGAATGGCGGAGCGGAAACCACGGCCACTCAGCTCAAGGCTTGCCCCGCGGGCTCGACCGGCTACTTCCAGATGGAGTACAACTTCTCGCTCTTCTGGGGAATTGCCATCCAGATGTACGAGAGCACGCTGATCGCGGACCACACGCCGCTCGATCAGTATTTGTCGCAGCAAAAGATGTACGTGCTGAACGGCGACAGCCTGAAAAATTCCTACACCATTCAGCTTCCGGCCGGAGTGGATCCGATGACGGTTTCCGTGGTGGAGCTCAATCCCACGCTCGACGCCAGCGACCAGGAGGTGTTCGCCTTCGATGACGGCCGAGGACAGATCAATGGCGCAGGCGTGACCAGCGGAACTATCGACTACGCCAGCGGCACGCTAACCATCCAGTTTGACGTGCCTCCGCCAACGGCATATCCCATCAACATCAGTTATTCATCCGGACCGGTCCCGCTCAGCGACGGACAGCTTCGCGGGCTGCTGGTCTTTGAAACCAAGGGCCGCTGCATTACCTGCCACGGCGGGCCGGAGCTTTCGAATGCTTCGGTGGCGAACGTCTCTTTGCAGCCGCTGGAGCGCATGGTTATGGGCGATTTCAACGTCCGCGTGTATGACAACGGCTTTTACAACATCGGCGTGCGGCCGGGCAAGGAAGACGTGAGCCTGGGCGATGTGGACGGCGCTTCAGGACAACCGCTCTCCGAATCGGAGCTGCTGCGGCAGCGCGTGTGCAACGATCCTGGCTTTTCCTATATGGTGCCGGGCCGCCCCGGCGACGGATTGACCGCAGCTCCGCTGAGCTGCTGGGACGACGTCGCGCGTACCGGCTTTTTCAAGACGCCGATGCTGCGCAACATCGCGCTGACCGCGCCTTACTTCCACAATGGCGGACAGCTCACGCTGGAGCAGGTGGTGGAGTTCTATAACCGCGGCGGCGATTTTCCTGACGGGTTCGAGCAGATTCCGCTGATCGATCCCAACATAACGCCGCTGGGACTCACGATGCAGGAGAAGACCGATTTGGTGGATTTCCTGCGCAACGCGTTGACCGATCCGCGCACGGTGAACCAGTCGGCGCCATTCGATCACCCGCAGTTGCTGGTCCCTAACGGACACCCCGCCGGGCCGAACGGATATCCGGTGCAGAACGATCCCGCGCATCCGGGGCAGGCGACGGACCGGATGCTGACGATTGCACCCACGGGCAAGAGCGGCGGCAAGCCTCTTCCCACATTTTTACAAAACCTGCTGGCGCATTAAACGCACGTTTTTTTTGACGGGAGACGAGCGGCGGACAAGCAGAAGAACGAGACCAGCAGGAAAACAGATAGATACAGGAACAAGGAGTCTTTTGATGTCGTTTGGGTTACACACTTCCGGGAAGAAAATCATGGCTATAGTTCTGCTGCTGGCAGGCAGCCTCTGGGCGCAGAAACCTGACCTGCCGCCGGCTCCGGCCAAGATGCCCGCCGCGCAGGGCGGGGTTGCGCCCTTTGACATCATCGGCTTCGTCCAGTTCGCTTCAGTGGACTCAACCTGCAATCACAATCCGAATCCCACGCCGGAGAATCCGCCCATGCCCGCGGGCTGCAAGGCCTCCGGCGGATGGATCCAGGTGAACGGACATGTGATTCGCGTTCCGCAGAACACTGTTCTGCAGATGCCCGCGAACACCCTCACGTGGGAAGAAGTTTTTGAGTACAACCCGATGGGCTCAGGCGACGAAACCGGGCTTGCGCTCTCAGACGGCTCGCGCCTGCCGGGAACGTTCGAAGCGCACGTCCAGGGAAACATTGTGAATGGGACCTACGTTGCGGGGTTGATTTTTATCTCGCAGCAATCGCTCAACTCCAGCCAGGGTTTCATCGAGTCGCTGGATTATGCCAACGGCATCATGGTGGTGAACGGAACCAAGGTGCAGATCAACGATCCTCTGGGTCGGTTCAGCATCGGCAAGTCTCCTGACGCGCGTTTCTCGATTGACGAAGACAATCCCACGGTGCGCGCGGAGACGGCATTTCCCATGTGCATTCCGCGGCAGGACCCGGCCGCCGGCGACGATCCGCTCTGTCCGCAGAAGAACCGTCCGCGCGATGGCAGCAACTTCAAAATGAATTTCACCATGGACCCGCGTGGCGTCGCGCCTTCGCCGGCCAGCCCGAATCCAACCGATCCAACGGTTTTCGCTCCCTTTGAAGTTGGTGATTACGTGACCTATGCCGGCACGCTGATGGAAGGCAACGGTGGGAAGTATATTTCAGCGCATACGATCATCGCGAACGTGGGCATTTACACCACGCCGGGCGACGTGCCCGCATACGTTGCGATTGACGTGGTGGAGCAGGGCGCTCCGGGCATTCCCAATCCGGCGTTTCCCCAGGAAGCCACAGCCAAGGTAAGGGTGGAAGGCTTCTCCACCGATCCTTCACGCCCGGTGGACATCTTCGCCATTGACCAGGATTGCAACGGCGTCATCAAAGATCGCGCGCCGTGGGCCTTTGAATTCACCGTGGAGCCGGGGCCGCCGACGCTCGGCAAAAAAGGGCGTTTCCGTTTTCGTCCCGCGGGCGGAGGCTTCCTGCCGCCGTCGCGCAACGTGGGAGTTGTAATCGACTATCCGGCGCCTCAGGTATTCAACCAGACGCTGGGGATCGTCGCCGGACGCTACCAGGCGCCAAATTTCACGTTCATCTTTCCGGAAAACTTGGCCGTGGGCGATCCGCCAGTGCCGTTGAATTTTTCCGATCTCATATTTCTGGTGAATGGCTCGGGGCCGTGGGGCGGCTTCAGCAATCAGCCAATCGGACAGCTCAATCCCTGGCCGGGCGCGACTGCGCCGAACCTGACCTGTACCAGCAATAGCGGCGGCACCCCTCCGCAGCCCGGAGCGACGGCTGCGGCAAGTTACACAGCGGCAGCGACGCCGATTGTTGCCGGAACAGCGGTAACGCTGAGCGCCGCCGGCAGCTCCCCGGCGAACGGGCCCTTCACGTGGACGCAAATCGTGAACCCCGGTGATCCAACGGTGGTGCTGGGAACGCCCACGCTGATGACCACGAGCTTCGCCGCGCCGACGGTCGTGAGCAATACCAACCTGACGTTCCAGGTGAGCGTCGGCGGGAGCAACTCCACGACTCCGGCCACAGCCACGGTGACGGTGCCGATTGCTCCGCCTGCCGCACCCGCGCCGCCTTCGATCAACGCAAGCTCTGCGCCGGCTAATCCGGTGGCGAGTGGGACCAAGGTTACGCTGAGCGCCAGCGGAGTCGATCCCGCGGGCGGCTCTCTCACTTATACGTGGGCTGCGCCTCAGGGAATCACGCTGACGCCGGCCACCGGCAATGGCTCGCAGCAGACCTTCCTGGCGCCGACCGTTCCGGCAGGAAACGCACCGAACACACTGTCATTCGCCGTGACCGTCAAGAGTTCGGTTTCCGGGCTTACGGCGACGGCCAACGTTCCTGTGACAGTGAATCCGATCCAGGATGTAGTAACGATCACCTCGGCAGTGTATCGCACGCTGAAAGGAAGCCTGACAGTAAACGTAACTGACATCACCCCAGGCATCAAGCTGACGGTGACATTGAATATCAACAACCCAGCGACGGGAAAGCCGTGGACGGCAGTAATGGGTCCCACGACTCCTCCGGTGCAAGGCAATTACACAGTGATCTTCACGGGCATCACGCAGCCCACAAAAGTAACAGTGACTTCTTCAGGGGGAGGCACAGCAAGTTCGGCGGTTACGCGCGTCCGGCAGTAGCGCGGCGTATGGACGAGCAAGACCGCTGTAAGAGAACGCATTTAGGGGGAGCAAGCAGTACGAAATGGAGGCTCCAGTAAGCAACCGCATGATTGCTGCTCATTGCGGTAAGTCGGAAAAGTTGTCCCGGGGCGACGGAAGCTGACTGGGAATATAAGGAGTTCTAAAGATGTACTCGGTAAGCCAACTACAAATGGAGCAGAAAACGTCGCGGGCGAAGGCAACCCTAGTCAAGACCTTCCGTTCCTCGGCGTTCGTTGCAGCACTACTCGTCTTCAGCATCGTGGCCGCAGGTCGCGGCGACGCGCAGACGGACGGCATCATGGTGCTGCAAAACATGAATACGCCCCGGAGCGGAGTCTGGTTGAACAACTCGACACCCGCTACACCTCCGGGCGGACACTACTGGCAGCCGGACTCGGTGCTGGGAATCTGTCGCATCGATCCTCTTGCTGGCGGCAATCCTCCGTGGCAGTTGACCAATTGCCAAGTTACAGCCAAGAGCCCGGGACAAGCCGTGGTCGCTACGCCGGCAGCCACCATTCGAGGATTGCCCGCCGGGGCGCGGTTCGTTTTCGTGCCGGACGCGTCCAGCAAGAGCATTAGTGTAGTGCGTTACGTCTTCGATCCAGCGACGGAGCGGCTCAGCGCCAACCTGACTATCCAGGTGCAGAACCTCACCTCCGCGGGCGGTGGTGGAGGAGGCGGTGGGGGTGGTGGGGGCGCAGGCGGCGGCAGGCCTGTGGCGCTCGCTCTAGGACCGAACGGGACAGACCTTTATGTCGGGTATTTGAAATCCGGCGACATCATGAAGATCCCCAACGCTACCTCCATCACCAGTGGTTCGCCGCCGGTGACGAAGATCGGGACCACAAGCGACGGAAGAGGCGTGAACTCGCTCCTTTTCCTGAACAACAATCTCTACGTCGCGGAGAGCGGCGGCAATGGGCTCTCAATGATTCCCGATCCGCAGGGCATCAGCCGTGTGGCATGTAATTCGACTTCACCTTGCATTGCAAGCACGTTGAACCCGCAGATCAGCTTCTTTCCGGGTGGCCTGGCGACGGATGGAACCAACCTTTATATAGGAGATTCGCCGATTACTACCGCAGGCAGCATTCTGCGGTGGAATCCCTCGACGGGAGCGCTCTCAACATATTCGGTGAACGTGCCTGCCTATACATCGAACTATGACAACCAGACCCGCAGCCAGTACTACAATCCGTTTGGTCTGGGATTCCTGCCGAACGGCGACCTGATGGTGGGTGACGATTTTTCGGCTTCGCTGACCGTGGCCGCGCCTCCGACTAACCAGGGACATATCTGGCGCGTGGCCTCGGCTCCTACTCCGCCAACCATTACCAGCATCAGCCCCAATAATGGTCCAACGGCGGGCGGAACTGTGCTAACGATTACCGGCACGGGATTCAACATTGCGCCAGGAGCAACGCAGATCTTCATAGGAGCTTCCCAGGCGATCACGCCGTCTTGTGCCAGCGTGACTTCCTGCACTGCTACCACTCCGGCAGGCTCTGGCGTAGTGGACGTTCGCGTGTTGGTGAACGGCGAGCAGAGCGCCACGGCGGCGGCGGATCTCTTCACCTACAACGCACCTCCTCCTCCTGGCAGTGGTCCAGTGGTAACCAGCATTTCGCCGACAAGCGGATTGCTCGGAGGCGCTACATCGGTCACGATAACCGGCTCGAATCTGGCCGGCGCGACTGCGATCAACTTTGGCCCGAACGTGGGAACCGGCATCAACTGTGCGGCTGACGGTTCAAGCTGCACCGTGTTCAGCCCCGCGGGAAAAGGAACAGTTGACGTGCAAGTGACCACGGCTGCGGGAATGAGCGCGCTGGTGAGCGGCGACCGCTTCAGCTATGCCTCGCCTGCGGCGAGTCTCTATGCGTGGGGTATCACCGCTCCCAAAGGCGGTATGCTATTCCTGCCCGGATCACTGGGCGGCCACTTCTGGACCTCAGATCACGTGAACGGCTTCTGCCGTGAAGACGCGGTTCCCGGCACGACGCTGCACGCCATCAACTACGCGGTTTGCGATGACGGCAGCATCGGCTCTCCGGGGCAGGCAGTGTACGATCCGCGCGTGAATGCCGACGGCGTGACGCACTATGTTTATGTCCCTGACAATGCCGTGAAGAGCACCGCCGTCTGGCGACTCACTTACAATCCGACCACAGAGACCCTTGTGGGATCGCCGGAAGCCATGATCCCGCTGGCCAACGTTACCACGCTGAAGCCGAACGGCATGGCGCTGGGCCCGGATGGCAATCTCTACGTTACTGATCTTACTGAGCCGAACATCCGGCAGATCACGAACCCGAACGGTGATCCCCGCACGCAGACTGTGGGTATTGTTGCCGTGACTGGTGACGGACGCGGCGCGAACGGCACGATTGGTTTCATCGGAAACAATCTTTACATTTCCGAGAACCGGGCTGCTTCGTGGATTAACATCACAGCCTGTCCGCCCAACGCGGCCACACCGTGCAATACCAATCCTCTGCCGCTGCCCTCCGGCGTTTTCATCGCCGGCGTTGCAACAGATCCGGTGAAGGGCTTTGTGTACGCCGCTGATTCACCCGGCGGAGCCAACGCCACCATCTGGCGCTACAGTCTGGCGACCAACACCACCACGCTCTATCTGCAGGGCGGAGCGGTGCCGGCCGCGGGCAGCCCGAATGCTACCGTCTGGTGCGCGCTCACCTGCACGCGTCCGTTCGATCCGAACCTGATACCCGGCGGAACTGCGGGGTTCTCCTTCGCGTTTGGTCTCTACGTGGATACAACGAATGGTTCGCTGTATATCACCGAAGACCCGACCGCCGGCAATCGCGGTGGCCATGGACGCGCCTGGGTAGCTCCTCTGGTGCCGTAATGCAGATGGCCTCGCCATCATTCAATTGAGGCTGGCGAAATTTTGCCAGCCTCTATCTTTTCATCCTGCGGGCCAAGCCCCGCTATTTCATGCTGATTCAGTTCAGCTTTTCGGAGACTTTCATGTTCTTAAGAGATTTGCTCATCCCTTCGCACCTGTTGGTTCTGCTCGGTTTGTTTCTTCTGTTTTTTGGCAGCAAGAAGCTGCCTGAATTCGGCAAAGGGTTGGGTGATGGTATCCGCTCTTTCAAAAGCTCCATCAAGGAAATGGGGCAAGAAACGCAAAAAGCAGAGGAATAGCTGCGCGCACATTTTGAGCGTTCGAAAAAAGCCTCGAACCAGTGAATTGAAGGATGGCCGCTAGGGTAGGGCTCGAAAAGCGCGGCAGGAGCGAAGATATTGTCTCAGAAGCAGGCTGCTCCGCTGGAAGAGGCTTTCGTCTATCAAAAGCAATCGAGGAAGATACGTATAAGAAATGCGCGCAAAACTAACTGAGAGCTAACGCTAAAGCAGTTTTGGGTTGCTCTAGACCGTTGAAATCTTAAAATTTTAATGGATCGTGAAGCGCAGGCGCCTTCGCCTGCGAAATTCTTTGGTCTACTCTATCCTAAAACTGCTTTAGCTTGAGATGGAGTTGCGGGAAGCCCAAGCCGAAGAGATCGAAAATAGAGGCAGTCTTGGACTACGCAGAAATGATCCTGACCAACGCATCGACCTGTGGAAAGCTGCGCCATCTGAGCCAGAAGCAACATTTTCAGCACGTTCTATTTCTGAAGGGTGTAGCGTATTCGGACGGGAAAATCGAACCGATGTAACCCTGTTTATTTTCAATGGAATACAGACCGACAGAGTCGAAAATTCAGGTTTGGTAGCCCAAGCTGTTACTGGTTGGAACCATATCCTGCATTCCTTGCAGCAAATAGACCTCTTGCGTCGTGAGGGCCTGTTCCGTGCAGCTTAGAATCCCTCGGAACGCCTTCCGAATGGCCGAGGAAGCCGATTCCGAGCCACTTCTCTGCTCCCAAGACATCATTGAACCTTACTCTCCCCAGGACAGGCATTTTTGAATGAATAAAAGCGGGATGAGGGCCTGGGAGAAGGGTGTCCCTTCTCCCAGCAGCATCGTATTACTTCGATTTTGATTCTTTTGATTTTCTGAAGCTTTTTCAAATGCCAAGAGTTTGTTCTCGCGAAGGATGCGGAAAGCGTCTCATCCGAAAAGATGGAACGCCTGATTATCGGCGGCATTTTTGCTCGACGGAATGTAAGAACATTGACAAGAGGGAGCGAATGCAATCTCGGCGCGTCAAAGCTCGGGAAAAAAGATGCCCTGTTTGTGGTCAGAATCCGTTGAAACGATTAACAGAGTAGCTGTGTGCCGCGTCAGACAAACGCGTGAGCAATTCTTACGTATGCAAGTAGCGGATTACTCATCCTTTCCAATCGAGCCCCTCAGAAAGCCTCTAAAGCAATTTCCCGAACCTGATAAAACCTGACATTCCGCCGTTGAGATCAACGCTTCAATCAGCGGAGATACAAGGATTCTTTCCTTGAGAGTCCCAGATTGAACCGGGACGGCAGCAACCTCCCCCGGTGCCTTGATTTCCCTTAGCAGGGTCGCACGTCAATAAGAATTTTTTGAATAACTTGGGTGTAAGAAGGGTTTCAGGTTGACCGGCGGACGGTCTTTTTTGGGTGCTTGGGTCTACTTCCGCTTGCGAGTTCGCTTAGGGCTGCTCTTTTCCCGGTCAAGCCCCTTTTGCAATTCTTTGATTTGCTCTCTGATTTCCTTTTTGCGGTCCGCTGCCGCAAAGAACACGTCATCAGGGTCTTTCAATCGTTTTTCCCATTCCCGTTCCATCTGATCGAAACGTACCGCCTGTTCGCTCTCATATTGCTGCAACGCTTCGGTAATTTCCTCATTAGCTTGGGCTCGCGTGTGTTCCAAGGCGGTCTTGAGGGCTCGCATTTCCTCTGCTTCAAAAATACCGAGTTGCTCAAGTTGTTCGAGGCTGAGGAGCGAGATTTCAAAGCCTCTATTCAGTGTGTACAGAGACTCGTAAAGACGTGCTTTTGAGGGCGGGTTCCAAGCCGTTGCATCCATAGGTTCTCTCATTGCTTTTATATGCTATAGCGAATAGCGCGATCCAATGATAAAGCTCACTCTCAATTCATGTCTAGAGATATCTGTGAGCGTTTCGGAGAACGAGTGCGGGCACTCCGTGAGGAGCGAGGAATCAGCCAAATGGCCTTGGCTGAAAGAGTGGGAGTGGAGCAGCCGTATATTTCGCTGGTTGAAAACGGAAAGCAGGAACCATGCTTGCGAAATATTGAAAAGCTGGCAATCGGTCTAGAGGTTCCTATGAGCAAGCTGTTTCACGATTTGTAAGGTGCTTGGATCGCTGAAATAACTGGTAATTTGCCTAATGATTTCGATTGAGCACTGAAAAGGTTATGGGGCGTCACGGCTGGAAAAACACAACAGCGAGCTTTCGCAAGCTGGACATTCGCATGATGCAACGCAAGGGAGCTTTGCGTCCTGGCGCGTACTCGACTTGGCATTGGTCACGAGGCGGTGAGCCGTGCGGTTCTATCTGTACTCGTGCGGAAGTCGGACGTGTCATTCTGTCCTATAAGCATCAGAGATGGGGTGATACGGAATGGACTTGGAAAGAGTATCCCATCAGCATCGAATGGTCACCTTGTCACTTTGGCGGTGAGCGGGCCTGGTTTCGATGCCCTGCAAGGGGATGCGGAAGGCGAGTCGCGACTTTGTGGGGCGGTGAGATTTACGCTTGCCGACATTGCCATAATCTTGCGTATGAAAGCCAGAACGAGACGGCGCACAGCCGAGCCCTAGGCAAAGCGCAAGATATACGGCGCAAGCTCGGTGGCGATCCCTGCGGCGATTTCCCACCAAAGCCCAAAGGGATGCACTGGCGCACATATTATCGCTGGAAACAAAAGGAAGAAGAAGCAGAGGGCCGGAGCTGGCCTCCGTGGATTTTTAGAAAGATCGCAGCAGATTTGTAGGGATAGAATTCCTACTTGTCTAAACTTATTTCAAAGAAATTTGCCTGGGGCCTGTCTAACCAATGTGGAGCGTCTTCTTTGAGTTGCCGCGCTAACTCAGCGATCATTCCGCGCACTGCGTTGAGTGATCGCAGTCCCAATTCCAGATTAAGGCCAAGCACTCCTAAGAACTCTGGTACTCCGGGGCTGTCCCAAGGCTCTTTGTGAACACGATAATGGACCAGTCGATTACGTATCTTGAGGAGCGAATCGAACCCTTGGAACGGTTGGACTCCGGGGTCAAAGCCAACTAATCCCAGAAGCTTCGGGAAAAAGAGCCATTTTGCATCAATTGAAAGACGTTCGAATGCGTCCCAATCTCGACCATGTAGAGACGCCTGCGCTCTAATATTGATGTGAGCCTCTGCTGAAGCAGCCGAAAGTATGTGTACCGTTGCCAAATGTTGCAGCATTGGTCCGTAAGCCTCGCCCAAGTTATATTCGGCTCCTTCGATTTGGATGTAGAGGGGTTCGAGTTTCGAATAATTCTTCCAGGCTAGCTGTGTGTCCTCCTCGCCATCAGGTGAATGACTAAGAGCGTCTATTCTGCGTTGCAGCGAATTAACCCTCCCCTCAGCTCTGTCAATATGACGAGTGCAGTTCCCAGCTTCCTGCTGCGCATCTCGTGCCGCGTTGTAGTACAAAGCATCGACCGCGAGAACACTCATCATGGTCGGTGGAGTTTGGCGTGCGTCTTCGGGTATTGAAGCCATTCTTGCTTCCTAGCATTCATTTAGCACTGAGCCGACAATTTCTGTGACTTCCGTTGTCTTTTTTACGAGTCTGTAAAACCATTTCCCATAACTTCCCTCAGCATTCACAGCCGAAACCCATCGATTTGCCGCGTCTCTCTTAACTTCTTCGAGAGGGTCATATCCCTTGGTCTCTAGGATCATGTGAGCGGGTGAGTCGGCCTTCAGTCGAATAATGAAATCTGGCATGTAGTCATGCATCTGGCCGTTGTGCAAGTAAGGAATCGCAAAGCCAAGACCCGCGTTTTTGACGAACGAATGCACGGCAGGATGCCGGTCAATGTAGTAAGCGGCAGACTGCTCCCATCGCTTCGTATCGGGAACCACGTAATTAACATGACTGCGGAGCACTTCGACCGGCTCGCGGCTTGTCCAGTAATCCACGTCTGCGGTCGAGCCTGGTCCGCGTGTTGACTCGTAGCGCGGAATCTCCGGCGCTTCTCCCGCTGAAATGTCAGGACGTAGCGCCTCAAGCAGAATCTCGACAAGCCAGCCGTAATAAGGGGCAAGAAAAAGGTCTTTCAGGTCTGCCGGACGACGCACTTCCACTCTCTCTTGCAGATACCGCGAGACGATCTGGACGAGCTGCGGAAAGAGGACGTGACTCGGAACCGTGCATTGGGGCTGTGCAAGGCAGTCGCGAGTAAATGCTTTGGCAAGATCAAAGATAAGTTCCTGTAATCGTCGATTAGCGCGAAACTCCTCCAAAGATGCGTCGCTGATTCGTCCTGGTCCCATGAGTGAAAGGCGTCCCTGATTATTGACGCTAAGTCCCTTCATCTGGACCTCGGGCGGGATGCGGTCGGGCTGGAGAACGAGCTTAGGAACGCTTGTCCAATCCACGGTAACTTTGTTCCTAATTGCTTGAGTGTAGCCTTCCACGCGAGGAAACCTGATTTCAAAGTCGGCTCGCTGAGGCAGTGCATGAACGTGAAACCGTTTCACCTTTGGAGCAGCAGCGCCGGTCTTGCTGGCTTTGAACGGAATCACCTCGAAAGGCACACCGAAGACCTGTGCAATCTCTTCCGTGAATTTCCCGTCTTCGCGGATTTCGTAACTCGCTCGGCGAAGCCCACGCCCTACGACTTGTTCGCAGAGTAATTGCGACATGAAAGGACGCAAGCCGACAATTTGGGTCACAGTATTACAGTCCCAGCCCTCGGTGAGCATTCCCACACTCACGATGCAGCGAATATCGCGGCCTGGGGGATGAAGCGGGCGCTCTAGCTTTTTTGCCAACTCCTCGAAGTCCTCGGGGTAAATCGGCCTTCCCTGCCGGTCGCGAGTCCAATCCGTTTTGCCTACTGTGTCGAGCGTTATTCGCATCCATCGTGCTTCGTCGCTCTTCGCCTCGCCAGTATCGGTCTCATGCACGACTTTGGAATCCACGCGAATGGTATTGATTTGACCGTTCTTGTTACGGAACCCTTCTATCTTGGCAGGCGGAATGCCGACTGGCGCTGTGTCATTCGCGAGCCACTCGTAAATGACTTTTGCGATTGCTGTGTTTTTGCAAACGAGAATAAAGACGGGAGGACGCGGGTCCGCTCCCTCTTTCTTCCAGTCCTCACGCTCCTTTTCCCATTTTGCGCCGAGGATCGCAATCGGGTGATGGGCAAACTTGAGGATTGCCTCGGGCTTGGGGCTTCCCTTTTTTCCGCCTCGCTCGGCAGGGGTCAATTGCGGCAGAATCCATTGCCAAATATTGAAATAGCCGGGTATCTCCGCGCCGGTCGTATCGCGCACTGCAAGCTGCGGGATTTTCACGAGTCCCGCTTCTATCGCGTCAATCAGGCCGAAGTCACTCACGACCCAGGGAAATGGTTTGTTTGTTTCCTGTCCGACTCGACCGAGAAAATAGGGAGTCGCTGAAAGGTCGATGCAAACGTTTATGCCGCGTAGTTTTTGGATCTTGTCCAGTCCGTCAATCCAGACAGTAGCCTCGCGGAAAAATTCGTCGGCTTCTTCTATTTCGCCGAATTCGTCTTCCTCTCCGGCTTGGGCTTCATCCCGGCGAAGCCGATAAGCGTGATGCGCCTCGTCATTCAGAACAAGGATGTTCTGTTTTCCGTCGCGGCCAAGCACTTTGTTAATGACTGATGTATCGCTCTCAACGTACCGCAGAGTACCTATTTCCACTTTCACGAGATTGCCGGTCTCATCGTACTCCTCACTGCCGGGAACCACGTCCACTTTGCCTTGGGCTTTCATTGCTTCAAGAGCGGCCAATGTGAAATATCGCTTTCCCCGTGCGGTCTGCGTTTTCCTGCCGATGAGAATTTTTTCTTTGCTCCAGACAGGAACGCCAGCCTTAATTACCTTCCCGCCAACTCCTCCGGTTTGCGTGGTTTGCGGTTCAAAGATATGCCAGTTCGTGACCAGGACTTTGCCCTGTGTAAGTGAAGGCATGAGATGAGGCGGGACAAGATCACGGCTCAAGTAAATGCTGGCTTCGCCTCTTTCGGGATTTAGCTCTTCAAGGCGATCTTTGATTGTCACGTTAGGGCAAACGGCCAAGATTACATCTGAGAACCTCGCATCACTGCGATTATTCACTTTGTTGAGAATGCTCCAGGCCGCGACCATCCCCATTACCGTTGTCTTGCCGCTGCCGGTCGCCATCTTGCAGGCGTACCGCTGAAAACCTGTGTAACCTTCGGCTTTGCGGTCGTCGCTCGGCTCGTCGCGAGGTATTGAAATTCCTTGAAGAAAATCAGCCCTCGCTTCGGTCAGGAAAATGATCGTGAGAGCGGCTTCCAGTTGCGCGAAGAAGAGCCGCTTCTCTCTGCCGTCGCGGGTCCACCATTGAATTAGCTCCAGCGTCGTGCGCGTAACACCTGGATAACCCTGCGACTGCCACGACTCCAGGCGTTCGCGAATCAGATTGACCAGAGCAAGATCGTAACCAGAGGGATATTCCTGAGAGACCTTCAGCAACTTCTCATCCGTATTCCAAGGCTCTTTCTGATCGCGAGGCGGGAAGACAATCGCAGGCCGGCGTTTTCCTTCACGTTTGACCGGCGGCTCGCCTTCCTGGATATACCAATAGCGCAGCGGTTTCTCAAAAGGGGTATTGAGAATTGGCTCGTCAACTTCGGGTGTCGTGTAGCCGCTCATTTCTTTGCCTCGCTCACGACTTTTACAATCAGCAGTTCATTGCCTCGGTCGTCAATCACTTTCACTGCAATTTGCCCGTGTTCTCCGGCTTCAAAAGGTGTGCTGGTTGTTCCTGCAAGATGGTCCCAGACGGATTCCTCGTATTCTCCCTTGAGAGCTTTCTTCAGGCTTTCCCAAGCGCCGGTACGCGGGAAGAATGCTTGCGAGACGTGAAAGCAAAGGCCGTTGTAATCCGTGTCCAGGAACCATGCCGGGACCTCTTCGCCTTTGCGATGGATTACCTCCATCGTCGCCGGGTCGAAAACGTCCATGCCGAGGAGTTGCACGTCATATTTCGGCGGGTCGTCTTTGCTCTGGGGTTTCACGCGACGCAATTCCGCTTCCGGCATTCCGCAGACACTAAAGACCTGGCTGGACCGCATGTTCTTCAGGAGGTCGCCCATCATCAGGTCAGGCGTGGCTTGAATGTAGGTCGCGGGAATTCCAATAACTTCGTCGCACTTTTCAATTAGCTGCCGCGCGTTTGGCTGGATGGCGAAGCCAATCACGTACAGATGGGAATAGTCTTTGGCTCGGGCCTCGCGAGCGGCTTCGTATGCAAGCTTCTCGCTCACAGCTCCATTCTCCGGGCCAAAGACCAGGGCTACAGTTTTTTGTGAAAACGGCAGCGATTTGCCGCTCGCTTCAGCAGCTTCCTGTACCACTTCCGGTAGGGATTTGGATTTTCCGTTTCCATTGCTGCCGTTCAGTGTTGCCTCGGCGGAAAGAGACAGGCTCTTTGCCGGTGGACGAATATTCTTGAGCGTAACGGTGCGATTTCCTTCCAG
>Ga0070741_10012130_pt1 | contig 15677 bp, 11 predicted proteins | sample Coa_R1_4_FD_66440 | JGI IMG/M metagenome (GOLD analysis project Ga0070741, IMG submission 66440) | Surface soil microbial communities from Centralia Pennsylvania, which are recovering from an underground coalmine fire - Coalmine... | ecosystem: Environmental > Terrestrial > Soil > Unclassified ...
GTTGAAGGTCAGGTCGTCGCCCGACCGCCAGTACCCGTGCGGCACCGCGACGTAGTAGCCCTCGCCGGCGAGCCGCCGCGCGAACCCCTTGAGCCCCTCGGTGACGCCGGGCGCGGGCATGTAGACGACGACGGCCGGCGCCGGGCCGTCGTCGGGGTGCACGGTGAGCACGCGCATCCGACCGTCGGGTGTGTCGACCAGCAGGTCCTGCTCGGCCATCTCTCGCCTCCTCGTCGCTCGGTTCCCGCGAAACGAGCCCTAAGTAGACCACGCTGAGCCGCGCTCAACAAACGTGGGCGCCGTCCTGCCGCCTGACGGACGAAGTGCGCGGCGGCGCCGCCCCCAGACGGCCGGGCGCGCGGCGCCGGCTACGCGCCGGTCGCGGCCGGACGCCCGCGCACGCGGTCCCAGGCGTCGCCGCCGAAGAGCCGCATGAACTCCGGGATCGTCGGGTCGTCGCCGAGGTCCGGGAACGCGCGCTCCGCCGTGAAGCGCCGGAGCACGTCGTTGCCGGCGGCGATCGCGGCGTTCACGAGCAGCCCCGGCACGATCGTCAGCCGGTAGCCGAGCCGCTCGGCCTCGTCCAGCGAGATCTCCGGCGACTTGCCCTTGCGCACGAGGTTGAAGAGGCACGGCCCGCCGACGCGCCGCGGGACCTCCGCGATCTCCTCGAGCGTCCGCGGCGCCTCGACGAACGCGATGTCCGCGCCGGCGGCGAGCGCCTCGTTCGCTCGCTCGACCGCCTCGTCGAGGCCGACGACGGCCCGGGCGTCGGTGCGCGCGATCACAAGCGGGGCCGGCCCCGGGTCGTCGTGGATCGCGGCGATCTTCGCGAGGTACTCGTCCCGCGCGACGAGCTGCTTGTCGTCGAGGTGCCCGCACAGCTTCGGGAACACCTGGTCCTCGATCTGGATCGCGGCGACCCCGCGTCCGGCGAAGGAGCGCTTCGTCCTGACCGCGTTCAGCTCGTTGCCGTAGCCCGTGTCGGCGTCGGCGATCACCGGCACTGACACCGCCTCGACGATTCGGCCCGCGTTCTCGACCATCTCCGTCATCGTCACGAGCCCGTAGTCGGGATAGCCGTGCGCGGCGGCGGTGCCGGCGCCCGTCATGTACACGGCGTCGAAGCCGGCGCGCTCGATCAGCTTCGCGCTGATGCAGTCGTAGGCGCCGGGAGCGACGAGCATCTCGTCGCGCGCGAGCAGCTCCCGCAGTCGCTCGGCGGGCGAGGTGCCGTTCTCCGAGCTCACGACGGCGTCCCGGTCATCGGCGGCACGATACCGACAGGCGCGCGGCGAGCTACGGCCGGATCGTCTGGCGCACCACGGAGCCCGCCGCGAGCGCCTCCATCGCCTCGCCGATCCGCTCGAGCGGCAGCTCGCCGGAGCGCAGCTTCTCGACCGGCAGCCGGCCGGCGCGCCAGAGTGCGAGCAGGCGCGGGATGTCGCGCTGGGGCGCGGCGGAGCCCATGTACGAGCCGACGAGGCTCTTCCCGCCGGCGACCAGCGACACGGCCTGGATCCGCAGCTCCTCGTCCGGGTGCGGCAGGCCGACCTGCACCGTCGTCCCGCCACGCCCCGTCGCCGCGTACGCCGCCTCGATCACGCGCGCGCTGCCGACGGCCTCGAAGGCGTGGCGGACGTCTCGCACGCGCTCGGCGGCCTCCTCCGGCGCGTACGCGTGGGTGGCGCCGAGCTCGAGCGCGAGCTCTCGCTTCGCCGCCACCGGGTCGACGGCGACGACGGGCGTCGCGCCGGCGACGACCGCGCCCATCACCGCCGAGAGGCCGACGCCGCCGAGGCCGTAGACGGCGACCGACTCGCCCGGCCGCACGCGCGCCGTCTCGAGCACGGCGCAGACGCCGGTGAGGACGGCGCACCCGAAGAGCGCCGCGATCTCGAGCGGCACGTCGCGCGGCACGACGACGGCGGAGCCGCGCGCGACGACCGCCCGCTCGGCGAACGCGGACACACCCAGGTGGTGGTGGACCTCGCTGCCGCCGCGGCTGAGGCGCCGGCCGCCGCCGACCAGCCGCCCCTCCGTGTTCGCTGCCGCCGCCGGGCCGCAGAGCGCCGGCCGCCCGGAGTTGCACTCTCCGCAGACGCCGCAGCTCGGCACGAACGAGAGGACGACGTGGTCGCCGGGCGCGACGTCGTCGACCCCCGGCGCCTCCTCGACGACACCCGCGGCCTCGTGGCCGAGCACCATCGGCGTCGGCCGGGGCCGCGTCCCGTCGACGACCGAGAGGTCGGAGTGGCAGACCCCGGCCGCCACCACGCGCACCAGCAGCTCGCCGGGTCGCGGCGGCTCGAGCTCGACCTCGGAGACGGCGAGCGGACCGCCGATCCCCTCGAGGACGGCGGCCCTCACGCGAGACCCGTCATCGCGTCCGGACGCTCATCGACCCGGCGACCCTAGCGAAGCGGCGGCCTCGCCTCACAGATCACTTCGCCCGTGCGTTCTAGATTGCAGTGATGGCGTGCGCCGTCGTCGACACTCCCATCGGCCCGCTGGGCCTCCTCGCCTCCGACACCGCCCTGCGGGCGGTCCTCTTCGATGGCCGCAAGGCCCGGCCCGAGGGCCGCTCGCCCGTCCTCGACGAGACCGCGCGTCAGCTCGACGCCTACTTCCGCGGCGAGCTCCTCGACTTCGACCTGCCGCTCGAGCTGCACGGGACCGAGTTCGACCGCCGCTGCTGGCTGGCGCTCGCGGCGATCGGGTACGGGCAGACGGTGAGCTACGGCGAGCAGGCGCGCAGGCTCGGCCTCGGCAGCGAGTCGGCCCGGGCGGTCGGCGCCGCGAACGGCCGCAACCCGGTGCCGATCGTCCTCCCCTGCCACCGCGTGATCGGCGCGGACGGGTCGCTCACGGGCTTCGGCGGCGGCCTGCACGTGAAGCGCTTCCTCCTCGAGCACGAGGGCGCGCTGCTGCCGCTCGGCTAGGCCTGGCTCGCAGGGCTCATCAACGCCCTCCTCGGACGCCCACCCCGCGCGCTCGTCGCCTATGACGGCCGGTAGTTCTACATCAAGCCTAGGACGCGACGGCGACGGCGTCGGCCGCCGGAGAGGTCGCTGCGACGAGCGAGCGGTATGACGCGACCGACCGCTGGATCCGCGCCTCGTCCCACCCGAGCGCAGGCGAGACCAGGCGCGCCGCGACCTCCGCGGCGCGGACGCCGTGGTCTCGCGTCTCGATCGCGACGTGTGTCCGCCGCGCGAGGACGTCCTCGAGGTCGAGAGCGCCCTCGTGCGTCGCCGCGTAGAGCACCTCGGCCACGAGGTAGCCGGGGGCGCCCGGCAGAGGATCGAGCAGCGCCGGGTCGTCGCGTGCGGGGTCGAGGACCTCGGCCACGAGCGTGCCGTAGCGGCGGCGGAGCCGGTCGGCCGACGCCGGCGGGAGCAAGGCCGTGGCCGGCTGCTCGGTGGCGGGCGTCTGCTCCTGCCCGACCAGCGGGAGAGCTTCCGTCGGGGAGGGCAGCGACCTGGCTGCGCGCGGCCCGAGCGCCGCGTCGACCGCGTCGCGCGCGAGCAGGCGGTAGGTCGTCAGCTTCCCGCCGGCGACTACGACGAGCCCGTCGCTCGAGCGCACGACCGCATGCCGCCGGGAGAGCCTCGCAGTGGCCGCCGCCCCCGAAGCCGCGACGAGCGGACGCGTGCCGGCGTAGCCGGCTACGACGTCGCCCAGCTCGAGCGGACGGGCGAGGATCCTGTTCGCCTGGTCGAGGAGGTAGCGGGCGTCCTCCTCCGTCGCGGTCGGCTGGACGGCGGGGTTCCTCCACGGGGTGTCGGTGGTGCCGAGCAGCCAGTGATCGTTCCACGGGATCGCGAACAGCACGCTGTCGCTCGTCCGCGTGATCAGCGCGGCGCTCGAGTCGACGAGCTCCCGGGGCACGACGACGTGCGCGCCCTTCGACGGCGCGGTCGGCACCACGGGCGTCGCCGCGAGGCGCCGCTGGAGGAGCGTCGTCTCGGCGCCGACGGCGCAGACGACCAGCGGCGCCCGCGCCTCCACCTCGTCGCCGCTCAGGCGGTCGACTGCCCGGACGCCGACGACCCGGCCGCCCGCGCGCAGCAGCCCCGTCACCTCGACGCGCGAGGCGATGCGGGCGCCGAGTGTCGCGGCGGTGCGAGCGAGCGTGACCGTGAGGCGCGCGTCGTCGACGGTCGCGTCCCAGAACTCGAACCCGCCGACGAGCCTCGCGTCGAGGCCGGGCGCAGCCTCATGCAGCTCCCGGCTGTCGAGCCGGCGGTGCCGCGGAAGCGGCGAGCGGCGACCCGCGAGGGCGTCGTAGAGAGTGAGGCCGGCGCCGACCGACCCCGACGCGACGCCCCGCCGCGCGACCGGCAGGAGGAAACGGATCGGCGCGACGAGGTCGCCCGCGTTCCGGAGCAGAACCGAGCGCTCGTGGAGCGCTTCGCGGACGAGCCGCAGGTCGAGACGCTCGAGGTAGCGCAGCCCGCCGTGGACGAGCTTGGACGTCCTGCCCGACGCGCCCGCGCCGAGATCGTCCCGCTCGAAGAGCGCGACCGTCAGCCCGCGCGCCGCGGCGTCGACCGCGATCCCGCAGCCGACGACCCCGCCGCCGACGACCACGAGGTCGAGACCGCCGCCGGCGGCGTCGGCGATTGCGCGCGACCGCGTCGAGGGGTCGAGCCGGGCGACCACTTGAACATTATTGATCATATGTGGCTGACATCGGATGAATCGCGGGCACCGCGGTTCGGACGCGGATACGCTTGCCGCGCACCGGATGACGCTCGTTCCCTCCGAGGTGGGCCGGACGACATTGCAGCGGCGCCACGACCCGCGACCGCTGCACGTCCAGATCTCGGACCGGCTCCGAGAGCTGATCACCACCGGCGCCTGGCCGCCGCACCATCGGCTCCCGCCGGAGTACGAGCTCTCGCAGCTGCTGGGCGTCGCGCGCGGCACCCTCAAGCGCGGCCTGAAGACGCTCGCGGACGAGGGGAGGCTCGTACAGGTGCAGGGGCGAGGCACGTTCGTGACGTCGGGCCGGCTGCGGAGGAAGGTCGAGCACGACCGGCTCTCGCTGGCCGAAGCGCTCCGGCTGCACGGCATGACCGTGACGACGGAGGTGCACGCGCACGACGTCGTCCGGCCGCGGCCCGAGATCGCGGCCCAGCTGACGCTCGCGCCGGCGGCGGAGGTGTTCAGGCTCGCGCGCGTACGCCACGCGGACGGCGCCCCGGTCGCCTTCTTCGTCAACTACGTGCGCACCGACATCTGCCCGAACTTTTCCGACGAGGAGCTGCGGCACGAGTCGCTCTACGCGTTGATCGAGGCCGCCTGCGGCGCGCGCGTGGCGACTGGTCGCCGCCGGCTCGAGGCGCGCGCCGCGGACGCCGATCTCGCCGAGCTGCTCGAGACGCCGGTCGGCGCTCCGCTCCAGTACTTCGAGCAGGTGACCTACCTCGACGACGGCCGGCCCGTCGAGTTCTCCGAGGTCTGGATCCGAAGCGACCGGGTGCAGCTCCAGTTCATCGTCGGCGAGCAGTCGGCGCTCGCAGGCTGATCGGGGCTACGCGTCCGCGACCCAGCGCCTGGAGCGCTCGACCGCCCGCCTCCAATCGGCCAGCAGCCGGCCGTGGTCGCCCGCGTCCGGTCGCGGCTCGTAGCGACGCGGGGCCCCCGAGATGCGGTCGAGATCGGCCTCGGTCCAGGTTCCCTGCGCGACGCCGGCGAGGTAACCGGCGCCGAGCGCCGTCGTCTCCGCGCGTGCGGCGACGGCGACGGGGACGCCGAGCACATCGGCCTGGAACTGCATCAGCCACCCGTTCGCGGTCGCGCCGCCGTCGGCACGGAGCTCCGTCAGCCGCTCGTCGACGAGCGCAGCCTGCGCGCTCACGGCGTCCGCGGTCTGGTACGCGATCGCCTCGAGCGCCGCACGCGCGAGGTGCGCGCGGGTGCTGCCTCGCGTCAGCCCGACGATCGTCCCCCGGGCATAGGGATCCCAGTACGGCGAGCCGAGGCCGGTCAAGGCTGGTACGAAGAAGACGCCGTCGTTGGAGGGAAGCGAAGCGGCGAGTCCCTCCGTCTCCGCCGCGCTGCCGACGATCCCGAGCCCGTCGCGCAGCCACTGGACGGCGGCGCCGGTCACGAAGACGCTCGCCTCGAGCGCGTAGTCGAATCGCGACCCGACCGACCACGCGACAGTCGTCAGCAGCCCGTCGACGGGGGCGGGCACCGTGTCGCCAACCGTCCGCAGCACGAAGTTCCCCGTCCCGTACGTGCACTTCGCGGCCGCCGGGTCGAAGCAGCGCTGCCCGTACAGCGACGCCTGCTGGTCGCCGACCAGAGCGTAGAGGGGCACCCGGCCGCCGAATGCGCTCGTGTGCCCGATCAGCCCTCCGGTCGGTACGACCTCGGGCAGAGCAGCACGCGGCACTCCGAGGATCTCGCAGAGCTCGCCGTCCCAATCGCAGCGGTGCAGGTCGTAGAGCATCGTCCGCGACGCGTTCGACGGGTCGGTCGCATGCGCGCCGACGAGCTTGAACGCGAGCCACGCGTCGACGGTCCCGACTGCGGCGTCGCGGGACACGCCGCCGTGCCGGAAGAGCCACTCGAGCTTCGTCCCGGAGAAGTACGGGTCGACGACGAGCCCGGTGCGCTCGCGGAAGAGTCGTTCGTGCCCGGCAGCGCGGAGCTCGTCGCACCGGGCCGCAGTCCGCCGGTCCTGCCAGACGATCGCCTGGTGGAGGGGGCGGCCGCTGGCCCGATCCCATGCGACAACGGTCTCGCGCTGGTTCGCGATGCCGATCGCAGACAGGTGCGACGCGCCGGTGTCCGCGTCCCGGAGCGCGGCGTGCGCGACTGTGAGCACCGACTCCCAGAGCTCGTCCGGGTCGTGCTCGACCAGGCCCGGGCGGGGGTAGTGCTGCGCAATCTCGACGTACGCGTGTCCGCGCAGCCGGCCGTCGTCGTCGAGCACGAGCGCCCTGGTGCCCGTGGTTCCCTGGTCGATCGCGAGGATCATCGGACGCCGGATCGGCCTCGATGACCGGCTTCCGATGGGCCGCCGGCGGCGCTGTCCCGAGGGCAGCCGGTCGCCGCCGACGCGCGTTCAACTGTGTTTGACACCCAGGAGGGCCAATTGTACAGTCTTGTCCTCTTTTGCCCTGCCTGAGGTCAGCCGCCCGCTCGTCTACCGCGAGCGCCGCCGGCCGCCCGCCGAGACCTCGGGCGGTACGACGGGACACTTGTGAGCTGTTGCGCGCCGCCAGCACCTCTGCGGTGCGAGGCTCCGTACCTGACCTGCGTTGCGAGCGAGGTTCCAATGCAAGCACCTGAGATCACGACTGCAATCGACGTCTCGCCTCTCTTCACGCCGTTCAGGCTCAAGGGAGTGACGCTCGAGAACCGGTTCGTGATGCCCGGGATGCAGCGGGGCTGGGCCGAGGAGGGCGGCGCGCCCTCACCGCGCCTCGCGGACTACTACGCGCGCCGGGTCGAGGGCGGAGTGTCGCTGATCATCAGCGAGTCGGCGGCGGTCGATCATCCGTCATCGACACAGCAGCCGCCAGTCGTCTGGATCACCGAGGAGACGCTCCCTGGCTGGGCGCGCTGCGTCGAGGCGGTGAACGCCGCGGGTGGCCACATGCTGATCCAGCTCTGGCACGAGGGTGCGCTGCGCCACGAGGGCGGCGACGGCCGCTACGCGCACGTGCCGACCCTCAGCCCGTCGGGCATCGTGTTCGGCGGCAAGCGCAACGGTCGTGCCGCCAGCGCCGACGATCTCGCGTCTCTCCGGGACGCCTGGGTGCGCTCGGCGAAGCTCTCGCAGTCGATTGGCGCCGCCGGCGTCGAGGTCCACGCCTGTCACGGCTACATGCTCGATCAGTTCCTCTGGGCCGAGACGAACCGGCGCGACGACGGCTACGGCGGCGACGACATCCGCGCGCGGGTCCGCTTTCCCACAGAGGTCGTCGCAGCGATCCGCGCCGCGTGTGGTCCCGACTTCATCATCTCGCTCCGCTTCTCACAGTGGAAGGAGGCGAACTACGACGCGCAAGTCGTCCGCAACCCGGAGGAGCTTCGGCTGATGCTGGATGCCTTTCGCGCCGCCGGCGCCGATCTGTTCCATGCGTCGATGCGGCGTTTCTGGTTGCCCGAGTGGGAAGGGAGCGATCTCAGTCTCGCCGGTTGGACGAAGAGCCTGACTGACGCTCCCGTGATCACCGTCGGCAGCGTCGGGCTCGACGTCGACGTGATGGACAACCTCCTGCTCGCGAAGGAGCCGAAGCCGACGGTCGAATGGAGCATGGCGGAGCTGATGAGGCGGTTCTCGAACGGCGAGTTCGACCTGGTCTCGGTGGGCCGCAGTGTCATCGGTGATCCCGAGTGGGTGAACAAGGTGCGAGACGCGCGGTACGGAGACATTCGTCCGTTCCGGCGCGCGGACCTCGGGATGGAAGACATGCAGTTCGACGCGTCGTTCGTGGCCGAGGCGCACGGACTGGATCCGAAGGTGCTCAGCCACGGTGCACCGACGATGTAGCCGATGGAGACGGCTCGAGTGCCGGAAGCTCGTCCGGAAGCCACGACGCTGGTGATGGCGGCGGCGTCGGAGCCCCCGCCGTCGGCGGCGACGCTGATTGCGCGCGCCGCGGCATTGCGTCCTCTGCTCGTCGAGCAGCAGGCCGAGACGGAAGCGCGCACCTACTACTCCGAGAGCACCCACCAGGCGTTTCTCGACGCCGGGTTCTACCGGATGTTCGTGCCGCGGCGGTTCGGCGGCTACGAGGTCGACCTTCCGACCTTCTACCAGGTGATCATGGAGATCGCCCGCGGCTGCCCCTCGACTGCGTGGTGCCTCTGCCTCGGCTCCGGCCATTCGCTGCAGGTCGGTGCGTGGTTCGGCGAGCGCGCGCAGGCGGAGCTGTTCGGCGACGGCGATTTTCGCTGTGTCGCCGTCGGCGCCCCGGCCGGCTCCGCGCGACCGACCGCGGACGGCTGGGAGCTCAGTGGGACGTGGTCGTACGGTTCCGGGGCGCCGTACGCGACCCACCTCATGGGCCACACGTTCGCCGACGACGGCACCGCCAACGGCGCGTCTCGGCGGAGCCTCCTGTTCATCGCGCCGCGCAGCGAATGGCGCATGCTCGACGACTGGGGCGACACCCTCGGGCTTCGGGGAAGCGGGTCGCAGAGCATCGAGATCGACCGCGGCCGGATCCCGGACGACTTCGTTCTCGAGGGCATCTCGATGGTCGACGTCGACGTCAGCGGCGGCACGCCCGGCTCGCGCCTGCACGGCAACCCGCTGTACGGCGGGCGGACTACGAGCTTCTTCCAGGGCGAGCTGAGCGCGATCATGATCGGAGCGGTGCGAGGTGCGATCGACGCGTACCAGGAGCTCCTGATGACGCGCGCCACGCCGCTGCCTCCGATCGTGCCTCGCCGCTCGGACCCCGAGTACCAGCGGTGGCTCGGCTCCGCGCTCGCTCGGGTGGAGACGGCCGAGGCAGCGCTCGTGCGAATGGCGCAGCGGTACATGGAGTTGTGCCGGCGCAACGTCGAGGGCGCGGAGCCGTTCAGCCGGAAGGACGACCTCCTGCTCGGCGCCGTCGGCCGCGAGGCGATGACGCTCGCGTGGGACGTGATGCACGGCATCGTCTTCCGTACCGCCGGCACGAGCGCCGCCCGCAGTGGTCACCGGATCGAGCGAGTGTTCCGTGACATGGCGATGGGTTGGGGCCACCTCGCCAGCGTGATGGGCGACTGGGCGCTCCGAGAGCTCGGCAGGGAGCACCTCGGCGAGACGCTCGCGACGCCGCCTCACCTGCGCGGCGATAGCACCGGCGCAGTTCTCGATGAGTTGTGCAACGCAGGCTTCCTGGAGCGCACGGGGGACGTCTGGCGCCTCCCGGGGGCGGCGGTGGATCCGGGCGGGCAGGTTCCCGCCGAAACGGCAGAGTCGTGAGCAAACGCATCGGCCGGCGGTCGGCTCGAGCTCGGTTTGATCGCACCGCGGGCCGGAGGAACCAAGGAGGAGACGATGAGATTCCGTAGGAGGCGCGTGACGGTCTGCGCGGCAGTCGTCGTCGCATGCGTGGCTGCGACGGTAACTGGAGTGACCGCCGTCGGCGCGGACGGCGCTTCGAACGCCAAGCCGCCGATCAAGATCTTCGGGTACGGGTTCATGACCTACAAGGCCCTCGGCAACCTGTGGCTCCGCCAGACCTACATCACGCAGGTCGCGCAGGCGGCCGTCGACGCGATCAACAAGGCCGGAGGCGTCAATGGAGCGAAGCTTCAGTTCACGTTCTGCGACGACGAGACCGACCCGAACACCGTGCAGGCCTGCGCGCGCAAGGCAGCGAGCGGCGACTACGTCGTCGCGATGGTGATGCCGTCGCTGTTCGACTTTCTCGGCGTTCCGATCACGGCGAAGGCCGGCCTCGCGACCGTGGCCGAGCAAGCAGAAGAGCCAGCAGTGTGGAACGACCCGAGTGTCTTCTGCTACACGGCCGGCGTCGTCGGCGTGCACCACCTGCTCGGGCCGCTCGCGAAGAAGAGTGGCGTCAAGAAGCTCGCCGAGGTCCAGTACGGCGGCGTACCGCAAGCCGCCGGGTGGTCGCAGTGGTTCAAGGAGGGCGTCGCCAACGCAGGGATCCAGCTCGGCGGGACCGCGCAGGTTCCGTCGACTACGACGGACTTCACGCCGGCGATCACCCAGGTGATGGGCAGCGGCGCCGACGGGATCAGCCCGATCCTCCTCGGCCTGCCGCCGGCTCTGCAGCAGATCCGCCGCGCCTATCCGCAGGCGAAGATCATCCTGCCGAGCTACATCCTGCAGCCGTCGGAGATCAAGTCCTCCGGATCCGCAGCCGAGGGAATCCGCGTCGCCGCGTGGGCGCAGCCGGTCACCGCGACGAACGTCCCCGGCATCCGGCAGTTCATCAGCGAGACGAAGGGGCGGCTTGACCCGCAGTGGTACTACTACGAGAACTCGGTTCTCGACTGGCTCGCCGTGCACTTCGTCGCCAACGTCGCGAAGACGATCAAGGGACCCGTCACACGGCAGTCGATGATGGCGGCCTTCAAGAAGGCCAAGAACATCGACATGATGGGCATCGTGCCGCCCTGGAACGGCGCCACGCTCGGCCGGCATCATATCGGATGCCAACCGGCGAACGCCGCAGTCGAAGAGACGATCAAGGACGGCAAGCCGGTGGCCGACCATCCGGGCGTCTTCGTCGACGCGACGACAGGAAAGACGACGTACGTCGTGCCGGGCACGAAGTAGCACGGGAACTGGAGGAGAGAGACCGACCGACCGGGGTGGGTGAGGAAGCCGCGATGCTCGCCCACCCCGGCCCTGAAGCGCCAGTCACCGGTTCAGTGCACGATTCGACTCCCGAGGCGCCAAGGTGAGCGACTTCTGGCAGTTCCTCCTGCTCGGCCTCGCGCTCTGCCCGGCGTACGTCCTCACTGCGCAGGGAATCGTCCTGGTCTACCGAGGCTCGGGCGTCGTCAACTTCGCCAGCGGCTCGTTCGCCCTGATCGGCGCATACGTGGACTACCGCGCGCAGCAGGCGGGGGTGCCGCCCGCACCTGCGACGGTGATCGGGGTCGCGGGAGGCGCGGCCGTCGGAACACTGACCTACGCCCTGGTGATGCGGTACCTCGCGAATGCGTCGCAGCTTGCGCGAACGATCGCGACTCTCGGCGTCTTCCTCACCGCGATCCAGAGCCTGGCATTGATCTACTCCGACCAGGTCTTCTTTCCGAAGACGGTGTTCCGCAACGTGAACTTGCAGGCGTGGTGGGGCGCGAACGTGAGCAGCTACAACCTGATCCTCTTCGGCTTTACCGTTGCGCTGACATTCGGCTTGTGGGCGGCCTACAGGTGGACGACGTTCGGGTTGAAGACGTCGGCGGTGGCCGAGAATCGGCGTGCAGCCGAAGCCCTCGGTCACTTCTCCGAGACGATCGGCCTCTTCAACTGGATGCTCGGCGGCGGGCTCTCGGCGCTCGCGGGAATCGCAGTCGCGCCGATCATCGGACTCTCGGTCTCGACGATCCCGCTGCTCCTGGTTCCCGCTCTCGCGGCCGCACTGCTCGGCAGCTTCACGTCGTTCGGGCTGACGCTGCTCGGCGGCCTCATCGTCGCCATCGGCGAGTCGGAGCTTCAGCGGTACAACCTCGGGACCGGATGGAACAAGGCGTTTCCGTTCCTCCTCATCATCGGCGTGCTTCTGTTCCGGAGCTCGGCGCTCCCGGAGAGGGGTTACGTCGCGGCGCGCTTGCCGGCAATCGGCTCGGGTCGCCTGCGAGCGCGCGTGGTGGCTCCGGTGGTCGCCGCGGCGGTCGTCGCGATCGCCTTCCTGCCCAGTGCGGGGGCTGGAGCAGTCACGGTCTCGGTGACCACAGCGATCATCGGCCTCTCGTTCGTCGTCGTGACCGGCTACGCCGGCCAGGTGACGCTCGCGCAGATCGGGCTCGCGGGTGTCGGCGCGTTCGCATCGTCGCGGCTCGCGCAGACTGCGGGGCTGAGCTTCTGGGAGGCCCTGCCGCTTGGCGTTCTGATCGCGCTCCCGATCGGCGCCGTCGTCGGCCTCCCCGCGCTCCGGACGCGCGGCGTCAACCTCGCGATCGCCACGCTCGGCTTCGCGGTGCTGATCCAGGAGGTTCTGCTGAACAATCCCTCGTACACGGGTGGCGTCCTCGGGACTGTCGTGAAGCCGCCCTCGCTGTTCGGATGGAGCCTCGACAACACGTACCACACGAACCGCTACGCAGGTATGTGCTTCGTCTTCCTCGTCCTCGGGTGCGTGCTCGTCGCGAACCTCCGGCGAGGCCGGGTCGGCCGGCAGCTGATTGCCGTGCGGGCGAACGAGCGCGCTGCGGTCGCGCTCGGCATCAACGTGACCTGGCTCAAGCTGTACGCCTTCATCGTCGGGGCCGGCCTCGCCGCACTCGGCGGCGTCCTGCTTGCATTCAGGACCACCAACGTCCTCTTCTCGGGATTCGACCCGACGTCCGGCATCACGCTGCTCAGCCTGATCATCGTCGGCTCGATCGGGTTCATCGGGGGCTCGATCTTCGCGGGCTACCTCGCGACGTCCGGGTTGCTGGTCTGGATCATCAGCCTGATCTCGAACTCGGCGACGGTGAACGACTACATCGCGCTGTTCAGCGGCGTCGCGGTGGTCGCGACCGTGATGTTCTACCCGAACGGCTTCGCCGCGTGGCAGGCGGCCGACTGGCAGAAGCGGTTCGGGCGGTTCCTGGGACCGGCTGCGGCTCTGGCTCCCGTGCTCGAGCGGCGCGACGAGCCGGCGGCGCGGCGGGAGCACCGTCATCACGTCCTCCGGGTCGAGTCGCTCGGCGTTAGGTTCGGTGCGATCATCGCGCTCGATGATGTGTCGCTCGAGCTTCAGTCGGGCAGGATCCTCGGCCTGATCGGTCCGAACGGCGCCGGCAAGACGACGATGATCGACGCGATCAGCGGCTTGAACCGGCGGTACACCGGCCGGGTGTCGTTCGACGGGGAGCCGATCGATCGATTGTCGCCGACGGCGCGAGCTCGGCTCGGCATCGGGCGCTCGTTCCAGTCGCTCGAGCTCTTCGAGGAGCTGAGCGTCGAGGACAACCTTCGAGTCGGCCCCGATGCGCCGACTCCGGTCAGCTACGTTGCCGATCTGCTGCGTCCCGGGCGGCGGCCGCTCCCGCCCGCGGCGATCGCCGCGGTCAACGAGTTCGAGCTCGCGGCCGACCTGGCACGCAAGCCCGCCGAGCTGTCGTTCGGCCGCCGGCGGCTGGTCGGCATCGCCCGAGCCGTCGCCGCGAACCCGAGCGTGCTCCTCCTCGACGAGCCGTCGTCGGGGCTCGACGAGACCGAGTCGAAGGAGCTCGCGGTCCTGCTGCGCCGGCTCACCGCGGAGTGGGCCATCGCCATCCTGCTCGTCGACCACGATATGAGCGTGGTGATGAGCATCTCGGACGAGATCGTCGCGCTCGACTTCGGCCGCGAGATCGCGCGCGGGACGCCGGAGCAGGTGCGGCACGACCCGAACGTCGTCTCCGCCTACCTCGGCGGGAGGGAACGCGACCGGGCGCCGGCGCCGGAAGAGATCGCGGTGAGGCCGTGAGCGTCACGACGGCGACCCGCTCCGGAGATCCGGGGGCGGCGCCGGCTCGATCGGCGCCGGTGCTCGAGGCGAGAAACCTCACCGTCGGCTACGGAGGGATCCCGGCGGTGCGTGACCTCGACCTGACGGTGCACCCCGGCGAGGTCGTCGCGCTGCTCGGAGCGAACGGCGCCGGCAAGACCGCGACGATCCTCGCGCTGGCGGGGGAGCTCAAGCCGATGGGAGGCGCAGTCTGGTGGCTGGGCCGTCCGTCACGGAGCTCGCTCGCCCGTCGCGCGCGCGAGGGCCTGGCGCTCGTGACGGAGGAGAAGTCCGTGTTCATGCGGCTGACGACGTCCGAGAACCTCAGGCTCGGACGCGGCGATCCCGGGAAGGCGCTCGCGATGTTCCCGCTGCTCCGGGATCACCTCCAGCGCAAGGCCGGGCTCCTGTCGGGCGGCCAGCAGCAGATCCTGACGCTGGCGCGGGCGCTCGCGTCGTCGCCGAAGGCGCTCCTCGCCGACGAGCTCTCGCTCGGGCTCGCTCCGATCATCGTCGACCAGCTGCTCGCCGCACTGCGGCGCGCGGCCGACGAGCAGGGGATCGGCGTCCTGCTCGTCGAGCAGCACGCCCGGAACGCGTTCGACGTGGCAGACCGCGTCTACGTCCTGCAGCGGGGCCGCTGCGTCCTCTCGGGCGCAGCCGCCGACATGGAGAAGCAGTTTGCGCAGATCGAGCACTCGTACCTCGCCGGATCGGCCCTCGAATGACGACGGGCGGAATGGGTCCCGAGCTGCCGTCGTACGACGAGCTTCCGGTGAAGCCGGACGCGCCGCCGGGTTCCGCCTGGGGGCTCTGGGGCGACGAGGACGAGTTGGGCACGCTGAACCTGCTGACGGACGAGCGGACCCTGCGTGCGGTGAGGTGCGTGCGTCGCGGCGCCGTCTTCCCGCTCAACCTCCCTCTCGAGCTCAACGTGACGATGGCGTGGCGCGGCCCCCCGGTGCACCACACGCTCCACGTCGGCGCCGAAGGGCCGTTCCCGGTTGGCCTGCAGCCCTCCGACCGCGACGCCGGCAAGAGGCCGTTCCGCTACCGCGACGACTCGGTCGACAGCCTCTGGCTGCAAGGCGGGAGCCAGTGGGACGCTCTCAGCCACGTGCGGCACGCGGCGTTCGGGAACTACAACGGCGTCAGCGACGCCGACGTGCACGACCAGCCGGGTGGCAAGCTCGGCGCGCACACGTGGGCCGATCGAGGCATCGTCGGTCGCGGCGTCCTGCTCGACCTCCAGCGACTTGCCGAGCACGATGGCCGGCGGTACGACCCGACCGACGCGCACGTCTTCACGGTCTCGGATCTCGAAGCCGCCGCCCGCGCGCAGGAGACGTCGGTCGAGGTCGGCGACATCCTCCTCCTGCACTTCGGCTGGGCCGCGTGCTATGCGGACGCAGACGCCGACACAAGGACCCGGATGACGAGCTGGGAGACGCTCACTGCGCCCGGGCTCGAGCAGTCACGCGAGATGATCGAGTACCTCTGGAACCTGCACGTCGCCGCCGTCGCGACCGACACCGTCGGCGT
>Ga0070741_10012131_pt1 | contig 15676 bp, 20 predicted proteins | sample Coa_R1_4_FD_66440 | JGI IMG/M metagenome (GOLD analysis project Ga0070741, IMG submission 66440) | Surface soil microbial communities from Centralia Pennsylvania, which are recovering from an underground coalmine fire - Coalmine... | ecosystem: Environmental > Terrestrial > Soil > Unclassified ...
GCGCCCTCCGCCTTCTCGATCGATACGCGGATGCCCATGTGCACCCGGCCCGACGTACGCCACGGGTTCATGACCTCGAACTGGTGGCGCTGCTCCCGCCAGTCGTACACGGTCGACTCGTCGTGGGAGTGGATGCCGATGGTGATGAAGTAGGTGCCATCGAGCAGGGGGACGTGGTCGGTCTCGAACGTCACCACACCCGGGCCGCGTAGGACGCCGAGCTCGACACCAAGGAAGTCGGTGTTCGACCCGAACACCAGGTCGCCCTCGATGTCGTGGATGGCGATGCCGAACACCACGTCCTCGACAGGCTCGGTTGCCTCGTAGGCGATGCGGATGGCGAGGGGTTGGCCGGGCAGCAGGTACGGGTGCTTGTCGTTGTCCGGGTAGTCCATGCGTACGTCGGTGATGCGCACCTTGAGGTTGCGCTTGCCCTCTTGGGTGGGCAGTGCCGGTTCGATCACCTCGATGGGCGCGTCGCCGACGGGCGCCGCCTCGTCCACCGCGATCTGCTCGGCTTCGTCGTAGCGCTCGCCCTGCATGAGGTGCTCGCGGAACGACCGCACCGCTTCGCCGGCCGTCCCCAGCGCCACCATCTGGCCGTGGTCCAGCACCGCGGCCCGGTCGCAGATCTGGCGCACCAGATCGGCAGCGTGGGTGACGAACACGATGGTGCGGCCTTCCTTCTGGAAGCGGCGCACCCGCTCCAGGCACTTGCGCTGGAAGGCCTCGTCACCCACGGCCAGCACCTCGTCGACCAGCAGGATCTCGGGGTCCATGTTGACGGCTACGGCGAAGCCGAGGCGCACATACATGCCCGACGAGTAGTACTTCACCTGGTTGTCGATGAACTGCTCGAGCTCGGCGAAGGCCACGATCTCGTCGAAGCGCTTCTCGATCTCCCGCTTGGGCATGCCCAGCAGGGCGGCGTTGAGGAAGACGTTCTCCCGGCCCGTGAGCTCGGGGTGAAAGCCCGCGCCCAGCTCCAGCAGGGCGGCCAGGCGGCCGGTGACGGCGATCTCCCCCGTGGTGGGCTGGAGGATGCCGGCCATGCACTTGAGGAGGGTCGACTTGCCCGAGCCGTTGTGCCCCAACAGGCCCACCGTCTCGCCCTCGGCGATCTCCAGGTCGATGTCCCGGAGAGCCCAGAACTCTTCGAACGGCACGCGCCCGAAGTGGATGGCGCGCTCCTTCAGCGACGTGTACTTCTCGTGGTACAGCCGGAAGCGCTTGGAGACGTTGTCGACGGCGATGGAAGTCGAGGCCACCGGGTGGTCAGAGCTCCTCGGCGAAGTTGCCCTCGAGGCGGCCGAACACGGCCAGGGCGACGACGAAGAGGACGGCGCTGACGACGATCACCCACGCCAGCTGCCAGATGTACCAACTGGGACCGACACCGATGGGCAGGATGCGGATGCCGTTCGGTTCGGCCTTGTTGTAGATGGCCCGTTGGAACGTGAGGACGATGGGCGTCACCGGGTTCAGGCGGTAGAGCCACGCCTTGTCGCCCAGGCGGTCGGCCACCAACCGGTACTGGTACACGATCGGCGTTCCCCAGAACCAGGCCAGCAGCACCAGCTCCAGCAGGTGCTGGGTGTCGCGGAGGTACACGTTCACGGCGGCCAACAGGATGCCCAGGGCGCTGGTGAACAGGAGCAGGGCGAACAGGGCCACGGGGACGAGCAGGAAGTACCCGGGCGAGGGCGGGTAGCGGAAGGCGATGAGCGCCAGCAGGAGCACGCAGCCCTGGAGGAAGAAGTGGACCAGGGCCGCCCCCACCGAGGCGATGGCCAGGATCTCCCGAGGAAAGGCAACCTTCTTGACGATGGCGGCGTTGCCCACGATGGAGCCGGTGGCACCGGGCAGGCCGGTGGAGAACAGGTTCCAGACCAGCAGCCCCGACAGCAGGTAGATGGCGAAGTTGGGGATGCCGTTCTTCAGGACCAACTGGAACACGACGTAGAACACGGCCAGGTAGAGGGCCGGGTTCAGCATCGACCAGAGGAACCCCAGGATGCTGTTCTTGTACTTGACCTTCAGCTCTTTGCGAACCAGGCCGACGAGGAGCTCCCGGTACCGCCAGATGTCGACGACGCGGCGCCGAACGCTGACGCGACTGGAGATGACTCGCGTGGAAGGGGTGTCAGTGCGGGTCATGGGACCGCACCGATGGTAGTGGACGGCCTTCCCGTCCTTCAGGTTGCCCACCCGTGCGATCCTTTGGACCGTGAGCCTGTACGACGAACTGGGCGTCCCGCCCAGCGCCGACGCCGACACGCTCCACCGCGCCTACCGAGCCCGGGCCCGCCGGCTGCATCCTGATGCATCTGGTGCAGCCGGCGACGAGGAGGCCATGCGCCGGCTGAACCTGGCCTGGTCGGTGCTGGGGGACCCGGCCCGCCGGGCCGCCTACGACGCCGGCGGCTTTGCCGGGCCCGACGACCAGGCCGGTGCCGAGTTCGAAGGCGAGCCGCTGGTGGTCCACGGCCGCCTGGTCCGGCGGGCGCCCTGGATCGCCGTCCTCGCCATCCTGCTCGCCATCTTCGTCATCACCGCCTACGCGGCCGTGCCCACCCCGTCGCCGGGGACCGGTTCGACCGAGGTCACCGTCACGCGGAGGTGACGGGGTCGGCCACGCACCGGTTGCGCAGGGCACCCACTCCCTCGATCTCCGTCTCCACCACGTCGCCCGGTTGGAGGTACACCGGCGGGGTGCGGACGTAGCCCACGCCCGCGGGCGTGCCCGTGAGGCAGACGTCGCCGGGGCGGAGCGTGAGCACCGACGACAGCAGCTCCACCAAGTGGGGGACGTCGACGATCATCTCCGACGTTCGGGCGTCCTGGCGCAGCTCGCCGTTGACCCGGCAGGTGAGGCGGAGGTCGAAGGGGTCGGGCAGCTCGTCGGTGGTGACGATGGCCGGGCCGAGCGGGCAGAACGTGTCGTAGCTCTTGCCCAGCGAGAACTGGCGCCCAGCGGCCATCTGGACGAAACGCTCGGAGATGTCCTGGGCCGCGACCACGCCCCGGATCGACCCCAGGGCGTCCCGGGCGTTGACGTGGCGGCCGCCGTCGCCGACCACGAAGGCCAGCTCCGCTCCCCAGTCGGTGGTGCCCTCGCCGGCGGGCAGCACGATCTCGTCGTTCGGCCCGGAGATGCTCGACGGGAACTTGGTGAACACCGGGGGGATGGGCTGCACATCGCTGCCCGTCTCGACCGCGTGGCTGCGGTAGTTCACGCCGATCACGAACACCGACGAGGGCCGGGGCACGGGCGGGCCCAGGTGCACCTGGTCGACGGGGACACCGCCGGTGAAGCTGCCCAGCGCGTAGGCGTCGAGCACGGCGCCCCAGTGGGCGACCACTGTCTCCGTGGGCCAGTACGGGATGGCCCCGCCGGACAACTCGTGGAGGTCGTACACGTGCCCGTCCACGAGGAGGGATGCCCGCCCGCCCGCGTTGACGAACCGCATCCCCCCAGGCTTTCAGGCGCTAGGGGTTGAGGGCCGGAGCCTGCGCCGCTCGCTCGATGACCCGGTCGATGAAGCCGTACTCCTTGGCTTCCTCGGCCGTGAACCAGCGGTCCCGATCCGAGTCGGCCTCGATGCGCTCGACCGGCTGCCCGGTGTGGAAGGAGATGCGCTCGGCCATCATCCGCTTGAGGTAGATGATCTGCTCGGCCTGGATGGCGATGTCCGCGGCCTGGCCCTGCATCGAGCCCGAGGGCTGATGCATGAGGATGCGGCTGTGGGGCAGGGCGTAGCGCTTGCCCGGCGCCCCCGCACACAGGAGGAACTGGCCCATGGAGGCGGCCAGGCCCATGCACACAGTGGACACGTCGCACCCGACGTACTGCATGGTGTCGTAGATGGCCAGCCCGGCGGTGACCGACCCGCCCGGCGAGTTGATGTAGAGGGAGATGTCCCGCTCGGAGTCCTCGGCCGCCAGGAGGAGCAACTGGGCGCAGATGAGGTTGGCCGAGTCGTCGTCCACCGGCGTGCCCAGGAAGACGATGCGCTCCTTCAGGAGGCGCTGGTAGATGTCGCTCGAACGGTCGGCGAGCGAAAGCTGAGCGGTGACGGCGGACAGAACCTCGGACATGGAGCCAGGCTACTGCCGCGTGCCACACTCGGGGACACGCGGGCGTGGCGGAATTGGCAGACGCGCCAGGTTTAGGTCCTGGTGCCGAAAGGCGTGGAGGTTCGAGTCCTCTCGCCCGCACCCGGTCCAGGAGGCCCGACCACAACCAGCGGCGGCCCTGCACGTCGACGGCCGGGCGGGGTCAGCGCCGGGTACAGAGGATGACGCCGCCGGCCAGGTCGAGCTCCACGGCCAGCAGGTCCGGGTGCTGGAGCAGTGTCCGGCGCACCCACTCGCTCCTGCGGTCGCCCATGGCGACGGCTACGAGGGCGCCGTTGGGCCGGAGGGCGCCGACCGCCGGCAACACGCCCTCGCCGACGGCGAACGCAAGGTCGAAGGTGCCAACCGGCGTGTCGGCCACGACCACCTCGACATCGGTGCGACCCTCGACACCCTCGGCGATCCATGCCGTACCCACCCCGGTGCCCGCACCCAGCACCAGCACCCGGCCGCCCTCGGGCACCCCGGCGGCGAGCGTGGCCAGCAGCCGCCCCAGGTCGTCCTCGCACGACGCCGGGACCCCGGCTGCGGCGGCTTCGGCCTTGGCCGTTTCGACCCGCTCGGGCACTTCCACGCCCTCGTCCTACCCCACCTCGGCGTCCTAGGGTCGGGCCGTGCACCTGTCCGAGCTCCAGACGCCTGCCCTGCTCGTCGACGCCGATGCCCTCGACCACAACCTGAGCACCATGGCCGCCGCCCTCCCCGGCACCCGCCTGCGCCCGCACGTGAAGGCCCACAAGTGTGGCGGACTGGCCGCCCGGCAGGCGGCCGCCGGCCATCGCACCTTCACCTGCGCCACCATCCGGGAGGCCGAGGTCCTGGCCGCCAACGGCCTGGGCGACGACATCCTGCTCGCCAACGAGGTCGTCGACGCCCGCCGCCTGGGTGCGCTGGCGGCCGCCGGTGCCCGGGTCACGCTCGCCGTCGACTCCGAGGCCACCATCGACGCGGCCGCGGCCGGCGGTGTCGAGCACGTGGTCATCGACGTGAACGTGGGCCTCCCCCGCTGCGGCTGCGCCCCCGAGGACGCCGGCCGGCTGGCCGACGCGGCCCGGGCCCGGGGCCTCGACGTACGGGGCGTGATGGGCTACGAAGGCCACGTGGTCGGGCTGGAGGACCGGGCCGCCCGGGAGACGATGGTGGCCGACTGCATGGCCCTTCTCCTCCAGGCCCACGAGGCCGTCGGGGGCGAGCTCATCTCCGCCGGGGGCACGGGCACGTACGACTGCAACACCTGGGCCAACGAGATCCAGGCCGGTTCCTACGCGCTCATGGACCTGGCGTACGGGAAGCTCGACCTCCCCTTCCGCCAGGCCCTGTCCGTGCTCGCCACCGTCATCTCCGTGTCACCGGGCTGGGCGGTGGCCGACTGCGGGCTCAAGTCGCTGGGCATGGACCACGGCAACCCCGAGGTGGAAGGCGGGTCGGTGTGGTTCTGCTCGGACGAGCACGTCGTGTTCTCGCCCACCGAGCCGGTGAAGGTGGGCGACCGTGTGCGGGTGATCCCCGCTCACGTCGACCCCACCGTCGCCTACCACGAGCGCATGCACGTGGTCCGAGACGGCGAGGTGCTCGACACCTGGCCGGTCGACATGCGGGGTTGGTGAGCAGCCCTACAACAACTGGGCGAGGCCCATGAACGCGGCCGCCCGGTGCGACAGCATGTTCTTCTCGTCGGGCGGCATCTCCGCGAACGTGCGACCCTGGCCGGCGTCCGGGAGGAACACGGCGTCGTAGCCGAACCCGTTGGTCCCCCGTGGCTCGGTGGTGATCACGCCGCGGGCCACGCCGACGGAAATGGCCTCCGGCTCATCGGGGAAGGCCACCAGGGCGACCGTCCGGAACTGGGCGCGCCGGCCTTCGAGCGGCACCCCTTCCAACTCGGCCAACAGTTTGCGAACGTTGTCCTCGTAGGTCGCGCCCTCGCCCGCATACCGGGCCGAGTACACGCCGGGGGCGCCACCCAACGCCTCGACCTCCAGCCCGGTGTCGTCGGCCACCGCGGCCTCGCCCGTGGCCTCCATGACGGCCACCGCTTTGAGACGGGCGTTCTCCTCCAGGGTGGCGCCCGTCTCCTCCACATCGGCCAGGCCGGCGGGCCGGGGCACGACCTTCACCCCGGTGCCGCGCAGCAACGCAGTCATCTCGGCCGCCTTGTGGGGGTTGGCCGATGCCAGTACCAGCCGCCGCACCGCCATCAGCGAGGTGTGGGCGGCACCGACAGCAACTCGGTCTGCATGTCGAGGATGTCGGCGATGCCGTGCTCGGCCAGCCCCAGCAGGTCGTCCAGCTCGGTGCGGCTGAAGGGCAGGCCCTCGGCCGTGCCCTGCACCTCCACGAACCGGCCCGACGACGTCATCACCACGTTCATGTCCACCTCGGCGCGCGAGTCCTCGGAGTAGTCGAGGTCGAGCAGGGCCATGGCATCCACGATGCCCACGGAGATGGCACCCAGCCCTTCCGTCATGGGGTGGGCCTTCACCAGGCCCTTCTGCATCAGCCGGGTGATGGCGTCGTGCAGGGCGATGTAGGCGCCGCAGATCGACGCCGTGCGGGTGCCGCCGTCGGCCTGCAGCACGTCGCAGTCGAGGACGATCTGCTGCTCGCCCAGCACGGTGAGGTCGCACACGGAGCGGAGGGAGCGGCCGATGAGGCGCTGGATCTCCTGGGTGCGACCGGACTGCTTGCCCTTCACCGCTTCCCGGCTCACCCGCTCGGGGCTCGACCCCGGAAGCAGCGAGTACTCGGCCGTGACCCAGCCCTTGCCCGTCCCCCGCAGCCACCTGGGCACGTCGTCGTCCACCGACGCCGTGCACAGCACGCGCGTCTTGCCCATGGTCACCAGCACGGAGCCGTTGGCGAACTCCGTGTAGTCGCGGTCGAACCGCACCGGGCGCAGGTCGTCGGGCTGGCGCCCGTCCTTGCGAGTCAAACCTCATACTCCTTGTTCATGACCGCGGCCTCCACCGGCCCGTGGAACTGGGCAGCGGCTTCGGCCACGATCTCGTCGGTAGACATGGTGGGCCAGAAATGGGTGAGCAGCAGTCGCCCCACCCCGGCATCGGTGGCGGCCCGCCCCGCCTGGCGGCCGCTCAAGTGCTTGGACCTTCCCTCGAAGGCGGCCGTGTAGGTGGCTTCGCAGAGCGCAAGATCAAGGCCGGCGCCCAGCGACGACAACGGCCAGGCCGGGCTGGTGTCGGCCGTGTAGCCCAGGCTGCGGCCACCGGCGTCGATGCGCATGGCCAGGGTGGTGGGGCCGTGATCGGTGCGGGCGAACCGGAAGGACAGCGCTCCGATGGCAACACCGTCGCCGTCGCTCACCTCGTGCCACTCGAACACCTGCTCGAAGTCGGAGTACAGCCTCCGGCGCAGCCCGGCCGGCGCGTAGACGGGGACGCCCACCCGCTCGATGACGTACGCGCATGCCACCCGGAAGCCCTCGATGTCGGACCAGTGGTCGGGGTGCTCGTGGGACAGCACCACGGCGTCGACGTCGTGGAGGCCGACGTGCAGTTGCAGGTTCGCCATGGTGCCGTTGCCGGCGTCGACCCAGACCGTCGTGCCGCCAGCCCGGACGAGGTAGCCGCTGCACGCGCCACCCGGTCCCGGGTAGCTGCCGCACGTCCCCAGGGGCGTGAGGGTCAGGCCCACGCCCACGTCTCCACGTCGTCCAGCTCGGGGCCGAGGAGGCGGCGGCCGATGTCGCGGAACCAGGCGGCGTCGCCCGAGGACACCCACCGGTGGGCGCCCTTGGCCGCGCTGCGCCGGCCCAGCCCTGTCTCCTCCAGGATGGCCAGCACCTCGAAGGCCGTCTCCTCGGCCGACGACACGAGCACGACCTGGCGGCCCATCACGTCGGCGATGGTGCGGGCCAGGAAGGGGTAGTGGGTGCACCCGAGCAGCAGGGTGTCGACGTCGGCCGCGCACACCGGGGCCAGCAGCCGCTCGGCCAGCACGTGCACCTGCTCGGAGTCGGTCTCGCCCCGCTCCACGAACTCCACGAAACCGGGGCAGGCGGCACAGGTCAGCTCGACCCCGGCCCGGTGGCTGCGGACGGCCCGCTGGTAGGCGCCCGACCCGATGGTGCCGACCGTCCCGATCACGCCGATGCGCCGGTTGCGGGTGGCGGCGATGGCGGCTCGCACGCCGGGCTCGATCACGCCGACGATGGGCACCTCGTGCTCGAAGCGAAGGATGTCGAGGGCAGCCGCGGCCGCGGTGTTGCAGGCCACCACCACCAGCTTCACCCCCTGCTCCTCGACGAGCATGCGGGTGATCTGCTGGGCGAACGTGCGGACCTCGTCCTGGTCCCGGGGGCCGTAGGGGTAACGGCCGGTGTCGCCGAAGTAGACGAGGTCCTCGGCAGGCAGGAGGTCGATCAGGGCGCGGGCCACGGTGAGACCGCCGAAGCCGCTGTCGAATACCCCGATGGGGCGGTCGTCCACCCGCCTACCAGTAGTTGATGCGGCGGGCGCGGGCCTCGACCTCGTCGAGATCGTCCGTCCAGGCCCCGCTGGAGAGGTACTTCCAGCCCGCGTCGGGGACGACGAACACGATCACGCCCGCGTCGATCTCGCCCGCTGCCCGGATGGCCGCGGTGGTGACCGCCCCGGCCGAGATGCCGGCGAAGATGCCCACATCCCGGAGGCGGCGGGTGCCCTCGATGGAGTCACGAGGGCCGACCACTCGCTTGCGGTCCAGCAGGTCGGGGCCGCCCCCGTCGAGGAAGATGGGCGGGATGTAGCCGTCGTCCAGGTTGCGCAGGCCGTCGACCATCTCTCCGGCGGGCGGCTCCACGGCCCAGACCTGGATGGCGGGGTTGCGCTCCTTGAGGAACGTGCCCACGCCGATGAGGGTGCCGCTGGTGCCCAGGCCGGCCAGGAAGTGGGTGATCTCCGGGCAGTCCCGCCAGATCTCGGGGCCGGTGCCCTCGTAGTGGGCCCGGGGGTTGGCGGGGTTGGCGTACTGGTAGAGGAAGCACCATTCGGGGTGCTCGGCGGCCAGGCGCTGGGCCATGCGCACGGCGCCGTTGGAGCCGTCGGGCCCGGGTGACTCGATGATCTGTGCGCCCCACACCTCGAGAAGTTGCCGCCGCTCGGGCGACACGTTCTCGGGCATCACGCAGATGAGGGGGTAGCCCTTGAGCTTGCTCACCAGGGCCAGGCCGATGCCCGTGTTGCCCGACGTGGGCTCGACGATGGTCTGGCCGGGCTGGAGGGCACCGTCCTTCTCGGCGTCCTCGATCATGGCCAGCGCCACCCGGTCCTTCACCGACCCGCCCGGGTTCTGGCCCTCCAGCTTGGCCAGGATCCGGACGTGGGGATTGGGCGAGAGCGAGCTGATGTCGACCAGGGGTGTGTGGCCGATGAGGTCGAGGACGTTGCCGTAGACGGCCATGCGGCTAGCCGCCCGCAACCGCCGGAAGGATCGAGATCACGTCGTCGTCGGCGACCTTGGTCTCCAGCTTGTCGAGGTAGCGAACGTCGTCGTCGTTGACGTAGACATTGACGAAGCGGTGGAGGGTCCCCTCCTCGGTGACGACCTGGCCGCCCAGCCCCGGGAACTGGCGCACGAGGTCCTCGAACACCTCGCCGAGGGTGGAGCCGTTGGCCCGCACCGTGGCCTGGCCGCCCGCGTGCTGGCGCAGGACGGTGGGCAGTCGCACTTCGACGGGCATTCGGTCCTCCGGAGGTGGGCTTTGCTCTGACTGACTTTACTGACCGGTCAGAACCACCGGCTCCTCGGTGATGTTCCCGTCCACGATGCGGTACGACCTGACCACGGCGGCGCCGTCCTTCAGGGAGACGAGGACGTAGTGCCAGGTGGGGTCGGGGGCCTGGGCCACGTCGGTGGGCGACGGGTAGGCCTCGGTGTGGGTGTGGGAGTGGAACACGCCGATGATCTGGAGGCCGTGGGCCTCGGCGTCCCGGTCGGCCCGCAGGTGGTCCCGGGGGTTGACCGTGTAGACCCGGGCCGAGGCGGCGTCGTTGCCCGTGGGGTAGCAGAGGCTGGCCTGGGCGGTGTCCTCGCCGGCGGCGGGGTCGCCCCCGAGGAGCCCGCATGCCTCCAGGGGGAGGCCGTCGTAGCAGTGCCCGACCATGCGCTGGTACACGTCGTTGGTCAGCCGCAACATGTGTGCGGAGGCTAGCCAGGCGTCGCTGGACCGGACCGCGGGTACGCTCGACCGACCGTGCCCAAGAAGCCCGCTGGTCCCCGCGCCGTCGCCGTCAACCGGCGCGCCCGGCACGATTACGACATCCTGGACACGTTCGAGGCCGGCATCGCCCTGCAGGGCAGCGAGGTCAAGTCGATCAGGGACGGCAAGGTCCAGCTCAAGGACTCGTACGCCCGGGTCGACCGGGGCGAGGCGTGGCTGCACGGCATGCACGTGGCCCCCTACGCCTTCGCCCAAGGTGCGTTCGACCCGCCGGCGCCCGAGCGGTCCCGGAAGCTGCTGCTGCACAAGCGGGAGATCGAGGAGCTGGCGGCCCGCACCGCCCAGGAGGGGCTCACCATCGTCCCCCTTTCCGTCTACTTCAAGGACGGCCGGGCCAAGGTGGAGCTGGGCCTGGCCCGGGGCCGCCACACCTACGACAAGCGCCACGCCCTGGCCGAGCGGGATGCCAAGCGGGAGTTGGAGCGGACCCTGCGGGAGCACCGGTAGCGGCCTGCGCTGGTTGGGAAGCGCCCCGGCCCCGATAGCATGGAGGGGCACATTGACAAGGGGGTGACTGGCTTCGACTTTGGTTTTCGAAGCGGGAGAAGCGAGCCGTGGTCTCCGGAACCACGTTAAAGAGCCGGAACCAAAAACAAATGCCGACGACAACGTCGCACTCGCTGCCTAAATAACAGCGCGTCAGCCCGGCCCCGGCCCTGCGGGTCGGATGCTGGCGTCATGCAGCAGGGCTCACCTGACCGGTCTCGTCAACGGACCGGACGGGAACACTTCAGTTGACTAGGGCCGCCCACCGTTGCCGGTGGAGACGGGCGGCCCGAGACCTTTCCACCGGCTGCGCTCGGAGAAGTCCCGTTGAGACGCCGAAGGACGCGGGTTCGATTCCCGCCACCTCCACAAATCACACGGTTGTCGTTCACTCTGCCATCGGACGCTAGCGCCTCCGTGGTGTGTATGATGTGCGCATGGCACGTGTCAACGTGTACCTCCCGGACGAGCTCATCGAGGAAGCGCGTGCTGCCGGCCTCAACGTTTCGAGCGTCGCCCAGCGGGCACTGCGGCAGGAACTCACACTCCATCGTTCGGATGACTGGCTCGACCGTGTGAGGGCTCTCCCGCGTACCTCGGTGGAGCACAGCGAGGCTGTTGAGGCCATCGACGCGGCGCGGTCGGATCTTGGGTGGTGAGCCGGCCCGTCGTGGTCGACGCCTCGGCGATCGTTGACCTCCTTCTCGGTAACGAGACTGGGGTGGCAGTGGCCGCTCGGCTCAGCGGTGAGGACATGCACGCGCCCGCACACCTCGACGCCGAGGTTCTGTCCGCCCTTGGTCGACTCAACCGCGACGGTCGGCTCGCCGTGAAGCAGGTGCGGTCCAGGCTCGAAGCACTCGTGGATGCGCCGATCGAGCGCCATCAACTTCCACATGTCGTTCTCGGCGCGTGGGCAAGACGCCAGATCCTTCGGCTGGTTGACGCCATCTATGTGGAACTGGCCGAGCAACTTGGGGCGTCGCTGGTCACGACTGACCGGCGGCTCGCGGCAAGCGCAACCGTCGCCGAGCTCGTCGGGACGTAGGCCGTTACCGGTCACCGCTGCCCGTCCGCAGTGGCGTGTTCGGCGGTCCCATCGCCAGCACCGGGCCGGGGATCGTCGCATGGGGGTGTTCGTACAATGACACCCCAGGACCACCGAACTACATCCGTGCAATTTGGTCCGCCGCTTCCAAATGATCAGACGCACTGGGCATCCTGAACGCCGGGTTCACAAAGACCCTTCCTCGGCGGAGGTAGAACGTCGAGCGTGAAGATCGCAGGGAATTGGCGGATCGTTGAAATGGAGCTCTGGGCGACAGAGGACATCGACCTCCTCGGACCTGCGTTCATCAACTTCGCCAGGGACGGAACCGGCAGCTTCCGCTTCATCGCCGTTGAAGGCTGGATGGACTGCCGCGACGCACCACGCGACGGGCGTCCGGGTGCGGAGTTCACGTGGGACGGCAACGACGAGGGAAGCCCGACGAGTGGGCACGGATGGGTGGTGCTGGATGACGGTGCCCTGGTCGGGCGCATTTACATCCACCTCGGTGACGACTCGGCATTCCGGGCCGTCCGAGCGGGTCGCACTGCCGAGGTCTAGAAGTGCCGCCGACAATCTCAACGTGCTCGGAGTGGGCGACCCCTCGCGGACAGTCCGGGCCTCAACCGTCTGTGGACTCCCCTCGCTCCCCGGCCCATCGTGGAACGCCCGATTGGCGTTGCGCAGGCGTTACACAGACTCGATGCGCAAGCGCCGGCGCGCGGCCAAGGCGATGCCAGCGATGTGGGTCAGGTTCGACGTGACCACGGCGTCGCCGCGCCGGAGCGCTCCTTCGACGACGGCCACGTCGACGATGTCGTCGTGGCCCGCCCGCCCGGCGAGTACGCCGACAGCTCGAGCCTGGTCGTCGCTCATCGGCTCCACGACGCAAAGCGCGAGGAGCCGCACAAGGCTCGCCTGACGAGGACCGCCCCGCCAGGCCTCGGCGAGGACAGGGGCGGGAACGATTGGGACCACCTCCTCAGCCAAGAACCCCGCGTGCAGCGCCCACATCGCCCTGTCGTTGCGCTCAGCAGCGATCAAGGCCCCAGTGTCGTAGGTGACGCCCATGAATCAGGCGGACCGCCGGGGGCGCTGCTTCGTCGGTTGCCGCCCGAGCAGCGCACGCGCCCGGGAAAGTCCCTCTGCGAGTTCCTCGGCCGTCAACGGACCGTGCTCAGCCTCCCATTCGACGACGCCCGTACGGCCGGCCTGGAGCCGCAGGCGATGAGTCGCCGTGTCGGCCAGCCAGGCGCTGAACGAGGTGCCCTCCGTCTTCGCGGCACGGTCGATGGCCTCCGCGAGATCGTGCGGCAGCGACACGGATCGTTTCTCTCGTTGCGCCATGAACGCACGGTAGCACAGCAGGTAGGACAGGTCGGCGACACGTCTACCGGTCGCCCGGCACCGGCTCGCATCGGCGTATTCGGCGGGCATGATGCCAGCACGGAGCCGGGGATCATCGCTTGGGGGGTGTTCGTACAATGACACCCCAGGACCACCCCTTCGGTATGCTGGCATACATGCGCCGGACGACCGTGAAACTCCCCGATGAACTCGACGCCCGCCTCCGGCATGAGGCGGAGCGCCGGGGCACGACCGTCTCCAACCTGACTCGCGAGGCGATTGAGGCGCACCTGGGCGGAAGCCGTGCGCGCCGCAGGCTGCTCGCTGCCGCAGCCGGTGCCAGCGGCTGTGAGGACGTCTCAGAGCGGATCGAGGAGATCCTCATCCAGGAGACAGCGGCATCCCGCTGATCATCGACGCCGGGCCGCTCTACGCCTACGTCGATCGAGATGACCGGCATCACTCCGAGAGCCTCGAACTGCTGGAGACCCACGAGGGCCCGTTGGTAGTTCCGATGCTCGTGGTCACCGAGGTCACGTACCTACTGGGGTCGCGCCTCGGGTCGGCGGCGGAGGTTCGATTCCTCGGCGACCTGGCCGCCGGCAACTTGATTCCCGAGCCAGTGGCTGCTGGTGACTGGCTGCGCATCGCCGAGCTCGTCTCCCAGTACCGCGACCTGCCGTTGGGGACCGTGGATGCATCAGTCGTCGCTACGGCAGAGCGTCTTGGAGTGATGCAGATGGCGACGCTCGACCGCCGACACTTCACTGTCGTCCGGCCCGCCCAAGGCTCGTTCGAGTTGCTGCCCTGACGACAAGACGGATCGGGGTGACGGTGAGGACGGGGGTGTTCGCATCATGACACCCCAGGTCCACCAAGCCGCTGACCAGCCGTTTCGCGCGCGGGTTGGTGTCATGGTGCGAACACCTCGCCCTTGCGCCCTGCTTGCCGTTCCGTTAATGCGCAATCAGTCGGACAAGTCCCAGAGAAGCCGGTAGTAGGCCGTTCGCTCCGCGTCCCGCTCGCCACCGTACGCGGCCAGGAGTTCGCCTTCCCAGCCGGGTCCGTAGTTCCACTCCGTCGACCACGTGGCCATGGCGAGGTCGGCCCAACGGTCGCTCGTGCCGAGGTGGCCGAGATCAACGTGGCCGGTCCAACCGCCGCTGCCGTCGACGAGGGTGTTCGGCGAACACGCATCGCCGTGACACACGACCACTACGTCTACGGGCGGAGGATCGGCTATCAGCACCAACGCTTCCTTGACCCTGAGGTGTCGATGGGAAGGATCCCATTGCTCCGGATCGGCGAGCCCGGCCGCCGCCCGCTCCCCTGCTTGCACTACCCGCTCGTGCGCCGACCAGGTGAACGGACAGCTTTCCACCGGCAGCGCCTCGTGCAGCGCGCGCAGGCCTTCGCCGAGAGCGCGCACGGTCGCCTCCGGGTTCTTCTTCGCCTCGTCGGCGACAGCGGACATGCCGGGCAGCGCTTCCGTGAGCAGCCATGTGGAGCCATCCGCGGCCGTCCCGGCGTCCAACACCTTCGGCACCGGCGTGTAGGCGCATGCCCAGCGCAGACGCTCGGCTTCCTCCGGGAGTCGCAGGTTGGTTCCTGCGGGGGCCCACTTGATGAACCGACCGAGGTCGACCAGCTCGAAGGTGAGTCCGCCAAGCTCGTTCCCCCACACGCACCGGAGTGGCGACGCTCCGGTGACCTCGCGGACCCCACGGGGCACATTGACCGGATGCGAAGGTATGGCGGACACGGACCGGGGGGTGGACGGTTTCATTCCGACGTCCATGTTCGCATCGGTGGCCCTCACGGTGGTGGCGTAATGGAAGGAGACCCCGAGAGCCTGCACCAGTTTGACGAACACGGGGTCGCCGGTGCTGATCGTGCCGGTCGGATAGGTCTCGCTGATCGGAACGGCGGCGTGGTAGCGCAACACACCGGTCTGGGTCGGCCCGCCAACTGGGGGCACGGGATGCGGAGCGAGCACGAACGTCAGGGCGAGGGCGCCAAGCACGAGGACGTCGAGACCGGCCAGGCCCTTCCAGAGCGTGCGCGCTCGACGGCTGCGTCTCGCTGACCGGACGCTTGCTGGCTTGGGATTGGGGCTCATCACGAGGGCTCCGAACAGGGCGAGGACGACCATGACGAGCAGGCCGCGGCTGATCGGCGACCGCAGCGCGGCGCCGACCTTGGGAACGTGGAGGACGGCCCGGCCGATCAGCCGCTCGGCGGTCGGCCGGGTCGGGTCGATGGACTGGTTGTTGTCACCCTTGATCACGAACCCGGTGGCGTCGCCGCCGATGATGCGGTGCAAGACCACGTGCTGGCCGGCGTGGTAGGCGACGATCTGACCCTGGCGGTAGGCGCCGGCTCGAGCGACCACGACCAGATCGCCGGTGCGGTAGGTCGGCCTCATGCTGACGCCGTTGGTC
>Ga0070741_10012132_pt1 | contig 15675 bp, 11 predicted proteins | sample Coa_R1_4_FD_66440 | JGI IMG/M metagenome (GOLD analysis project Ga0070741, IMG submission 66440) | Surface soil microbial communities from Centralia Pennsylvania, which are recovering from an underground coalmine fire - Coalmine... | ecosystem: Environmental > Terrestrial > Soil > Unclassified ...
TTTAACACGACCATTTTTTGATCCATCAAACAGGGGCATTATTCGAGCAATAAGACCCTGTTTGATGGATCGGAAAAGGGGGTTGTTAAAAATCGAAATTCTATAGCCGATTGAAACGGAACCGGTATATTCATTTTTCTCGTCTTGATCAACCGGCGATCGATCACCGCTGCGTCTTCTTAAAGTTTCCATTAAGGTTGTTTTTGTTTTTGGTTAATTGAATCATTTGTTAACTTTTTCGTTTCTCCTTTTTGCGCACGCATGCATTTCATGCAAATGCGCAAAGGTCAATGGAGGAAATAACATTTTAACACAAACCCAGGCAATCCTATGGTCTATAAAAAACTGCTTGTTCCAACGCTTGCAACCGTGTTGTTTTTCAACAGCTATCTCAATGCGGATGAAATTGCACAAGAAAATACGGAAACATCGATTGAAGGTCACGTTCCTGTGCGCGATCGAGAAATGGATCCTGAAAAACGCGAGCAGATGCTGCGTTCAAGAACAGCGCAAAACGATGAAGAAACTAAAGAACAAGCAGAAGCCAAGCTACCGGTGAAAAATGCTAACCATCGCTTACATGCTTCGCAAAACTCATTCATGCTGGCGCCACGCCAAGTGACTGGGCTTGGAGTTACTTTAGCCTCTCATAATTATGGCGGTTATAGCTTCCCGATTAACTGTCACTGGCTGACTAGCATTGCCGACAGCGGTCGTTCCCTTGAGATTGAAGATGGGTCGCATTGGGAAGTCTCTCCTACTGATGCTTACGTTCTCCGCAACTGGAGACGCGAAGATTCTCTCATCATCACACCGAACAGCAGCTGGTTAAGCTCTTATGATTACTACATCACTAACAAGACAAACAACTCTTACGTCAGTGCTAACTTGTTTGTAGGACCGATGGCTTTCGGCCCCTACTCTCATTGGATCGTCGACATCGATTACTTCGGCGGACACGTTTATCTTGAGAACCAAATGGTATGGTGCGTCAGTCCGCAAGATAACTATCTTTTAAAAGATTGGGCTGTCAATGACCACATCATTTTCGGCCTCTACGATTCTTGGTTTTCTCCTTTTAATCACATTTTGATCAATGTCAACATGGATAACTACGTTCACGTCAAACAATACTAGAAAGTGAGGTAAATATGTCTTTAAGTTCTATTTCTTCTCAGCTGCCACGCACTGTAGAACAGACTCAAAGCATGGAGCATCATCTCAGAGCAGGTCCTACGGATAGCAATTCAACAATTGTAAAAATAGCTGCTATCTTTTTTGGCGTGATTATCGCAAAAGCTGCCTTTGCGTTTGGTGGCACCTTGATCGGTCTTGTTACTCTTACTCTTTGTGGGGTTGTCTTAATTCGACTATTTCAAAGGTCTGTAAATTCGGGACTGCGGTTTCTTAGTGGGAATTTCCCCCCAAACCATCAGCATGGTCCGGGACGCGGAGGGCATCCAGGTCCCTACGCACCTGGGCATGTTGTTGTCGGCGGAGGCCATATGCACCCTCCAGGACCTGGACATATTCCACGCGGAGGACATGTAGGCGTCGGCGGCGGGCATGGCCATGCTCCTGCAGGACATCCCCCACATCAGCCACACGCACCTGGACATGTGCCCGTCGGTAGAGGACATGGACCTGGTCTAACAGGGGCCCCACCTCCTGCGGGTCCTGGTGGACATGTTCCTGTAGGACGACGCGGATAAGCAGTTTTTTGAAGCCGCTACAGGCATGCTCTGCAGCGGCTTTCAAATTCTATTCCCATCTAAAAGCCATGTGGTATATATTCACTTGTGTGGTTTTGATTTGAATACATTGCTGACGCTTAAAAGCTGGAGAATTTGCCAACGCTGAAGGAGGCAGATTTGTATTCTACTCATGGATGCCAAGATGTCCCTTTCGGCTAAGGCAAAACTCCAGGTTTTAAGCGTCAGCAGTGTATATCAAAACCAAGGATGCATCACATCTTAACTTGTTTCCCCCGAGGATGAATCATGAGCAAAGCAAAAGAAGTAAAAAAAGAAGAGCGCAAAAAGCCAACGAAGACATTAAAAGAAAAACGACTGGCAAAACAAGAAAAGAAAAAAAACAAGTAGACTTTTCTTCCGAAGACGTTCTTTGTGTCATTTCAAAGAACGTCTCTATACTTAACGTGATTGAAAATTTGGTTTAGGACCGAAGCGAAAGTCCCCACGATTGGGCTCGGTCTTAAATCAAATTTTCAATCACGTTGGGTATATAGGACATTAATTCTATTTTCCCACTGTTGCGAAAAGGAAAACCGACTCCATTTCGTCTGGAGTAAGACCTCCATGAGCTCCATAGAAATGTTGCTCAAAGCGGTGCTTTTCGAATGCCCAAAAAACGCTCTCGTTAAGGTAGGGAAGAATGAGCAGATTACCGATGCGGTCTTTCAGTCGCTGAGAGGGAGGCGCGCTTCCAAAAAAACCCTGAGAGAGCAATTCTTCGACAAAAACGACTTCCGCTGTTCCCTGAAGCTGTTTTTCCAAGAGACGCTGGGCTTCAGCAAGATGTTTATCTTCAATATGCATGAAAAAGTCACGACAAGATCCCGCTGGAACAAGGGGCAAGCCGATTTCATTTCTTTTCACCATGTTGGGAAGTTCAGGACAAATGTTATTGAGAAGGAGCGTCGTTTTCGGGTCTACGGGACACATTCCGTGGTCTGCGGTGTACATGACTGCAATTTTACTCGGACAGGATTGAGTTTTTTGCCAAAACTGATTTTCCATCGAATTCCAGCAAAAATCGACGGCATCAGAAAATTGTGGCGAAGTGATTCCATGCCGATGCCCCATCGAGTCAATATCCCCAAAATAAACAAAAATATATGTCGGCACAGTAAACGGTTTCTGGCACATCTCCGCTAGGAGATCTAATGCATCGACTAAATGCGTAAAAGGAATCACTTCGGCACCTGCGAGCAGTGCTTTTGAATAGGGAGAGTGGGCGATGCCAGCCTGTTGCATCACAAAGCTTTTTACCCCTTTCTTCGCAAGCTTTTGGTACAGCGTCTCGAACGGAAAGATCGCTGAAGGACTATATCCATCCTTGAGCAATGTCGCGCTTTCATGATCCCCCGCATAAGAAAAAAGAAGAGGGGCAATCATTCGATCGACAATAGGCTCGTAATAAAACCATTCATAAATCCCTGTTTCCCCAACTTCTTTTCCCGTATTAATGCTCGTTACATGCGCCGCAGTCGTAGAAGGAAACTGAGAAGAGATCTTTGAAGCGACGCCTTCTTTTTCAAAGCGGCTTAAAAAAGGGTACTTCCCTTGGTAACCTTCAAAAAATTTCCAGCCAAAGGCGTCGATTAAAAATAGGATTGCCGCATCAAATTTTTGATAGCTGCCTCCAACGACATCTTCAGAAAGAAAATTTTTTCCTTCCTCTGTTAAAAGTTTAGATACAGTGTCTGGGATAGAGGAAAAGGCGTAGTCCTTGTACAAAGGACGGTTAAAATGGGATGTCCACTTTGCTTTCTTGAGCGCAGAAATTGATTTATCATTGATCATTTCGGTCACGTTTGGCATAACGTTTATGCGTTTATTGCCTAAACGCTATATGTAAACTATTGGAGATTTAATTAATAGGGGTTAAAGTCCATGGGAGACTCGTCACCAAAAATTCGACGCACGCTTTCCGTTTTTACTTTAGCAATGATTAACATGGCGGCCATTGGCAGCGTCAAAAACTGGCCTGTCACTGCAGAATACGGGTTTTCATCGATTTTCTATCTTCTTCTGGCAGCAGTGATTTTTTTCATTCCCGTTTCCCTTGTTGCCGCAGAACTCGCCACCGGTTGGCCTAAAAGCGGAGGAGTGTTCGTCTGGGTTAAAGAAGCCTTTGGTCATCGGACAGGTTTTTTAGCCATTTGGCTGCTCTGGATTGAAAACGCCATCTGGTATCCCACAATCCTCTCTTTTATCGCCGCCACCATTGCTTATATTTTTGATCCCTCTCTTGCAAACAATACGACTTTTACCCTTTCTATCATTCTCGTTTCCTTCTGGGGAGCAACGCTTGCAAACCTGCTTGGCATGAAAATTTCAGGATGGATCAGCTCGGTGAGCGTCATCTTAGGAACATTTATTCCTGGGGGGTTGATCATTATCTTAGGGCTAGTATGGTACTTTACAGGGAAACCTTTACAAATCGCGATGACTTGGGACAGCTTGATCCCCAATATGGGCTCTGTCGAGCAGATCGTCTTTTTTACAGGTGTTCTTCTCTCTCTTTGCGGAATGGAGATGTCCGCTATTCACGCCCGCGATGTAAAACATCCGCAAAAAGACTACCCTAAAGCAATTCTTTTATCCGGTCTATTGATCATTGGCATGTCCATCCTTGGAGTCCTTGCGATTTCCAGCGTCATCCCGCAAAAGCAGATCAGCTTAGTTGCAGGTTCCATGCAAGCGTTCTCCTACTTCGTCAACGCCTACAATTTAAAATGGATGACCCCATACATCGCACTGCTCATCGCTCTGGGCGCTTTTGGATCCTTGAGCACATGGGTGATCGGGCCGACCAAAGGTCTTCTCGCAGCCGCTAGAAGCGGTGATCTTCCGCCCTATTTCAGGGCTGTCAACAAAGAAGGCGTGCCCAAGCGCTTACTCCTCGTCCAAGCTATCTTCGTCTCCCTTTTGTCGCTTGTGTTCGTCTTCATGCCGACAGTCAGCAGTGCCTTCTGGATTCTTTCTGCTGTCGTCGTACAGCTTTACCTTGTCATGTACATCCTGCTTTTTTCAGCAGCAATCAAGTTGCGTTACAAAAGACCCAAGATCGAGCGCCCCTACAAGATCCCCGGCGGAAAAGTGGGCATGTGGGCAGTGGCAGGTCTGGGTATTTTGAGCTCTTGCTTTGCCATGGTCATCGGATTTTTCCCCCCGGCGCAAATTGAAACCGGGAGCACCCTTTTCTATGTGCTTTTCTTAATTCTCGGAGTCATCCTGGCGAGTTTTGCTCCATCGATCATCCTTCTCTTCCAAAAACCAGGCTGGAAAAAGAAGCTGGGTCACGAGGAAGATTAACAACAATGAGCAGACAAGACGATACGACTTGGGAAACCTCCTCGAGCTGGTACGATAAGATCGTCGGCACTCAAGGGCATTATTATCATCAACAAGTCATTCTCCCCAGGGTTCTTCATCTTCTTGAAAAAGAAAAGAGACCGCACGTGCACCTTCTCGATCTGGCTTGCGGTCAAGGGATTCTTTCCCGCCGTTTACCCAAAGGGATGAAATATCTAGGAATTGACGGCTCAGCCTCACTTATCCGCTCCGCAAAAAAATACGACCCCAAATCCCCTCATCAATTTGCCGTCCATGATCTCTCCCATCCTCTGGACCTTCCTTTTAAAGAATTTTCTCACGCAACTTGCATTCTAGCTGTGCAAAACATCGCGGATCCTTCCGCTCTTTTTCACACAGCTTTTGCCCATTTAAAATTAGGATCTCCTTTCATCATCGTCCTCAATCATCCCGCCTTCCGTATTCCACGCCAATCGAGCTGGGGCATCGATGAATCGAAGAAATTACAATATCGCCGGGTCGATCGCTACATGACCGAGCTAAAAATCCCCATCCAAACACAGCCCAGCAGACAGGAAGCTTCTGAGCAAACCTGGTCGTTTCACCACCCCATTTCCTATTTCAGCGCTGAGCTGAAAAAAGCGGGTTTTGTCATCGATGAGATTGAAGAGTGGTGTTCTGATAAAAAGAGCATTGGCAAGACCGCCGCGATGGAAAACCGCAGCCGTCAGGAATTCCCCTTGTTCCTTACGATCATTGCAAAAAAAAATTAATTAGTTGCGCTTCGGCGGCGCGAGCGCTCTTCTTTTTCCTTCTTTCTGTGCTGCCGCCGGATCTCTGCCTCTTCGTAGCGCCTGATTTCTACAGGAGTTTCAGGAATGACTTTGGGAACGGGAACGGGCTGCAGATGGTCATCGACAGCGACAAAGGTAAAGTATGCGGATAAGATGTGCTTGGTTTCGCCAGTCATGTAGTGTTCGGCGATCACTTTGATTCCGATTTCCATAGAACTCGTCCAACTTCGGTTAATAGCTGCTCTAAAAATAAGAATATCTCCTCGGCGCGCCGGGGCGAGAAAATGCATCGAATCGACGGAAGCGGTCACACAGATCTTTTCGGAATGGCGTTCGGCAACAACGAGCGCCACTCGGTCGAGGATCGACATCACAAGTCCCCCAAAAATCGTGTCATTCGAGTTCAAATCATTGGGAAAAACCTTGTAGGTTTGATCGTCGATAGATGATTCGGAGACTTTTTTTGGTTGTAGATCCGACATCCCTATCCTATAATATAATCTTTATTTTAAGATAGCAGGTATCCAATTTTAGGTCTTCCTATTCCATTTATGAATCGGTTTTGATATAGTTCGCATTAAATTAAAAAGGATCTCCTCTATGTGCGGCATCTTCGGATACATTGGACCTCGCAATCCTTCAAACATTTGCCTTACGGGTTTGAAAAAGCTTAAGTACCGCGGGTATGACTCTGCAGGTATTGCTGGCATTCTCGAAGGAAAAATTTTTGCCTGTAAAGAGGTCGGAAAGCTTGACTCCCTTGAAAACGCCTTGGAAGAAAAACCGATGCGCCTAGACTTAGCAATTGCCCATACGCGCTGGGCTACTCATGGTAGACCTACCCGGGAAAATGCACATCCCCATTTCGATGAGACAGAGTCAGTAGCAGTCGTTCATAATGGGATCATTGAAAATCATTTTGCTTTGCGCGAAATGCTCGAAGCAACGGGGAAAAAATTTTACTCGGATACGGACACGGAAGTTGTTGCCCAACTCATTTCTCACTTTTACGAGGGGGAACTTCTTTCTGCAGTTCAAAAAGCGCTGTCGATGCTACGGGGTTTTTGGGGAATTGCTCTTATCCATAAGAATCATCCCAACCAAATCATTGCCGCTGCAAGAGAAAATCCGATCGCGATCGGCTTTAACAAAGAAGCCTCTGAAGCCTTTGTCTCTTCCGATGCAAATGCCTTTTCGGAGCCGAATCTGGATGTCATGTTCTTGCGTAACAATGAAATCGCTTTGATCAGTCCGGATAAAGTCGAAGTGTTTGACCCATCTTCTACTCTCGTACACAAGAATACAGAACGCCTTGAGGGAATCCATAACTGCATCTCAAAAAATGGGTATCCTCATTTCATGCTTAAAGAGATCTTCGAACAACCACAGACGATTCAGCAGGCTTTTCACAATCGCTTAGTGCCTGAGTTCGGTACTGCGGAATTTGAAGACTTAAATTTTTCCCCTTCTGAGCTTCTCGCCGTGCAAAGGATCGTCATCTTGGCATGCGGGACTTCTTGGCATGCGGGGGGGATCGCCGCTTCCCTCTTTGAAGATAAGGCGCGCATTCCTACGCAAGCGGAAATCGCATCGGAATTCCGCTACAAAAATCCTATTCTGTCGAAAGACACGCTTGTCATCGCGATCAGTCAATCGGGCGAAACGCTCGACACAATCGCTGCGGTGCGCGAAGTTAAGAGCAAGGGCGCCAAAGTTCTCGCCCTCTGTAACGTCCGCAATTCCACTCTGACACGGGAAGCCGATTGCACGCTCTTTTTGCGCGCAGGTCCCGAAATCAGCGTATGCTCGACAAAAGCCTTCACAAGTCAACTCACGACACTCTCGCTATTCGCACTCCTCATGGCAAGACTGCGCCACATGAATAAAGAAGAAGGGCAAGCATTTCTCGCTGAAATCCAATCTCTGCCGCAAAAAGTCGAGCACGTTCTCCACCACCATGACGCAATCAAGAACCTTGCTAAAAAGTATGCCCGTTACAATAGCTTCTTCTTCCTTGGGCGCCACTACATGTTTACAACAAGCCTCGAATCTGCGCTCAAACTGAAAGAAATCAGTTACATTAACGCCCAAGGTTATCCCGCTGGAGAAATGAAACACGGCCCCATTGCCCTCATCGATGCAGAACTTGCCGTCGTTGGACTTTGCGGGAATAAGCACACCCTAGAAAAAATGATCAGCAACCTCATGGAAGTTAAAGCGCGAGGAGGCCCTGTCCTCGTATTTGCCCCCGAGGGAACGCCTGAAATCGACAAAGTCGCAACAGACATCGTCTATCTCCCCTCCATTTGCGATGAGCTTGCTAGCATTCTCTATTCAGTGGCGACTCAGCTTCTCGCCTATTTCATCGCTTTTGAAAGAGGGACAGACATTGATCAGCCCCGGAATCTGGCAAAATCTGTCACAGTCGAATAGATTTCTAATTTATTCATTATCAAATACTTATAGACAGATAACTATTTTTTATTATCAGCCTTTAAATTAAATGATTTTTTATGTTAAAATAAGTATAAATCATAATTAACATTTAATAACAAAAGGTAAAATAATGGCAACACCAACACCACCTGTTCCAACTCCCGCACCCACCCCTTCAGGGCAAATCGAGCTTGTAGCAAGACGATTGTCTATTGTTACTGTCAGAGGCGTAAGCTATGAATTCACGATTAATGGTTGCATCAGCGACAAGCGCTGCGATGAACTGGTCAAAAACCACATCCAATATTTGCTCATAGCATCTGGGCGCGACAGCTTTGACAGCATTAAAAGCACTCTAAAAAAGAATAATGACTTAAGTAGTGAACCTTTTTCCCTAGAAAAAAGCGAAGTGACTTATTTAACAAAAAGCGGAAAACAAAAAACGAAAGATGCAAATACGACTTTTCTTGCCAATGTTCCCGCTGAGACGAAGGAAAAAGTCCAAAGGTTTTGGGAGTCAACCCAAGGAGCATTAGTAGAGTTGACGAGTGGTGCTTCGGCTCCATTGCCGCTTACTCCTCAACCTCCGGCAAATCCGCCTCCAACGCCACTTAATGACCCAGCAAACCCCGATCCAGCAAATCCTGCGCCGCCAATAAGACAACCATCGACTTCGCCCACTGTCTTAACACCGTATAAGAATCGCGCAAAAAGATTACCCGCAACAACCGCCTTTGGTCAGGCCGATGTCGCCCTTGTGGCCCAGCTCCAAGCGATGTCCGACAAATATAAAGGGAAGCCCCCTGCAAAAGTTGCCCTAGAACTCAGAAAAGAGTATGTCAATCACATTGAGGCTAATCGCGATGATTTCTTAAAAGAACCTAAGTTCAAGGAAATCATGGCTAACTTAGTCAATGCGTTTACTAAGGACAATGACAAACTGATGCATCAATGTGGTATACTCAGTGCAAAGACTTTCGGAAACACAGACATTAACCGTGCCCAGCTTACAACTCTGCTTTCGCAGCATGCTCTTCCACCTACACAAGCGCAACAAAAAGATCTTATCAAAATTCATAACGCATACGTGTTAGACAATGGGTTATTAAACACAAACTCCTTTGTAGAAGCTTTTGTCAAGATTCATGACCCTGTAAAAAATCCGGATCAATTTGAAGTTGTTTTGATTGACCAAGACAATAAGTCTAAACTTTATCAGTGCCGCGGAAACAGCTCGACAACTCTGCCTATCATCGAAGGACGTTGCGCTTTCCTCTGCGTGAATGAGCACGGTCTTTGTGCTTCTATTCCTCGAGGAAGGAAGGCGCTTTTTAATGCCGTAGCAACCCCACTCGTACCCGCTTCTATAACCGATACAGAAGATAAAAACTATGAAGTTTTAGAAGCCCTTGTCGACCTTTATGACACCTATGATGAAGCCTCAATTCATCAGTATGTCTTAGCAGACATTGGCTTTAGAGCAAGACATAGCCATGCTTTCGATAGGTTGAAGGGCTTCATCTACAAACGTGATGTTAAAGATGCAAGACCAGGAGCAGATTTTAGCGATGTAGACTACGGCGGAACAAGACTCGCACAATTAAGTGCAGCTGAACTTGCAAGCCTATTAAAAACAAACCGAGACAATATCCTCAAACTTGCCGACGACGAAAATCACCCAATCGTTTAAAGGCCATGACAAAAACCCGCGCAGCTCTTATTGTCCAATTATAAGAATGTGCGGGGATCATGAAATACCGGACCAAGCTTTATCTTGCTTTGGCAGGAACTGCATTCATTAGCTCCTTATCGGGGTTCTGCGTTCTTCTGTATGAATTCCGCCATCATGCCCTTGCCGATGAGCAAACTAAGGCGCTCACCGTTGCTGCGACAACGGCAGCACTTCTCAATCCTGAACCCCTAAAAGAGATCTACCAGCGAAGCGATGAGGATTCCTCTGCTTTCATTAAGCTAAAAAAACAGCTGATCTCTGCTAGAGATGCTAATCGACGCAAAGACATCTACATTAAATTCATCTACATTTTAAAACCAAATCCTACCAACCCAGAGCAGCTGATTTTTGTCGCCGATGCAGAGGAGAACCCGACAGAGGTCAGCCATGCCGGTGAAGTGGACAAGAATGCTTATGTCAGCGGTAGTATCCGACACTTAAATGAGTATTATTCCCCAGGAAAATTCGTCGAAGATCCCCTTGGGAAATGGTTATCGGGCTTTGCTCCTGTCTACGATGCTGAAGGCAATTATGTCGCCACTGTCGGGGTAGACATTTCGATGGAGAGGTACCAGTATATTCTGCAGAGGCTCATTCAGCTCTTTGTCTTTGGCTTTCTTGTTTCCCTCTTCTTTGCTTTTGTCGGAGGCTACTTCCTCGCAAAACGCGTGACGTTGGCCTTGGGAAATCTCCTCGATTGCGTACGCGCAATCGGTCAAGGAAATCTCAATAGCAAATCCTCTGTAATGACACACGACGAATTTGAAGAGCTGGGCAATGAAATCAACGCGATGACGCAGGGGCTTAAGGAAAGAGAGCGACTCAAACTCAATTTTGCACGCTACGTTTCGCTCCATGTGATGGAAGGCATTTTAAAAGCGGAAGACGTGGCTAAACTCGAAGGAGAGCGCCGTAAAATCACTGTGCTGTTTTCTGATATCCGTCAGTTTACAAGGCTTTCCGAGGGGCTCCCTCCAGAACAAGTCGTCTCCTTGCTCAACGAATATTTTGGCGCTATGCTTGATGTGATCTTCCGCTATAATGGCACTCTTGATAAGTTCCTAGGCGATGGGATCATGGTGGAGTTTGGTGCTCCTTTAGACGATCCTGAACAAGAAAGACACGCGATCATCACAGCGATTGAAATGCAAAAGGAGCTAGTGAATTTGAATGCGAAATGGGAAAAGGCAAAAAAACCGACCATTCAAATGGGAATAGGAATTCATACAGGTCTTGCGATTGTTGGAAATATTGGCTCGGAAAAACGGGTTGATTACACAGCCGTCGGAGATACAGTCAACGTTGCAGCTAGAATAGAACAAACGACTAAAATGCTGAAAAAACCGATTCTGATCAGCGAAGCGACTCACAGCGCATTGCACGGAGAGTTCAAGTCGACATGTCTTGGACCAGTCATCCTCCCGGGAAGAAAAGAAGCAACTGTCATCTACTCGATCGATTTTATGGATTAACATCATGTCAAACGGACACAAAGAAAAGAGGAAATCAGTGGGGAAAATCTTGAGCAAAGTGTTGGGAATTTTAACACTTTTTGTTCTCGTTGCTTTTATGTGTCTGCCCTATTTTTTTTCCACAGCCACCGGGAAAGGAATTCTGATCAAAATCCTAAGCGAAAAAAGCGGGTGTGCGATCTCTATCCAAGATTTGTCTTTGAGTTGGCTAGGCCCTCAATCTGCAAAAAAAATTTACATCGAAAATCCTAATGAGAAAATGATCGGTTCATGCGACACAGCGATCACCGATGCCTCTCTTTTGAGCTTGTTAAAAAACGACGTCGGTCACCTGCAACTCATCACCCCCTATTTTCAAACCACGCAGATTTTTACCCCCTTCCCAGCGCAAACATCGAAAAAGTTTGAAAAGAAAAAGAGATGGATACCCGCTGCTTTCTTGGGAACTTCTCCCACAGTTCAAATCGCAAACATTCCTATTAAAGGACACATTGATGTCCAAAATGGAAAAGTGGAGCTCAATCCTCCCAATCTCGAGCCGATCCATTTCGGCCAAATCGCTCTTTCTCTGGATAGAAGAACACAAGAAGAGATCGCTCTTGCTCTCAGTTGCACTACAAGCCAGAAAGGTGCTTTAGGAAACATCGCGATCAAGAGCGCTGCTACCGAATTGCAATCCTCTTTTCCCAGTTTCACCTTGCAAGCCTCTATGACAGAGCTTCCTGTGCTAGGTATCGATCAGCTCGTCTCCATCTTTGTCCCGCACTTAAATGGGTTGATCTATGCTGCTTTCGGCTCAAAGATCGCTATGGAATGCAACTTAGTTGCTGCGAAGGGTAGTTTTGATCTGAACCTCAATACGCGCTCTCCCCTCATCAACGCGCAAATCGCTACAAAAACGGAAGGAGGAAAGGTTTCGCTGAAAAGTCCAGCGACATTGAACATGAGCCTTACCCCCGGCTTGCTGCAAAAACTTGCAAGATTCGCCCCTTCGCTTGCGGCCCTGGCTTTGGACAAGCCTGCCCTCATCGAAGGCACCCTTTCCCAATTCTCATGCCCTATGCCGACAAAGGCGGCAGACCTTCTTCACTGCGCGATTCAAGCCAAAATGGCAACTCAGGCGCCTCTTTCCCTTCAATTAAACGGAACTCCTCTTGTTCTAAATGGCCTGAACTTCACTGTTGGCAGTCCTTTGCTCGAGAACGAAGTTGCGCTTTCTTTGAATGCGAACCTTCAATGGCAGACACAAGCGGGCACATTGACCATCGATGGAAATCTCTCGAGTCCCTTTACCCCTACTCCGCGCGGAACCTTATCCGTCAACGCCAACAAACTTCCGACAGACCTCATCGGAATCGTCGCCAATAGCTCGGCAATGTTGTCTCCTTGGCTTGGTCCAACTGTCAATCTCAAAGGTGCGATCGACCTCAATAACCCCATTCCCCAATTGCACCTATCTTGGCAGTCGCAATTTTTAAATATCCCTTCCTTTGATCTCTCCCTGAGCAACCCATTGACGCTTGTATCCCCTGCCAAATTCACGCTCGGACTAAGTCCGCGTGCGTTTTCAGGAAGTGAGCTTCAACGCGTTCAAGCAGACTCTATCGAAGGAACTCTTCAAACGCTTGTGATCCCTTCTGAGATTAAAAATGCGCGAATGGAAGCTGTCCTGCATGCAAAACAGATCCGTCTCTCCGGAGACTTCCCCTTAAACATCGCCAACCTTCAAGCGACCCTCCGAGCCAATACATTAGAACAAATTCTTTTTACGATCCAAAGCGATCCCATTGAAGCTTCTCTATCGGGCGCATGGAAACCAAAGACCTCCGAATTCGTTTTAAACAAGCCGTTCACCTTAAAATACGCTGTCGATGGACCTTCTCTCAAAGCGATGTTCCCCACGGCTCCTTTGCTTGCTAAGCCCGCAGCTATCCAACTTTCCATAGACCCCCTTCCTATTCCCCTTTCCACTGCGAGATGGAAAGGAGTGGCATTGAAAGGCAAACTCTCTAGCTCTGAAGTGGTTCTTGGATCTCAAAGTCAAAGAGTGACACTTCAAAATATAAGCATCCCTTTTCAGTGGAATAGCGGATCAAAAACAGCAACCCTGCAACTTTCCTCTCAGATGAAAAATCCCTCGGGAAGCGCAGGGTCCGTGGAAGGACAATGCACCCTTTCTAACTTTATTTTGGAAAAGGGAATCGATTTCAGCCAGGCTTCCCTCTTCGGCACACTCGATCTCGATAATCTCTCTTCCGGACTCCTCGATGCGTTTTATCAAGACGCCTCACTCAGCGCAATCATTGGTCCCGTTTTTAGCAACAAGCTGAAGTTCCAGAGCACTCTGGAAAAGCAGAATATCGCTATCAAATGGACGAGCGCAAACCTCAATGTCGACTCCAGCTTTTTAATCGATTCTTCAGGTCTGCAGCTTCAAGGAGCGATGCATCAATTATCTTGGGTTTTAACGCCTGAATCCTACAAAGCCCTAGACCAAATCATTACCGCGCCCAAAGCGCTAGCCTTTAAAGCAGCTTTGCTACGGGAAATCCAGCTCGTCTCTTCAAAAAAGAAAAATCAAACAAAAAAAAGCCCCCCGCTTCCTTCCACTTTACCAAAACCTCAACCCTCTCCTTTTGAAATCAGCGAGCCCAGTACATTCCTCATTTCGCTTTCTAAACTCTCGTTACCCGGTGTACCAAAACCAGGATCGCGAATTCCAGATATCGTTTTTGACCTTACAAAACTTCAGCTCAATGCGACAGCTCGCAACTCCAAGCTCTCCTTCTTTGACAAAACTTCGAAGGAAACGATCCAACTTTCCAACATTGTATTCAGTTTAAATAAAACCGCAGACAAAGGTCCTCTCACTGCTTCTTTCGACAGCGGAGTCATCACTCACAGCGGATCTGCCGCCGCGCCAGAATTTGTGAAAAATGGATCGATCTCCCTCGAAGGAAAACTTCTACAATCTTCCAGTAACACCGCTTTTGACCTCAGCCAGCTCATCTGCAGCCTTCAGATGAAAGTGCAGCAACTCCCTTCACGCGCGCTTGATATCATTGCACGCGCAAGAGGACGTACCGATTTTCCTTTTTCGACCACCTTTGGAGAAATGATCAACGCGACAACAACGCTTGACGTGAAGAATCTTTCCGGTCCCTTTTCTATTAACCTCAACACGCCGCGCGCGCGCCTGGATCTCGAGGGAAATTTAGCCAATGGCGCTGTCCTCCTCAAAAACACATTGCACGCTCAGCTGAAGCTAACTCCCGAACTCAGCCGGCTCATCCTCAAAGAAGTCAATCCTCTTAACCTTTCTCATTTTTACTCCCGCGATCCCATCACCCTTGAGATTCCCGCCGCCGGATTTTATCTTCCCCTTTATCCCTTTAACGCTTCTAAAATCGTCATCCCCAAAGCCAAAATCGAGTTAGGAAAAGTGGCTTGTGGCAACGAGGGCAATGTACAGATCACTTTAGGATTACTGAAGAGCAACCAATTCGACAAAAATGGAGAACTTGCCCTCTGGTTTGCACCTATCGACCTCAGCATTAAGCAAGGCATTGCAGATATCGAGCGAACAGAAATCCTCCTCGCTGATACCTTTGACATCTGCGTGTGGGGCAACGTTGATCTCGTGAAAGATTACGTAGATATGGTCCTCGGCCTGACCTCTCAAACGTTGAGTAAGGCTTTCGGCATCCAAAATCTCCCTGAAAATTACGTCCTCACCCTTCCCATGAAAGGACCTTCCAACAACGTCCAGATCAACACGGGGAAAGCGACAACAAAAGTCGCCCTTCTTCTCGCCTGGCAAAATCAAAATCTCACAGGAATTGGAGGAAATGCGGGCGCCATCGTAGGCGGCTTGCTCGGAAAAATAGCCACACTTCCCGATTCCAATGCCAAAGTCCCCCCTGCAAAGCATCCCTTTCCTTGGGAAAGCGGCAAAGCAAAAAAGTCAAAGACCTCAACCGGTCCTCGCGAAAAAAAGAAGCAATTTAAACCCAAAGACAAGCCGCTTAAACAAATTCTTAAAGTTATTCGCTAAAAAAATTTATATACCGAAAAAAACTGAAGAATCGGGAAAAAGCATTTTTCAACCACCCGCGAACAAGGTTCGCTAGAGATCACAGAGCTCACAGAGGGGGATTAAATTTTAAATCGACGTATTCCTT
>Ga0070741_10012133_pt1 | contig 15671 bp, 13 predicted proteins | sample Coa_R1_4_FD_66440 | JGI IMG/M metagenome (GOLD analysis project Ga0070741, IMG submission 66440) | Surface soil microbial communities from Centralia Pennsylvania, which are recovering from an underground coalmine fire - Coalmine... | ecosystem: Environmental > Terrestrial > Soil > Unclassified ...
CCCTTGCCGATGCTGGCGTTGCCAGGATTAATTCGGTATTTCGCAAGATCGCGCGCGCACTCGGGATATTTGGTCAGCAGAACGTGGCCGTTGTAGTGGAAATCTCCTATGATCGGGACGCGGATGCCCTGCTTGTCGAGTTGCTCAACGATGTGAGGAACGGCCTTGGCGGCATCATCATTGTTGACGGTTACGCGAACCAATTCCGAGCCGGCGCGGGTCAAAGCTGCGACCTGCTGGACGGTGGATGGGATATCGGCGGTATCGGTATTGGTCATGGATTGCACCACAACTGGTGCATCCGAGCCAACCCGGACACCGCCGACGATAGCGGTAACGGTCTTTCTGCGATGAATTGTAGCCATAGGAACTTATAGTTTAACACGCTGAAACCGGCCATTTCGCGGATGTACCATCGCCGTAGGCGGCCTAGAACTAACGAACGAGCGCTTGCGCCAAAGTAGTTCTATTCTGTGGGAATGGAGGTTCTTCGTTATGTCACACCGTATCAAGCCCCCGCACGCAGGAAAAAAGCCAACGCCCATCCAGAACGAATCTGCCGGCGCACCCGCATGGCCTAGTTACACCGGGACGTCGGAGTTGGTCGGAACCAGCCCCAGTGGAAGAGTGACCGTATATGTCGATCCAAGTCTCGGGGCGCAAGCCTTGCAAAACGCGAAAGATCTGGTCAACGATGCGGATCGGATTGTGACCGCGAACGACGGCATCTTCGGGACCACCGGAGGGCCGGTCAGCGCCATTGTATTCGCGCTAGGCGGAGCAACGGATGGAACTGGCGGTGCCGATCACAACGGCTGCGATTACACGACGGGGAATGCGATCGAAGTCGACGCTTCCTATGGAAACTCCGCTCGAGTCTCCGCTTTATTTGAAGCCGAACTGAGCGAATGTTCGATGAACGGAAACCTTTGCGGAGAGAGCACCGGCGAAGCCCTTTCGCGGTGGTGCGCGGCGGTGATTGGAAATAACGCGCTCGCGGATTTTGCGACAGCGCCACAGTGGGTCTCGGACGGCATGGCGAACTGGGTGGACAAGACCGAAGATACCGACCAGGACGGGGACAGCATCGGGTGCGGCATGGCGTTCCTCTCATGGCTGATCAGCCAAGGATATGGGCTGGAGAAGATCGCACCTGTGATGGTGAACCTGGGGGATTCCGGGACGTTGGCGGAGCTGTATGAGAATTTGACAGGCAATGCTGCGACGACTGCCTGGCCGAATTTCGAGGCTGCAATTCAGAATTTACCGAACGGTGTGACCAGCGACGACCCATTCGGAGGGCTGGCTAATCCAACGCAGATGACGCATCTCGCGCCTCGTTCCGCCGAGTTGGTGGGACGAGTGATGGCTTCCATGATGGCCGATCTGGCTGCTGGACGACAACCGGAACAGATCGCGGCGAATATTCGCGCGGCGATGGCACCCGTTTCGAGGCCAACGGGGACCGCGGTATGCCGTCCAGGGTCGAAGCGCCTGCTTCCACCGGGAAAGTCTTCGGGGCGGAGCAAACGGAGCGCTTGATGGAAAACAAATCAGCCGGCGAGGATTGGCCCCGCCGGCTGATTTCTGATCGAGCTCTTAGGCTGCGCCTGGGCTCATGGCAGCTTGTCGGCCAGCCCGGGGATGGTCTTCATCAAGTCGTTATAGATGACCATCACCGCAAACAAGACCAGGAACACGAAGGCCGCCTGATAAACGCGTTCCTTGATGTTCATGCTGATGTCGCGGCGCATGAGGCCTTCGATGGCGAGGAAGAGAATTACCCCACCGTCGAGAATCGGGATTGGCAACAGGTTGAATATTCCGAGGTTCAAGCTAATGGCCGCAGTAAGACTCATCAGCGGCGTCCAGCCTTTGCGGCGTGCCGCTTCACCGGCGGCCTGGCCGATACGAATCGGACCCTCGATGGAGCGCATGGAAATCTTGCGCTGGGCCATTTTCTTCACGAGTTCCAGAATCAGCAAGGCGTTCTGACGGTTCTCGTGCAACGAAAGCTGCAATGCCTGCGCGAAGGGCAAAGTCTTCACCTTCATCTGCATGCTACCGATGCCGATGCGATACCACTTGTCGGATAGGACCGGCTGGACTGTGAATGTCTTCTGCTGACCGTCACGCAGAACGGTGATGTTGATCGGCTTATCTTTGGTGATCTTCAGGCTCTCGACCATGGATGCGAGCGCGGGGACCGGTTTCCCGTCGACCGAAACGATTTGATCGCCTTCCTGCAGGCCCGCTTTCTCGGCGGGCATGCCCGGAACAAGGTCCGTGATGGTGACGGTGTTTTCTTTAGGCGCCCAACCTGCGTATCCGATCTGATCGAGCCCGGTTGCCTCAGGAACGACAGTCTTGTCGAGAGTCTTTCCATTGCGATCAATCTGGACATCGAGAGGCTGCCCAGGGCTCAATGCTTCTTTGAGTTCGACTTGCTCCCATGTGGGATTCTGAACGTCATCGACGCGGGTAATGCGATCGCCCACTTCGAGCCCAGCTTTCGCCGCGGCGGTATCTTTCAAAACCCATCCGATCACGGGTGGCTCGTCGTAAACGGCCGGGTATTCGTAATGCACCATGTAAACCGTGGTGAGCAGCACGATGGCGAGCAGGATGTTCATGGCGGGGCCGGCAATCGCGATGAGGAAGCGATGCCACCGGGGATGATTCATGAACTCGCGTGGATCGTCGGAGCGGGCGTCCATGGGGTTTTCGCCGCTCATCTTGACGTAACCGCCGAGAGGGATAGCGTTAATGCGGTAGTCCGTTTCGCCCTTGCGGAAGCCGACGAGACGCTTGCCGAAGCCGATGGCAAACTGCTCGACGCGCACTCCGAGCCACTTGGCCACGGCGTAGTGGCCGAACTCGTGGATCAAAATCATGAAACCTAGAACGCCAACGACGGCAATGAGCGAGGTCAGAAAGTCAGACATATTTGAGGTACGAACGCTCCCACTTATTAGATTCCAAAATTACGCGAAAGATGTTTCGGGCCGTCCGGTTTTCTGGACGGTATTGATCCGTTCGCGGGCTTGACGGCGAGCTTCGGCATCGAGTTCGAGCACTTCCTGGATGGACTCCGGAACCCTGGAACTTGTAACGGCAAGAACCTTTTCGATGAGGACGGGAATCTGTTCGAACTGAATTTTGCCCTCAAGAAACGCAGCTACGGCCACCTCATCGGCGGCGTTGAGCGCGACGGTTTTGGCGCCACCGGCCTCCACTGCCGCATAAGCCAGCCGCAGACAAGGAAATTTTTTCAGGTCGGGCGGGCTGAAGTCCAGATGACGCAAGTCACTGACCGAAAAGCGCATATCCGATTGAATACGGTCAGGATATGTTAGGGCGTAAAGAATCGGCAGGCGCATATCGGTCACGGAGAACTGAGCAAGTATGCTTCCATCAACAAACTCGACCATGGAATGGATTGTCGATTGGGGATGGACAATGACTTCCACTTTTTGTGGAGGCATGTGAAAAAGTCTGCACGCCTCGATGACTTCAAAGCCCTTGTTCATCAGGGTTGCAGAGTCGATGGTGATGCGTTTGCCCATTTTCCAGGTGGGATGATTCAGGGCCTGTTCCACGGTGATGGCCGCAAATTCTGACAGCGGAGTATTACGGAATGGGCCTCCAGAAGCGGTGAGCCAAACCCGCAAGACTTCGTCCGTGCGTCCGCCACGCATGCATTGATGCACTGCGTTGTGCTCGCTGTCGATGGGCAACAGTGCCACGTTGCGGTTGCGGGCTTCGGTGGTGATGAGATCGCCGGCCGCTACAAGGCATTCTTTGTTGGCGAGGCCGAGAGTCTTCCCAGCGCGCACCGCTTCGTAGGTAGCTTCGAGGCCTGCCACTCCGACGATTGCGCTGACGACAAAGTCAACTTCGGAATGAGTAGCCACCCTCACGGTTCCGGCCGAACCGTGGACGACCTCGATCTCGTTTAGCCCTTCGCGTTTCAGCCGGGCGCGGAGCGCATCTGCGTCTTTTTCTGATGCGATGGAGATGACGCGCGGCTTCCAGCGCATGGCCTGCTCAAACGCGGAATCGAGGTTGGAACCAGCGGCGAGCGTAACGATCTGGAATCGATCGGGATAAGATTCGGCCACGCTGAGTGTGCTGCGGCCAATCGAGCCGGTGGATCCCAGGATGGCGATGCGTTTCATGAAGAGAGAACTTCTATTTTACGCGTCCGGAGTCGGTCTTGCGGGGGAGAGCCGGGGAGGTTACTGCATCACGCGCCAGGCGGCATAGTACCACAGCACTGGAGCGGCGAAGAGCAGGGCATCGATGCGGTCGAGCATGCCTCCGTGGCCGGGGAGAATGCCGCCGGAATCTTTCACGTTCGCCCCGCGTTTGATCAAAGACTCGACCAAATCCCCCAACTGGGCGGCAATATTCAGCACGATGGTAAGGACGAGGACCGGGCCGATTGCCGGGCGCTCGAGGCCGAACAGTCCGTCACGCCGTTCGATCAATCCAGCGCGGAGCAGAGCAGAACTGATCGGCAGGGAATAGTTAAATAGGAGCCAGCCGACAGCCATACTTGCGACGACGGACGCTACGGCACCTTCCCACGTTTTCTTCGGACTGATGCGAGGCGCCATGAGATGACGTCCCATGGATTTACCGACGAAGTATGCGAAGATGTCGCCCGCCCAAACTACGAGCAAAAGATAAAGCAGGTAGAAGGCCCCGGCCCACTGCTGGCGCAGTTGTACGAGCATCCCCATCGGCAGGGCGATGTAGGTGAAGGCGAAGACCGACGCCGCGGCGGCGGGATAACCGGCGCTCAGGGGTTCGTCCCGCATGGCGCGTGCGAGAAAGATGAACGGTGCGATTGCTGCTGCAAATCCCAGGCAGTACACGAAGACGGCCGTCGACAACAACGGCTTCTGATTGCCGAAATTGAACGCGAGCAATGCGAAAAAGAGAGCGGCGAAAACGTACGTCAGGTTGCGAAGCGGCGTGACTCCGTAATACGTGGTGAGTTTAAGGAATTCATGGATGGTGAGCAGAGCCACGGCCCCGGCAACAATGGCGAGGATCCAGACCGGCGCGCGGAGAATCAGCACCAGGACGATCGGGATGAGTACGACCGCTGTCGCTATGCGTTTGAGCAAGGGAGTGAAGGCATTTTGTAATTTGGTAATCGGGTAATTTGGAAAATCGAGAATCCAAATTACCAAACTGCCCGATTACAAAATTACCAAATCCCGGTCAGACCTTTACTGTCTCGGCTGGTACGTGGGTGTCGTGATGGTTGAGGCCGCCGTAGCGGCGTTCGCGTTTCTGATATTCCGCGATGCCTTCGAGCAGATGTACACCGCGGAAATCCGGCCACAATGTCGAAGTCACATAAATTTCTGCATACGCCAGCTGCCAGAGAAGGAAATTGCTCAGACGCATCTCACCGGAAGTTCGAACAACGAGATCGGGATCGGGCAAGTCACGCGTGTAGAGGTGGCGGGAGACCATGGCTTCGTCGATTCGTAAATGATCGAGTCCGCCATTTTTCGCAGCTCGTTCAGCGATTGCACGGAAGGCATCGACCAGTTCGCTGCGCGCGCTGTAGTTCAGGGCCAGGGTCAGCACCATGCCCGTATTGCGGCGGGTCGCGTCGCGGGCCCAATCCATTCGTTCCTGCACATCCTGGGGCAGTTCCTGCTGACGCCCAATGTATTCGAGGCGAATGTTGTTTTTATTGAGGGTGGCGACCTCGGCTTTCAAATAGCGGGTCAGGAGCCGCATGAGGAATCCGACCTCGGTGGCCGGACGTTTCCAGTTTTCTTCTGAAAATGCGTAGAGGGTGAGCGCAGGGATGTGAATTCGCGCAGCGGTCTCTACAGTCGAGCGTACGGCCGCAACGCCAGCGCGATGTCCGGCGATGCGCGGCATGTGGCGGCGCCTGGCCCATCGGCCATTGCCGTCCATGATGATCGCAATGTGCCGGGGGAGCCGGGACGGGTCCAGATGCCGGTAGATGTCGGCTTCTTTGCGATCGAGGCCCGCAGGTACTTTGTCGTGCAAAGTGGACATTCCGATTAGAGGCTACCACACGGGGAGGGGGGATGCAATGACGGGAGGTGTACCGGCGCGGACGCCCGTCCGCGCCAGAAACGAATTAACGAGTCTCTTCGGGCACGATGCTTATGGCCAAACGTTCCGTTCCGCGCAGGACGGTTAACGAGGAGCTTACACCGACGCGCACTTCGGTCAGCAGGCGATGCAGATCATCAACGCCGGCGACGGGCTGGGCTTCGAGAGCGAGAATGATGTCGCCCTCGCGCAGGCCGGCGCGCTTTGCCGGACTGCCATCCTCCACGGAGAGCACCATGGCTCCAGACTCTTTCGGGAGGTCATAAAAGCGCACGATGCGGCGATGAATCGGAACGGTTTGTCCGGAGATCCCGACATAGCTTCGGCGGATGCGGCCATCGCGCAACAGGCGGCTAGCCACGAATTTTGCCGTGTTGATGCCGATGGCGAAGCAAATTCCCTGCGCGGGCAGGATGGTGGCGGTGTTTACGCCGACAACGTGTCCGTTGGAGTCGATAAGCGGCCCGCCGGAGTTGCCGGGATTCAAGGCCGCATCGGTCTGGATCACATCGTCGATCAGGCGTCCGGAATACGATCGCAGAGAACGCCCGAGGGCGCTCACCACTCCAGCGGTAACAGTGGACTGGAAGCCGTAGGGAGCGCCGATCGCAATGGCAATCTGACCCACACGGAGTTTCTGCGAATCTCCTAACACGGCTGCGGTCAGTCCCGGCTCGTCGACTCGGACAACGGCCAAGTCGCTGGCTGGATCTTCGCCAATGAGTGCCGCGGGCATGCGGCGGCCGTCGGAGAGATTCACTGCCATTCGCAATGCGTCATGCACTACGTGGCTGTTGGTTAGGATGAGGCCGTCGGGCGTGAATACGAATCCCGAGCCGCCGCCCTGCCGTTCACGCGGTTCTCCGGAGCGCGTCTGACGTGCGCGCTGGTGAACTTCGATGTTCACTACCGAGGGGCTTATGCGTTCGACAGCGCCGATGACAGCGGTGGAATAAGCATCGAGCAGAGAACGGTCGGAGGATGCGGCGTGAGGGCCTGCCTGAGGCAAGCCATCGCGGAGGAATTCATGATCGCGGGATTGTCCCGCATCTGAAGTCGTTAGGACATTCCAGGGAACACTTTCACTTTCATCTCGTTCCAGAGGCATGCTGGATAGATGCCGGTCGATATAGGCGGGATTCACGGGTTGAGGCGGTGCGGTTTTCGGACCCCGAACAAGGTCTGGGGGCTAAGGGGAATCCCGGCGGGGTTTAAGCCTCGGTCTCACATTGCTTCTGAATTCTGGTTTTAGCTGCATGACATTTTAACGAGAAAGTTTTCGCCGGCTGATGTCGATTCCTGACTTCCGTGACAACGGTCCTTGTGGGGGTGGCATCTGATCTTCACTTGTGATGGTGGTGAGTTGTACAAGCTCCAAACTTCCGGTTACACAAACCGCAACATTCCGTAAGCCAAAGAGTGCGCAATTTCAAGGCATTCAACAATCCACAAAAAGGTCTTATTTCTATGGTGAAAAATTCAGGTATGGGAGCCACAAACCCTCGTCGTCGAAAGCGGCGCTCGATGGGAGCGCAGCAATGGGCCGCCGTAATCGGTGGCGGTGCACTGGCGGTCTATGGGATCGCTCGCAGATCGCCGCTGGGCGCGGCCTTGGCTGCCAGTGGCGGCTCACTGGCTGCTTTTGGCGTGCTGTACAAGCCAAAAGCTCAGAGCGATTCGGCGCGCACTAGCGTGCTGATCAATTGCAAGCCGGAGGAAGCCTACGGCTTCTGGAAGGACATCGAGAACCTGCCACGGTTCATGAACCGGCTGCAGAGCGTAACGAAGTTAGACGAACAACGATCCAGGTGGATCGCGATTGGGCCGATGGGGCGCCCGATCCGGTGGGACGCGCAGATCATTGATGATCGCGAGAACGAATCTATATCTTGGCGCTCGTTGCCGGGTTCGGAGGTTCAGGTGGATGGGCGAGTGGAGTTCCGTGAAGCACCAGCGGGCCGCGGCACGATTGTCAGCGCGGAAATACAGTACAGCCCGGCGCCAGGTTTGAGTTCGAGTTTCGCGAAATTCCTGCGCAAAGGCGCAAATTTTGCGATGCGTCAGGACATGCGGCGCCTCGAAGCCTTGATGGAGGCCGGCGAGATTCCAACCACCGAAGGGCAGCCACACGGGCCACGCGACAGGGTCACGGGAGTCATGCGAATGATGGACCCGACTCGGCCAATCGCGCCGGGAGCAAGCCTGAAAGACACGTTTGCAGCGAGGAGGAGCATCGCATGAAGGCCGTTTGCTATATGGGCGTGGAAAAGATGAGCGTCGAGACGGTACCGGATCCGCAGATCCTGAATCCGCGCGACGCAATTGTGAGAATCACGAGCACCTGCATCTGCGGCTCGGACCTGCATCTTTATGACGGATATGTTCCGACGATGGAGCAGGGCGACATCATGGGCCACGAGTTCATGGGTGAAGTGGTGGAGGTGGGGTCGGGCATCAAGCCGGAGAAGTTGAAGGTGGGTGACCGCGTGGTGGTTCCATTCACCATCGCATGTGGAAACTGTTTCTTCTGCAGGAAAGAGTTATGGTCGTGCTGCAACAACTCGAATCCGAATTACTGGATGGCCGAAGAAATGATGGGCTATTCCCCGTCGGGGCTGTTCGGATACACACACATGCTCGGAGGATACGCGGGCGGCCAGGCGCAGTACGCGCGCGTGCCGTTTGCCGATGTCGGTCCACTCAAGCTGCCGGAAGGGATTCCTGACGAGAAAGTGATCTTTCTTTCCGACATTCATCCGACGGGATACTTTGGCGCAGTGAACGCGGAGATCGAGCAGGGTGACACGGTCGCGATCTGGGGATGCGGGCCGGTCGGGCAATTCGCAATTCGCTCGGCGTTTATGTTGGGCGCAGAGCGGGTCATTGCCATCGACCGTTTCGATTACCGGCTTCGCATGGCGGAGCAAGGCGGAGCGGAAATCATCAATTACGAGGAGGTCGACGATGTGGTCCAGACCCTGAAAGACATGACGGGAAACATTGGGCCGGACCGGTGCATCGATGCGGTTGGCATGGAAGCGCATGGGCACGGAGTTGTGCACCTGATGGATCGCGCGAAGCAGGTGGCAAGGATCGAAATGGATCGCCCGATCGCGCTACGGCAGGCAATTCAGGCGTGCCGCAAGGGTGGGACCGTTTCTGTGCCGGGTGTCTACGCTGGATTTATCGACAAGGTGCCAATGGGCGCCTTCGTGAACAAAGCTCTGACTATGAAGACCGGGCAGACTCACATGATGCGGTACATGAAACCGCTGCTAGACAAAATCGAGAATGGCGAGATTGATCCGAGCTTTGTGATCAGTCATCGCGTGCCCATCGACCGTGCACCCGAGATGTACAAAATATTCCGCGATAAGAAGGAGAGCTGCACAAAAGTGGTGCTGGATCCTTGGGCGGATGGCGCGAAAGCTGCTTAGCCGGAGGTTATCGAACTATTTCTCAGGAACTCGGCAAATAGCGCCGAGTTCGCGGAGGGATCGCAAGGAATGCCGAGAATTTAGGGAAATGTCAGTGTTGAAATTTGAAGAAGCCGTGCCTGTCTGGTCAGAGACGCCAGCGGCATAAGTTGCTCACCGGGGCCGATCCAGCTTGCCTGAATTGGTCCTTTTTATTGCCGATGCGGAAGCTGCGCAGTTCTGCGACTACGTGAAGGAGGAGAACATGAAGAAAAATTTGAAGGGACGCCGAATCGCGGTGCTTGCAACCGACGGTGTCGAGAAGGTAGAGCTAACGATTCCAGTAAAGGCACTCACTGCGGCAGGAGCCCGCGTGGACGTGGTTTCGCTGCGGAGAGGCGGAATCCGTACGGTGAATCTACATGAGCCTGCGAGCCGGTTCGAAGTGACAAAGACGGTAAACGAGGCCGATCCGGATGATTACGATGGATTGCTGATCCCCGGAGGATTGATCAACCCGGACTTGCTGCGGCAATCGGCGGCGGCGCGTGATTTTGTGCGGGATTTCGATCGAGAGAACAAACCGATCGCGAGCATATGCCATGGTCCATGGGTGCTGGCGTCTGCTGGGCTTCTGCAAGGAAGAGTGCTGACGAGCTGGCCGGGCGTTCGCGATGACATGGTAAATGCGGGCGCGACCTGGCTCGACCAGGAACTTGTAGAAGATCGAAATCTGATAACGAGCCGAGGTCCGCACGATCTGGTGCCGTTTGTGAAAGGCATGCTGCGCCATTTCGCGGCAGGTGCTTCTATGCGGGAAAGGACGCAGGCGACGGAATCGTCTCCTCAGCGCAATGAGCCGCCGAAGGTAATGACCGGCGTCATGAAATGGCTGCCGAAGCCTTCGACGCGAACGGCCTTTGTTGTGGGCGCAATCGCACTCGGAGTAATGGCGGCGAACGATCCCAAGGGTTGGAAGAAATTCGGGAAGGAATTGGCGCGAAGGGTCGCGTGACGTGAGTTTGCACAGGAACTGAATGTTTTCCGCGTATGTTTCGAAAAGTCCTCACTTCTGGTTCCACCGGCCAGAAGTGGGGCGCCCATCGTAGATAGATGGGTTGATTAATTACCAATTTCCTCCTTCCGGCCTTCGCCACCTCAGTTACTACTCCTCCAAAACGTCTGGTTCATTCCGTTAACATGGTTTCATGCCCGTGACGGTGAGAGATCTGCGGTGCCTTGCGATTTCCCAGAGCCTGTTTACTCCGACGACGCTGAGACGGGCGCTGCACAGGATGCAGTTTGTACAGGCCGATCCGATACGATCGCCCGCTCGAGCGCAGGATCTGATTTTGCGGCACCGAGTGAGGGATTATCGGGCGGGCGATCTGGAAAGGCACTATCCGAAAGTTGGGGTGGAGGAAGACTTCTTCATCAACTACGGATTCGTGACGCGAGAGCTTCAGCAGTTGATGCACCCGCGTTCGGAAGGCGGCGTGTCGGCCGACATCTGTCTGCCCTGGTCGACTGTGGCTCTGCGGAAAAAAGCTCAAGGGATACTGGAGTTCGTGCGCGAGCGCGGTGTAGTGCATCCGCAGGAAGTGGAAAAACATTTCTCGCATGGAAAAGCGACGAACTACTGGGGAGGACAATCGAATACGACCACCCATTTGCTGGATGGGATGCATTATCGAGGACTCGTACGGGTCGTGCGGCGGGAGTCTGGAATCCGGTTATATGCGGCGCGCGAGCATGCAGGGCCAGCTGTGGACGAAGCAGAGCGCGTCCGAAGGCTGGACGCATTGGCGGATGTGGCCGTCGGGATCTACGCTCCAATGTCATACCGCAGCTTGCGGTTTGTGGTACGCCGGTTGAAATACGCGGTTCCGCAGTGGGAGCAGGAGATTGACAACGTGATCCAGCGAGCCAGAACGAGATTGCGTTGCGAAATGGTGGACGGAGTGGAATGGTACTGGCCCAGGCGGTGGAAGTTAACGGGAGAGCCGGAGAACTCTGTGCGTCTGCTGGCACCCTTTGATCCAGTAGTGTGGGACCGCTGGCGGTTCGAAATATTATGGGGATGGACATACCGCTTTGAGGCGTACACTCCAGCGGCCAAGAGGGTGCGAGGCTATTACGCGATGCCGATGCTATGGCGAGACCAGGTGATCGGATGGGGCAACCTGTCCGTAAAGAATGGTTCTTTGCAGGCAAATTTCGGATACGTGGCCAGCGAACCTGGGGAACGGGACTTTAAGAGGAATTTGGAGGAGGAGTTGGAACGGCTGAGGGGGTTCTTGGGGATTCAGGAGTAGCGTCGGAACGCCGACAACCAGCGTTCGGTGGGGGCGTATTGAGTGCGCCGCCTCAGCGGGCGAGTTCGTGTTCGGCGCCGCGGAAGAGAGCGCGCATCCCTCGGATCACCAAGCGAACGACGAGCGCGGTGACAAGCACGAGAATACCTGCGATCGTGCCTGCCAGATAAGGATGTTTTGTGGCGAGCCATACGAGGCCAATGGCAAGGACATCTTCGCCGAGACTGAGACTAATGTTCGAAAGAGGCTCGGGCGAAGGGGTGACGGCGGTGCGCACGGCGGTCTTGCCCCCATGGGCGACGAGTGCCACGGCTGCCCCGAGAAGCGCGGATAGAAGTTGGTGCTCGGGCGAAAGCTGTGCGGTAGCTCGGAAGGCGATCAGGCCAGCGAGCGGGACTCGAATAAAAGTATGCAGTGCGTTCCATATAAGATCGAACGCGGGTATTTTGTCGGCGAAAAACTCAATGCCGAAAAGAGCGAGGCTGGCTGCAATGATCGGCCAGTTTTCAAGGAGCTGCAGTCCCGGTGGAAGCGGGAGATGTCCGAAGCGGGCCAGCAAGCCAAGTGCGGCGACTGTGGCGTAGAGATTCAAGCCGGCGGCAAAGCTAATCGCGACGAGCAGAGAAACGAGTTCGGTGGGCGGGATTTTGAGGACGTCAAGCATTGATTGACGCTGCCAGCATTCTGATCCATGACGCTGTGAGCAAAACAGAAAGGGTCGCTACGAGAGCGACCCTTCGAACTGGGCAGATCCTGAATTAAAGAGTGGACTCGATTTCAAAGCCCCAAGCTTCCAGAAGGGGCTCGGGGATATATTTCGAATTTTTGTTGCGGCGAGCCCACTCGCGAAGGCGAGTCGACCGAAGATACTGGTCGGGGGTGAGCTTGTACTCGCGCACAACCTGCTCAAATTCAGTGATGGTCGGGGTAATGGGCCCGATCGGCTCGGGCTTTCCCCAGTTCGGATTTCCGCGTCGCTTGGCCATGAAGTAGTGCCTTTCTACGTAGGGGGATCAACTACCAAAAAATGCGTCTAAGTATATGATTCTCCGACCCGGCTTCAGGATTCCCCAGAAAATGCAGGACACCCGGCGGACAGTATTTTCCTTCAGTCCGGAAGAACGATCCAAAACCTAGTCTGGAAACCCAGTATATTATCGGCAAAAATCAACGAAGTCAATCGAAAATAGCAGATAAAAACACGATGTTTTTCTTGTAACTAACTGAAAACAAATAGCTTGATTGGGGTGTCGAGGCCTCTATCCCCATTGCTGAGGCTAGGCAAGACGACGCTTTCCCGGACGCCCTGACGCCTTGACGCGGTGATTACGTCCGTAATACACGAGCCAGTTGAGCTGTTGAACGAGGGTGCCGATCAACCTAGAGTGCAATCAGGGTGTCCCGCCACCGGCGCGTAGAGGTGTGCGATTGGCTGCTGTGTCGGAGTTACACCGGGCTGACAACACTATGGGCTTGAAATCGCTTTTGCTGTGTTCCGACGAGAAGATTGTGCGCGTTGTGCGGCGCGTTTTGGGCGATTTGGAGATTGAGGTCGAACTGTGTCCGAACCCGGAGACAGCACTCCGGAAGTTAACGCGTCAAAGGTTCGAAGCCATCATTGCCGATCTTTCCGATGATGGGGCGATCGAGGTGCTGCGCAGCGCCCGAAACGCGCCCTGCAATCGCCAGGCGGTTGCGGTTGCGATTGTCGAGCCGATTGTAGGACTGAAAGCGGTGTTCGAGATAGGAGCGCACTTTGTTTTGTATAAGCCGGTTTCCAGCGAGCGAGCGAAATCGAGTTTCCGGGCGGCAAGGGCGTTGATGAAGAGCGAGCGCCGGCGTAACGCTCGGGTGGCAATTCAGATTCCAGTGGTGATGCGCAGTTCTGAAGCGGGCGGCAACATGAAGGTTACGACCGTGGATCTCAGCGAAGGCGGCATGGCGATTGCACTGTCTGGCCGTCGACGACCCAACGGGCGCTGGCAATTAGCCTTTACGCTGCCGGGGACCTCGAAGGAACTGGAGGTCGTTGCTGAATTCGCATGGGAAGGTTCAGGCTCGCAAGGTGGCCTGAGATTTGTGCAACCCAGCTTCGAGAGCGCACTGTGCTTACGGGAGTGGTTGAAGCAAAATTCGCCGGACGCGGAGCAAGAAGATCCCCCGATCCGATGTCAGCTTACGGACTTGAGCTTGGGTGGATGTTACCTGGAGATTTCGTCGCCCTTTCCGGCGACCAGCCGCGTCACTCTTTCGATGCGAGCTCGAGAGATTGAGCTACGAGTGCAAGGGATTGTGCGGGTGATGCATCCAGACAAAGGGATGGGAGTGGAGTTCACGCAGAAAACGGTGGAAGACCGCGCCGCCCTTGAAAGCTTTCTGCAAGTCCTGACGGAGAATCGCGGACTGATGCCTGAGTTGCTGGTGCAGCCGGATGGACTCGAGACGGAGTCCAAGGTAGCTAAATCCGACGGGGAAGTGGACGATCCGCTGCTGCAATTGTTCTACGGAGAGCCGATGTCGCCCGAGTCCTTCCAGGAGGCATTGCGAAAGCAGAGAGCTCAACCGACAGACATTGAAGTAAAGTCGACCGCGGCTCATGCATAGTTTTATTTCCTGCCCACGTACTCCATTCATTAAGAATCATGCGCTGGTCGCTGTTTGTAGAGTGCGCGCGATTGGCGGTCAGGGACGATCTCCTGCCAACACGGTATCGCGGTCATTTAGAATGAACCCCGAGCCGGGATGGCGAAATTGGCAGACGCAGCGGACTTAAAATCCGCAGGGCCCAAAAGGCCTGTGGGGGTTCGATTCCCCCTCCCGGCACCAGGATATTCTTCCGTTCCCCCGCGTGTTCAACTTCTTAAGAGCTATTCTCAGGGCTGCATTCCGGTTTCGAAATTCAGAGTGGAAAGAGTCAGGCGGTACTGGTACTGGGCGTTGACGTAGCTAATGGCGGCGTCGGTTTGTTGGAGTTGAGCCTGGCTGAGTTCAACGATGGAGCCCAGTCCAAGCTGATAGCGGCTTTGCGCGAGGTTCAAGCTCAAGTCCGCCTGCTTTGCGAGTTCCGCGGTAACGGCGACGCGTTGATAGGCGGTATTGGCGGCGAGCCATGCGGTGCGGACGTCGCGAGCGATGCGGTCTCGAAGATCGCGGGTATTTTCCGCCGCCGCCTGAGCGCGGTATTTCGCCTCCGAGGCTTCGGCGCTGAAAAGGAACCCATTGAAGATGGGAACGCTCATGTTGACTCCGATACCTCCGTACCAGCTGGATACAAAGTAGTTGGGGAAGCATCCGCCGAAACAGTCCGGCCGGACAGGCGTGACGCCGGCTATGCCGAGTGCACTGATGGTGGGAAACAGCTGGTCCCGTTGGGCGCGGCGGAACTTATCGGCGGCCTGCTGCTCGTATGTGAGGGCCTGCAGATCCGGGCGCTGTTGGAACGCGGTACGGACGAGGCCGTCGACATCGGCCGAGGGCGCGGGCGGTTGCTCCTGATCCTCGATCAATTCGAAAGAAACCTGCTTATCGAAGCCAAGAATTGCGGCCAATGCAGCGATGGTGGAATCGAGGTTGTCCTGAGCATCGAGTTGGAGCAGTTTTGCTTGCGAGAGATTGACTTGCGCGAATGACAAGTCCAGCGTGGACTTGAGTTTGTTCTGCGCCAATTCATCAATCTGATGCTCCACCGACTGGCGCGTGGTGACAGTCTGCAAGGCAACTTTGAGCAACGCCTGATTTTCCAGTGCGTTGTAGAAAGCCTGATCGGTGGCGAGAACGATGTCTTCGGAGGTGGCGAGTGCATTGGCGTCTTGAGCTTTTTCGCGAAGTT